>Ga0210390_10000622_pt1 | contig 37801 bp, 32 predicted proteins | sample IncBWH11OmetaG_FD_161050 | JGI IMG/M metagenome (GOLD analysis project Ga0210390, IMG submission 161050) | Forest soil microbial communities from Barre Woods Harvard Forest LTER site, Petersham, Massachusetts, United States - Inc-BW-H-11-O ...
TCGTGCTGGCTGGCTGCGAGGGGGACACCGGAGTGCCGCCGGCACAACCTGCCGCGCAGCCGGCACAGGCCGCGGCGCCGGATCCCAACGCGAACGATCCCCCCGCCGCGCCGCAGGCCCCCGCGCAACCGGCCGCTCACCCCCCGGTCGTTGCCGCGGAGCCCGAGCCGGATCCCCCCAGCCTCGATCCGAACGTCGATCGGCACGACGTCTTCGTGGTCACGTCGAGCCTGCCGACCTTCGAGCACACGCCGGAAGAAGACGGCACTCCCAAATCGGCCCACACGGCCCTCGCCACGCCGCCGCCCCAGGGTTGGGATTCCCAGAGCTTTGAGGCGATCGAAGTCCCCGACCCGCCGCAACCGGCAGCCGCGAGCAGCACGTCAGGCACCGACACGCCGTCGACCGACGACACTCAAACAACCAAGAAGCCCGAAAAGAAGGCGACTCCCGGCAAGAAGACTTCGTCCACGCCGTCGAGCACAACGAAGTCGAGCACGGCCAAGACTCGCGACGCCGACCAGTCCGAGGAGAGTGCGACCAAGACGCTGCCCTCCGGATTCACGCCCGTCGCCGCTTTCGGCTACGCCCCCGTCGGCTGGCCGTTGCGGATTCGCTGCGACAAAGACGGAGCAGAGATGGCATTCATCACGGGCGGCGCGGCCACCGTGGGACACGACGGCGAGCCGGAAGAGTCGAGCCCGCAGATCACGGTCGTCGTCGATTCGTTTTATATGGACATCACCGAGACCACGCTCGCCCGCTATGAGCGCTATCGCAAGTCATTCAACGAAGAACGCGGTCGCAACGCGGCCCCAATTCCGGCCAACTCCACTTCGCCCCCCAGCTTTCCCGCTCTGGGCCTGACCTACAAGCAGGCCGAGTTCTATTCCAAGTGGGCGCAGAAGGCCCTGCCGACAGAAGCCGAATGGGAACGCGCGGCCCGCGGCGAGGGGGCCTTCCCGCACCCGTGGGGCAACGGCCGGGCCATCTGGTCGCAACACCGCAAACGCGACACCATCACCGCCGTGAAATCATTCGGCACCGACGTTAGCCCGTTCGGCATCTACGACCTGGCCGGCAACGCCCGCGAGTGGTGCCTCGACCACTGGTCCCCCACGGCCTTCACCGCCGCCCACAAAGCGTCGGCCCGCAACCAGCTCCGCAACTGGAAGGGCCCGCGAACGGCCGACCCGGTGAACTTTCACGTCGTCAAAGGCAACGGCCCCGGCTGGGACGCCTGGTATCGCGAAGGCATGGACGCGACTCTGCATCACCCCAACGTCGGCTTCCGCTGCGTGCTGCGGCTCAGCGACAAGAACTAACACAGAGAAGAACTAACGTAGGACAGCTGCCAGCTTGCCCTGTGTTCGACGTTTCTTATGCTTCGGCATCGGGGACCGGAGGTCGGCGGGCACGTCGACATGCGCGGAGCATCTATGCGAACCGGAGTTGCGCGCCGCTGTCTCCCCTGCCGCTTGTGCAAGGGTGCCAGGTTACTCGCTGCCTCGCTCGCCCTGTGCGTCGCCGGTTCTGCGTCCGCCGTTGGGCAACCGCCGGACGCCTCTCCTGAGTCGACGATCGAACCGGAGCGCTCGAGGAACGCGCACGACGAGCCCAGCTTTTTTGTCCTTCCGATTCGCACTGAATTGCAGCGCAGACTCATCGCGAACGGCAAACCGGTCAACGCGCTGATCGAGTTGAACGGCTTCATCACGATGGGCAAGAAGGGTGTCGAACGCATGCGGGCGCTCGACATTTTGGCGGTGCGTAGGGCGCTTGCCGCGATCAAGACCCGTGATCCGGACGCGTCGGTTGTCTTTATGATCGGATTTCTGGGGGAGACGCTTCCCGGCATGCAGGAGCTCCTTTCGAGGGAGCACGAGTTGCTCACGAAAGAATGCCGCGACCTGGCAAAGGAGGCGAAGCTACGCGTCACGGAGATTAGCGGAGCGTGGAATGGCACTCCCGCTATCTGGCCGAAGGTCGCTGCTGCCGCCCAAGCCATCGACGTGTCGAAGGAGACCGACCGGGAGGAAGCAGCCACAGACGCGGAGGTTCGCGCCTACCCCGTCCGCACAAAGGTCAGCGAGCTGTTGACCAGCTGGTTCCAAGGTAGCACGGGAAAAGGGTCCAACTGCGTCGTTTATTTCAGCCGACCAATTGACCCCACTCAGGATCCCCTGATCGGCGCAGCGCTCGAGGCGCGGACCGCAGACGTCATCAAGCGGCTCAATCTGTCGCGCAAGGAGAGAATCGATTACCACCTGGTTGTCAGAGCCTCCAGCCATGCCGCCTGGCAGCGGAACCATGATGCCATTCATAACCGCTTCATCGGCAAAGAAGCCATCGCCCTCACCCAACGGCTGGGATTCAAAGACAATTCAGTAACGTGGTAGATGCTGGGGCGGAACGAGAAGACCTCGTCGCGCCCTAAGCGAGACTCAGGCGGCGATTCGCTGCGCTTGGCGGAGCAGGTCGTACACTTCCTTGACGTTCGCGATCCGTTCGAACGTGGGAACGGTCTTGATCCCCGGCCAGCCGGCACTTTGAAACGACCAGGGAAAGAACGAACCGTGCCCGAACGTGATCGTGCCGCTGCCGTCGGGGCGCTCGGTCATGGACACGTCGCTCAGCGTGCGCAGATTGAGTGATTTCACAGTGCGACGAACGATGCCGGAAACAATTAACACCCGCTCGTTCGTAAGTCCGTAAAACGTGTGCTCGCGTTCCTTGATGTCGTAGACGAACCGGCCGAACACGATATACAGCCCCATCAGCACGAAGGGAATTCCAAAGAGCACGAAGAGAGGATCCGCAATCTGGGTAATGGCCGCGCATTCCCAAAAGATCGCAAAGCCGCACCACAGTAAACTGAATGGAATCAAAAACGCTTCGGCCGGTCGCAGCAGCAATCCGGCCGGCGGTCGACCGGCCCACAAGAGCTGCTCTTGCGGCCCGAGTTGCTCTTCGATCATTGGGGGTCTGTCCGACGTTTGCATATCCAAGCTCACATTTCGCGATCTCGCCGCGCCCCGCTGCCCGCTCTGCTGCCTGCCGTGGCGAAGCGGCCAGTGTCAGACGAGCAAAACGCAGGCACGAGCCGCTTGGATCACATCAGCGCGCTTCGTCGTCTCTAGGTTGAGGCGTGCCAAACGGTTCGGTTACGCGCCACCTGTGCGAACGGACGCCGTTTTGAACCGAGTTTGCTGGAACTGCGTTACCTCAGGCGCTTGCCAAACTGCCTTGGAGGGACGCGTTGGTGACCGATGTGCTCAGTGAGCCGTGTGTGTTTCGGATTACACCCGAGCTACGCCGCAGTTCGTATTACCTGATTGCGGGCGCAGTCCTGTTGTCGGGTGTCGCCTGGTGGGTCGAAGCAACGGTGAAACTCCACGGAGGCGTTCATGTCGTCTCGATCGTGTTCGCGGTGCTTGGCCTCGCGCCGATCTATCCGCTGACGTGGCGGCTCGAGCTCGACGGCGACGGGATCGAGCGGCACCGTTTGGGAATCGCGGACTCGTGGCGCTGGGATGATTTTGCCAGCGGTCGCATCGAGAAACAGTACCGCTTTGTACTCCTCGATCCCGAGCGGCCCTGGTGGCGACGCCGGCTTGTCCTCGACTGCTTGGCGGATACCGATCGCCAACAGGTCTTGGCGGCGATCAACCGCCACTACGTACTTAAGACCCCGCCCGAGCTTCCAGAGTCGTTGACGATCAAGTTCCGTTTCCGAAGAACTGCGACGTTCGCCCGGCACGGGATTCAAATCGTCGAACGCCGCCATTCCTACGATTACCGCTGGGCCGACGTGCGCCACCTACAGATCGCGCGAAACGATGCCCTGCGGCGTGACTTTGCCGAACTGAATCTCGTACTTCCGGACCGTGAAATCGAGCTGCGGATGGTCACTCACCAGGGCGGAACTTCGCCCACCTGGCGCGGGGCGTCGGCCGAAGAAATCAACGATTTTCTGATCGCGCACGCGCCGGCGGATCGCGTCAGCATCGACGTCGTCGGCGAGCGCCCCCATTCCGCAAAAGACGTTGAGCGCGAAGTCAAGCGCCTTCAGAGCGATCTGAAGCAATACGCGGTCTGCATGGCAATTTGCCTCTTGCTCACGGTCGGTGCGTTTGTCCCGCTGGCCATCGAGGGCCCGCTGATCCGAACGCTGGTCATGACCGTGCCGTTCGGCGTGGTGCTTTTGGTGGCCGTGGTTATCCGGCGGCAACAGGTCAGCAAAATTCGCGAACTCGAGTTGTGGCGATCCGAGCTTGAATCCGAACGGCGGAGCCCGAGAGCGCTCTAAGACCTCGGGCCGACGCTTGAACGTCACAGCACGCAACACTCGACGACCAGCTCGAAGCTCTTGCCAATGCGGATGGCCGCGTGCAGGATGCGGCGCGGCGCCAAGATGAATCCGTGTTCCTCGTCGGCGGCGACTTCCTCAGCGCGTGACAAGCCGGGGCGCTGTGAGTCTGCAGAGTCGGATCGGGGGATCACGGTTTCGGCGAGCGGTGGGGTGCAATTCAACATGGCTTCCTCTTTTCCTTGCCCGGGCCGGCGCTTTTCGGCCAGCATTCTTGGCGAATTACTTCGGCGCTCGGTGTTGCGCTGTGACCCGGATTCCGTCTGACTCGTCGTCAACTCTAACACGGCCCGCAACGATGACGACCGATCACCCGCCGGCAGCGGCTTGCTGCAGGCCGCGGATGTCGAGTTTCTTCATGCCCATCATGGCCTGCATCACTCGCTTCGCTTTATGCGCGTCGGGGTCGCTCAGGAGTTCGCCGAGCGCCGTCGGCACGACCTGCCACGACACGCCGAACTTGTCCTTCACCCAGCCGCACTGCACTTCCCCGCCGCCGGCCGTGAGCGCTTGCCAATAACGGTCGACTTCTTCCTGCGTCTGGCAACTGATGATGAACGAGATGGCCTCGTTGAATTTGAAGTGCGGCCCGCCGTTGAGGCCGAGGAACTTGCGGCCGTCGAGCTCAAACTCGATTGTCATCACCGAACCGGACGGCCCGGGCGCCCCTTCGGGGTAGCGGGCCGTCTTCAAAATCTTCGAGTTCGGGAAGATCGACACGTAAAAATTCGCGGCCTCCTCGGCCCGGCCATCGAACCAGAGGCAGGTGCTGATCTGCGTCGTCACGGCGTTTCCTCTTTCTTTTTTCGCGGTTTATTCGATTGAGGACCATCGAGCGAGTTTGCGTCCACGTCAAATAGTCGCACGACAGGGCGCATTTTCGACAGCCTGCGATCGGAAATGTTCGTCTCGCGCCGAGGAGCTCGCGCAAGTTTGCTTGCCGTCACGAGTTCCCGTCATGGCGGTTTCGCCGGATCGCGCGGGTCTACTTCGTCGCGGCGGCCTCGTCGGGCGGGCGGCGTGTCGGCAGGAACGGGTACACGAACTGGCGATGAAAGCCCTTGGGCAGCGTTTGGCTGATCCCGTAGCCGTTGGGCCAGCGGCCGTCGGCGGGAAGGTGATACGTGCCGAAGAGCCAGTCGAGAAACGGGTAGTGGACGGCGAAGTTGACGTCGATCGCCTCTTTCTCGATGCCGTGATGCCAGTGATGAAAGCGGGGAGTGACCAAGAGCCGGTCGAGCACGCGGAACTTCAGCCGCAAGTTGGAATGCACCATCGCCGACAGGAAAAAGACGAACACCAAATACAAATAAATGGCCGGATTGCTGAAGCCCAGCACGTACATCGGCACCACCGTGAGGCCGCGAAGCAGGACGATCTCGACGACGTGCATCCGCGAGCTGGCCAGCCAGTCCATCACCTGGGCCGAGTGGTGCACCGCGTGAAACTTCCACAGCCAGGGAACGCGGTGAAACACGCGATGCACCCAGTACTGCGCCAGGTCCGTCAACAGCGTGATCTCCAGAAACTGCACGAGCAACCATTGGCTGCCGACGGCGTGCCGAAACCCGGACCAATCTGTGTTTTTCAGGATCGTCGTGGCCGGAAGCATCGAGAGAAACGTGAGCCCCTGCACGAGCAGCGTGCTGATCACAAAGTAGAGCAGGTCCTCGCGCCACTCGGAGCGAAAGATGGGCTGCTCGCGGTTACCCAGAATGCGTTCGATGGGGATGAAGACGATGCCCGTCAGAATCAGGCTGATCAGGAACCAGTCGAGCCCCAGGTACATGTCGCTCGACAGGTCGGTGCGGATCTGCGTCTGCGAGCCGCCGAACGCGACGGCAATAAAGACCAGGCTGATGGCCGTGAAGCCCAGCATCTTCTGCTGCCGCAACACGATGCTGACGATCGCCAGCACGAAACCGCCGATCAGCACCAGGTGCACGAGCAGGCGGATCAAGCGCACGTCGTAGACAGACCGCGCCTGAGGCACGGTCAAAAGCTGCGGATAGTGCAGGCAGAGCACGGCCCCCAGCCCCGCGCAGGCGAGCACGACCGCCAGCGTGCCGCTGATCCAACCCGAGCCCAGCCCACGCTCCTCACGCGGCGATTCGAGATCTTCCCGGAGCCTGGTCATTGCGCAATCCTCCTGCCGCAGGGTTCACGGCCATCGTAATCGGGGCTGCCCAGCGTCGCCACAGAATTTGTCAGCGCACGCCTCGCTCGTCGGGTGCCCGCCGTAGGGCAAGCTGCCATGGCTGCTTGCCCAGATCTTCCGTTCTCATTCGGCTGCGGAATCGCGCGCTGAAAATCGGCGGGGCAAGCCGGCATGTCGGCTTGCCTACCGAGCAGAGCCTGGAGGTCGAGTCCGCGCAGCGTGTGCGGAACTTAGCGGCCGAACTCGCGGTTCAGGCAGGCGAGCGCCGCGGGGCCGCTCTTGCCGGCGACGACGGCGCAGATGCGGATCTCGCTGGTGTTGATCAGCTGGACGTTGATGTCCGCATCGGCGAGGGCGCGGAACATTTTTTCGCCTACGCCGGTGTGCGTTCGCAGGCCGATGCCCACGACGGAGAGCTTGGCCATGTCTTCGTCGAAGCTCAGCTCGGCGCCCGGCCACGGTTCCATCACTTCGCGGACCAAGAGCAGGCAGCGCTCGAGATCGGGCCGCGGCACCGTGAACGACAGACTCGTGAGGCCGCTATGGCTCACGTTCTGCACGATCATGTCGACCATCACGCCGCCCTCGGCGACGGCGGCGAAAATTTCGGCCGCGACGCCCGGCACGTCGCGTACGTTCCGTATGGTCACCCGCGCTTGGGCCGTGTCGAGGAAGACGTCGCTGACGACGATGTCCTCCATCGAGGCCAGCTGGGCCACCACTTCCTGCTCGAGATCGGCGTGAGCGTGCCCGTCGCCGGACGGCCGCTGGCTGACGCCGACCGACGGCGCGGCCGCGTGCGCCTCATGCAGGCGAAAGCCGGCATGCGCCGCCTGGGCCGCTACGTCGCACTGGTCGCGGCTGACAAGCGTGGAGATCTTGATTTCACTCGTGGTGATCATGCCGATGTTGACGCCCGCGTCGGCCAGCGACTGAAACAACTGGGCGGCCACGCCCGTGTGCGTCCGCATTCCCAGGCCGACGACCGACAGCTTCGACACGTTCGTGCCGTGCTGCACGCGGCCGGCGCCCAGCTCGGCCACGGCCTGCTCGGCGGCGGTCAGCGTATCGGCCAGGTCGTCCTGCGGCACGGTGAAGGAGACTTCGGCCCGTCCCGCCTGCGCGACGTCCTGCACCACCATGTCGATGGGAATCTTGAGCCGCGCCATCTTGGTGAAGATCAGGCTCATCACGCCCGGACGGTCGGGAATGTCGCACAGACTGACGCGCGATTCGTTCCGCAGCACGGCCAGGCCGGTGACGACGGGCAGATCCGCGTCGTTGGGCGGCGCAATCAGGCTGCCCGGGCTCTGCGAGTACGAGGGCCGCACGCGGAGCGGTACCCGATATTTCTTGGCGAACTCGATCGACCGCGAGTGCATCACTCCCGCGCCCAGGCTGGCCAGCTCGAGCATTTCGTCGTACGAGATGCGATCGGTCTTGCGGGCCGACTTCAAGAGACGCGGATCGGTGGTGAACACGCCTTCGACGTCGGTGTAGATCTCGCACTCGTCGGCCTGCAGGACGGCGGCGAGGGCGGTGGCCGTCGTGTCGCTGCCACCGCGGCCCAGCGTGGTGATGTTGAAGTCGTCGTCGATGCCCTGGAAGCCGGCCGCGACGACGATGCGGCCCGCGTCCAGCTCGCGGCGAATTCGCTTGGTGTCGATCTTCTTGATGCGGGCCTTGGTGTGCGTGCCGTCGGTGACGATGCCAATCTGGCCCCCCGTCAGGCTGACGGCCGGCTCGCCCAGATCCTGAATGGCCATCGCAACGAGCGCGACCGACTCTTGCTCGCCGGTGGCCAACAGCATGTCCATTTCGCGGGCAGAGGGCGTGGCGCTGACGCCGTTGGCCAGCTCGATTAGCTCGTCGGTCTTATGACCGCGGGCGCTGACCACCATCACGACCTGGTTGCCGGCCCGCTTTGTGGCGACGGCCCGCGCGGCCGCGGCCCGAATTTTGGCGGCGTCTGCGACGCTCGTTCCGCCGAATTTCTGAACGATCAGGGCCACGGTATCAACTGGTGCCGCAAGAGCTGGTGCCGCATGAATTGGTGCCGCATGCGGGCGGCCGCAAAATCGCGCGAAATCTTCCGGTCAAACAGCAAGGACCGAACAGCAGCGGACAGAATAGCAGATGCGTCGCCCAGCGGAAGTCCGGGGCGGGAGGGAGCGGCGGCCAGCTCCCGACGGCGGTCATTCTCACGAACGTGCGGATCCTGGCGAGCGGCAGGTGTCAGCCTGCCGGTTCTTTTGTCGGTGCTTCGTTTTTCGGCGCGGGCCGTCGCACACGAAGAACCACAAGAACCGGCGGACTAACACCCGCCGCTCGCCTGGGACTCGCAAACGTTTACGCGGCGCGGCTCATTTCCAGGACGGCCGGCGTCTTGCGGCAGGCGTCGACGAATTGCTCGAAGACCTGCATGTCGAGGGCGGAGGCCGATTCATTCTCCGGGTGCCACTGCACGCCGACGCACCACCACTCGTCGTCTTCGGTTTCGTAGGCTTCAATCACGCCGTCCGGTGACGTCGCGCAGACGCGGAACTGCTCGGCCACCTGGTCGATGCACATGTGGTGCTGGCTGTTGACGCGAATTTCGCCGGGGCCGTAGATCGAATCCATCCGCGTGCCCGGCACGATTTCGATGATGTGCCGCAAGGTCGACTCGACCGGATCGCGGTGATGCAGCGGCTTCTGGAATTCTTCCGGAATGTGCTGGTGCAGCGTGCCGCCGCAAATGACGTTCATTTCTTGCATGCCGATGCCAATCGCCAGCGTGGGAATCCGCATCTCGTAGGCCAGCTTGCAGAGGCGGCGATCGAAATCTTCGCGTCGCAGGGGCATCGTGCGGGTGGCCGGGTGACGCTCGAGGCCGAGCCGCACGGGATCCATGTCGAGCGGGCAGCCGCAGAGGACCAGGCCGTCGAGCATCTTGAGGAATTGCTTGAGGTCGCGATCTTCGGCCAGAGGGGGCAAGAGCGCGGGCAAGCCGCCGGCCGCGGTGACCGAATCGTAGTAGCCGGTGTTGAACCAGCTCAGCGACAGGACCTCTTTTTTCGCAGCCCGAAATTCGCCGTTGATTCCGATGACAGGTTTGAACGACATACGAATCCCTCCTTGGAAACGACAACATCCTGTTTGAAGCGGGTCGACCGCGCACACGCCGTGCGGGCCCAAAGCAGGGCAGAACCCCCAATCGCCGTCAGTGGGAAGCAGGGGCCGGCCAGAGGAACGCAACCGCAGCGCGCGTCTTGCACGGGTTGCGGCAGCGCGGGAATTCGTGTGCGAGAAGAACGAGCGGTGCCGAAAGCGCCTGGCTGCCGCGGATGCACAACGAATCCCTTCGTTCAAGAGCAAGCAGAATCGATCCATCGATTCGCTTTGGAGAGGCGGAACTTAATTAGCGTCAAGACGAATGTCAAACAAATCCCCGATTTTGTGGCCGGAATTTTGGCGGGACACAATTCCTTGTGGGTTTGGCGGGCTTTGCCTCAAAACCCCTAGGCGGGCGTGACTTTTGGGGCAAGTGACGATTCTGCCCCAAAACTCGCTTCGATTCCCAACTCGTGAATCGCGCTGATCACGCAACAAATATTGTGGCAGACGAACTTGGCCAAACACTCGTTGACCATTGCCACGTCGGTTTTACTGCGGACGTGATCGCGGAACTTCGCCTTGATCATGCTGAACGTGGATTCGACGTTGCTCCGCTTGTGGTAATGGGCAAGGAACTGATCCCGGTTGAACTGAAACAGATGGTACATCTTCCGCCAGACCGGGGAGTCGTCGGCGTGGGCCTTCACGTTGGACCGGAAGGCGATAAACGGCTCTGCCCCGTGCGAGTCGATCGCGTGGGCGTTGGCCCTGGAGATGTAGCCGGCGTCGGCTGAGACTTCGTGCAACGTGAAGTGCTTGGCGGTCGTCTGGAGCAGCAGGGGCATCATCGTCGAGTCGCCCGCGTTGCGGTCTGCGATTTCAACGGCCGTCACGACGTTTGTTTTGACGCCGCACATAATGTGGCACTTGACCCACGTGTGCTCCTTCCGCTCGGATCCGTACTTGTGATCGTACCAGCGATTAAAGCGTGACGACGTAAAGCCCGACGAGTCGGCAGCAAAGTCGACTTCTACGGACTTTAGGGGCCGCGCGCTGACTTCAACCATTGCCCGCAGGATCGGCGTCACGTCGGGATCTTCCATCACGCGGAAGATCGAATTGTAGTGCGGCGTGCGACTGACGTGGCCCCGTTCTTTGGCGTCGGCGAGGTCGCACATGAAGCGACGGCCGCTGACCGTGGAATAGACCTTGAAGATGGCGCTAAACATTGCGTCAGACAGCGGAATGCGCGGACGCCCGACGCGCGCCGAAGGTGTCTCGACCTTGGCACAAAGATCGGCCAGCAACACTTGGAATTGCCGCTTCTCAGTCGTCTGCGCAGCGTTGTAAGCCGGCCAGTTCTGTGGATAGGTCCGTTTGACCGTCTCAGTAATCTGGACCGTCTCGGTAACGGTCTCGGACCCGTCGGCGAACAGTTCCCTCTGAATCACACAACGTACCGCGTAGACATGCTTACAAGCCGCGCCCCGCATCTCGAAATCTTGGCAGTTGCAATAGGGCGCTTGCTCGTTTGGATCGACTGAGTACCGCTTTCCTGCATCAGTCTGCGAAGGGACGTTCCATTTGCCGGACTGGAACTGAGTGATCTTGGCCCTCGCGGCCAGCAGCAGTCCCCGACCTTCGCGATCCAGTGATTTCCAGTCTGTCATGGCCGCTCCCATTCAGGATGCGGCGCGACGGGTTAAAATGTCCGACAAGGGGCATTCGGGCCGTTCACGCCTGAGTGCTTCGGCCCGCCGTAGTTACAGCTACGGCGGGCGTTTTCATGCGCTTCATTATGGCGATGTCTATAGCCATAAGCAACAAAAAAATGATGGCGAAAGCGATTTTCTGTTGACTTAATTGCTGCAAGCGTTTAGTCTATAAGACTCACTAGTAGAAAGTGCATGGTTTTTGACAGGAGGCGGCGGGTGGACGAGAAAACCAGAATGAATGCGCTGATGGAGGTGGGACGGGTGTTCAGTCCGGGGGCGCCGATCGATCAGCAAGATCTCTTTGCGGGCCGGCTACCGCAGGTAGAACGGGTGATCGATGCGGTGAACGGCAAGGGGCAGCACATCGCCATTTTCGGCGAGAAGGGAGTCGGCAAGACGTCGTTCTCCAATACGCTCAAGGAGATTTTTTCAACGCAGATTCCCCTCGTCGTGAAGGTCAACTGCGACGAAAGCGACGACTTCTCAACGATGTGGCATAAGGCGTTCGGTGAGATCGAGTACGTCGAGGAAAAAAATAGGATTGGGTTTCGGCCACGACGCAGTCTCAAAACCAAAACCTTGGCCGAGAATCTCGAAAAGAATGTTGTCCCGGACGCCGTGCGAAAATGCCTTCAACTCGTCGGACACAGCATCGTCATTTTCGACGAATTTGACCGGGTCGGGAAACCGGTAACGAATCGGCTGATGGCCGACACGATCAAAAACCTTTCGGACAACGGAATACGAGCGACCATCCTGTTGGTTGGTGTGGCCGACACCGTTGACGGACTTTTTGCAGAACATAAGTCCATCGATCGATCGCTTTCAGAGATCGAAATGCCGCGAATGTCTCGGGCAGAACTTGAAGAGATCGTCACTAAGGCCCACGGAAAACTGTTGGTGCCAATGAAGATCGACGAAGACGCCCTCGACTTGATCGTGCTGCTGTCTCAGGGGCTTCCCCACTACACACATCTTCTGGCGATGCACGCCACCAAGGTGGCGATCAAGGCGGACAGGGGCACCGTCAATCTGGAGGATTTTCATAATGGCCTCGAAGCGTCGCTGTCTGACACAAAGCAGACGATCAGAAACGCCTATCAGCAGGCCATCGCCAGTCAGCGCCAAGGCACTTTGTACAAGCAGGTCCTTCTCGCCTGCGCGTTAGCCGATGTGAACGACCTTGGATTCTTCATCTCTGCTAACGTGCGCGACCCGCTGTGCCAAATCACCGGCAAGCAATACGACATCCCGAACTTTTCCCAGCACCTGAATGCTTTTTCGTCTGCCGATCGGGGACGGATCCTTGAAAAGCGGGGGACGACTCGACGCTTTCAGTTCCGATTTGAGAACCCGCTCTTGCAGCCCTACATCATCATGCGTGGACTGAAGGAGGGCATGTTAGAGGGCAAGCTGCGAACGCTGCTGGAAAACAGTCGACGCTAGGCTGCAAGGGGGCCACCGACGAATGTCCATTCATCACAACCCGAAACCCGGCGCGCTTTTGCGATGCGACTTCACGATGCACGCGAATCCGCGCCATCCCGAGATAACGAAGGATCGGCCGGTGGTCGTGCTATCCAGGCCGTCCAACGGTCTCTGCATTGTCGTCCCCCTATCGCGTTCCGAACCGGCGGTACTGAGGCCGTGGCATTACGAGATGGACTATGCGGCGTGGCCGCCGAACCTCAACAACAGATGTTGGGCAAAATGCGACATGCTCCTAACCGTCGCCGATTGGCGGCTCGACAGGTACTTCAGACGGGATCAATACGGGAAGCGGAAATTTCTGCCGTTCTGCGCAACTGATGCCGACTTTGAGGGGATTAAGGCCGCAGTCGTCGCCGGTCTGGCCTTTGGAAATTGACATTTTCCCGGTAATGGCCGATGATGGTTATGTGCCCTTCGGGGACTAGCCAGTGCGACGCCTACGACTATTGGCGTAGCCTCCGCGGCCAACGGCGATTCCAAGCTGTCGGCCGCGGATAGTTGAAACGCTCGGCTCTTGCCGAGCGTTTTTCTTTTTGCGGCCCCCGCTCCCGGTACAATCGCGGCATGAGGAATGAGCCCAGAGAGACGGACCGCCCAGACTATCGGGGAATGACCACCAACGAGCGACTCTTCGTTGCGGGACTCTTGGACCTGTGGGACGCTGCGGCAATCCGCAGAGACCGGAACCGCATGATCGGGTTGCTTTGCAAAGTCGAGTTCTCGGATAGCGAAGCAGCGCGGATAGCGGACACCGTGCTGTCCAATCCGAAGATGTACGGCTTCTGACTTTTTTGTGCAGCCGCGCGAGTTGTTGTCGCTCCTGACTTTTGAGGCAAACGCGCGACTTTTGAGGCAGAATCACCATTTTAGGGACTTTTGAGGCAAAGCCGGGTTTGGCGGGCGCGCCCTAGAGTGACGGGCCGGAACAAAAGGAATTTCCAAACCCGAAGTGCCATGGGGGGCGCGAATGAAAGTTGCCGCTATGAGGGCTGTGATTTTGTTATCGGTGCTTCTGGTGCTGGCGGGCTGCTCCCAGAAGCCGTCGGGAGGTGAGCGACAAAAGCGCTACGATGAACTTTGTGTCGCTGTTGAGCGCGCGGAGGACAAACAGGCTGATCTGCAGCGCCAAGCCGCTTCATTTGGCCGTCCGAAGACGGATGCCGAATACAAAGAACGGCACGCCGAGGAGCAGAAGCAGGGACAACTGGTGCTTCGGCTCCGCAAGGAGCGGGACGAGGCCAAGGCCGCACTTGACGCGCCGTAGTCGGTCACAAGCCAGCCGCGATAAGCTCTGTGCCAATCGCCCGCATTCGCTCACGAAACGCGACCACCATCCCGCGGAGCGCGAGCGGCCCGCGTCACTCCGGCTGGTCGGTAATGAGTGCGAGTTGTGTTGCTGAATCAGGCACTCCAAGCTTCGTAGAATCGCCGTGCCGCTCCCGTCAAATGGAGTTGAAAAGCACCGCAGAAGCGTTCTCCTGCCATATTTTCCAGAAAGCACGTGCAGACCGCCGTGCTCAACTCCTCATTCGAGGATTCGGCACACTCCGACACGAATGCCCCGAGTTCGGCAATGCGAGGAACCGGAAACTGTTCGTACTTCTCTAGAAAAAAGAAGCCGAACCCCATCAAAGCGCCGCAGTAAGTAAATGAACCGTCCTCTTTCCGAGCGAGGTTATCGGCACTCCGCCAGTCCGTGTCGAATTCGGGAAAGATCCCAATGAGCTGCTCGAGCAAGAACTGCGGGTCTTCCCGCCGCTTCTCGTCCGGCTTGTCGGTCATCGGTACGTCCTGAGTCGAAGCCGCTATTCCAGGAGTGGCCCGAGCGGGATTCGAACCCGCATGCTCTTATCGAGCAGCCGGGCTTGCCTCGGGGTTCTCGAGCGAGAGCCGCGAGACACACCCGCGCGTCTGCCAATTCCGCCACCGGGTCATGCCGTCATTCTAGCGAGCGCCAGACCAACGGCGCGAACGGCCTTCCAATTGACCATCCAATCGCCTCACGATGCGGGATGGGTCAGGGAGCGGTGCGGCTTCGCCGTAAAGTCGCGCTTGTGCCAAAAGTCTGACGTTTGCCTCAAAGGTCCGGAGTAGATTGGCGAGGGAGTTCAGGTTCGGCCTCTCGGACTAACGATGCCAGGCCCACGGATTAATGCCGGTCATGTCGTCGAATTTTTGGGCCGGCCAGAAGACGTATTGGTTAACCCACTCGGGGACTTCTTTGCCCCCAATCGTGTGGGTGCAATAGCCCATGCCACAAAAAGATCCAGGAGGAGGCATGATGACGGCTGCCGTCGCATAGTGAGCGCCTTGGAGCGCTGCCAACACGGCGAATGTGAACGACGCGGCCGGTACCCCGATCCGACTTAGCCCCTGCCCGCGCGTCCGTTTGTTCGGTTCGTCGCTCATGCCGTCATTCTAGCGGGTGTCGGACCAGCGGTGTGAACCGGCGATGCGGCTCGGGGCCTAACTGCCACCCGATCGCGTCTTGCACCGAGTTGAAGCGTGCGCTCCGAGCCGCATGAAGTGCGGCCCAGGCCGGCCCCTCCTGCGATCCCGTCACCGGCGCCCGTTGGCTTGCCACTGAGAATCTTGAGTCGCGGTCGGCCGTAGCCGGCTCTTGCTCGTTGCCGATCGGGCGATGATCATCAAAGGGAACGCTGATTGCCCGACGTCGACCGCGACGCCGTCTAACCCCGCTGAGACGCGCGCGCCGGTGAAACAGGGCCAAGCAGAGATCCGAGATGAACGCGCCCTCACGAGTCACACAGCTCGCCGCTATCCCGCGACCGGCCGCGCTGATGGCGATGGCCGCGGCCGCCTTAACGGTGTTGCTGCTGGCTACTTTGCATGTGTTGAGCCCGGAATTCGATCCGTCACGGCGCGTCGTGAGTGAATACGCCAACGGACGCTATGACTGGGTGCTGTCGCTGATGTTTGCATCGTGGGCCATCAGCTCCTGGAGTCTCGCAGTCGCCCTCTGGTCTCAACTGAAAGGGATCGGCGGGAAGGTTGCGGTCAGCTTTCTGGTTGCGGCCGGAGTTGGCGAGGGAATGGCTTCGTTCTGCGACATCAACCACCCCTGGCACAATTTGGCAGGGATGATCGGCGTGTTAAGCCTGCCGATCGCGGCGATGGGAATCAGCCTCAATTTGGCCGGGGTCGACGAGTGGATGCGAGCCAAACGCGTGCTGCTTGTGACGGCCAACCTGACGTGGCTGACCCTGTTGCTCATGGTCATCGCACTATTCGCCCTGGTGACTCGCCGCCGAATTACGCCACCGGGAATCGAGATGATCGGTTGGACAAATCGCGCCGTGGTCGTCGCTTATTGCGTGTGGGTGGCGACGGTCGCGTGGCAAGCTCTCAAGCTGCGGCGGGCGCGGTGAGACTTTGAATACGGAACGCCAAAGTCCCCGCGGTGGAGGCAACGCCGGATCCGCCTGATCCACGGGGCGCCGGACGGTTCGGTGGACCCGTGCAAGTCGTGCACGCGCGGCGCGCGCTACGAGCCGGGACGTTGGCACTCACTGACGACTCAGCGCGGCAACACACTGTCGCAAGGGACGACTTGCGTGCGAGTCTCTGCGGCGGAATCAAGAAGGGGAAATCCGCTTACTTCGTCCGCGGCTCTTCGGCAGTGGGCGGGTCGTGGGCGAATTCCCAGCGGATGCCTTCGCCCTTGCCGTCGCCCAGGAAGCGGATCAGCGCGTGCTTCTGGTTGCGGTTGAGCGAGTTGATCGTGTCGTGCAGACGCCGCTTGGAATCCTGGTTGAGCTGCGGAGCCAACGGGTCGTCGATCCGCGGCACCCAGCCTTCTTCCTGGAAGGCGGCAAGGATGGCTTCCTGGTTGGCGGCCGGCACCTTGAATTCTTTGACAATCATGCGGCCGACGCGGAGCTGCTGCCGGTCGGAATCCCAGATCGGCGTGAGCGTGGCGGTGTGGCCGTTCGATTCGGGAGCCGGACGGCGGCGATTGACCGCGGTCGAATCGCGCGAGTCGCTGGCGCGGCGGCGCGGCGTCGCGCGCAAGAGCGCGTTCGCGTAAGCGACGCCCCGATCGGCAATCACGAAGCACGTTCGCTTCGAGAGCGCCAGGTTGGCGTAGTTCTGAAAAGAGCGACGGTCGCTGTCGGCCGCCGTCACTTCGCGAGCGTGGCGGGCCAGGCCTTTGGCGACGAGCCAGCGGCATTCGTTGGTGGTGAGTCCCGCGCGGCGCAGCGCGGAGAGCTCAACCGAAAATTGCCAGATGTCGGCGCCCACGTCCTGGGCGCAGGCGGCGGCATCGGCCAAGAGTTGCAGCGCCTCGCGAATTCGCGGCGTAAACCGCGGAATCACGATTTCCGTCGCTTCCGGGACGACGGGCGCTTGTGCGGTCGTCGGTTCGTCGACGTGCCTGCCTCGTGCGAGCGCAGGCGGTGCGATGCTCGACGGAGCAAAGGTCGAGGGTGCGATGCCAGACTGCGTGGTACCAGACGGTGTGGTACCAGACGGTGCGAGCGTGGTCGCAACGGGCATCGGTTCGAGTACGAGACCAGCGGTCGGTGGTGCAGGCATAGGGGTGGGATTCTGAGTAGGTGGGATCGTTCTGGCAGGGGGCGCGCTCGGCGCGGCGGTTGCGTGCTCCATCGGTGTTCCTCCCGGTCTTGTTCCTGTCGCCCGCGTTTCGGCACCGCGTCCCGCGGTCACCGAGGAGCGACAAAGAACCTGTGGCAATCCAACTGCGACTGGGGGGGACGAGAAGCCGTTCTCGGAGCGCGTGGATGGAAGTCGAATCAGTTCGGCTTGCCGCGCGGCGCGAGCAACACAAATCCATCCAACAGGCCTGGAAATCCCATTCCACGTCCGAAGCGCTTAGCAGTTGTCGCCCTCCGCGCGGCCCCATTCGGAAGCAGCCGCCATTGATGCGACATCTCGGTGCTTGACTGAGCGCTAAGCGCGACCCGCTGCCGATAAATTACCCCTAGATTGCCCGTTAATCAACACTCAATCACCGCAAATTACGCCGACGTCAAACTTAAACAGCGCGAACGAAGCGAAGGTGTCGGCCTTAAGGTAGATTCCGCGCGCGAAATTGGTGTTTGATCGCGGCAAGCCGGCCCCGCGGAATGGCTGATACGCGTACCATCCTGCAATGAAACCCTGGTTTGTGCGCGACCACGTAGGGCTTTCACTCAGGTCGCGCCCGCGGTCGCCGTCCGGAGTTGGGCCCCCAGTGGCGCAGTGCGCCTCGAGCGGAGCAGGCGGAGCGTCCCCGCAAGTCAGCAGGTCTTTTTTACGCCCGTCGACTCTGACGATTGCGGGCTCTTTGACAATCACCGCGTCCTTCAGGTTGCGGTTGATCCGAATGGCGCGATTGTGTCGCTGCGCAACGTGCGGGTCGCAACGGTTGTAGCTGAATCGCTGAACCCCTCCCCTGGCGGCGTCGATCATACAAGCACACGCCGCACTTTGGGAAAATCCGTTATGAATGCGCTAACTGGACATCGATCCGCACTGGGGCCGCGGGTCATCCGCAACGTGAGCCGCCTGCTCCTGGGGCTTTCCGTCTCGGTCGCACCGGCTGGCGGACGGTTCTGCTCGGCGGATCCGCAAACCGTGGTGATCCCACAACGCAAGGCCCCGCAAGGTTTCCTGGTTCAGGACGCGGAGACCGCAGCCGGGCCGGCCGTGCAGCCGGCCTCCTCGATCGCACCGAGCGCCGAGACCTCGGCCGCCGAGACATCGTCCGCCTCGTCCGCGCAACTTCCCATTTCGGATTACAACCTCCGCGCATCGCTCCGCGGCGTCGTACTGCAGTGCACTCAGTTGACGAACGAGGGCGTGCTCTTGGCCTCGAAAGGCGCCGCCTACTCGGCGCGCGGCAAGTTTCTGTCCGCGCTGCAGCTCATCGCCGACGCGCTTGACGCCCGACACAACACGCAGTTTCACAGCCGCGCGCTGGCGTGCGGTGCGATCGCCCTTCGCGAAGCGGACGATTTCGGCCATCCCGATACTGCGCCGGCCGGCGACGCCGACCCGATCACGCTGGCGTCCTCGCACGTCACGCCGATTTTGAAAGAGGGCCATCGAGGGAGCGTCACACGCCTGCAGGCCTTGCAGCTCTATTATTCGTACGCGACGGCGCAGTTCTCCGCGGCCGTCGGTGGCATTCCCGAAGCGGCCAACGCGATTTACTACCTCGGCCGGCTGCAGCCTTTCCTCGGCGGCAGCGTCGAACGCAACGCGCTCCTGGCTGAGCCGAAGGCGCTGGCCCTCGAACAGGCGGCCCTCTCGGTCGATCCGCGGAACTATCGCGCGGCGAACGAACTGGGCGTGCTCTTGGCGCGGTGCGGACAGTACGAGCCGGCCCGCAAGGCCCTCCTTTATAGTGCGTCGATCGAGCGGCATCCGGAGATCTTCCAGAACCTGGCGTACGTCTATAGCCAGATGGGCAACCGCTCCGATGCCCAGTCGATGCAGACCTTGGCCAACGAGGAGCGCCGCCTGCACGTCAGCGGATCCTCGTCCGCGCCGCAGCTTGTCTACCTGGTCGATCACAAGACGTTTGCTGGCGACGCCCCAGTGACACATGCCGGCGGCACGATGGACGCTCCGCCTCCCCCGCCGCCGCCGGGATCTCGCGCAGAGGCGAAAGCGGCCGAGCCGACCTACGAGGCCCCGAATCCGGCCGCCACCCAGTACGCGGCTCCGCCGGTGGCCGCGCCCGGCCCGCAGGAAGTCCTCGAGCCGCTTTCGTGGGAAGTGTTTGCCCAGGGCGAATTCATCGGCCCGGCGCGATTGGCCTACGTGCCCGAATACTATCTCCGTAACGACGACCAGGTGAGTTTTGTCTTCCGCCTCAACGGCAAGCCAATGAGCACGCCTTATCGCCTTAACGTCGGCGACGTGATCCGCATCTCGTCGCTCACGCTGCCGACCCTCTCGATCGACACGCCAATTCAGCCGGACGGCACGATCATTCTGCCGCAAGTGGGGCCGATCACGGCTGCCGGCAAGAGCATCGAGGTGCTGCGCGGCGAGCTGGACGACAAATACAAGAGCGTGATGCGCGAGCCGTCGATCTCGGTGATCCCGGTGACGCTGAATAAAACAGTCGAAGAACTGCGGGCGGCGATCACCAACCGCACGCAGATTTATGCCGGCCAATCGTTCACGGCCAAGATTTCGCCCAACGGCACCGTGCAGCTGCCGGCGCTCGGCTCGGTCCCCGCGCAGGGGCTCTCGCTGACCGAACTGCGCTCCGAGGTCGAAGCCCGCTACGCCGAGATCGTCCCCGGCTTCGAGGTCACGCCCGTGCTGGTCGAGCGGGCGCCGCGCGTCGTCTATGTGCTGGGCGAAGTGGCCCACCCGGGCAAGTTCGCGCTCGACGCACCGACCACCGTCATCCAGGCCATCGCTTTGGCGGGCAGCTGGAACATCGGCGGCAATCTGCGGCAGGTGATCGTCTTCCGCCGCGACGACCAGTGGCGGCTGATGGCCACGCGCGTCAACGTGCGGCCCGCCCTCTACAACTCGAGGAAGCTCGAGGCTGACGACATCTGGCTCCGCGACAACGATATCGTGATCGTGCCCAAGTGCCCGCTGCAGGTGATCGACGACTACATCACGCTGATTTTTACGAAGGGCATTTACGGCATCGTTCCCTTCCAGGGCGTGTCGTTCACCTTCTTCCGCGATCTGTCGTCCGCAGCGGCCGTGCTGCCGTAAAGTGGTCGAGTGGATGTTCCGGGGCTTCCGCTCCGCGGAGCGCCCCGGCCACTCTGATGCTCAAAAAAATATTGTTTCTCGCGTTCATCTCCGGTTGGCGGTCGGCGGGGGTCGGCGTCCCCCGCCGCCCCCAGTCCGGCGCCGCGGCAGGCTCTGCTTGAATGCCCTCGCGGACGCTTCGGGTTCGTGAATGCGACACACCAACCCGAAGCGGTGAGCGAGGGCTCCTCGGCCGGGTGGCCGCGAAGGCCCGTCCAGCCCAACTGATCCGGCCGCCCCGTTGGCCCGGGGCCAAAAAGTCGCATTCCAGAGTTGGAATTCCGCCGGCCGCCCGCTAGACTCCGAAATTCGTCCCGAATCGGCGTTTGACCCAAATCTCAAGCTGACACGAGCATGCCCAATTCAGCCAGTGCCCGAAAATCGATGCGAAAAGCGGCCGTTCGACGCGAGCGGAACCGCTCGGCCCGTTCGGCCCTGCGAACGGTGCTCAAGAAGGCTCGCCTGGCCGCGGCCGGCACCGATCCCGCCGCCGCCACCGATGCCGTCCGACTGGCCTCGAAGAAACTCGACCAGTCAGCCGCCAGTCACCTGATTCACAAGAACACCGCCGCCCGTCTCAAATCGCGGCTGTCGCGCCTGCTGAAGAAAACGACCACCGCGGCGAAGTAACGCTCGCTGTCGCACGACGCGCTGTTGCCTCGTGGCTCCCGACTTCTCTTCCCGGATCGCCGTGCGCGCGGTCGTCGCCCACTGCGGTCGCTGGACTGGGCGGCTTTGCCTTCCCCGCCAGACCTGTTACCCATGTGTCCGGTCTCAACACTGGCAGCTTGCCCTAAGGAGCCGCCCGCCGCCGAAAATTTCCGCACCACTCATTTTCTGGCTTGACGCATTACGATACAAATGTATACATAATGTTGTGACGGACAACTCACCCCTACGAGCGGTCGACTGCGTTACCGGAGGCATGCCCCAGGCGGCTGGCCCCTCCGCACCGCGCACCGATTTCCCACCGCGCGGCGCACCGGACAGCTCGATGGAGAATGACCCGGCCCTCGCGCGGACGCGCACGTTGGGGCGGTTGGCCCATCAGCTGCAAAAACTGGAGCGTGGTTCACACCCGGTTCGCGGGACCGGCGACTCAATTTCCAGCGGCATCGAAACGCTTGATCGCCTCCTGCCCGACGCGGGCTTTCGCGGGGGAACGCTGATCGAATGGGTGGCGGGAAAAGGTTCGGCCGATCAGCTCGCGCTCCTGGCGGCCCGCGCGGCTCTCGGCGAAGAACGGGTGCTGATCGTGATCGACGATGAAGAGAGTCTGTATCCTCCCGCGGCGGCCGCCCTGGGGATCGATCTGGAGCGACTGATCGTCGTCCGCCCGGGCAAAACCGCGGGGCGCGATGCGGGAACAGAGAGCGCACCAGCGAAGCGCGCGGCGGCGAAGCGGTCGAAAAGTCCGGCCGCGGCCAGCGTGGAAACTTTATGGGCCCTCGAGCAGGCGCTGGCCTCGCGGGGCGTGGCCGTCACCTTCTGTCGCCTGCAAAAACTCTCTGCGCGGGTCTTCCGAAGATTGCAGCTCTCGGTCGAGCGCGGCGGCGGTCTCGGTTTTTTGATTCGCCCCCCCACCGCGCGGGGCGAGCCCTCTTGGAGCGACGTGCGACTGGGAATCGAGACGATGGGCGAGGGAGACTCATCGTCCGCACGGCGTTGGCGTGTCGAAGTCCTTCGTTGCCGACGAGGAGCAGCCGGCGAAAGGTTCGCTCTCTTGGAATACGACGATGCGACGAATACTGTGCGTCCGATTGCTCCAACCTCTCCAGCCACCGTGCCCAAGCGGGCTCGCGCCTGACGAACAAGCGGGTCCAAGGTCGAAGGTCCAAAGTCCAAAGTCAAAGACTGACACGACAGCGTCTGAATCTCCCGACCTTGGACCTTGGACCTTGGACCTTGGACTCCTCCGTTCCCTGGCTCATCGCTGCCGTCGCTACAGCCCGCTCGTCGGTCTCGAAGAGTCGGAAACTCCCGCTTCGCTCTTCTTAGATATCACCGGCGGCGCGCATCTCTTCGGCGGCGAGCCGCGGATGGTGCGGCAGGTGGTGGCCGACTTTCGAGGTTGGGGATTCCTCGCCCGCGCGGCCGTGGCCGACACGATCGGCGCGACCTGGGCGGTGACCCGCACGGCGGCCGGTCCGCTGATCGTGCTTCCCGGTCGTTCCGCGCAGTCGCTGGCCCGGCTGCCGGTCGAGGCGCTGCGGATCTCCGCGAATGTCGCGGAAGTGCTGCACTCCCTGGGACTGTCGACCATCGGTCACGTCGCCGCCCTGCCGCGGGAAACGCTGCCCTCCCGGTTCGGTCCGGAAATTTTGCGACGCCTCGACCAGGCGCTGGGAGAAATTCCCGAGCCTCTCGTGCCCGAGCGGCCGGAAGAGCCGATCGAAGCCGCGTATGGCTGCGAGCCGCCGCTCGAAAACCGGGCGGCGATCGAAATCATCTTGCAGCGTCTGCTCGAACGGGTGATGAAACCGCTCGAACGGCGCAACGCCGGCATTCTGCAGCTCGACATCGAGCTGACCGTTTCCGGCCACGAGCCAACGCGATTCACCGTCGGCCTGGTCCGCCCCAGCCTCGACTCCAAGCGGCTGCGGGAGTTGCTGCGATTGCAGCTCGAGCGCGTGCAACTACGCGGTCGATTGGCCGGCGCGACGCTGCGCGTGGTCCGCACCGCACCTCGGGATGCCGACCAGTCAGCCCTGTTCGAGTCTGCCGAACATCGCCACGCTCGCCGGGATCTCGATTCGCTCCTCAACCAGTTGAGCAATCGTCTCGGCCCGCGGGCCGTGCTCTGCCCGCGCCTGGCTCCCGATTATCAGCCCGAACGAGCCGTCGAGTACGCAACCCTGGCGGAGCAAACTTCTCCTTTAAAAGACTCGACGACGACGAAGCGGCTGCATCGTGCCCGTCGTTCGGCTCATGAACGACGGACAGCACAGGGACAAGAAAAACAAAAGACCGCTTACTTCGTGCGCGGCTCTTTCGTTCGCGAGTCGCTGCCACGGCGGCCGTTGCGGCTGTTTCCCGAACCGGTGCCGGTGGAGGTTTTTTCAGTGGTCCCGCACGGACCTCCCATTCGCCTGCACTGGGCCAATCGCGATCAACTCATTGTGCACTGCGAAGGCCCGGAACGAATCGAGACCGGCTGGTGGCGTTTCCCCGCCGTCCACCGCGACTACTTCCGGGCCGACACTGAAGATGGCCAACGGCTGTGGTTGTTCCACGCCCGAGACGAAGGATCGTGGTTCGTTCATGGAGAATTTTGATGCGAATTTGACCCGACGAGCGGCGGGTGTCAGTCCGCCGGTTCTGTTTTGTTTTGTGTCTGTTCTGTCCCAACCGGGTCAGCTCTCTGAAAAACAGTTCTCTGAAAAACAGCAAGAACCGGCAGGCTGACACCTGCCGCTCGCCCGAACGATGCCCGATCCTCCTGCACCAAAACGGATCCGTGCCCCGCTGACGCCGCCGGCCGACGGCCCGGACGCGGATCGCGAGTCGGCATTTCCTTACGCCGAGCTGCACTGCAAAACGAATTTCTGTTTTCTCGAAGGGGCCTCGCATCCCGACGAACTGGTGCAACGGGCCGCCGAGCTGCGGCTGCGGGCGCTGGCGATCACCGATTTGAACAGCGTGGCCGGCGTCGTCCGCGCGCACGTCGCGGCCAAGGAGGTCGGCCTCAAGCTGCTGATCGGAGCGGAGATCACTCCCGACGATGCGCCCCCCGTCGTGCTCCTCGCCACCGATCGGGCCGCTTACGGACGCTTGTCGCAGTTGATCACCCGCGGCCGCCGCCAGGCCGAAAAGGGCGACTGCCGGCTGACGCAAGCCGACGTGGTCGAGTTTGCCGACGGACTTTTGGCCTGCGTGCGACTTCCCGAGGGGAGCGACGAGGACGTGGTCGACCGCTCGCTGCCACTTTATCGCGACGCGTTCGACGAGCGGTGTCACTTGTTGGGCGAACTCTCTTGCGGAACCGACGATCGTCGGCGTCTGCAACACCTGCGGCACGTCTCCCGGCGGCACGGCTTGCCCCTCGTGGCGGCAAATGACGTCCACTACCACGATCCGTCCCGTCAGGCGCTGCAAGACGTGCTGACGGCCGTTCGTCACGGCACCACGGTCGCCGAGCTGGGGCATCGCCGCTTCGCCAACGCCGAGCGGCATCTCAAATCTCCCGCGGAAATGCGGTGGCTGTTTGCCGATTGCCCGGAAGCCGTGTCGCGCACGGTCGAGCTGGCCAATCGCTGCAACTTCTCGCTCGACGAGCTGCGCTATGAATATCCCGAGGAACTGTGCCCAATCGGCCTCACGCCGATCGAGCACCTGTCGCGACTGGTGTGGCAAGGAGCAAAGGAGCGTTACCCCGACGGAATTCCGCCCAAGGTCCGCGGAATGCTGGAATACGAACTCAAGCTGGTCGAAGAGGTGCGGTACGAGGCTTACTTTCTCACCGTCTGGGACCTGGTGACGTTTGCGCGTGGCCGAGACATCCTGTGTCAGGGGCGCGGCTCGGCGGCGAACTCGGTCATTTGTTACTGCCTGGGGGTGACTTCGGTCGATCCGGTCAAGATCGATCTCCTATTCGAGCGGTTCGTGAGCAAAGAACGCGACGAGGCGCCGGACATCGACATCGATTTCGAGCACGAACGCCGCGAAGAAGTGATCCAGTACGTCTATGAGAAATACGGCCGCGACCGCGCGGGGATGACCGCCACGGTGATCAGCTATCGGCCGCGCTCGGCCGTTCGCGACGTGGGCAAAGCACTCGGCTACTCACTGGAAGAGGTCGACGTGCTAGCCAAGAATCTCGAGAACTACAACGAAGCCGAAAAGCTCGCCGGCCGCTTCCGTGAATCGGGCTTCAATCCGCGCGCCCGACGAGCCAGGCAATTAAATAGCCTGGTCCAGCAAGTGCTCGGCTTTCCGCGACATCTCTCGCAGCATGTCGGCGGAATGGTGCTGACGCAAAAGCCTTTGTGCGAAGTCGTGCCGATCGAAAACGCCTCGATGCCTGACCGCACGGTGATCGAATGGGACAAGGACGACCTGGATAGCCTCGGCATCCTCAAGGTCGATTGCCTGGCGCTCGGAATGCTGACGGCGATCCGCAAGGGTTTTGACCTGATCCACAAACATCGGGGTCGCAAACTGACGCTGGCGACTGTCCCCGCCGAAGACCCGGAGGTGTATCGCATGGTGCAGCGCGCCGACACCATGGGGGTGTTCCAAATCGAGAGTCGCGCTCAGATGGCGATGCTGCCGCGGCTTAAGCCGAAGGATTTTTATGATCTGGTGATTGAAGTCGCCATCGTCCGCCCAGGACCCATCCAAGGAGATATGGTTCATCCTTATTTGAGGAGGCGAGCGAAAGAGGAACCGGTCGATTATCCCGACGAGCGAATTAAGAGTGTGCTGGTAAAAACTCTCGGCGTGCCGCTGTTTCAAGAGCAGGCGATGAAGTTGGCGGTGATTGCCGGTGGTTTCACGCCGGGAGAAGCCGACCAACTCCGTCGCGCAATGGGGGCTTGGCGCAAAACCGGAGAAATGGATCGTTTTCGCGACAAACTGCTCACCGGAATGGCCGGGAACGGCTATTCGGCCGAATTCTCCGAACGCCTGTTCAATCAGATCCGCGGCTTCGGCGAATACGGCTTTCCCGAATCGCACGCGGCCAGTTTCGCCCTGTTGGTTTACGCGTCGGCCTGGATCAAGCGCTACGAGCCGGCCGTCTTCGCGGCCGCCCTGCTCAACAGCCAGCCGATGGGTTTTTACGCCGCGGCCCAGCTCGTCGCCAACGCCCGCGACCACGGCGTCGAAATCCGCCCGGTTGATGTCAATCACAGCGAGTGGGATGCGACGCTGGAGGAAGTCCAAGGTCGGAAAGAAGCAGTCCAAGGTCCAAAGTCCAAAGTCCAAAGTCAGGAAATCAGAAGACAGCCCATCGCGCCGACTTTGGACTTTGGACCTTGGACTTTGGACTTAGCCTTACGCCTAGGCCTCCGCATGGTGAAAGGACTCTCGCAAGCGCAAGTCGATGTGATCTGCGCGCGCCGAGGAGACGGGCCGTTTGTTTCGTTCGAGAATTTCGCCCGTCGCACGCGACTCAGCAGCGCGGTCTTAACCCGGCTCTCGCAGGCCGATGCTTTTGGCTCGTTGACGGTCCGCCGCCGACGGGCTCTGTGGAAATCGCTGCCCAACCAGAAAGTGATGCCACTGTTCGACAGTTCAAAGTCCGAGGGTTCAAGGTCCGAGGTCCAAGGTCCAAAGTCGGGCGAAGCCGACGAGCCGGCCGTCGCGTTGCCGGCCGCTTCGCCGATGGCCGAAGTGGTGGACGACTATCGGGCGACAGGGTTATCACTCAAGGACCATCCGATGAAGTTCTTGCGGGCCGGCCTCGAGCGGATGGGAGTGGCCAAGGCGTCGGATCTGGCGATCCTGCCCATCGATCGGCCGGTGAAAGTCGCCGGACTCACACTGATGCGGCAGCGGCCGGGCACGGCCAGCGGCATCACCTTCGTCACGCTGGAAGACGAAACGGGATTCGCCAACCTCATCGTGCGGCCCGAAGTCTGGGAGCGCTACCATCACGCGGCCCGCACGGCCACCGCCATGCTGGCCCACGGCCGCCTGCAGCGGCAGGACAACGTGATCCACATCTTGGTCAACCGCCTCGACGACCTCTCCAAACGCATCGCCGACCTGGGCGTCTCCTCACGCGACTTCCACTGATTTTTCTGTAGCTCTTTCCCCTCGCCCCATTCCGATGGGGAGAGGGTCAGGGTGAGGGGTCCCTTTGCAAAATCACGCAAATGAAAACGCACACGGAGATTTTCACCACAAAGACACAAAGGCACTAAGTAAAGCCCTAACAGAATTTCTGAATTCTTTGTGCCTTCGTGTCTTTGTGGTGAAAATCCTGCTCGATTAAAACGAGACGGGATTGTCTAAGTCCTAAAACACACCCTCACTCCGGCCTCTCCCGGCGGACCGGGCGAGGGAGAAATGCTGACTAATCGCCGGCGTTGGCCGAGACCATTTCGCCGCCGCTGCGGGTGCCCAGCGCCTGATAAGTTGTTAGGTCGATGTTTTGGGACATGAACTGCACCGAGCCGTCGCACATGCCGACGACTACGCCCATCGGATGCGCGCTGCGGGCCGCCATGTTCGTGCAGCCGTAGTTGGGGGCACGGCAGTCGTACAGGACGTCGTTCGGCACGCGATTGGTGCTGAACATGTTGTACTGCGGCTGTCCGCCGATCCACGAAAGGCCTCGGTCCGATGCGTTGGGGGCCAGCGACTGGCAGGTGGTTACGTCCTGCGCGTTGACCGACGTCGAGCTGGTTGAGATGTAGTTGTCGCCCAGCGTGGCCACGTTGTTGTCGCCTCGTAGCGTTTCGCTCACGGCGATCGTCGTGGAGAGGCCGTCGGTGATCCAGGCGAACTTGGTAAACGTGCTGTGCCCGAACACGCCGCTGCACGTGCTGAACTCGCACATACAGTTGATCCCTTGATTGGCCATGTAGTTGGCGGGCGCCGTCGCCAGGTTCACGAGCTTCATCGGATCGCTGGGGCAAATGAACATGCCGACCACGTGTCCGGCCGCCGGAAGAAAGTACGTGTTCTTGTTGATGTTGAGGCTGAAATTGATTTCGTTGAACGGAATCATCTTGTAGAGCGCCTGCTGCTCCAACTGCGGCAAGATGTAGGTCAACCAGCCGATCTGGTGCTGCCCCGAGGGCTGTCCGGGGAGCGGATTCTCCATGCCCGTTTCCAGGTGCCCGGGGGGCAGCATGTGGTTGGTTTCGTGATAGTTGTGCAGCGCCAGCACGAACTGCTTGATGTTGTTGCGACACTGCGTCCGTCGCGCGGCTTCGCGGGCCGCCTGCACTGCCGGCAAGAGCAGCGAGATCAGCACGGCGATAATCGCGATGACGACCAACAGTTCGATCAGGGTGAAACCAACTCGCCTGCGCATCACGGGCCCTTTTGCTAACGGTCGGCGGCGATCTTCTGCTTCGCCGCGCACTCCTCGCTGCACACGATGTATTGCACCCCGTCGTACGTCATCAAGTTGTCCTCGGTGACGCGGTCGATCTTCTTGTGGCAATAAGCGCACTCACCCGGCTGGTCGAGCACGGCGACGGGCTTCGCAGTCGGATAGCCGGGCTTGCTGCCGCAGCCGCTTAAGGCGACGCTCGCCAACAGCGCCAGACACGCCAGGCCCAGCAGGCGTCCGAGACCGGTCATCGTTCGTTTGGCGGGGCTCATGTTGCCTGCTGTGTTGCCGTTCTGGATCACACTCTGGACGACGCGGGGATTACGCGCCAGGGGGACGAATCGAGCCAACGATTCGACAGAGGGCAGCTCTCCGCCCATCGCGTAACAAATGGCGTGCCGCGGGGTTCGACCGTTCGGAAAGCCGCTCTTTTGCGCGACGGACCGGTTCCGGGGATGCTTTTTCCGCCGCGCGAGGCAGAAAAATCGTCAGCGTCGGCCGGCTTCCGCCCGTGTGCAGACGCACTCGGCAGCACTATGATGAAACCAAGCCGCCCCCTGCCAAGTGCACGACGTCACACGCCACATCGACTATTAGATGCGCTGGCCGATCCGCAATCAAATTTTTCTGCCCGTCGCGACGCTCCTGTTGGTGGCGATCGCCTCGATTGCCGTGCTGTTGGCGGCCGTCGCCGCGCGGCGCAGCAGCCGCGAACGAATGGAGCGCGTCGAACGGGTCGTGGCGACGCTGAACGACGCGAGCTTCCCCTTCACCGAAAACGTGCTCACCAAGATGCAGGGCCTCTCCGGCGCCGAGTACGTGGCGCTCGACGAGCGCGGCGCGATCGTTACGTCCACGCTCGGCACGTCGGTCCGCGCGAGCGATCTGCCCGCCCGCCTGCCCGTCACCGGTCCGCCCACGCGACTGGAAGATTTCCAGGTGATCGGCGTCGGCGGCCAACCTTATTTCCTGGCCGTATTAAAAGGTCACGCCAACGCGGGCGTCCATTCGCTGTTGGTGCTCTATCCCAAGTCGAACTTGTGGCAAGCGCAGTGGGCGGCGGCCTGGCCGCCATTGGCGATCGGCGGCGTGACCATCTTGCTGATGGTGGCCGTGTCGGCCTGGCTGTCGCAGCGATTGGCGCGGCGGATCGAAGCCGTGCAGGGACTGTTCGCCCGGCTGGCCGATGGTCATTTCGGCCACGTCGATGCACAGCGGCCGCTCGACGAAATCTACGATCTCATCCTGTCCGCCAATCGCCTCTCTGACCGCCTTGCTTCGAACCAGGAAGAGATCGCCCGCACCGAGCGCTTGCGTCTGCTCGCACAACTCGCGGGCGGCCTGGCTCATCAACTCCGCAACTCGGTGACCGGCGCGCGGATGGCCGTGCAGCTGCATCAGCGCCGTTGCCCGCGGCAGCACGACGAAAGCCTCGACGTGGCGCTGCGGCAACTGTCGCTCACCGAGGAGCAGGTTCGCGGCTTTCTCTCGCTGGGCAAACCGGAACAGCAACCCCCCGTCGCGCAGTCACTCTCACGAATCGTGGGCGAGGTCGATCGGCTCGTCGCTCCGGCCGCGCGGCACGGGCACGTGGCCTGGGAGTGCGAGCCACCCGCGGCCGATGACGATCCGACCGTCGCCAACGCCCACAGCGTGCGGGCCGGGCTCTTGAACCTCGCGCTCAACGCCGTGCAAGCCGCCGGCAGCGGCGGCAGCGCGCAACCGGCCGGCAGCGGCGGACGCGTCCGTCTGTCGACCAAGCGGGCCGGCCGCCACGTGCAGATTCACGTCGCCGATTCGGGGAGCGGACCGCCCGAGTCGTTGCGCTCGTCGATGTTCGAGCCCTTTATCACGTCCAAGCCGGAAGGCATCGGCCTCGGGCTTGCGCTGGCGAAGGCGGCGGCCGAAGAGCACGGCGGCAGCCTGACGTTCGCGCGGGTCGACGGACAAACGCGATTCACGATGTCGCTGGCGGCCGAACGTCCGCGGACAAGTGCCACGACCGAGCGCGAAGCGCATCCTCCCATCGAGGTCGCCGCCGTCTCGCCCCATGGCGAGAGCCGGACCGCGGCCGAGAACTCCGTGCGAGACTGACATGAGCCATGTGCTGATTGTCGACGACGAGCCGAGCATTTGCTGGGGCTTTCGCGAGCTACTCACCGACGAGGGCTACGACGTGAGCGTGGCGTCGTCGGCCGAAGAGGCGCTCGAGCTGGCCGACCGGTCGGTGCCAGACGCCGTCGTGCTCGACGTCCGTTTGCCCGGGCGGGACGGGTTGTCGACGATTCAGGATCTGCGGCGCCGCATCGGCCCCGCGCCGATCATCGTGATCACGGCGTTCGGCAATCTCGACACGGCCGTCCGCGCGCTGGAAGAAGGGGCCTACGACTACCTCACGAAACCCTTCGACCTGGAACAGATCTGCGACGTGCTGCGGCGCGCCTTGCGCCGTTCCGAGGCCAGCGCCGCTGAGCCAGCAGCCGACGAACCCGCCAGCGTATCCGAAATCTTCATCGGCACTTCTCCCGCGATGCAGGCGGTCTTCAAGCAGATTGCGCTCGTCGCTCCGTCCGACGTCCCCGTGCTGATTACGGGCGAAAGCGGCACCGGCAAGGAGCTGGTCGCCCAGGCAATTCGTCGGCACAGCCGCCGCAAGGACGCTCCGTTTCTGCCGACGTGCCTGGCCGCGCTCAGCGCCGGCGTGATCGAGAGCGAGCTGTTCGGGCACGTCCGCGGCGCGTTCACGGGGGCCGAGCAGGCGCGGCAAGGACTGCTCGAGCTGGCCGACGGCGGCACTGTATTTTTGGACGAAATCGGCGATGTGCCGCTCCCCGTGCAAGTGAAACTGTTGCGGGCCATCGAGCAGCACGAAGTGACGCCGGTGGGCGACGCGCGGACCCGCCGCACCGATTTTCGCGTCCTGGCCGCCACGCACCGGGCACTCGGCGACTTGGTCGCGCAAGGTGAGTTCCGCGAGGACCTCTTCTATCGGCTCGGCGTGTTCCACATTCATGTGCCGCCGCTCCGCGAGCGGGTCGAAGACATTCCCCTCTTGGCGCGGGCCTTTTTGCGGACGGCGACCGGCGACGGGCGGACGCCCGATTTGTCCGCGGGCGCCCTGGCCGAACTGGCCTCCCGCCGCTGGCCGGGCAACGTCCGCGAGCTGCGAAACGCCGTCGAGCGGGCAGCCCTCATGTCGCGCGGCGGCGAGATCGAGGCCGATCACTTCGCCCCGGCTGCGGCCACGTCCGGCAAAGTCGCCCGCACGTCGGTCGAGGAATTGCAACTCGCCACTGCGAACTGGACGAGCGAGCAACTCGACCGGGAAACCGAGCGCGGCGCTGCCGATGTTGCCAGTGGCGATCTGCTCGAGCGTTTTCTCCGCGCCGTCGAACCGCCGCTGCTCAAAGCGGTCCTCGCGCGGTGCGGCGGCAACCGCGCCGCGGCCGCCAAGGTGCTGGGCATCCACCGCGCTACGCTGCGACAAAAGCTCACCGACAGCGGTCTCAACTGCGACTGATCGCCGGCGCGCTCGTCAGCGAACGACGGGCTCAAGCAGGGCGCAGATCCGCCTTCCACCTCTCGAGTAACCGCAGGGACGTTTCGCGCTGTGCATTCTTGGGGAGCGCGAGAATCGCCGTCTCGGTCTCGGCCAGTTTATCCAGCGCCCCGTTGATGTCGCCTTTGGACTCCAGGATGGCGGCCTCGGCTCGGGACCGAAACCACCGGTGCGGCGTGTTGACCGGGATACCGGCGAGCCATTGTTCCGCCAGCTCGGCGCGCCTCCGCCTCCTCGCCTGAAAGACGGCAGCCTCGCTCATCAGCGCTTCGCGCAACACGGGCGTGGCAGAGTCGGAATACGTCAGGCACGTCTCCAGCCGATGGGCCGCATCGCTGTCCTGGTGCTGATGAAAGGCTGCCGAGAAGGCCATCGCATACGCTTTCACAGTGTCCGACGAAGCGTCACGCACCACGATGGCTTTGGCCAGGAAGTCGGCGGAAAGCGATTCCGGCAGCACGCCGTCGGCAAGTTCGCCTCCCAGACGCAACAGCGCGAGCCAGCGCTCGCCGCACCTGGGTTGCCGCAACAGCATCCAGATTCGTCGGCCGTCGGAAACACCTAAGCGACTTTCAAACGGCACCAGGTCACTCACGCTATTTGCAATCGAGAACGCAATGAAACATCCGGAAAAGGCAGTGAACGGAAAGGGCAACAGCAGCACGACCAAGGCGGTGAGAAAGTTCGCGACGGGTCCGCCCGCCACCATTGCCACGCCGCGCCAGGCAAGCTTGTCGGTGACGACGGGAACCAGCTCAGCGACGCCTTGAACGACCGCGCCCGGCCCTCGATAGAACGACACCCGCAACGGACGCTCGACCAGCACCGGCCCGACTCGAAAGGATCGGCAGCGAAAGCCCACGCACAATCCCGCGATCAGATGCCCGAGCTCGTGAATGACAAGCATCGCGTAAAACGCCGCGAGCGCGGAAAGGCCAAGACCGACGATCCCTATGCCTGCCCTCTGCTCCAAGAACCAGGGGCGAAGAACCGTCTCGAACCAGCGGCGCAGAATCGGCGGGCGATCGAGGAGCAAGCTAGCCACAACGATGAGGACAATGGCGGACCAGACCGCCAGCACCACGTTCAAGCCTGAACCGGGCACGGCTCGGGGAGGAAGCGGGGCCTCCCGGTCCAGAATAGGCGTCTCATCGGGGAGAATTTCTGTGGCCGGTGAAGTCACGTTCAATCCCCCTGACACCCCGGCTAGCCCGCGCTTTCGACCGTGCGGTTGCTCAGTTCGCCCTTGAGCACGGTGACGGCCTGGCCGCCCAGCAGCACCCGATCGTTAACGACGCGAACGTGCACGATACCGCCGCGGGGCGACGCCTGGTACGCGACGAACTCGTTCTTGCCCAGCCGTTTCTGCCAGTACGCGGCGAGGCAGCAGTGGGCCGAGCCGGTGACCGGGTCCTCGTCGATGCCGGCGGCCGGTGCGAAGAATCGCGAGACGAAATCGAACCGCGGGTCGGTCGAGCGGCTGGTGACGATCGTGCCGCGAACGGGGGCGCCGGCCAGTCGCCGGAAGTCGGGCGTCATCTTGCGCACGATCGCCTCGGACTCGACTTCGACGAGGTAATCGAAGCGGCTCTTGCCGACGTAGCGGGCCGTCACGCCGAGCGCGGGCAACAGCTCGGCCGGCGGCTCGACGGGCTCTTCCGGATTGAGGGGGAAGTCGAGCTCGATCCGGCCATTGCGGGGAGTGGCCGTCAGCGTGCCGCTCTTGGTGGCGAAGCGAATCACCGCGTCCGCGGGCACCACGCCCTGCTCCCAGAGCGCGTGCGCGGAAGCCAGCGTGGCGTGGCCGCATAACGCGACTTCGATGGCGGGCGTAAACCAGCGGAGATCGAAGCCGTCGGCATTTCGCACGAGGTAGGCCGTCTCCGAGTGCTTCATTTCGGCCGCCAGGCTCTGCAGCCAGCGATCGTCCCGCCAGGCCGGCAGCAGGCACACGGCCGCCGGGTTGCCGGAAAATGGGCCGTCGGTAAACGCGTCGACCAAGAGCAGCGGCACACCCACAAATCACCTCCGCGAAAAAAGGCCAACCTCGAGCGATACACTATTCCGCTTGCAGATGCGCGTCGCCGATCCGACAATTCTGCACAGGTAATGCTGCACGACCGGCCCGCATCTCGAAACGTCCCTTCACCCCCGACGCGAAGAAAGACACCGGCAATGAGCCCCGGTTCGGAAGAAAGCGGTTCGAACGAGACTCCCGCCGAACGGCCGCCACGACCCCTGCCCCCCGCGCCGGTGGCGGAGCTGGTGGGCTTTGAGATCACCTCCGGCGGCGACGGCCGCGCCGTGATGACGCTGCAAGCCGGCCCGCAACACGCCAATCCGATGGGCTCGCTGCACGGCGGCATTCTGTGCGACATCGGCGACGCCGCGATGGGCTACGCCTTCGCCTCCACGCTGCGCGACGGGGAAACATTCACCACGGTCGACCTGCGAATCAACTTCCTGCGACCGGTTTGGAACGCCCTCTTGAAAGCCGAAGCCCACGTGGTCCACCGCGGCCGCACCATAGGCTACGTCGAGTGCGACGTGACCGACGAACGCCAGCGAGTCGTGGCTAAGCTCAGCTCGACCTGCATGGTGCTGCGCAAAGAGAAGGCCGCGGGACGGCAACTCGCTCCGACCGAGTAGATCTCTATCGCCGGGTGGCATTGGCGGCTCGTCCGCCAGTGTCCTAAATCCTCTTGCGGCAATTCAATCGGGTGCCTTCTTCAGCAAGCGACGCAAGTTGCCTCGATAGATGACCGTGCGGCCAGCGATTGCGTCCTGATAACCCTGGATAATTGCGTCCCGAATCCGGGCCGCCTCCAGGCGTTCCTTTTTCTCGCGCAGCACCTGACGGATAAACTCGCTTGGCGTGGGCATGTTTTCCGCTCCGATGCGCATGCCCACCGAAACCAGTGGACATGGCACCCGACATTCTGCGAAAGACGCAATTCTGCGATAGACGCACCACTGATTTCGTCGCCAGCCGCGAACAGCTCAAGACACTGGCGGACAAGCCGCCAGTGTCACCCTCGGAACTACCGTCGCGCGCAACCGGCTCTACTGCTGCTTGCCCTTCGTCAGTTCCATGAAGGCCGTCTCGAGGTTGACCTCTTCTTCGCGGAAGAGCTTGATCTTGAAGCCGGCTTCGAGCAGGCGGGTCGGCAGTTCGCTGTAGTCGAACGTGTCCTTCTTGAGCGTGGCCATGATCAGGCCGTTTTTGACCGCGACGGTCCGCACTCCGTCGCACTGCTCGAGCAGCTTGGCGGCCGGGTCGGGGTCGCCGGTGACGCGGATGTGCAGCATCAGCGCTTCGCGGGCCTTCCGCATGACTTCGTCGACATAGCCGTCGACGATCATGTGTCCCTTCTCGATCATGCCGACCCGCGTGCAGACGTCGGCCAGCTCGGGGAGGATGTGGCTGGAGACGATGATCGTCTTGTTGAGCTCGCCCAGCCGCTTGAGCAGGTTGCGGATCTCGATGCGGGCCCGCGGGTCGAGGCCGCTCGCCGGTTCGTCGAGCAGGAGCACCTGCGGCTCGTGCAAGAGCGTGCGGGCCAGGCCGATGCGTTGCGTCTGCCCGCGAGAGAGCTGGTTGACCATCGCGTCGCGCTTGAACGACATGTCGACCAGCTCGAGCTTCTCCTCGCACACTTTCCGCCGCGACGAGCCGTTGATGCGGTAGGCCGAGGCGAAGAACTCCAGGTACTCCATCACAGTCATGTCGTCGTAGACGCCGAAGAAGTCGGGCATGTAGCCGACCATGCGGCGGATTTCCTGCGGGTCGGTGTAGATCGATTTGCCGCAGACGTAGGCCTCGCCGTAGTCGGGGTTGAGCAGCGTGGCGATCATCCGCATCGTCGTGGTTTTGCCCGATCCGTTGGGACCGATGAACCCGAAGACATCGCCATCATCGAGCTTGAGGTCGATTTCGTTGGCGGCGATCAGGTTGCCGTAGCGCTTGGTCAGCTTGCGGGTCTCGATCACGTTTGGTCCTCGGTCTCCGGCATCAATCGGCGTTAGGGGGTCGATCTGCGGTGGCAGGAACGGGCCGGCACGACGGCGTTAATTCTCGCGAGCGTAATCGTCAGTTTTCTTCCTGATAGCGCACCGGCTTCACCGGAAGCACGATGCGCACGAGCGTGTAACTCTGATCGGCATCGACGGTCTGGCCGTCAACCTGCCAGCGGGTGAGCGGACGGCGGACGCGACCGACGAGCACGGCTCGATTCAGGTCCAACAGGGGGCTCCAATCGAATTGCCGCAAGGCGCCGTTGCCCAAGCCCGTATAGAGCGTGCCACCGGCCTCGTTGTGAAATGTGAGCATCCGCAGGATAAAGAGCGGATCGTGATTGACCGGATCGTAATCGACATGCTCGGTCCGCATTTCTTCGAGATGCGTGCCTTGCGACGTCACGACGGTTTGCGTCGCGCCGGTCAGGTAGCCGCTCAGTTCGCGCTGCATCGCCGTTTGCGGCGCCCAGGGAACGTTGGGCAGCATGGGCAGCGGGTGGTCCTGAGCGTCAGACCGTGGATAGAACACCTGGTGTCCGTAGGCCACGACCCAGTCTTCGATCGGACCGGGAAAATGGTGCCGCAGCGATCCACCCAAGTGGCTGGGGCCGCGGCTCTCGAGCTGGCTGTCGATCAGGCCATTCGTATCTTGCGACCATTCTGATTCGAGACTCTTGGTCGACCAGACGGGAATCGGCACTTGCTCGAGCTGGCGATCGCCCGCACTGGCCGCATAGCTCGGATGCGAGATCTCGACGCCCGCCGTGCGGTACATGCCGCCAAAATTCGCTTCGGGCCGGCCGTGCCAGCCGAGACGCGGAGGCTGAACGCTCTTGCTCGCGGCTTGCACGCTGGGCGGAACGTCGGCCTGGGCCGTGATGTCGTAACGGCGATTGTCGGGACTGTAGAGCAGACCGTACGAGTGGGCTCGGCTCCAACCGCTCGTCGCGTCGACGTCGAAGACGTCGAGCTGGTTGAGCAGCACCTGCTTGCCCTTGGACTCGGAGCTCCAGTAAAACGCCACCCCGGCCGCGATCAGCGCGATCAGCGGCAGCGTGACCCACGTCAGCTCGGGCCGGTGCAACAGCTTGTGCACGAGCAGATAGTCGAGCGGGCCGACGATGAGCACCAGCGCCGCCAGCAAGCCCATCACGTGCCAGATCGTGAACCGCGAAACGTTGGGAAAGTCGTCGAGCGAACCGTCGAGCTGCGTCGCCAACTCCGTGATGCCCGTCTGCGTCAGCCGATTGGAGACGCTGATCATGTGCTGCGCGTGGTCCTGGTCGACGTCGAACAAGCGCTGCACCAGGTCGGGCGCCGCGCTCCAGTTGGCCAGCGGCGGCGAACTCAGATCGAGTCCGAAGACCGTGACGCGGCCCAGTCCGTACGCCGCGCGACACAAGAGCGGACCGGCCAGCGAGGGAATCAACTCCTTGCTGCCCGGCGCATTCAACTTGGCCGCTTGGAGCGGCTCGTCGGTGGCTCCCATGATCCGCGAGCTCTGCCGGCAGAAACTTTCGATGGGGCTCAAGTCGCGAAGCTTGGTCGCCCCCTCGATCTTCACCGGCAGCCAAGAGGCGAGCGCGGGGGACGTTTTGGCAAAGTTGGTGGCGTCGCGGCCGATCGCGAGCAGCAGATGCCC
>Ga0210390_10000623_pt1 | contig 37699 bp, 31 predicted proteins | sample IncBWH11OmetaG_FD_161050 | JGI IMG/M metagenome (GOLD analysis project Ga0210390, IMG submission 161050) | Forest soil microbial communities from Barre Woods Harvard Forest LTER site, Petersham, Massachusetts, United States - Inc-BW-H-11-O ...
CCGGGCTCGCGCACGTGCTCTTCGTCTAAACGGCGCAAGCGTGCGGCCATAATCCCGGGCCGGCCCAGATAACCAAGCACTTTCCGAGGATCCTTGCGGTCTACAACCGGCAGACGGCCGATGTTATTGCGCAGCATCTTCGCGGAGGCGTCGTGCAACATCTCGTCGGGATAGGTAACCACGACGTCGCGCGTGCCGGCGTCGAGCACGGTCGAGGCGCCGGTCGAGTCCGCATCGAGGGCTCGCATCACATCTCCTCGCGTGATCACGCCGGCCAGGTTGCCGTCAGTATCCAGGATCACCAAACCCTGGTGCCGACTGATTTCGGGGTCGCGCCGCGCGATCAAGTCTGATAACTCACTCACCTTCATGTCAGCCGGAAGCTTGGGTACGTCTTGATCCATGGTCTCGGAAACCCTGACCTGTTGCAAAATATCGGCTTCGTATTCTTGATGGATATGCAAACCGCGACGCGCCAGCTTCTCGGTCATGATCGACGCTCGGGGCATAAGCCACATGGCGATACCGTCGGCGATCACGCTGACCAGCATCAGGGGCAGCACTGAGTTGTAGTCGCGAGTTATTTCGAACGCGAAAATAATGAACGAGAAAGTTGCCCGTGAGGCTGCCCCGAAAACGGCTCCCATCGCAACCAATGCGAATGCTCCCGCTGACAGATTTGCCGTAGGGAAGATTCTATCCATCCCCATGGCGAAAACCCCGCCCATGGCCGCGCTCGACATAAACATGGGCGCGAGCAGTCCGCCCGACGTTCCCGATCCCAGTGAGATCACCAGTGCTGCTGCCTTTGCAACCATGACTACCAGCAGCAACTTCCACGCGAGATTGGCATTCAGGATGTCACCGATCGTGTCATAGCCCACACCCAGAACGCGCGGCACGAAGTAACCAATGATTCCTAAACCCAGTGCTCCGATCGCCGGCCACCACAGTTCATCGATCGGCAGCTTTTCGAATTGGTCTTCGGTCCAGTAGAGTAACTTGCTGAATCCCACGGCGGCCAATCCGCAGACCAATCCCAACAACAAATAAAATGGCAACGCATGCGGGATGCCGAAGTCCATGGCCGTGACTTTGAACATCGGGCCTGCCCCCAGCAATTGCATGTGGACCGCGGTGGCGAGCGTGCTCGCAATTACAAGCGGAATGAACGAGCGTGCCTTGAACTCAAACAAGAGCAGTTCGATAGCAAGAATTACGCCTGCGATGGGAGTGTTGAAAGTCGCCGACATGCCCGCAGCCGCGCCGCAAGCCAGCAATACTTTTCGCTCTGAAGCTGTAGTGTGAAAAGCCTGCCCGACCAGCGAACCGACCGCGCCTCCGGTTTGGATGATCGGTCCTTCGGCGCCGAATGGGCCGCCGGTGCCGATTGCAATCGCGGCGGAAATGGGCTTCAGGATCGCGACCCGCGGCTCGATGCGGCTGCGGTTCACCATCACCGCTTCCATGGCTTCGGGAATGCCGTGGCCCTTGATTTTCGACGTCCCATATTTCGCCATGAAGCCGACGATGATTCCGCCAATCACCGGGATCGGAATGACCCACAGTCCAAGCTGGTTGTGCTGTGCGCTGGTAAAGTCGGCGACGAAACGGTGGTAGAAGAAAATATTAGTGAACAGCCCGATCAGCTTGTACAACACGAACGCGATCAGGCCTGCGAGGAGGCCAATCCCTACCGCAAGGAACGAGACCAGCACCATGCGAAACTGCGCCGGTTCCGCGATCCTGATGTCTCCAACCTGCGCGCCGGTGGCTCCAATCGTGGCCGGGGGCGAATTGCCGTTGCTGCCGCTTTCTGACATTCTTTATTTTTTTCTCCTGCTGGTCCTGGTTCTATTTGCGCCTTTGCCACTTTGCATGGCCCGTTTGAGAGCGCCGACCAGAGCCGGGCCGCGCGTGCTCAACTCGGCTTTGTGATGCAACGAGAGCTCACGCAATATCTTCTCGCCTTTCGGAGTCAGCGAGAGCAGCACCTCGCGCCTGTCCGCGCCGCCGCGATGGCGCCGGACGTAGCCGCCTGCAGCCAGCCGGTTTACCAGTTCGACCGTGCTGTGATGTTGAATCTGCAGCCGCTCCGCCAGTTCTCCAATCCTCGGCCGCGTTGCCGTGGGCAACCCCTTCAGGGTCAACATCAACTGATGCTGCCGGGGTTCGAGTCCCGCTTCCCGGGCAGCCTGCTCGCTGAAGTAGAGAAAACGGCGGATCTGATAGCGCAACTCCGCCAGCGATTGATAGTCGGCCAACACTAGTGACTTCTCCATGGGGCCGGATTATATCGTATCAAGAGCAATGCTTCATCATTTTATATCGTATCACGACATATACAATTTCGAAATAGTCCCGCGACGAATTGGAGTCCGGCTCTAAGCTTCCGCCCCCCGTCGCCAGAACTGGCCATCAAGGTTCAGAAGCATTTAGAATCCCTAGTCCTTCTGTTTTTGGAAACGAAAAGGGGAACCCTGTGATCTCACGCTATACCCGCCCGGACATGGGCCGCATCTGGAGCGATGAAAACCGCTTTCGCACCTGGTTAACAGTGGAAGTCGCGGCTACCGAGGTCCTAGCTGACGCTGGCATGGTCCCGAAAGATGCCGCGAAAGCGATTCGCAAGCGCGCTGACTTCGATCTGCGGCGCATCCACGAAATCGAGGCGGAAGTTCGCCACGACGTGATCGCCTTCACTACGGCGGTGGCCGAGATCGTCGGTCCCGAAGCCCGTTGGTTTCACTACGGCCTCACCTCAAACGACGTGGTCGATACCGCGCAGGCGCTGCTGATTGGCCAGGCATCTTCCATCATCGCTGCCGATCTGGAGCAGCTTTTCGAAATCCTGAAACGCCGCGCCTGGGAGTTCAAAGACACGCCCATGGTCGGCCGCACTCACGGCATTCACGCCGAGCCAATTACGTTCGGGTTCAAGCTGGCCAACTGGTACTCCGAGACGCAGCGGAATATTGACCGCTTCCAGCGCGCCGCGGAAGACATGCGCGTGGGCAAGTTTTCCGGCGCCGTTGGAACCCTGGCCCACCTGAGTCCCGCAATCGAAGAAAAGATTTGCGCGCGCCTGGGATTGAAAGCGGCCGCTGTCTCTTCGCAGGTGATCCAGCGCGATCGGCATGCGTATTATTTGTCAACCCTGGCGGTGATCGCCTGCACCCTGGATAAGATTGCCACGGAAATTCGCCATCTGCAACGCACCGAGGTCCGCGAAGCCGAAGAGTTTTTCAGCGAGAAGCAGAAGGGTTCATCCGCCATGCCGCACAAGCGCAATCCAGTCACCAGCGAGCAAATCAGCGGCCTGGCACGCGTGGTGCGGTCGAACGCGCAAGCTGGTTTCGAGAACGTCGCGCTCTGGCACGAGCGCGACATTTCTCACTCCTCCGCCGAGCGCGTCATAATTCCTGACTCCACCACGCTTGTGGATTACATGTTGCAAAAGACATCCAACCTTATCGACACAATGTTCATCTATCCGGATCGCATGAAGCACAACCTCGATAGCACGGGGGGCTTGGTGTTCAGCGGACAACTCCTGCTCGATCTGGTGGAACACGGAGTCTCGCGGGAGGACGCTTACCGAATGGTGCAGCACCATGCGATGCGCGCCTGGAAAGAAGACCTGAATTTCCGCGAACTGGTGCTGAACGACAAAGAGATCACCCGCCGCGTGCCGCGCCGACAGGTGGAGCGGGCCTTCGATCTCAAGCGGCAGCTGCGAAACATCGATGGAATCTTCGCGCGTGTATTCAAGAACGATCGTACCGCTTCGAAACCCAGTCGAAAGCGGAAACACTAGTAAGCTGACACTCGGCTCTGGGTTTGCACGTTACTCAAGGAGACTCAGACCACGATGTCGAAAATCGCCTGCACAGTTCTGTTTTCAATTTCCTACTCGCTAGTTGCCTTGGCGCAGGGTTCGCCGACGTCCGCTTCGGATAACAAGGCGGCGATCAACACTCAGGCCGAGACATCGTCCAAGCCCGTGAAAGTCCAGGCCTGGGACCTGTTGCTAGGCGGCATTAGAGAAGACAGCGCCACCAAACGGGCCACCGCGGTGCGAGTGCTTTCCTTGTTGACAGGCGAAAGCAGGGCAGTGGCACTGGCCACACACGCTCTCTCCGATCCCAAAGCTCAAGTGCGCGTAGCGGCCGCCATTGCGCTCGGAGAGTTGCATGCGAAGTCGGCAATTCCGAAACTGGAGGAGGCGCTATCCGACAAGGAACCGCTGGTCGCACTGGCCGCCGCTCACTCTCTGCTTACCATGAAAGACACGCTCGCTTACGAGGTGTACTACGAGATCCTCACCGGCGAGCGGAAGGGCAGCAAGGGTTTGGTCGCGGGACAGATTGACACCCTCAAAGATCCGAAGAAGATGGCGCTCCTCGGTTTTCAAGAGGGCATCGGGTTTGTCCCGTTCGCCGGTATGGGATACACCGCCATTCGCACGATCGTGAAGGATGATAGCTCGCCGGTACGCGCCGCCGCTGCCAAGGTTTTGGTCAACGATCCGGACAGCGCCACCGAGGACGCATTAATCCAAGCGGCGACCGATGACAAACATGAGTTGGTCCGGACCGCGTGCCTGGATGCGCTGGCACGGCGGGGGAATCCCACGGTCATCGACCGGATCGCGCCCGCCCTATCGGATGACAAGGATACTGTGAAATACACGGCCGCTGCCGCTATTGTCCACTTGAGCGATGTTGCGGAGCGCCGGAAAGCGCGAAAGAAATAAAACGCAGTAACCAACATTTCATGAGGGTTCGACGAAGACACCCTCGGCGCTTAAGACTTTTCCCGCACCACCTCCAACAGCCGCATCAGATTTTCCAGTCGATCTTCGCCCATGTGTCCCAGCAACTGGCGATGAAATTCCATCACCTCGCGGTTCAGGCTCTTCAGCAGGTCCAGCCCTGCCGGGGTGATACGCGTTTTGATTACCCGGCGGTCCTGCTGCTCCCGGCTGCGTCGGATCAATCCGCGGCGCTGCAACCGGTCCAGCAGCCGGGTGACGTCAGGGTCGCGGTTGATCATTCGCTGACCCACTTCGCTGCAAGCCAGCCCTTCCGGTCCGGCGCCGCGCAAAATTCGCAAAGCGTTGTATTGCGTGGGTGAGAGCCCGTGCCGCTTGAGCATCTCGGTGGCTCGCCACTGTAGTTGGTCGGCAGTGCGCAGCAAGGCAACGAACACCTGTTCCTCAAGGGTGCCGGAAGGCAGGCTCGCCGGGGCGCCGGCCTTGGGTTTGCTAACCATTTCTTGACGATAGTTGTTGTAACAACTATTGTCAAACCGCAACAAATCTTTACATTTCTCCGGCTGCGCCGAGCATCTATTTAACTAACCAGTTAATAAAGTTGGAGGGAGGACGGAACCATGGAAACTTTTCGCCGGACCCTGGGTTTATTCCTGGCACAGGATCGGAGGGTCCATTTTATGAAAGCGTTACTTCGAAGTCTTGGTTGGTTTGTGGGAGTGAGTATTTTGAGTGTGGGTATGGCGGCGCAAACGAGCTCCAGTCGCTACGACGCCACCATTCAGGCCCAAGTTTCACATGAGCTTGCAAGCAAGAAAGAATTTCACAACGTGCAGGCCGTCGTTGACGATGGCATCGTCACCCTGAGCGGCAGCGTCGATCTTTATCAACAGAAGCTGGATGCAGCCAAGAAAATCCGCAAAACGGAAAATTTGCACGGAGTACGGAATCTGATCGCGGTCAATGGAAAGAGCGTGACCGACGCCGATCTCGAACTGCAACTCGATCGCAAGCTGTACTACGACCGCCTGGGATTCGGCAACCAATTTAATTTCCTGACCGCATCGGTCGCCAACGGTGTGGCCACGCTGAATGGCGAGGCCCGAACGGAAACCGACCGCGACTCTGCGGTGGCCCTGGTGAACCGCACCGTGGGCGTGAAGGATGTTGTGAGCAACATCAAAGTCGCACCAGCCTCGAACTACGATGACAACCTCAGAGTTCGCGCCATGCAGGCAATCTATCGCGACCCGGTGCTGAGCCGTTACGCGATCGATCCCGGAAAGCCGATCCGCATTGTCGTCGACCGCGGCACCCTAGGCCTCTACGGCGCGGTCAGCAGTTCCGCCGACAAACAGATCGCCGGCATGCGCGCAAGCCAGGTATTTGGCGCTTTCCGCGTCCAAAACAACTTGGAAGTAGCAGGAAAATCATAATCATGAATCTCAATGGAGGACGGGCGTCTCGCCCGTCCCTCCAAGCATGGTTCGGCAGCATCATAGCCGGTTGATCAGCGCCGCCACATACCCGGCTCCAAACCCGTTATCAATGTTCACGACGCTGACATTCGACGCGCAGGAATTCATCATTCCCAACAGCGCCGCCACGCCCTTGAAAGCCGCGCCATAACCCACGCTGGTGGGAACTGCGATCACCGGCACACCGACCAATCCACCGACCACGCTGGGCAACGCGCCCTCCATTCCTGCGCAAACGACGATCACACGCGCCCGCGCCAACGTCCCCCGATTCGCCAGCAAGCGATGAATGCCCGCGACGCCGACATCATAAAGATGCTCCACTTCGTTTCCCATGATCTCGGCGGTGACCACCGCTTCCTCCGCAACGGGAATGTCGCTAGTCCCTGCCGAGACCACGGCGATGATTCCCTTGCCATATTTCTCCTTGTCACGCTGCAACACGATGGCTTGCGCAAGTTCACGGTATTCCGCTCGCCGCACTTTCTTTTTCACTGCGGTGAACTGCTGCCTGCTGGCCCGCGTGGCCAGAACATTGCCGTCATGCTGGGCCAGTCGCGAAAATATCTGCGCCAGCTGCGCCGGCGTTTTCCCCGACCCAAAGATCACTTCGGGCATGCCAACCCTCAACAGGCGATGATGATCGACCTTGGCAAATCCCAGATCTTCAAACGGCAAATACCGCAGGCGCTGAACCGCTTCGTCGGGTGAAAGTTTCCCCGCGCGAACCTGCTCGAAAAGTTTGTGAATGGATTCAGAGTTCAAAGAAGCACTCAGCAATCAGCAGCAAGAATAGTTCCGTGGTGCCTCTTCGAGAGGGCAGGGCTTCTGCCGCACCGAACGAGCCACACAAAACTTGAGCTTCAACCCCTGATATAGGCCCTGACACCGAGGCCGAGCTCAAAACAATCTAGATTAGCATTCCATACGTTCGACGCCGTTATTGCGGCTTGTCCCAGGCTCGCAAGCGCGGCCATTATCGACCCACGTTTCGGCAATAATCAATGTAGTCTGCACCGAACTTCTCGCGCAGCGTCGGCTCTTCATATAAGACCACAAACAGATGAACGCCGAGGGCAACGGCTGCCGCCGCCGCTATCGCCACCGGGTCGGCGTGTCCGAACACGACCCACAGCCCGATCCACCCGGCCGCAAACCCCACGTACATAGGGTTGCGCACGTAGCGATAGAAGCCCACCACCACCAATCGCTTCGGAGGAATGACGGGAGCGGGTGTGCCACGTCCCGTCCATCCGAAGTCCCAACACAGCGCAGCGCAACGGAAAGTCCAAGCACGGATGGAAGCGCCGCCAGCCATCGCCAATGCGCTGTGCCGGCCGTTTCCACCCGGAAGCCGAGCCACTGCGGCAACAGCCAGAACCATAGGCCGAAAAACGCACTTCCCACGGCCAGTGCCGAGATTGTTGTCAGCCACCGATCTGCGTTCGCCGGGGCGCTCCCAGGATGTGGACTTGTCATAAGCCAACTGTCGTGCGCTTTGATGGCGCCTTCCCTCAATCACGATAAGAATGTAAACTGCTCCGACCCGACCCACAACATGGACTTCGGTGTAGTTGTAGACTCCCACACTCCATGACAAAATCGACGATGCCAGAATCTCTTCAGCGCCACGGAGACAATCCACCATGAAACGCATCGCCCTCGGCTTCAGCCTCTCACTGCTCCTGCTTAATGTTTCAACCAACGCTCAAAACAGCAGAACTGCCAACGACGATCCCTCGGCCGTGAGCGCCACGGTCCGTAACTACATCGAAGCCTATTACACCGGCGATGTTCCCCGGATGGAGCAAACCCTGCATCCTCACTACCTGAAGCACATGATTCATAACCGCGCCCCGATGAGAGAGAAAACAGCGCTGCAGATGGTAAGCGAAGTACGCTCCCAGCAAGGACCTCCGGCTGACATTCCCCAGACAGAACGGAGGGAAGAGATCAGTGTGCTCGACGTCTCGGGAGACATCGCCTCCGCAAAACTCATAACTCCACACTGGATAGACTACATGACCCTGGCGAAGTGGCAGGGAGAGTGGAAAATTCTCTCAGTTGTGCAGCGGATCGACAACTAAGCGAATCAGCAGAACAGTTCGGCGACTTGCGACAACCTTGGTTGACGCAAGCAGACGCGCTGTCGAAGAACTCGCTGCGGGAAGTCGGCACAGAAAAATCGCGTCTTTCGCCAATGTGGCCGATCCAGTCCAAGACGTTGGTGTATACTCATTTCCGCCGGAAGAGAAGCCTTCCCGCGATGCTTTCCCCGTCCCAGTTCCGACCGCTTAGGGTGTGAAGGAGGTCGCGATGCCAAACAAGAAATCCCTCGCCGTTCTGGTCGCAGCTTCGGTGATAATTTTCGGAAGTCTCGCCACACCGACACCTGTATCGGCAGCCGATCGAGAGAAGGTGTTGTATGCCTTCAAAGGCGGAAAGGACGGCGTCTGGCCGTCGGCTAGCTTGATCTTCGACGCTGCGGGGAACTTGTACGGTACGACCCCGAAAGGCGGCAACTTTCGGTGTGATCGCTACTTCGCCGGCTGCGGCACGGTCTTCAAACTGGAACCGGTAGCGCGCGGCCAGTGGCGGAAGACAATACTTCATACCTTCAGGGGTACGGACGGTGCCTATCCCGGCGGAGGCCTAATCTTCGACTCGGCGGGAAATCTGTACGGCACCACGATTTCGGGGGGTGGTGCTAAAGGTTGGGGTACCGTCTTCAAGCTATCTCCGGGAGTGCACGGCACGTGGACCGAGACGGTTTTGCACATCTTCAACGACCAGGATGGGGGCTTGCCTGCTGGCAATCTGATCTTCGACGCGGCCGGCAATTTATACGGAATAACTCAGGTGGGTGGAAAACATGATTTCGGTAACGTCTTCAAGTTGGCGCCCGGCATGAACGGCAAGTGGACCGAGATCGTGCTGCATTCCTTTAATGGCAATGACGGCAACAACCCCACTTCCGCCCTGATCTTCGATTCGTTGGGGAACTTGTACGGCAGTACCTTGGCCGGCGGCGACGTCAATTACTGTGCTCCTAATGGCTGCGGCACCGTCTTCAAACTCGTACCTGGTGCCGATGGCAGGTGGACTCACACAGTGCTGCATTCTTTCACCGGCAAGGACGGAAGTATACCCTCGTGCAGCTTAGTCTTCGACACGGCAGGCAATCTGTACGGCACGACGGTGTACGGAGGCAATCTCAATACTTGTGTTGATTATGGGTGTGGCACTGTCTTTAGGATGGCTCCGGACGCGAATGGTAAATGGACAGAGACGGTGCTTCATGCCTTTAACGGCAACGATGGGTCGTTTCCTTATGCGGGCCTAATCCTTGACGCAAATGGGAACCTGTACGGTACGACGTGGTACGGCACCAATGTCTTCAAGCTCGCACCGGGCGCAAACGGAAAATGGACTGAGACCGTACTTCTTGCTTTCAACGGCAAGGATGGTTGGTTTCCGGGTGCCGACCTGGTCTTCGACACGTCAGGCAACTTGTACGGTACAACGGAGTACGGTGGCAAGCTCAACGCCTGTCACAGCGAATACGGCTACGGCTGTGGCGTGGTATTTGAGATCACGCCATAAGGTTTGCGCCATTGACCTAATGTCCGTGCCTCGGGGGCATGCCAACAGCACTCTCTCGACTATAAAGCTTTCAACAGCTCAATGCTTTCCCGGAGCGGAGTGAAATGGATCGTTCTGTGGATTGTCCGGTGCATCCTCCGGACTCGGAATGTCCAGGTTGACCACGATGGGCTCTTGACCACTGCGCACGATCACTGCCTCCACCGGTTGATCCTTACGCGCGTTCAGTTCCTGATGAGGAACGTAGGGAGGAACATAGACAAAGTCCCCCGGACCCGCTTCATCGACGAACTCCAACTGATTCCCCCAGCGAAATCGCGCGCGGCCCCGCACGACGTAAATCACGGTTTCCAGTTCTCCATGGTGATGCGGACCGGTCTTGGCATTGGGATGCACCACCACCGTTCCTGCCCAGAGTTTTTGCGCGCCGACTCGGGCACGCGAGATGGCCTCGGCGCGAGTCATGCCGGGAGTCTGAGGCGTGTTGCTATCCAGTTCACCGCTGCGAATGATACGCAAGCCGTGATTTTTCCAGTCGGGTTCTTCGGCGGAGCGCGGATTGTTCATGGTCTACGTTCCCCAGTCATGCTGGACCAGGCCCCACTCGCGCGCTCACGACAGGCACCATCCATGCAGCGTAGCCGTGGGGATCGCGGATGTTTGCGATCATCTGATCGAAATAAGCTACCGCGGACTGGTACGTCACCGGCGTCAGTTCGCTGATGGGCTCTGCGTATCCGTCGCGCCAGGCTTCGATGATGGCGGCGAAAGTGTCACGCGGCACGCGCACCGTGTCCACTACTATGTAATCTACAGTGATTTGCTCGAAGTTCATCGCGGCGAGGATGCCAAAGGTGTTCCGTCCAACGAACAAGTCGACCCCGGTTGCCGCTTCGAAGCCTGGCGGGACCTGGTGCCAAAAATCTCGCGGGTCGAGCACGCCGCGCTGAAAGTGGAGCATGCCGTAATCCTCTGGAATGAGGTGCAGGTAGCCTCCATGGCGCGTCACCCGCGCAAGCTCGGCGATCACGCGGTCCGGGTGCGGGATTGAATGAAGGACATGGCGGCATACAGTCAAATCGAAACTGCGATCGGCAGCCGCAAGCTCGAAGACGCTTTGGTGCTCGAATCTCAGCCGGGGGGAAAGGTTTGCGTAGCGCGATCGAGCCATCTCCAAATGATGGTCAACGATGTCAATTCCGAGCACGCTGGCTCGGGGAAAGAGTTCAGCCAGGCGCGAGGATCCTTCGCCAGTGCCGCATCCGGCGTCGAGTATGTGCGCCTGAGCTGGGACTGCATAGCGGCGAATCAACGGGACCTCCTGAGGCCAAATGGCGCGCGCCTGCGCATCCAAGCCGCGCACCATCGACTCGTCGGCCATTTGCTTCGCTTGGGGGTTCAGATCGGTCATTGCTAATCCTGGAAGCTGGCAAGAAAAACCGATTGAAATAGTTTACTCGAATCGAGGTCGCAAACAAATGGCGGTAAGAACAGTGGGGACTGTAACGAGGAGACGTTGCCGACGAAACGAAATTATCGTTTGCTGGTTAAGTTTGCAGGGTCTGCTGGTTGATGGCTGCTGGGCGAATACTAAACGTTCGGTGCAGGAGATCAGGGCTGCGCGGAAGCACATGGCTTCTTGCGGCTGCCGCGAATCTTCCGGGCGACTTCAAAACATATTTGCCGGGCCTTGCCCGGCTCCTCGATGTGCGCGAGAAACAGGTGGCGTAGCACGCTCCGGCTGACGCATCCCCTAAGATAGGCATCGTAGAGTTGGCTGCCCAGCGTGTAACCCAGCCTCTGAGCGACGGAATCGAAATGATTTCGATCTCCGCGAAGCGCATCGTGCATGAGCCGTTCGCACGCCGCCCGCGAAAAGTCGCAAGCCTCTTGCTCGCCGATGGCAGCCCGCGCGGGATACAACACTCGTGATCCAAAGTAGGCCAATGCGTGCTCGATCGTCCGCTCATAGAACCGGTCGGTCGGCTCACCCGTGGCGACCGCATGGCCATAGCGGCGCAAGGGCAACCCGCGGCAGGCGTGATGCAAGAACCGGGAAGATTCTTCTGCTGCTCCCGTCATCTGAAATTCACGGACGTACAAGGCATTGATCGCTGGCAGATAAACGCTGCCTTGCGATTCCACTTTCCGCAGCATGGCTTCGATTCTCTCCGCTTCGTCGGTCACGCGCGAAAGCAGGCGTCGTAAGCGCGCATCCGAAGAACCACAATGCACTTCAGGCAACAGGTCGACCAGAAACTTGGGCTGAGTTCCGTTGTGCGCAGCGTAGCGGTTTACGTCCAGGAAGCGCAATAGGCTATCTATGAGGTTGTAGATCGTCGGCCCGATATCGGGCGACTGCTCGTCTTCCTGGCGCCAGCGCGACAGGCAGAGGCGGTAGCTCTCGTATTTTTCCAGCGGGGTGGAGTTGAAGACGCAGACCACGTCATCGCTCACTCGTACCGCGTCGATGTGCTCCTGTTGAGCCCCAGTTACTTGCCAGTAGAGAGCGTCCACGTTTTGCAATACGGTGAGCACGCGTCGCCCCGGCAACCGCTCGCGCAGCACGCGAGGAAGATGCTGAGGCGCCAGATGCGATTCGCCAAACAACACCAGCACCGCGGCGTTGGGATGACGTTGATGAATCTCCGCAATCTTGTCCCCCGCGTGCCGGTCACGCGCCCCGATTTTGCGCAGGTCTTCCCGCGGCAAGCAATCCAATCCATAAACGGCTTCGGCGTGTTCGCGGGCGGTGATCAGCAGTTCATAAAAGGGGGGCCACTCATAGCTCCAGTCCAGATCAAAGCGGATGCGCTGGCGCAACTCTTCCTCGTCGATCTCCCGCCGCCACCATTCCTCGAGGATGTGCTGATGGCGCGAAAAAATCGTTTCGACTCCCAGCACCACCGGACGATCGCCAGGCTGCGCCCGCTGCTCAAGAAGTGTCGCGGCAAAACGCTGCGCCGACGGCAGCGCATGATAATCGCCAATCAGGACCACATCGGCCGCTCTCACCATCGAAGTCAACTGTGGAACATCGATGACGGATTCGTAAGCACGAAACGCATTGCTGAAATCCCGCAGATATTTGCGGCGACCGCTGGAATCGTTGGCGCGCACTTCGCGTTCAACGCAAGCCAGAGCGTGCATCTGCGCGGCATTGCGGCGCGATCCCAGATTGGTTGAAGTCGCCATAGAATCGTCGTTCGCTTTTGGTCGTTCGTCGTTGGGCAAAATCGGTCCGTTGACAACATGGCCAACGACCTCCGACGAACCCCTGCTCCTTGACTTGCCCGCCGCCTGCTCCCTATGCTCAAAACGCAAGCTGCATTTTGCCCGTAGAGACGTAGCTAGCTAGGTCTCTACAAAAAGATTCGAGGAGCCATTGCCCAACCTTCCGCCCCAGAACCTGACCATTGCTACGACCGGAGCCAGCGGATCGTTATTTTGTAAACACCTGCTGGCGACCGTCGAACGCGATCCGCGAATCCATACCGTGAACTTCATCGCCTCTGACAGCGCCCTGCGCGTCATGGCCGAAGAACTCAGTCTCCGCGGGCGCAGCAACCTGGTCACCCAGTTTCTGGGCAAAGCCTCCCGCAAAATTCACCAGCAATCGAACGCCGACATCGGAGCGAACATCGCCAGCGGCTCCTATCCCGCCGACGCCATGGTCGTAATCCCGTGCAGCGTGGGCACGCTCGCCCGCATTGCCAACGGCATTGCCTCGCATCTCATCGAGCGCGCCGCCGACGTCTGCCTCAAAGAAAAGCGTCCGTTAATCCTGTGCGTGCGCGAGACCCCGCTCAACAAAGTCCACATCCGCAACATGTACCGTGCCGCCGACGCCGGCGCTACCGTCTTCCCCCTGATCCCCACCTTCTACAACCGACCGCACAGCTTGGATGCCATGGCCCGCGAATTCGCTTTCCGCGTCCTGGCCCACATCGGCCTGCCCCAGTCCAAGGCCTACCGCTGGAAGGGCTGACGGCTCTTTTAGTTAACGGCCTGCATTGCAAGAGATCGGATACTTTCCGCGGATACTTCAAGTGTAGAAACACGGAGGTACGGGGACGAGATTACTTTGGGAGATGTCCTGTGGAGTGGAGCAAAAGTGGTCCTCAAGAAAATGCTCGGCGCCAGCCCTTGCCTCAACGTAATTTATAAGTTACATCGAGAGAGTGCTGGAAATCCGCCGCTATCTGACCGGATCGGGCAAAGATGTTTTCGGGGCGTCGGTGTCAGGGGCTACGGGACCATCGGACTAAGGACAAAATCGTGGCCCGGATCGATCGTCTTTCTTTGGGAAACTTTGGCGACTGCAAAGCTCCGGGCAGCGGCTTGTTCGAGCTGCGGATCGACTGGGGGCCGGGCCATCGAGTCTATTACGCGCTCGCGGGCACAGCTTGCGTGTTGCTGCGTCTCAGCCTGTCATCCTGAGGCGGCGGAGTCCTTGGCGCAGCCGAGGACTCCCAGCGAAGGATCTGTGCATTCCCACGGTAGCGTCGCGCAGGCCAACTGCATAGATCCTTCGGCCCACAAAGAACGTGGGCCTCAGGATGACAGCGCTGGCAGGGCCGCGACCGGGAAAGGACACTATGAAATGCAAAGCGAGCGTATCCCACGACGAAGCCACAATTCGTGAACTGCGCAAGAATCCGGAGTTCGCCGCAGAGTACCTCCGAGCCGCATTGGAGGATAACGATGAGCCGAACGTCCTGCTGATCGCGCTGCGCCGCGTCGCAGAAGCCCGAGGCGGCATTGCCAAAGTGGCCAAGGCCGCAGGCATCGAACGCGAAAGCCTGTACCGCGCTCTATCGGTCCGCGGAAATCCGCGTCTTTCCACTCTGGTGGCCGTGACCAAGGCGGTAGGACTGACGTAAAGCGTACAGAATTAAGAGATCGGGTGCAAAAGAAAAAGGCGCAAGCGGAGAAGCTTGCGCCAAACTTGATCTCTATATCTAGAATAGCAAATCCGGAGGGGTAACTATGACATGTTGTCCAGATTTATTTTCCCCGCTGAATCATCGATTTGGCGGGAATTCGGTGGTCGAGGGGGCTTGACAAGATTTCGGCAAAACCGGCTTTTTGACTATTTTGAGGCGGCTTCGACTAGCTGTTGACCTGACTGGGGATTTTGTACTAATGTCGGACTACACCGGAAAGGAGGTGGTCGAATGACGAGTTCTGATTGTTGTGGTAGATGCATAAGACCAGGTGAGGTGGCTGAGACTTAGAGCGGTCGCTCTAAGAACCTAGCTAGACTACCGGCGAGTTAGGGTTGATCCGCCCGGCGAGAAGTTGCGCCGGGACCCGGAGTTTACCGAAGGGGCCACGTAGAGTGACCACCTCTTGGTCAATCCCAAACAGTCATCCGGGACGGCCCGTGCTGTTATGGCACGGGCCGTTCTGTTTTTGGCGGTACTCGTACTTCACCACAAAGCTCCGCACCGGCAAGACTGCAACGAGATCTTTAGAACGCGCTGCCGCCTCCTCCGCCGAAGCCGCCTCCGGAAAATCCTCCACCTCCGCCGCCTCCGCTCCAGCCTGATCCGGTCGAACTGGCACGTGGAGCCGAGACGAAAACTTGATGCATGTCCGTCGTCATGCTGTGGATGGAACTGGAAAAGAAGATGGGATTGAAGCCCATGGCTCCATTCGGCGAAACATACCAGCTCGGGGCATTTTGCACGATCCCGGCGAACGCCTGTGCCCACTGGTGTTCGACACCCAGCGCCATCGCGTAGGGGAGGAATTTTTCGAACGTGTCGGGCGGCATGCGCTTGAGGCGGTCGGCGTCGACGCGGTTCATGAATTCCTGGAAACCCAGAATGGCGACGCGGGTGCGTCCGCCCTTTACTGTCTTGGCCGTCATCTCGCGGGCGAAAAGCCACCAGATCATTGCCGAAATGATTCCGCAGCCGATCAGAAGAACGAACGAGTTAAACACAGCGTAGTCCGCGAAGTAGAGGATGGCGAACGGCCCGACGATGAGAACGATGGCCGCGAGACTGTAGCCATTGGCTGAGTCGGGATCGAGCAGATACATTCCCTTGGTTTTCAGGGCGGACTTGATGTCCTGGCGGATCGCTGGGATCGCCGTGTAGAAGCGGTTTTTCAGGCTGGACAGGGGCGTGGATTCGCCGCCCGCGAAAACATTCTCCAGCATGACGCGTTCGTGCGGTACCAACCGTCCCCACTGATCACGCGGCTTCAGCAGATGGAAAATGTAGTTCTTGTGGTGAAAGACAATTCCCTTGTCATCGACTTCTTCGATTTTCACATAACCGCGTACTGCCAAATCCACCAGCGTGCAGGTGATGTCGCGAGGGTGAATGGTGTCGTCGAGCAACGCGCCTGCCTCGGCTGGAGTCATGCCGGCTGGCGGCTCATACATGGGAGCGACGGAAAGTCCGGGATCAGGATCGCGTCCCTTGTACCACCAGAGGGTGAACATTACAGCCAGCGTCCAGAAAGGCAAAAAGACGATGGGATTGCTGCCTATGAACCACAGCAGGCGGGTGAGTGTGCCCGGTTCTTCGAGGATGCCTTTGGGGATGAAGACGTCGATAGTCATCCCGCCGCGCATGGGCAGAGGATTGCTGGTCTCGAACGAAACTGCAGGGCCCCGGACTTCAGCGGTGGCATTGCGTTCGGCAGAACCGTAGGCCCCGGTGAATGCTTGGGCGCGGAGCGATCCCGTAGCAGCTTCGGGGAAGGTGACTTTCGCCGAGGCGTGATCGATCGGTACCGGCCAATCGTTGCCGGTCACGTTCCAGTAAAACTCGTCGTGATCTTCGAAGAAACGCAGGCCGTTGCGAACGGTGTAGTCGATCTCGACGGTACGAGTGGCGTCGACAGCGTCGGGAATGAAAATCTTCAGATCGCGAAAGCCATTGGCGGTGGACGAGTCGTATTTCAGCTTGCCACCGTTGCCGTCGGTCACGCCGGTGATATTTAAGAAGAGCGTGTAGTTCGTGCCCCGCGCACCTGGATATTCAACCGGGATAAAGCGGTGAATGCCGTGCCAATCGCCGTCAAAGGCGAGCGTGATGCGTTCGTGTACATCGGCCGAACCGTTTTCGTGGATAGAGATGGTGTCGTCGAAATCGGTGACACGCCAACTCCTCGCGAAGAGAGGTATGGCGAAGACGATGAGCAGAAAACAAGACGCGGCTGTTCTGTAGAAACACAGCTGGCTGTGTCTCGGGTCGCTGAAACATTCACGTCGTCTCATTCCGAGGAGCGACGGCGACGAGGAATATGCTTTTTGCCTTGAGTACCAAGCACTGCAGATCCCTCGCTTCACTCGGGATGGCAACAGTGTTGCGGTGCTGGATGTCTCGGACATACTGGTTAATGGTCCGCGAGGGTGTGCTCTTGTGAGACGAAGTAAGCGACTTTGTTGTGATCGATGAAATTCGCTTCGTCCTCGGTGGAAGCTTTCCATTCCGGCGATTCACGGGCGGCCAGCAAAGCCTCGATGTCGTCAAACCAGAGTTCGGCCATGCCGTCGTAATCGGGACGAGATTTGTCGCCGGGAACGGTCAAGCGGTGGCTTTGGACCAGTTTTCGGAGTTGGGGGATCCGCGCGCCGATCGGGCCGTGAATATTTTGCCAGTAATGGAAGAACTCTTCGTCAGTCAGGCCCGCCTTCTTGGTGATGCAATAAACCAGTTTGATCATGGTCGCCTAACCGCGCCTAAAGGCGGATTCATTCTGATGTTTTCGGCACGCCTGAAGCCGTGCCCCGATACGAATCGTACTTGCCCTGCGGGCTAGAACTTCACCGCCACCGGTTCGCGGTCGGCTGCGTCCACTTCAAAGAATTGCCGCGCCTGGAAGCCGAACATGCCGGCCAGAATATTGGTTGGGAAGGACTGGATCTTGGTATTTAGATCGCGCACGACCGCGTTGTAGTATCGGCGGGCGTTCTGAATTGTGTCCTCGGTCGTGCTCAGCGAACCTTGCAGTTGAGTGAATTCCTCGGAAGCCTTCAACTGGGGATAGTTTTCGGCGACGGCGAACAGGCTTTTCAGGGCGCCGGTGAGCTGATTTTCCGCGGCCGCCTTGTCGGCGGGCGAAGTCGCTTGCATCGCCTGGGAACGAAACTTGGCGATGTTTTCGAAGGTGCCCTTTTCGTGGGCGGCGTATCCTTTGACCGTCTCAACCAGGTTGGGGATGAGGTCATGCCGGCGCTTGAGTTGCACGTCGATGTCGGACCAGGCCGAGTCGCAGCGGATACGCAACTGGACGAGGCTGTTGTACATCCCAATGAGTGCAAAAGCGATGACGACGAGGACGACCAAAATGATCCAGACCATGAATGTTCTTCCTTTTCCCTCGAAGTGGGAATCAAGGGGACGGTACCACAGAGGCGGAGTGGGTGCAATCGAGGCTGGCCCGATTGCAATGGTCCACGCGTTGTCATTCCGAGCGCCGTTCTTTGGCGGGAGGAATCTGCATTTTCGCGAGTTCGACTAACAGCAGATTCCTCGCTATGCTCAGAATGACAACCGGTTGGGGCTCGAAAACGACAATCGGGTTGGGGCTCGGAATGACAATCGGGTTTGAATGTGACAGTAGTGACTCTCGTCAGAAAGTCTCGCATCGGGGAATCTTGCGACGTAGAATATAGGTATCCATGAGAATGTTGAGGACAGGGCCGCTCAGGCTTCGCGCGGGGATGAGCGTTTGTGTGATGGCGCTGATTTGTTGCGCGGAAGTTGCTCATTCCCAGACGTGCCTCACCGCAGGCGATATGGAGGAACCAACGCGGTCCGCGCTGGTGAACACGGCAACACGTTACTTTGACATGGCAGCGCGGGGCGATTCGGCGGCCCTGCGGCAGAATTCTATTGCAAGCGTGGCGGCGAATTTCTCCGGCATTGAAACGGTCGTGAAAGACAATCAGGCGAATTTTTCCGGAACCCAGGCTGCTGCACGCGCTCCTTTTCTATTGAAGGCCGAAGGAACGGCGCCGCTCGAACGTGCCGAGTTTTTGTGCGGCGTGTTTGGCAAGAGCGGGCAGACGGCGGACAGCGCTGTATTCGTGATCCCAAACCTGGCGCCGGGAAATTACGGCGTGGTGACTTTGGAAGTTCCAAGTGCCAAACCACTCCGCACGGTGTCGTTTGTGCTGCAACTCGAAGGCAAGGATTGGAAGCTCGGCGGCTTTTATGTCAAGGAAACCCAGGTGGCGGGGCATGATGGGAGTTGGTTCGCCGAACGTGCCCGCGCTTTCAAGGCGAAGGGCCAGAACCGCGATGCGTGGCTGTACTACATGGAAGCACGCGACTTGGCGGCTCCCGTGCCCTTCATGTATAGCCAGTTGACCGATAAGCTGGCGGACGAGTCGGAGGCGGTGAAGCCGGCGGATTTGCCGGGCGGCGGTAGCACCGTGGAGCTTCCAGCGGGAGGAAAGACGTATCGGTTGACCATGCTGTTTCCGCTGGCCGTGGGACAAGATGTCGATGTGGTAGTGAAATACCAGTCGGCGGATGTTTCGAACACCGCGCAGACCTTTCAGGACAACATGGCTGTGATCAAAGCCCTGGTAGCGAAGTATCCGGAATTTCGCGACGCGTTCGAAGGCGTGGTCGCGCGTGCGGTCGAACCGAGCACGGGGCGCGATTATGGTTCTTTGCTGCCTATGAAAGAAATCAAATAGCAATTCACGCAACGCGCCCGTAGGCCCGAACGCCTCGTCCGGGCAGCCGAGCGAAGCGAGCCGCCGCGTCGCAGGCTAGTATTACGCTCAGGAAGCCGGTCAAATGAATGAAAGAGATTTAACGCCAATCGCTCCTGGAATCCCTACTTGAGGAACACAAAAGAATTGAAAGCTTGTCTTAGGCGGGCCTCTACTTCTGAGGAATCCTTCTTGGTGAACTCCTTGACTGTTCCAGGATCATACTCCGCACGTGAAAAGACATTTTGGATGCCCAACTCATAGCATTTTCCATTGTGGAAAGTTCGATATGCAGGCCCGGATTGGCCTCCACCTGTCCAGCTGTCGCCAATCTCAAAAGCCTTAAAAGCAATGTGATTGATCGTAGTCGCTTCCGCTTCGGACTTGATCACAAGCCAATCTGGCGACCCCTTTAAGCACACCTCTTCGCCCTTCGCCGACAGGATCTCTGAAACGTAAAATGTCGCGGCAACAAAGTGGGGACTGTCTTTAAATCTTTCCTTCGGATAGGCGAAACAGGCCACGGTGCTTTCTTCGCTTCCCATGCCACCGCAGATCGAACCCTGACTCGCGCAGGATTCTGGGACCGATGAACCAATTCCTTTCTCCTGCTTTCGCGCTGACATGCAATCAACGAGCACATCCGGATACTTGAATTGGAAAATACCATCCGGGCTGGTGAAGGTTCGCAGCGGGGTTTGTGCGCGCAACGGAATTGACAGGCCACAGAGGCAGAGTGCAATAAATGTTTTCATCTGACCAGCTCCTCGTTATGGATACGGTGCACGCGAAACGCCAGACGCATGTGGATGCGAATGAGCAGTTTGCGGCGTAACTTGCGTGGGCATCTAGACACACTGTTGCTCCGTTCAGGCTGGAGGCGCTTTTGGTCTCCGAGGATCGCTGCCGCTAACCGGCCATTCCAGCATCTGAGATTGTGGCGTTTCGTTCGAACTCCATTGCCTGGTTCAAGTCTGCTCCGCGAACGTACATTCTTTCGGATCTTTATCTTCTCGCAAGCCAAGAAAGACCGGTGCGCGCAATTTCATCCCTCCTTCCGCCGTCTCGTGGGTCCATTCGGTAAATTTGATTTCGGCTACTCGTTCGGGCTTCACCCAGTGCGCGTGGGCCGCATCCACCTCGCCGGAAAAAGGATTGCGATTGGTCTCCAGGCCTTTGAGTAGCTGGAAGATTTCCTTGAGCATCGCCTGGTTGAATCCGGTTCCCGCTTGCCCGACATGGATGAGCCGGCCTTTCTTGTCATACAGTCCCAGAACAATCGACCCGAAGTATTGGCGGCTGCCCTCGGGGTCGGTGTAGCCGCCGACTACGCAATCGACCGTCTGCGTGACTTTTACCTTGAGCCATTCCTGACTGCGGCGTTCTTCGTAGTGGCTGTCGCGCTTTTTCGCGAGAATACCCTCCAGCCCTTTTTGTTTTGCCAGATCGAACAAGGCCAATCCCTGAGGGAAATGATCTGAGTAGCGAACTAATGCGTTGGGCAAGACAATTTGCGCCAGAGCTTGCTTCCGCTGATCGAGGGCGACGCGGCGCAGATCATATCCGTCGAGATAGATGAGATCGAAAACGTAGTATTGCACGGGGAGATCGCGGCGGGCTCCAGTTCGCCGCCCACCCTTACGAATGCCCGTGCGCTGTTGCATCATGCTGAAGGAGGGACGGCCTTGGTCGTCGAGAACGACGATTTCGCCATCGAGGACCGCGTTCTTGGCTTGGATGGACTTGGATAATTCGTGAAGTTCAGGGAACTCTGCGGTGAGGTCATTCTGGTTGCGAGATACCATGCGAACCTTGCCGTCATTGAGGAATGAGATTGCACGATAGCCGTCCCACTTGATTTCGAATAGCCACTCGGGACCGTCGAATGGCTTGTCGACCGGCGTGGCCAGCATGGGATGAATAGCTGCCGGCATGGCTTTGCGGACGGCGCCCTGCAGCGGAGGCTCTTCATCGGATGATGGGCTAGCTGGCGTCTTCTTTGTTTCGTTTTTTTTTACTTTGGATGTCTTTTTATCTTCTTTTTGTTTCTTGTCAAGCTTGGCCAGCGTGGCGGCCAACCATGGCGCTTTCACCTTCCCACGCGAAACCGGGCGGCTGCTCGTCCACTCGGCGGAGCCTGCATCGCCGGCAATCTGCGCCATGCTGCGATGGGTGAGCGCCGAGCTATCGTATTGCTCGATGTCGTAGCCCTCGACCACGTATTCATCATGCTTCTTGATCAGCAGCCATTCGGTTCCTTTGCTTCCGGGACGGCGTCCGCGAATGTGAATCAAGGCAAAATCACCCTTAAGCTTCTGGCCATGCAAGCGAATCTTGAGATCGCCTTTGCTCAGCATGGCTATCGCCTCGGCCTCTGTTCCTCGTACGTACTTCCCATTCACCGTCTGCGGCGAGAGCGGTTCCCAAGTGCCGAGGTCCCAGACCATCACCGTGCCGGCGCCGTAATTTCCCTGGGGAATCGTGCCTTCGAAATCAAAATAGGAAACCGGGTGATCTTCTACTTGCATGGCGAGCCGTTTATCGGCGGGGTCGAGCGACGGACCTTTGGGAACGGCCCAGGATTTGAGGACGCCTTCCATCTCCAGGCGAAAATCATAGTGCAGCCGGGTGGCGCGGTGTTTCTGCACCACGAAGCGGTGGCCGGTTTTCTTCTCCAGTTTGGGTGGAGGCTCCGGCGTCTCCTCGAAGCGGCGTTTGCGTTTGTATTCTTCCAAGGGCATCGAGCTATTCTACTGAGAACCGGGAACTGATATCTGAAAACTGCCTCACGAATCCAGCCAGTTTGTTTACAATCGCAGGCACGGTTTGAGGTAGCTGTCGGATTCAGAATGAAACGCGAATATCCAGATGCGCCGCTGGTGGGCGTCGGCGCAATCATTATCGAGGCTGATCGGGTCGTGCTGGTGAGGCGCGGGCATCCGCCGCTGGCAGGCGAGTGGTCCATCCCAGGCGGCGTGCTGGAGGTGGGCGAGACTCTGCGCGAGGCGGCGGTTCGGGAAGCTCTGGAAGAAACTGGCCTTCGAGTCGAAGTTGGCGAATTGCTCGGCGTGTATGACCGGATCTTGCGCGATGCGGACAAGCGTCCGCGCTATCACTATGTGCTCATCGATTTCCTGTGCTGGAAAATCGCGGGCGAGTTTCAGGCGGCGGACGACGCAGCCGAAGCCCGCTGGTTCACCCGCGCCGAAGTTGGTGGGCTTGGGTTGGCCGAAGACACTGCGGAGGTGATCCGGTTGGGGTTCGAGAAGTCCCGCGATTGATCGCTTTGTAGTACAGTCCTACAAATTGCGTGGCGACAAGGAAAGCGAGGCGAACATGTTTCAGAGAATAGTGAACACGAGCGACGACCGGGCGATGACGATTGTTCGTCTGATGCTCGGGGTGGTATTTCTTGCGCACGGCTCGCAGAAGATGCTGGGCTGGTTCGGGGGATTTGGTTTCAGCGGCACCATGGGATTCTTCACCCACGCGCTGGGGATTCCGGCGCCGTTCGCGTTTCTCGCCATCTGCGCCGAGTTCTTTGGCGGGCTGGGCTTGATCGTCGGATTCCTCGGACGCATCGCCGCCTTTGGGATCATGTGCAACATGATTGTTGCGATCATGATGGTGCACCGGTACAACGGCTTCTTCATGAACTGGGCCGGCAATCAGAAAGGCGAAGGATTTGAATATCACCTGCTGGCCATCGCGATTACGCTGGCAATTCTGATTGAGGGATCGGGGGCGTTTTCGGTGGATCGATTTCTGAGTGATCGAAGTTCTTAGACCTCTTCACAGATAACGTGGATTAAGAACACTCTGTCATCCCGAGGAGTGCGAGGGATGACAATTCCTGTTGGGTACAGCAGTTGTGAAACTGTCTTAGGCAGGGAGCCTCTGGCTCGCGGTACGCCGCGAAAACGGTCCAAGCTTCTCTACTCCATTTCGAAGGCCAGCCATTGCAACTGGCCCTCGCGCTCCACCTGGAGCACGACCGGGGAACTAGGCTTGAGGCCATTTAAGGCAGCGCGAAGCGTTTCCAAAGACTCTACTGGCGTGGTATTCAGCCCGTGGATCACGTCGCCGGTTTTCAGGCCAGTCTCGGGGCCGATGAGGTCGGCGGTGCGGGCAATCAAACCACGCCGGTGGAAATGCGCAGGCTGCCCACGACGGACCTGATTTGATCGTTCAAATCAACGCCCAGGATTCCCAGGCGCCGCACCAGACTTTGATCGGGATCGACCGAGTCCATGAGTTTGTCCATTTGATCGCGGTGTTCGCCTACTGCAACCGTCAGCGTTTGTTTTTCGTTCCCCCGCAGGACCACCAGTTTCATCACCTCATCTAGAGGATGCAGGTACATGGTGGCGGTGAGCGCGGGCAGAGTGTCGATCGGCCGGTCATCGGCGCTCAAGATGATGTCCCCGGCCTTTAATCCGGCGGCTTCGGCGGGTCCTCCGGGATTCACGTCGGAGACGATGACTCCATAACTCCGCGAAAGACCGAGTCCTTGGGCCAAGCTCGGCGTAATGTTCTGCGCTACGGCCCCAATCTCGACCCGGTGCACATGTCCATACTTGCGCAGGCTTTGATAGACAAAGCGTACGATCCGGGCGGGAATTGCGAAGCCCAAGCCCTCGCTGCCTCCGCCTTCGGAAAGAATCAAGGTATTAATGCCGAGGACATAGCCGTCCATGTCAATCAGCGGACCGCCGCTGTTTCCTGGGTTGATGGGGGCATCCGTCTGGATATAGACCACGGGCCGATCTGGATCAGGCTGCCGGCCGACCGAACTGACCACGCCCATGGTGACCGAGTTCTGTAAGCCTTCGGGGCTGCCGATGGCGAACACCAACTGTCCCTGGCGCACACGGCGAGCACTGCCCAGTTCGAGGGTGGGCAAATTCTTCTGGTCAATCTTAAGCAGTGCCAGGTCCGAGTCTTTGTGAATGCCGATGAGCTTTGCCTCGAGCACGTGCTCCTTGCCCACCGGTTCAACCTGCGGGCGATCCGGCGAAGGCATGGGCAACACCACCCGAATGCGATGCGCTCCCTCGACCACGTGCGCATTGGTCACGATGTAGCCGTCCGGATCAACGATGACTCCTGAGCCGACGGCATGCTGGCGCGTGACCAGCGCGGTCTGGCTGCGATTGCTTTCGTCGATCGCCCCGTAGCCGGTGACCAGAATCTGAACCACGGCTGGCGATACCTTGGCTACCAGACTTTCCAGAGCGGAATTCAGCTGTTGCAAGACCTGCGGAGCTTCTGAGGGGCGCTCGCCCACGGCCTTTCCTACCTCGGCCACGGGGCTCGCCTTTTGCGGTGGTGTTGCAGGCTTCCCGGCGGCTTGTTGAGCACGGCAAGGCGTCAAGAGGACAAGGAATATCGCGGTGAGAGCGGAAGTCAAAACGAAATTGAAAGCAAAACCTCTCGAGGCCCCGGCTGGAACGAGCATGGAAAATCACTCCTTAGGACGTAGGGTCATGATCCGATCAGGTTAGATGACTGACGAGTGGTTATTGTGACAGAAAGCGCGTGATGGTGGAAATCGGCCGGGCGGACTGCCTTGTCCCCGGCGTCATCCGGGGGGAACCTAGTTTCTATCAGGTTACGATAGTAACTCAGGCCTTTGACGGGAGTGGCTTCCATGATATAAGGGCGAATAAGTACAAATCAGCAGAGACCTGGAATCCATCAGGAGATGTCATCGTGGGGTTGGCTTTTGCAAGCTAAGGAAGGCCAGGAACTAGGAGGGCTTGTGTCCGAAGCGCGGACGGGAAAACGGTTCCCCTTGGAACTGCCGATAAAGATTCATAAAGCAGACGAGGCGGGACAAGCTAGCGGAGTAACCGGAAACTTGAGCGCCGCCGGAGTGTACATTCGGGCGGATGCGGCGCTTGAAGTGGGCTCCAACGTGGAGTTCGAAATCGTCCTGCCACCCGAAGTCACCGGGGCCAAGGAAAATGTGACGGTGCAATGCAAGGGACGCGTAGTCCGCACCGATGAGCCTGCCTCAGGCGGCAGTAGTGCTTCCGCGGAGGCCCGAGGTGTGGCCTGCGTGATTGATTCGTATGATTTTGTTCGCCACCCATAGTCGTCACTCGTGTAACTCGTAAAGAGGGGCTGAAGCGATGCTTAAATTGATTCTGGCCGACAATCAGGCAATCTTCCGTGCGGGAATCGCCAAAGTGCTGGCGGTCGAAGACGAGATGCGCATTGTAGCACAAGCGCAAACCCAAGAGCAGATGTTCATGGCCCTGGATAAATTCCGGGCAGCGGTGCTGGTGATCGCCGGCGGGTTCCATGGCGATTTCCTGGCAGTGCTGCAAGCCGCCAACAAAGCCAAGACGCGAGTCGTCGTGCTGGCCGACACCGGCGAGAGCACGCAACGCTACATGGCCGCGGGCGCGCACGGGGTCGTCTACCGCAACGTGACCAGCGCGGCGCTGGTGGACTGCGTGCGCAAAGTGGCTCGCGGAGAAACCTGGGTGCAGGACATCGCCGTCCCCAGCGAGCTCACCGAAAACGACATGGTGGGTCTGCGGGTGCGCGATCGCCTGACTGCGAAAGAACTTCGGATCGTCGCGCTGATCGTCCAGGGATATAAAAACAAAGAAATCGCCACCCAACTCGGAACGACCGAGCAGGTGATCAAGAACTACCTGCGCAACGTGTATGACAAGATCGGTGTCTCTGACCGGTTAGAGTTGGCGCTGTTCACCATTCACCATCGCATTCTGAATGAGGCCGCCGCAGCCACGGCTGCTGCTGCGCCGCCGCATCAGGGACAAGCCGTGCCGTCGTAAAGCCTTGCGGAGTGAGAAAGGCCGCCCGCGGGCGGCCTTTTTGATTTGCCGGAAATCAGTTCTTGTCATACCCGAGCGATGGATCCGGCCTCTTCGCGAGGTCAGCCGAATCAGATTCCTCGTCGCATCGCTCTTCGCATTGACAAGAGGATGGCCTTGTTACTGCCGAATCTTTTCGGCTACCGACTTGGCTTGCGTGAAGAGATACAGATAATCCGGGCCGCCTGCTTTCGAGTCGGTGCCGGACATGTTGAATCCGCCAAAGGGATGGGCCCCGACCATCGCGCCGGTGCACTTGCGATTGATGTAGAGGTTGCCGACGTGGAATTCCTGGACGGCGCGATCGATTTTGTCTTGCGAACTGGTGTAGACCGCGCCCGTCAGCCCGAACTCGGTGTCGTTGGCAATCTCGAGCGCGTGCTCGAAGTTTCTTGACTTGATTACCACCAACACCGGGCCAAAGATTTCTTCCTGCTCAAGTTTCGATTTGGGCTTGATGTCGGCAATGACTGTCGGCTGGATGAAGTAGCCCTCGCCAGCGTCCTTGGCGAGGCCGCCGCCGGTGATCAGGCGTCCGTCTTTCTTGCCATATTCAATGTATTCGAGAATCGACGTCATGGAGCCTTCGTTGATTACCGCACCCATGTTCGCGTTCTCGGCGGGATCGCCGACGGTGATTTTTTCGACGCGAGCCTTGAGCTGGTCCAGGAACTTGTCGTAGATGCGCTCGTCAACGATGGCGCGCGAGCAAGCCGAACACTTCTGGCCCTGGAATCCAAATGCGGCCTGGGCTACGCCCTCGACGGCAGCATCAAAATCCCCGTCGGCATCGACGATGATTGCGTCTTTGCCACCCATTTCAAGGACAGTGCGCTTGATCCAGAGCTGGCCCGGAACCTTGTCGGCGGCGCGCTTGTGAATGTCGAGGCCAACTTCGCGCGAACCGGTGAAAGCGATATAGCGCGTCTTGGGATGCGCGACCACGGCATTACCGAAGCTCGCGCCCGCGCCGGGACAGAAGTTCACAACACCATCCGGCAACCCGGCTTCTTCGACGAGTTCAATAAACTTTGCCGCGATGGTGGGTGAATCGCTCGACGGTTTAAGAATGACGGTGTTGCCGGCGACGACTGAAGCCATCGTCATCCCAGCCATGATTGCGCAGGGGAAATTCCACGGAGGAATTACGGCGCCGACGCCCAGGGGAATGTAGCGCAAAGAATCGTGCTCGCCAGGCATTTGCACGTCGGGCTTGACTTTGGAAAGACGCAGAGCTTCGCGGCCGTAGTATTCACAGAAGTCGATGGTCTCGCAAATGTCGGCATCGGCTTCCGCCCAGTTCTTACTCACTTCAAAAACCAGCCAGGCGCAGAACTCGAATTTACGCTCGCGCAGCAGATCGGCCACATGAAAGAGCAGGCTCGCACGCTCTTCTATCGAGGTACGGCTCCAGTGCTCAAAGGCGCGGAGCGCAGCCTGCATGGCGGGTTCGACGTGCTCCTTGCCTGCCTTTTGGTGCAGGCCGACCACCTGCGACGGCTTGGCCGGATTCAGCGACTTGATCTTGTCTTCAGTCTTGATGCGCTTGCCGCCGATAATGAGGTCATACTCGCGGCCAAGTTGGCCGCGAACTTTTTCGATGGCGGCGCGCATCTTGCGAGCGTTTTCTTCCTTGCTAAAATCGGTCAGTGCTTCATTGGCGAAGGGGCCTTGATGAAGGCGAATCTGCGGTTGCGTGGGCGCTTCAACGGTTGCCATTTGATCACCTCGAACGGTATATAGATGCGGCGCGGAGGGGCGCGGAACCAGTTATTGTAGCACCGTGGAATGTGTGTGATGGTGGAGCAGAAACCCTGTCTTGGCCTCTCGACCGGACAGCCGGGGGCGGTTGTCCCCACACGTGTTAAGGAGCTACTGGATTTTTCGGTTGGTCAGGGCCTTGAGCTCTTCGACGATTTGCTCCAGCCGGCCGCGGCGTTGGGCGTGATTCTGCTGCGCAGGCAAGGTTCGTCTCTGCTGGGCATATTGCTCGTTGAGTCTTTGGATGTCACTGATCTCGGCCTTCAGCAGGTGGACACGACTAAGAATCGCTTCTCTTCCATTTAGCAGCATGTCATTAGCATACCCTAGTTCGCGGAGATGCGCTTGGCTTCTTGCGATGACTTTGGGCATCCAGCGGCCGATTTGGTACATCATTCTTCGCGAATGGGAATGCTTCCAGCTGAAATCAGACGAATGACAAATTACGGCACTTTCACCGAATCGTGGTCTTCGGTGGTCTGGAAACTCATTTTGGCGGTGCGCTCCAGCTTATCCCAGGCGAAGCGCTGGCCTTCGATGGCGCGTTTCACGGTCCTGAACAGCACGACTGAGAACACCTGACGGTAAGCGAAGCGTTGCAGCCACACCTGGCTGAGCAACCAGCCGTCCTCGCGCGCTTCGGGCTGGCGGCGTTCCAGGGCGAACGCGATTGCGGATGTAATGAAATCAATGATCAGGAAAGCGGCAAAGAATAATATGAGCCGCTGGAAGCTTGCCGGATCAGTCGAGTCCGGATGGAAATGCTTTTGCACGAAGTACCAGATTGCCCCCACGGCGAACATCAGATCGATGAATGGCGAGACCAGCGGCAGCAGGATTTGGAAGATGACGATATTGGGCAGAGCAACCCAGCCCAAGGCTCCCTTGCGCGCGAACACGGCGTGATGTTTCCAGACCGACTGCAGAATTCCGAAAGACCAGCGGAAGCGCTGACGCATGAGGCCGTTGGCGCTCACGGGCGCCTCGGTATAGGCGAGCGCCAAATCTTCGTACTGCACGCGGTAACCAAGACGAAGCAACGCCATGGTCAGATCGGCATCTTCGGCCACGGTGTCAGTGTGATAGCCGCCGGCTTCGCGGACGGCAGACGTCCGCCAAGCGCCGATAGCTCCCGGCACCACACTGACGGCTCCCAAAACGTTCAACGCCCTGCGCTCGAAGTTCTGGCTAGTGATGTACTCCAGCGCCTGCCAGCGGGTCCACAGATTCACGCGATTCCCTACTTTGGCGTTTCCCGCGACGGCGGCGACTTTGGGATTGAGGAAATGCGGAACCAATCGTGAAATCGCATTGCGAGCAATGACGGTGTCAGCATCGATGCCAACGAAAATTTCTTCGTCGTGCAAATGCTCGAGGCCGAAGTTGAGGGCCTCCGCCTTGCCGGAATTCTGCTTGGTCAAAATAAAAACGCGGCCGGAGGCTTGTTCATCGGCGAAGGCCTGCCGCGCGACTTCCAGAGTGTTGTCGCTGGACCCGTCGTCAATCACGATTACGTGCAGGCCCGGATAATCCGAGGCCAGCACAGCTCGAACCGTCCTCTCAATCACCTTCTCTTCGTTGTAGGCAGGTATCAGCACTGCGACCGCGGGTTTATAGGAAGCGATTTCGCTCGGGCTGCCAAAGGGTTGTTGACGGAAGCGATCAAACACCGCGAAGGCTCCGACAAATAACAAACGTCCAGTCATGAGCAAGTCGCCTAGGAAAAAAATCCAAACGATGGCATGAGTACTGAAATCCCAAATTGCAAAACTGATTCGGTCGAGACGGGCGGCCCAGCGCTCATTGTTGGGAATCGCGGGCATGACGTCCGCTTTAGTCTTGCCGATCAATTCATGGAGCGGAACGATTTCGTCTCCCTTGGCGCGCACACCTTGAATGATCATGGGCAACGCACGGACAGTCTCGCTGCGATTGCCGCCACCGTCATGCAGCAGAATGACGCTGCCACAGAGCCGGTCCTTGAGATCACAAGGGGGGATGTGCGCGAGCACATCAGCGGCGATTTGCTCGGCAGAGTGGCGCGGGTTGTCCTTCCAGTCGTTGGGATCAATCTTGTTGCCTACGCTGATGTAGCCCATGTCCTGAACCACCTCCAGTGGCCGCACCTGGTCTTCCGTATCCGGTTCCTGATCGATGGAATAGGGTGGCCGGAAAAGGATGGTGTGAATTCCCAGGCGGCTGGCAAAGAGCTGTTCGGTGAGGTTCAGCTCCACTTTCATATAGCTGCGGGACAAGTTGCTGATGTCCGGATGAGTGAAGGTGTGATTCCCGATTTCGTGGCCCTCGCGGTAGATGCGCGAAGTGACGCTGCCGAAATCCTTGGCTTGAAGCCCGATCAGGAAGAACGTCGCAGAGGCATTTTCTTGTTTCAGCACGTCCAGAATTTTCGGGGTCCACTGCGGATCAGGGCCATCATCGAAAGTAATGGCAACGGCTTTCGCATTGTAGCCATAGCGGGCGACACGGTACGGTTCCGGCAGAGGATCGATAGTCTCGTCGGTAATAATCCCGTCTGCATCAACCGTGATCTGGCGCTGGCCGTTTGCGGGACGAGCTTCGATGCGGAGAATTTCTCCCAGCCCTTCCATGTCGACGTCTTGGCCGGGGAGAACATCTTTCAACTTGTCGGGGGCTCCGGGTTCGCCGGGCACATCCCAAACCCGCCACAGGGAACGATCTTCCGCGCCCAGACGCCAGAGCGCGAAAGTCTCAATTCCCAGACGTTGAGCGGCGCGCATCTGGTTGAGCGCCGTGACCGCATCCAGGAACCAGATATCGTGCCGACGGTTTTGCTCGTCCATATAGCTGACATGCGGATTGCTGCTGTCGCCGTCGAAATCCACGTCTTCTTCCGAATCGCGTGCGGCCAACCAGGCTTCCTGCACTGAGACGTTGGTGTCTCGGACCCCGGGGGGGAGTTTCCCATGCTTCGGCTTGCGTACCCAGTCGTAGCCGTAGTTGCCGATGGCGCAAATCAGTTTGTCCCGCGGAACCACTTTGCTGGCATATTCCAGATTAGCGACAAACCAGTCCTGGGAAGCGACCGGCCCAGGCGCGCCCTCTGGATAGTGCTCGTCGTAGTTCATGAGCACGACGCCGTCGACGTTACTGGCCACAGCGGGATAATTGAAATCCTCATTGTGTGGAGGCACGCTGACGTACAACTTCATGCCTTTGGCATGAAGATCTGCCGAGATCTCCCGCAGCAAGGCCATGTAGCCCGGCTGGGCTTCGGGTTCGATCTCTTCGAAGTCCACCATGAGGCCGTGGTACTTGTCGGTGGCGAGAAACGCGGCCACTTGTTCCCGGAAGCGGGCTCGTGCGTTCGCATCATTCAGGAACGATGTGATATCGACCCAGTTCGCGCCATCGGAATTGTTCACCATGGGGAACACTTCCAGTCCGGTATTTTCGGACTTCAGGAAGGGCATGACTTTGTCGTCCACGGGATGGATGGCCGAGCTCTGGTTTGCCGAAGATTGAACCACGTCGAAGTACTTGTTGGTCTGGTCATCGACGCCTTGCAAGTGGCCGTCGGAGGTCAGAACGTGAAGCCAATCGGGATAGAGCAGGTCAACCTGTCGTGCGTACTCACGCAGGGACGAGAAGCTGGCAGCGTCCCACGGAGCATAGAAAGCGGCACGAACGCCTTCGTCGGAATTGAGCGTTACCAGGGAAGGATTGGATTTGGTTTTCCGATTTCCGCGTTGCGCGGCCTGCTTGCGTCGCCGCTCTTTTGCCTTTTCTTTCTCGTTTTCCCGGAGCGCGTGGTACGGCTTTTTTTGCGCTTGCCAAATCAACTCCGGGAGTTGCTCACCACGCAAGGCGTTATAGATGAAGAAAATTACCAGCAACATAACGCCCACGCCAAGAACATCAAACAGGCGCCGCAATCGCTTCCAACGGGCTTGCCGGGGATCGTAGAAAACAGGTTGCTTCATGAGTGAGTTGGCTAGTCCAATCCTAAGCTGTAGAGAAAGTCGGGTCAAACTTTGAAGTGCAGCTTTTGGCCGTTAGCTGCTGGCCTTTAGGTCAGGGCAGGATGCTCGAGTCAAAAGCCAAAGGCCAAAAGCCAAGAGCTGTTATATTGCCTCCGTGCGCGAACTGTTGCGCCAGCATCTCCGATTCTTCTTGATCGCGACACTTGCGGGAGTGGCGCTGCGCGTTCTCTTCATTCTTCGGTTCCCCGGAGTTACCAGCGACTCTTTCGTCTACGGCGATATCGCCAAGAACTGGCTACAGCACGGGATTTACGGCCTGAGCGGAGTAAATGACATCTCTCCCACCTACATTCGCTTGCCGGGATATCCTGCCTTCCTGGCCGCGGTGTTCGCGATCTTCGGCATGGAACACTACCGGGCCGTGCTGATAGTGCAACTGTTCGTGGACGTGTGCACTTGCTTTCTGATCGCCGATCTTGCACGCCGTTTGATTTCTCCCCGGGCCGCACGGGTTGCCTTTCTGTTAGCCACGATGTGCCCCTTCTTGGCCAACTACGTTGCCAACGCGCTCACCGAAACCCTGGAAGTCTTCTTTACGGTGCTGGCTCTGGATTTCGCCATGGTTGGACTCGATGCGCTTCACGAATCATCCAATCGACCCTGGCTTGGATGCGGGCTGGCGATCGGGGCGGCCATACTGCTCCGGCCCGATGGTGGATTGCTCCTGTTTGCAATCGCGGCGTATTTGCTGATGCTGCCTCTGGTACAAAAGCCGCGGGCGGGGGCGCCCGCGCCACACGTGTTCAGGGCCAGCTTGATCGTGTTCGTAGTTTCCCTGGCCACGCTCGTACCTTGGAATCTGCGAAACCTGCATACTTTACATGAATTCCAGCCGCTCGCCCCGCGCTATGCCAACGAAGAAAATGCTTTCGTGCCCGCGGGATTCAATCGCTGGGTGAAAACCTGGATCGCGGATTATGCGTCCGTCGAAGAAATTTATTGGGCGGTGCCGGGCAACACCGTAGATGCGGAGAAACTTCCAACGCGGGCCTTTGATTCGCCTGAGCAGAAGGAGCGGACCACACAACTGCTGGAAGACTACAACGACACGCTGCATGTGACTCCTGATCTCGATGCCAGATTCGCGGCGCTGGCGGCCGAGCGTGTGCGCCATTCGCGGTTGCGCTATTACGTTGGGCTGCCGCTGCTGCGTATCGCCGACATGTGGCTCCGGCCGCGGACAGAAACCTTGCCATCGGATACGCGATGGTGGGAGTTCGATGACGACCCGAAGTGGTTGACACTGGCAGTAGGCTTGGGAATTGTCAATCTTGCCTACGTGGGCGCGGCTTTGGCGGGGCTGGTCCGTGGACGATTCGCGCCTCATCTCGGCCTGCTGCTGACATTCGTAATTTTGCGGTCATTGTTCCTCGGCACCCTGGAGAATCCGGAGCCACGCTACACCTTGGAATGTTATCCGGTGTTGATTGTGCTGGCTTCGGCGTTGCTCCAGAAAAAACAGCAGGCGGGAGGCGATTGACCGTCAGTCATCCTTGCGCGGTGCGCTCCGTTTCAGCGCGCACCACGCGGGACACACTTTTCAGCTTGCATTGTCGTCTCAGCGATTGCAAAATACCCGGCAACGTTTCACGAGCCTTTCTTTGCAGTCGAGAAGTTTTGAGCGCGTCCGGCGACTACAGGATTACGCGACTTGGATAGGGAGCCCTATGCAATCTGCCTCGCGGTCATTCGCTTTTGTGTTTGTTTGCGTTTTGACTTTCAGCGTGTTTCTGTTGGCGCAATCCGCGGTAACTTCGTTGCGCGGCACAGTTTTCGATGCCAAGGGAGCGGTCGTGGCAGGAGCGACCGTAGTTCTCAGCAATCCCGCAACTGGTTTTTCGCGGACCGCCAAGACCGATGATCAGGGCAGATATCAGTTTCTCCAGATACCTCCAGCAACCTACGTAGTTACGGCTTCGGCGACGGGATTCGCGACCGTCCGGCAGACGAACGTCGAGCTTCTGGTCAACACGCCCGGCACAGTAAACGTGACTATGAATATCTCCGCCGTGACCGAAACCGTGGACGTAATGGGCAACGCCCCTCTGGTGAACACCCAGGACGCAACTTTAGGTCACGCTTTTGGCACGGACCAGATCGCAAACTTGCCCTTTGAAGGCCGCGATCCAACCGGCATTCTGAGCCTGCAGCCGGGCGTGGTCTTTACCGGAAACAGTGCTCACATCGATCCCGCTTCGGACAGTCGTAGCGGTTCGGTGAACGGGGCGCGCAGCGACCAAACCAACGTAGTGCTGGATGGAGTCGACAACAACGACCAACTTCTGGGCACCGCGTTCCAGGGCGCGTTGCGGGTTCCTCTGGATTCACTGGAGGAATTCAAAGTCACAACGAGCAACGCTGACGCGGACACCGGGCGCTCATCTGGCGGGCAGGTGTCCCTGGTGACAAAAGGCGGTACCAACAATATTCACGGGACGCTCTACGAATATTACCGTCCGACTTTTAGCACAGCGAACGACTGGTTTAACAAGCAGTCGGAAATACTTTCGGGTACGCCCAACATACCTCCCTTTCTGTTGCGCAACACATTTGGAGCAGCAATCGGCGGCCCCATCAAGAAGGACCGGCTGTTTTATTTTCTGGCATATGAAGGACAGCGGAAGCGGGAGGATCTGCAGGTCACACGGGTCGTGCCCAGCGCACTCTTGCGCCAGGGAATAATTCAGTATCCCTGCTCGCAGGATCCGACGTGCCCCGCGACCGGAATTGCAACGCTGAACGCTGCACAACTAGCCAGCATCGACACGGGCTGCAGCACTAATGGAACCTGTCCGTTGGGCCCGGGCCCGAATCCGCTCATCGCCAACTTAAACGGGGCAAATTCCAAAGCGATTTTCGACCAATACCCGGAACCCAATAGCTTCACCGTCGGTGACGGTTTTGATTTTCAGGGATATACGTTTGCCTCGCCGCTGCCGGCAAACTTAAACGCATATGTCGCGAAAATCGATTACAGCATCACCGCGAACGGAAACCATCGTCTGTTCGTGAGGGGCGTCTTAAACAACGACCGCATCGCAGAACGCAGCAGCACGGATCCCAATTCAGTTACCGGAGATGGTGGCTCGCAATTTCCCGGACAGCCGGCGGCCACGACGGATCACGTAAACAGCAAAGGCCTCAGCGTGGGCTACACAGCCACACTCAGCAATACTTTGGTCAATGCTTTTCACTTCGGCTACATTCGCGCCGGTGTTGACCAAGCCGGACTGCAGAGCTCGCAATACGTAAATTTTCGCGGCTTGGACAATCTCACCGCTTTCAGCCCCACGACCAACACCGATGTTCCCGTCTACAACTGGGTGGAAGATCTCACCAAGGTGAAAGGCGCGCACACCTTGCAGTTTGGCGGCAACTTGCGCCGGGTGGACAACATCCGGGAATCGAATTCCACTTCTTTCTTCTTCGGCCAAACCAATGCCCTCTGGCTGAACCCCTCCTGCATCGCGGGTTGTGGGGTTAGCCTCGACCCATCTACTGGCGGCTTCCCGGCCGTGGACCCGGGATTCGGCCAGAACTACGACTATGCGGTAAGTGCTCTCGCTGGCCTGGTCAGCGAGGTTGCGGCCAATTACAACTTAAACAAGAGTCTCACTGTGCTTCCCCAGGGTGCAATGGTTCCGCGCCATTTCCGGACGTACGAATCGGAATTTTATGCGCAAGACAAGTGGCAAGTGGAGCGCAACCTCACATTGACCTATGGCCTGCGCTACACGTTACTGCAGCCGCCTTACGAAACCACCGGGACACAGGTTGCACCGACGATAAGTCTCAACAATTGGTTCAAGCAACGGGCGCAAAACATGCTGATCGGACAAGCGTACGAACCCCTGGTCAGCTTTGCGCTATCCGGACAAGCCAACGGCCTCAAGCCTTATTGGGCATGGGACTACAAGGACATCGCACCACGTTTTGCCATCGCGTATTCTCCCGATGCCGATAGCGGTTGGCGGCGGTGGCTGTGGGGAGGCGCGGGAAGAACTTCCATTCGCGCCGGATACGGAATCTACTTCGACCACTTTGGCGAAGGCATTACCAACACCTTTGACCGAAACGGTTCCTTTGGATTGACAACCAGCATTTCGAACACGGGGGGTGTTCAAACCGTAGACACTGCGGCGCGCTTTTCTGGCCTCTACAACATTCCCGCTACCAGCGCGGCGACCACGGGCACTTGCCCGACGGCTCCCTGTCGAATTTTGGAACCACCCCCCACAGGCTCGTTCCCGGTTACTCCGGCAGCCGGCATTGGCGGCGGCGGATTCAACGTCGACTGGGGTCTGGACGACAAACTAAAGACCCCGTACTCGCATGTGGTGGACTTCTCCATCCAACGCGAGCTTCCCAGCAACTTTGTATTTGAAGCGTCGTACGTCGGCCGTTTCGCGCACCGGCTGTTGCAAGAAGAAGACCTTGCCGCTCCCGTGGATATGTACGATCCCAAGAGCCACATGGACTACTTCACTGCCGCCACTTTGCTCACAAAGCAGTTCAATGCCAACGTCCCCATTCAGAATGTTGCGCCGATTCCTTTTTGGGAGCACATGTTTCCGGCAGCTGCGGGTCTCGCGTCAACCCAGATCGGCGGGGAATGTGGAGCATTTGGTTCCTTGTGCGGTGCGACGGGCACCGCGCCTGGACAAGTCACCGCTACCCAAGCCATGTACGATCTCTTCGCATATTTTGGAGGCAACGCTACCAGTTCGCTGCAGTATATCGACTTGCCGGGACAAGTGAGCGGCTGGCCCGCGGGAAGCTGTTATCCGTCCTGCGCAACGATCAACGGAAAAATCACTCCGTATGCGTTTTACTCTCCGCAGTTTGCGTCTCTCTACGCATGGCGGAGCATCGGCAACAGCGCCTATAACGCCGGCGAGTTCAGCCTGCGGCGCCGCATGACTCACGGCCTTGAGTTTGACCTTAACTACACTTACTCCAAGTCCATGGATGTCGGCTCCGACGCGGAACGGGTTAATCTTTTCGAAGGGATCGGCTTCTCCGGGCAAATCCTCAACGCATGGAACCCCGGGCAGTTCCGCGCGGTTTCCGACTTCGATGCTACGCATCAAATCAACACCAATTGGGTGTGGGAGCTACCGGTCGGCGATGGTAAACGCTACGGCTCTTCGATGGGAAAATTTATGAATGCGGTGGTCGGGGGCTGGACGCTCTCGGGCCTTGGCCGCTGGTCGACGGGATACCCGTTCTCGATTTTCAGCCCCATCTATCCCACGAACTGGGAACTCAATTCAGCCGCTGTCCTCGTGGGGAAACGTCCGGCGACCGGCACATTTACGGTTCAGGGCGTGAATGGGCCCACACCCAATGTTTTCAAGGATCCGTACAACCTCACCAATCCTAACGATCCCAACCAGGCTATCCTTCAGTTCCGCAATCCCTACCCTGGAGAGTCGGGACAAAGGAACAACTTCCGCGGACCTGGCACATTCAATATCGACACCGGGCTGAGCAAGAGTTGGAACATCACCGAAGAGCAGCTGATT
>Ga0210390_10000625_pt1 | contig 37477 bp, 35 predicted proteins | sample IncBWH11OmetaG_FD_161050 | JGI IMG/M metagenome (GOLD analysis project Ga0210390, IMG submission 161050) | Forest soil microbial communities from Barre Woods Harvard Forest LTER site, Petersham, Massachusetts, United States - Inc-BW-H-11-O ...
GCCTCGCGGACCAGTTCGCTCGCGTCCTGATTGCCGGCGTAGATCAACGGCATTTGGTAATTCGTGCCGAACCGCGGCCGCGGCCGGGCCGGGGCGATCCGCTCGGCGATTTCGACCACCTTGGCCGAGTTGCCACCGTCGGTGCCGCCCGAGAGCAGAATCATGTCGGGCCGCAGCTCGCGGATGCGCTGAATTTGCTCGTGGGGGAGCCGCTTGTCGTTGGCGGCGATGACGTCCATGACGATGGCCCCTGCTCCGAGCGCCGCCCGCTTGGCGCTGGCCGCAGTCATTTCGCGAACGATGCCGGCGACCATCATCTGCAGGCCGCCGCCGGCGCTCGACGTCGAGATGTAGATGTCGCAGCCCTCGTTGCCGCGGGCCGGACGGATCAACTCTCCCTGCTCGTTCACCAGCCGCCGGCCGGCCAGCTCGCCCACCTCGGTCGCCGCATTGATCACGCCGACAGTCACGTCGGCGACCGGCTCCTCGACGGTGGTGGGGGCTTCGCCGCGGTACGTTTGGCGGTAGCCGTCGCCCACCTTCTCGATGAGGATGGCTTTGGTGGTGGTGCTACCGCAGTCGGTCGCGAAGATGACGTTGATTTTGTCGAGATCCATCGGCTTGCGTCATTCGCGCGGCGGAGCGGCGGCCGAATTGACCTCGACGGGCGACGGCTCGGGGAGAGCGGTCGTCGTGCGATCGTCGGCCTCCGCGGACAGGTCCTCGAGGCGCCGGCACAAATAGTCGATGGAGCCGGATTTTTCGAGGAATTGCGCGAACCGGTTGTAGTCGTCACCTGTCAGCGCAAGCGAGGCGACGGGGTGAAAGAAATACAGGACCTGCGCCGCAACCCGGTTGAGCGGTCGCGACATTTCCAAAAAAGCGATCGCGGGGGTCTGCATCCGCCGCCGAGCCAGAATTCGACAAAGCCGCTCGACCACCTCCCGTTCCTCGACGGTCGGTTCGAGGGGGCCAGGGGGATCGAGCGCAAAGGCGTGTCGAAACCAGTTCATTTCGTGAGAAGATAACAGCCCCCCGCGCGGATTTCATCTCGCGCAAGCCGATTCGAGCCATTTGGTTGTGAAGGCTCGGCGGCTCCTCTAAACTTGCCCTTTCGAGGCGGCGCGGGCCGGGGGTCGGCCGTCAATCCGTTAGTGGTGAAGGCTTTTTATGCGACACGTTCTCTCGGCGCTGGTCATGAATCAGCCCGGGGTCCTGGCCCACATTTCTCAGATGCTGGCGTCTCGGGCCTTCAACATCGACAGCCTGGCGGTCGGCGCGACCGAAAACCCGAGCTTTTCCCGGATCACGTTCGTCGTCAACGGCAACGACCGCGTCCTCGACCAGGTGCGCAAGCAGCTCGAGAAGATCGTCACGGTCGTCAAGGTGCTCGACTTTTCCGCGAAGGATTACGTCGAGCGCGACTTGATGTTGATGAAAATCAGCAGCAAGGACGGCAGCCGCTCGCAGATCAAGGAGCTGAGCGAGATCTTCCGGGCCCGCATCGTCGACGTCAGCCCCGAGCACGTGATGGTCGAAATTTCCGGCCGCGAGAGCAAGATCGAGGCGTTCATCGAGCAGATGCGTCCGTTCGGAATTTTGGAAATGGTCCGCACGGGCCGAATCGCCATGCTCCGCGACGCGGCCTTTACCGTCGACGGCCCCGTCGGCGAGCGACCGGGGGTCGAGACTCCCGAATCGGCCGAGCGGCCCGAGTCCGCCTGATGGTCGAGCCGTCTCGCCGCTCCTCAACAGCAGTCAAATCCTCCACACAGAGGCACGATTATGCCCGCCAAAATCTATTACGAAGACGATGCCGACCTGTCGCTGCTCAAGAACAAGACGATTGCCATTTTGGGCTACGGTAGCCAGGGACACGCTCAGGCGCAGAATCTCCGCGACAGCGGTTGCAAGGTGATCATCGGTCAGCGCCCCGGCAGCGCGAACTACGAACTTGCCGTCTCTCATGGCTTCCAACCGGCGTCACTGGCCGAGGCGACCAAGGCTGCCGACATTGTCAACATTCTCCTGCCCGACGAAGTGCAGGGCGACCTGTTCCGTACCGAAATCCGGCCGAACCTGCAGAAGGGCAACCTGCTCTTGTGCTCGCATGGGTTCAACATCCATTTCGGCCAGGTCATTCCGCCGGAGGGAGTTGATTCGGCACTCGTCGCGCCCAAAGGGCCAGGGCACCTCGTTCGCAGTGAGTACGTCAAAGGTGGCGGCGTTCCCTGCCTGATCGCGCTGGGCAAGGGGGCTTCGGACCAAGCCCGCAAATTGGGCTTAGCCTACGCCAAGGGAATCGGCGGCACGCGCGGCGGCGTCATCGAAACGACTTTCGCTGAGGAAACCGAGACCGATCTATTCGGCGAGCAGTGCGTGCTCTGCGGCGGCGTGAGCGCGCTCGTGAAGGCGGCCTTCGAGACGCTCGTCGAGGCCGGTTATCAGCCGGAGATGGCCTTCTTCGAGTGCATGCACGAGCTGAAGCTGATTGTCGACCTGTTCTATCAGGGCGGCCTCAACTACATGCGGTACAGCGTCTCCAACACGGCCGAGTTCGGCGACTACACCCGCGGTCCGCGGATCGTCACCGAAGAGACCAAGCAGGAAATGAAGAAGATCCTGCACGAGATCCAATCCGGCCAATTCGCGAAGGAGTGGATCCTCGAAAACAAGGCAAATCAGCCGACCTTCCAGGCCATGCGCCGCCGCGACCGCGAGCACCAGATCGAAAAGGTCGGCAAAGAGCTGCGGGCGATGATGCCCTGGATCAACGCCAAAGTCGTTTGAGCGCCAGGCTTCCGAGCTCTGATGCCTATGACGTCCGCACGAGGATGTCCGGCCGATAGATCGTGGTCCCTTTGACGACCACTTTGACCTTGGGCCAGCCTTCGGCCGGGGTAAGCACCTCGAACTCGCCTTCGCCGACGAGGATCGAATCGCCGGACATTGCCGCGCCGACGGCCGGGTGCCAATAGACGGGCATCCGCGGCGTGATCTGGAATTCGCTGCGGGGCACGAGCGGATATTCGGCCAGTTCATAGCCGATGACCTCGGCCTGCTCGGTCCGCTCCCACGAATCGTCGCACTTGAACTTTTCGTAGATTCTCGCGACGCGGTTCCAGATCTCGAACATGGCGAAATTCGCCTGCGTGAAGAACATGCCGCTGGCTTGAATCAGCGAGGCCTTGTGGTGATCGTTCTGCAGTTCGGTCGGGGGTGCGCCGAAGGAGACCGTGCGCGAAACGCCCAGGCACAACCCGGCCCTGCGGCCGATCGCCGTAACGGCCACCGAGCGCTGCACCGTTTCGGAACCGAACGTCCAGTGCGGATACGTGCCGGCCCGTCCGTCGGCACACACCTGAATCCGCTCGGGATAGATCTGGTGGCGGATCATGCGATGCGCGACTTCGCCGGCGATATCGCATTCGCTTTGGCCGACGTCGCAGTTGCGGCACGTCGCTTCCACTGCATGCGCCAGCGCCGGTCCCAATTCGCGAAGCTTGCGACACTCGATCGAGGTCAGCGGCATCCGCAACGGCTTGAGCGGTGTGCTGATATCGGGAGTGCCGTTGAACCGTGCGTCGCTGGCGACGTTGCGGCCCCGGCACAAATCGTCCATCAAGGTGGTTCGCGGCTCGTGCCAGGGACGTTCCTTGAGCTGGAAGCCGAGTCCCTGCAACTCGCGATCGAACAACTGGGCCGACTCGGCGTTGCTGGTGACCACGACCCGCGCTTCGGGCGTAATGAAAAGAGCCGCCGACGCGTCGGACGATCCGCCGCGCGAACAGTCTCCGCCGGAGGTGAACCAGGCAAAGTTCAGCGGGCGCTGCAGCAGGATGGCGTCGAGCTGCCGCGCCGCCAAGAGCTGCTTGACCGCAGCGTGTTTGTGCTGGATATCGGCAAGCCGGTCCGAATCAACGGTTTGAAATTCCGCTGACGACATTGGACCGGCGGGCTTCCACATGGCGGTCGACATTCACGAACTCCGCGTGGCGCGCAGCGAGGCTGTTCCCCTTAGCCGACGCACCCTCCATTGTAAGTCATCCCGCGATGATTGGCCCGCAGCGGTCTTGTTCCGCCCGTCATTTACCGAGCATCTTTTGGGCCGCCGTACCGGTAAAGCCGGCGAGGCCCGAATTTCTGTAAATGACTATCCCTGCAAGATTTAGTGATCGAACGACCGTCAGAAACGACGGTTCGGCGACTGTATTCCGGCTGGGGCCGTATCCAGACCCAGCCTGCTCGGCCACGAAAGGCCGCCGGTAATCGAACAAGGTGAAGTAAGGCGATACGTTTGTCAACAGGGAACCCTGCTCGCGTCGGGGATTCCGGCGATTCGTGGGATTCTGCCGACACTGGTACTAAAATTTCGGAACGATGCGCCGCGACCACGCAAATCCCCGAGATCGGAACGCGAATTCCGGAGACCCGATGCGGGAGGCCGTTGCGCTCACCGAACGGGTCGAGCTGCTAACGCCGGCTGGCTCACCAACGATCGTCGCCGGTTTCCGCCCGAATGGCTTCCTGACAGTCTATTGGGGTGACGATCCCTACTACCAGTTCGATGACCAGGGTCGTTTGCGGCGGGCCGTCGTCGATGGTCGGCTCTTTCGCACGCAAGGTGGCGGGCTGGCACAGCTCACTCGCGAGGATGAGCCGGACGCTGCGGTGCTGCTCCGGCATGATCTGGATCCGGCGGAGCTTGCAGGTTTTCGCCAGGCAATGTTGAGTCGGGTTCGAGAGCTGCACGAGACGCTCGCCAGCGGACACGTCCAGATTATTCGGCAGGTGCCGCCCGAGGGTCCGGTCGTCGAGCGGCTCGTGAGTGGATTGGAAACGGTTTTGCACGCCGCGGGCGAGCTGGCACCCGCCATCAACCAGACTCGATAGCCGTCAAACGCGACAGCAGCAAACGGAGTGCGAGCAACGTGCAAGTTCGTCCCAATCGCGCCAAGGAACGCCTCAAGGCGGGCGACACTCTGCTGACCAGCTCGGTGCGTTTGCCGGAGCCCGGGCTGTGCGAGCTGCTCGGCTACGCCGGTTTTGATTTTGTATTGCTCGACGGCGAACACGGCACAGCCGACGCCACGACCATCGATCGACTGGTGCAGGGCTGCTTTGCTGGCGACACGGTGCCCATCGTCCGTGTGCTCCGCAACGATGATCCCGAGGCGGTGATGCACGCCCTCGACCTTGGAGCGCAGGGCATCTTGTTGCCGCACTGCCGCAACGCTGCCGACGCGAAGCGGCTGCGCTCGGCCGTCCTTTATCCGCCGTTGGGTAATCGCGGCTTCGGACCGGGACGCAGCACATTCTGGGGGCGCGTGCCGCTGGACGAATACTTCTCGACGATCAACGACACGGTTCTGCTGTTGGCCTTGATCGAAGACCCCGAGGGGGTGGAGGCCATCGACGAAATCGCCCCCTGCGGTATCGACGTGCTTTGGGTCGGCACCGGCGACCTGGCGATGGCCTACGAGGTGCCCGGCCAGCGGCAACATCCGCGCGTGCTGGAGGCGGCGCAGAAGGTACTGCGCGCCTGCCAGCGGCACGGCGTCGCTGCCGGTTTTCCCGTCGGCAGCGTCGACGAGGCCAAATGGGCGCAGAACGAAGGCTATCGGGCGATCGGCTTCGGCGGGGCGGAGCAATACGTGATGCAGGCCTCGCGGCAATTCCTCGAACCGTTGGGGCGCTGATGCGGGCCCTCGTGATCGGCTGCGGGTATCTGGGTCGACGCGTCGCGGCACTCTGGCTTCGCGAAGGGATGCAGGTCAGCGCCCTCACCCGCTCGCCGGCAAACGCCGCGGCTTTGGCCGAGCAGGGAATCGAGCCGATTGTCGGCGACGTGCTTCTTCCCGAGACGTTGCGGACGCTTCCGTCGGCTGACGTCACACTCTACGCCGTCGGCTACGATCGTCACGCGACTGCATCCAAACGAGACGTCTGTGTCCGGGGGCTGTCCGAGGTTCTACAACAGATCACCCCGAACGTCGGGCGGTTGCTCTACGTCTCCAGCACCAGCGTCTACGGGCAAGACGCCGGCGAGGTGGTCGACGAGACCTCGTCGACTTCCCCACAGACCGAAGACGGGCAGATCGTGCTGGCCGCGGAGGCGACCGTGCGCCAAGTGTGCCCTGTCGGAGTCGCGACGGTCCTGCGTTTTTCAGGCATCTATGGCCCGGGACGCTTGCTGCGTCGCATCGAAGCTGTGCGGAGCGGCGAGCCGATTAATGCCAACCCGGACGCCTACGTGAATCTGATCCACGTCGACGACGGCGCGGCCATTATCAACCGACTGGCTCGGCGCGAGACGATTGAGCCCACCTACCTGGTCACGGACGATCGCCCGGTCCGGCGGCGGGAGTATTACTCGCTACTCGCCCGGCTGGTCGGCGCGAGCGAGCCGGTCTTTCAGTTCGAGGCAAACGCGAGCCGGGCCGCCGGTTTGAACAAGCGTTGCTCGAACGCGCGAGTGAAGTCCGAGCTGGGCGACGTCTGGCGTTTTCCGACCATCGAGACGGGCTTGCCGCACGCGGTCGGCGCGCCGGCAATTTAACGACGAGTCACCACGTGATTGGGGTCACGGCGTTCGCGGGTATCACATAGGCGTCGCTCTGTTCCGCCGCGGGTTGATAATCGCCAATCGGCGGCACCGCGTGCGGCACGCCGGCCGCCGCCAGAAAGTTCGACAAGACCTGGTGGCCCGATTGAGTCAGGACCGATTCGGGGTGAAACTGCACACCGAACACTGGCAGTGACGTGTGGGCCACCCCCATCACCACGCCATCATCGCTGCGGGCCGTGACAAGGAGCGACTCGGGCAGACTTTGTTCGACCACGCACAGTGAGTGATAACGGCCCGCCCACAGCGGTGTTGGCAGGTCGGCGAACAGTCCGGTGCTGTCGTGGTTGATGCGGCAGCGTATCCCGTGAACCGGCGCGGGCGCGCGGGCGACCTCGCCACCGAGCGCGGCGCCGATGGCTTGATGTCCCAAACAGACGCCCAAAATGGGGATGCGATCGGCGAACGCCTGCACGAGCTCGACCGAGATGCCGGCTTCTGCCGGGCTACAGGGGCCGGGGGAAATGACGATAGCTTGGGGTGACAGCTTCCGAACGTCGTCTTGAGACAAGGCGTCGTTGCGGACGACCTGCGTCAAGCAGCCCATTTCGCGCAAATAGCGCGCCAGGTTGTAGACGAAGCTGTCGTAGTTATCGATCAGCAGGATCATCGCCGCTCACTTGAGCGGGCCCAGTGCCCGCAGCATGCCGGCTGCTTTGTGCAGCGTCTCTTCATATTCGGCGGCCGGGTTGGAATCGGCAACGATGCCGCCCCCCACACCGCAGGCAATCCACCCCCGCCGACAGACAAACGTGCGAATCAAGATGCTGCTGTCGCACGAGCCGTCATAGCCGACGTAGAACAGGCTCCCGCAATACGGCCCGCGGACCGTCGGCTCCAATTCGGCGATGATTTCCATTGCCCGCACTTTCGGCGCGCCGGTGATCGATCCTCCCGGGAACACGGCCCGCCACAAGTCCCAGACGGTGCGTTTCTCCTCCAGTCGGCCGCGGACTTCGGAGACGAGGTGCTGGACAGTCTCGTACGTTTCCACGCTGCAGAGTTGGGGCACGCGGATCGAGCCGGGCGCACAGACTCGCGAGAGATCGTTTCGCAGGAGGTCCACGATCATCACGTTTTCCGCCTGGTCCTTCTGGCTCTCTCGCAGCTCGTCCCGCGTGAAGAGGTCCGCCTCGGGAGTGGGCGGCCGCCGCCGCGTCCCCTTGATCGGCCGCGTTTCGACCTCCGCTCCCCGCACCTGCACGAATCGCTCGGGCGAAGCGCTGACCAGGGCCCAGTCGTCGAAGAGAAACACGCCCCCGAAGGGCGCCGGATTACATGAGCGCAGTTTCCCGGCCAGCGTGATCGGATCGACGTGTGCCGGGTACAGCAACCGTTGCGAGAGGTTCGCCTGAAAGATGTCGCCGGCGAAGATCCACTCGATCGTCCGCTCGACGGCCCGGATGTAGGCTTCGCGCGAAAAATTGCTGGTCAGCCCGTCGAGGCCGGGGGCCGGAAACTGGGGCGCCAGAGCGTGAACGGGCAAAGCGGCGGCCGAAGAAGAGACGGGTCGGGCCGCAGCGGGAGACGCCAAACGACTCCGCACAAAGTCGAGACGCTGCCGGGCTCGTCGTTCGCGCTCCAGGGCAGTGGTCGCGGGAAGGCCTTGCGACACAATCCACGCCCGACGCTCACGTTGGTCCCAGGCGATAACCCAGTCATAAAGTCCGACGGCCAGGTCCGGCAGCCGGAATTCATCGTGCTTCACGCGAGGAATCCGCTCGAACGCGGTCCCCAGCTCGTACGACAACAGACCGGCCGCACCGCCTTGGAACGGGGGCAGCCCCGGAACACTATCGATCTCGAGTTCGGTAAGCCGCCGATGAATTTGCGCCAACGGATCGTGACCGAACACGGCCCGGTCGACGACGAACGTCTCAAAGGGATCAGCGGCGAGAAACGCGAACCGCCCCGTCGGCTCGCGCACGAGGGCGGTATCGAACAGAATCAGACCGGGCTGGTCGGAAAATGCGGCCAGCGCGTCGGCGATCTCCGGAACGGCAGCGAGCTCTTCGACGAGGGGCCCGTTCATGGCGACGCATCCGGACCGTGTCGCGCGACGTGACTCCGCTCCGGCACCGTCAAAAACCCCCACTGCAAGGGCTCATCCTGCGTGTATTGTTTGTGCAGCGCGAGCGCCGTGGCCGCCTTGCACAGCTCGTAGCCGAGGTAGAACGTGTGCAGCGGATCGAGGGGCCTTTTGGCGGTGGATGCGGCGGACGCCTGCCGGATCAACTCGAACGGATCGCAGCCCGACCAGTGGCCATCGCGATTGAAGAGATGGATTTTGTCGTCCTGCACGACGACGCGGTAATTCGGATCGGTGATCCGACCGGCGATTTGTTCCAGTTCATCGGCCGTCATCTCGACCAGCTTCGGATCGCGGAGCATGACGAGCCGCGGATCGACGTGCTTCGGCAAGACCGATTGCGAGACGGCATGGCTCATTAGACGCCGGGCCAGATCGAGCTCGCGGACGCTCGAGCGGGCCCAATTGATCACCTGCGTGGTGAGCACGCTCTTGATTCGCAGCTCCTGGCACACGCCCGCGATCAGCGTGTTGATCCCCGCCGAATCGACCTCGGTCAGTTCGGTGAGATTGCCGACTCCCATCAGAATGTCGAGCTGGGGCCAACGCCGCCGCGCGATGAAAAACCGTTCCAGCGACCGGGCGAAGCCGTGGCCGATCGGTTCGAGAATCGGATCGATGCGGAAACGTGTGCCACGCGCCGTCAGCTGCTCGATGGTCGGCTCGAGCGAATCGAGGTCGTTCGGCTCATCGGGAATGGCCACGACTTCCGCTCCCAGGCCGCCGACCCAATCGACGTTGGTGCTGTTGCAGCTGAGGACCAGTTCGGCGCCCGCTGCGACGGCGGCTTCGACTTCGCGTCGCTCGAAGCTGTCGATGGAGACGCGGCAACCTTCGTTGCGAAGCTCTCGGGTGACCTCACCGGCTCGTGCCCAGCTTTCGCCGGGCACGCAGCCGAGATCGATCACGTCGGCCCCGTCAGCCGTCATCGCACGCGCCAGGCGCAGAATCTCGGCGTCAGCCAGTCGCGGCGCGTGATTGATCTCCGCCAGGATCTCGATGTCGTAGCGGCTCAGATCGGGCGCCGACGCCGATTGACCGAAATAGTCCGGCAGGTTGTGCAAGTCTTTCGGTCCTCGCTCGAATGGAACGGCGAAGTGATCGACGAGGGTGCCGAGATCTCCCTGACACCAACCGGGCAGAATCACGCGATCGGCCCGTTCCCCGAGCGTTAACTTCCGGGCGACCCAGTCCACCTGCATGAGCGCCGCCACGCTGATCGGCAGGACGACGACCTGGAAATCGAAGCCGATCTGTTCGCTCAGCCGCTCGACGACTCGCCGCAATGAGAATTCGGCCAGTTTGCCCGTCACGAAAACGATTTGTTCCCGCGAGGCCTGCCGACGAATGCTCGAACCGCCCGAACCGGACGCGCTCAATTCAGTGCACCCAGTTTTTGGGGAAGCCCCCGAGCGGCGATCCTTCGCCCGGTTTCCACGAAATCACTTCTTCGATCTTACGGGCGAGAGCCACGTCGTGCCGAGTCAGAGCGTTCGCTTTGTGCGTCCGCAATTTGACGATGACTTGCGCGTAGCCGACCGACAGGTCGGGGTGGTGCCAGGCCGCCTCGGCGAGATAGCCGACGGTGTTGGCCAAGAGCAGCGAGTGGGGAAATCCGGGCGTCTTGTACTCCCGTCGCAGCCAGCCATCGCGGACTTCCCAGTGCGGCAGCGTCTCCAATTCCTTTTTCACTTCGTCGTCGGACAGCGGTTGGTACTCGGACATGATTATTTCTCCCTGTGGAAGCCGAGTTGATGCCGAGGGACTGCGAATTAGCGGACGGCTCCTCCGTTGACGCGGATCACCTGCCCGGTCAGGAACTCCGCGTCTGTGCTGGCCAGAAATCGGGCCACTTTGGCGACATCTTCAGGCGTTCCCCAACGTTTGAGCGGCGTTTCCCGGCGAACTCGTTCTTGCCAAACGTCGCTCGCCGTTTCGCCCCAAGCGGTGCGGATCCATCCCGGTGCGATGCAGTTGACGCGAACCTTGGGCGCCAGGCTGACGGCCAGAGAACGCGTGAATCCCATCACCGCGTTCTTTGACGCTGCAAAAAGCTCGCCACTAGGCCCTTCCATGCCGCGGTCGGCCTGGTCCCAACCGACATTGAGGATCACGCCGCCGGCCTCTCGGGACATCCGCTCCCCGGCAAGCCGCGACAGGACGAGCGTGCTGCGGACGTCGACGTCGAACAGGACCTGGAGTTTTTCTTCGAATCCCAGCCGGGCCTCCGCCCCAGTGAGCAGGTCGGCCCCCGCATTGTTGACCCAGACGTCGACCGATCTCAAGCTCTGCCAGCATTCGTCGACGAAACCGGGCAAGGCGTCCGCCGCTGACAGGTCGGCCAGGATCACTGTTGCCGGGCGTCCGAGCGCGCGGATTTCCTCCGCGACCTTTTCGGCGGCTGCCGCGGATCGACGAGCGTGAATGACAACTTCGGCGCCGGCGCGGGCGAATTCGAGCGCGATGGCGCGGCCAATCCCGCTGGAGGAGCCAGTGACCACGGCTTTGCGACCGGAGAGATCGCCGAACGTCACTTTCGTCTCAGGAGACAAAGGCGCGTCTCGGGAGCCAAATGGGCGGCGTTCTGGAGAGTGCCGCTGGCCTGGAAAAGCCGTTCGTCCGTGTCTGCCCTAACTCGCGCTCTTCGCGGCGGCTTCATCCGGCACGTAGAGCCATTTCGGCGAGCCCACCTGGTGGATCTCTTTCTCGAACTGATCGTATTCGTCCGCGGGGCGCCGATAGGGAATCACGATCGTTCGCCGCAGAATGGGCGTCTGACCAGATTCGGCCTTGCCGGTTTTGTACGCGTTCGAGAAGCCGGACAAATAGACCGAAAACGTCGTGGTTCGCGGATTCACACCGCGGAACATCAGGACGCCGTATTCAGCGTTTTCCTTCTTCGCATCGGCCGGCGTGACCGGAGGCAGCGGACCGGTAATCTGGACGGCCGTCTTCAAGTCAATCTGGACGGCCGTCTTCAAGTCGCGACCTTCGCGGGCAAGAATCGCCTGCATCGCCTCCGGCACGATCGAATCGACGACGGCTCCGTGCAAATCGCGGTCGTTGTAGACCAGCGTCGCTTTCGGCGAGAAAATCCGCGGCGGCGGCGCATCTTCCACGTTGACGGGATCGGTATCCGGTGTGCCAAGATGGACAACTGGGCGATTGACGATCTTGTAGACCAGGTACCAGATCATCTCGCTCGATTTTTCGCCGGTCTTCGGGTTGCGCACCTGAACGTAGACCATGCGCATCGGCTTGATGGCGACTTCCACCGCCCACAGATCCTGCTGGTAGCGCAGTTCTTCGCCGGTGAACTGAGGCTCGATCACGGTCGAGTAACCGTTATCGGGCGCAGCGGCGACCGGAGCGGGGGCCAGGGACGCAACTCCCACCAGCAGGCCGGCGAAAAGTGGCAAGCTCGATAAGTTCCGGCAAATGCGCGGCATCAACGGCTCCGTGGCGCTTTCAGCCGGAATCCGTTCGGCTCGCTGAGAGTACGCCCTCAAAGAATTTCCGGGGACCACAAGAGGGGCTGGCACGATGCTTCAGAACGGCCCAAATCAACTATACCAGCCCCGGAAATCGGCGGTCAACAAACGGTTTGGGCACTCCAAACCGAGCATACGCTTTGGGTTTCGACAAAGGGGACCGTTGCTCTTTGGCATCGCGGCCGCTTTTGTGGCCTCTCGGCGGCGAGGCCGGGCGTCAGTCCGGCTGGCCAACGGCTAACGCTTTGGCAAAGGCTGCGGACATTATTGCCTCTGCGTGCGTTTTGCAGATTCCTGCCGGGAATGGCTCGCTTGTCGGGTTCCGACAAGATTCATTACGTCGCGAGCGGTCGCACCTGTGAACAGTTTTACGCCGCTGGCGTTCACATGGATGGAGTCCCAACAGACCTGCCGGTCGTACCACAGGACTTCCGGACGGCTGGCCGAGACTTGCGGAAACTCCCCTTCGAGTCGCTTGAGCCACGCCGGAATGCACTCGCTGTCCCAGGGAGCCTGATCTCGCGAAAGGGGGCCTAGGCGAATGAGCAGGCGAAATCCGTGCTTCTGAGCCAGCCCGGCGAATGCCCGCACGCCATCGTCTATCCACGAATTTACGGAATGCGGTTCGGAGAGTGCCTCCAAAATTCCCACGGCATCCCCGTGAGTTCTCGGCAGCAGGAAAAAGCCGTGGGATTGTCGCATCTTGTCGCTGAGCGTGCGGTAGGTTTCTGACTCGTAACCATAAAGCGAATCGTCCAGACGATCGTGAGTTTGGCCGCTCACCCACGCCGTCAGCTGGCCTTGGGCGATCGACATGCCGCGATTGATGAAATACCGCAGCGAGCTGGTCCCGTCGGCGAAAATGCCCCGGCGAAAATTGGGAGTTCCGTAGATTCTCAGGAATCTCTCATAGAGCGCACCGGCCGTCGTTTCGACCACCGTCGGGGCTGCGCCGGGCGATCCCTCGGGTGCCCGCTGGATCTGCAGCACATTAACCGGCGACATGCAGAGCACGACGGCGCGCGGTGCCGGATGGTGTGCCAGGTAGGCTGTGAGAGTCGCGAACTGCCCCCAGATGCTGAGGCTTCCCGAGCTGCCTAAGTTGTAGGCCGTCAGCCCCGATAACTTCTGGAAGAGTCGCGGATCGAGGCCGCTGCGGCAGGTGCTGTCGCCGACGAAGATAACGTCATTTGGCTCGTGTTCGTCAATCGCGTACTCGATCGGGATGAGGGCTATCGCCTCATCGCTCGTCGGCGCGCGGTAGGGCTCGAGCAAGCCCAATTGGCCTTTGTAGTTCGCTCCCATGCCGCAGAACGATGCGCAGAGCACAAGCGGGGTGAGCAGGGCGCAGCTCGTCACCAGCAGCGTGACAGAGATTCGCCGGCCTCGCTTAGGGTGACTCGGCCCTGACCGCATCGTGCCTCTCTTCGCTCGGCCTTCGAGCTTGTAGTCGATTCAAGAGTCGTTCAATAGCGGTCGACGCCGCTCAAGAGCTTTTCGACGGCGTCCGCCTGGCTCGCCAGTTCGAGCACGCTGCGTCGGATCTCTTCCGCGTCGACTGTGGCGCGGGGGTAAGTGTCGATCATCACGAATTGGGGAGTTCCCGCAATCTCCCGGATGGCGAGTCCCCCGTGTGCCATGAGGCCGTTGAGCCGCAGCCCCTTCTCAAAGTACTCCGGACGCGCGTCGCCGCACTGGCTGTAGAGTAGCAGGAGGCGGTCCGCGACTGGATGGGCACTCGGCTCGATCAGCACCGTCTGCCGCCGCCCCTCGGGCAGGCGAACTTCGACGCAGCACTTCTCGCCGCACCGCGACCAGGTGACGTTCGGCTGGCTGCCAAAGGCGGTGGCCAACAAACTCTCGACGTCCGGAACGTCCCCGGCCACGGCCGTCAAAAGCTGCAGAGCTTCGCCGGCGTCGCTGGGCCGATTGGCGGGTGTTTTGGACATCAGCTGGTCGATGCAGTCGGCAATCTCCAGCGGCACCTCGACGCCCAGCTGCCGAAAGTCAGGCAGGGATTCGTCCTGCACTCGCTCCGCCAACGCCTGGATCGATCCGCACGGATACGGAACCTGCCCCGTGAGCATGACGAACAGGCAGGCGCCCAAGGCGTAGACGTCGCTGGCTGCGGTCGCCGGCTCGCCGTTAAACAGCTCCGGCGCCATGTAGTGGGGCGTGCCTACCAGGAGTTCGCCCTCGTCCCGTTCGGACCAGACCCGTTTGGCCAGTCCAAAGTCGGCGATTTTCGGCACCGACTGCACGGAGACGAGGACGTTGTCCGGCTTAAGATCCCGATGAATGATCCCCTTGCGATGGGCGGCGGCCAGCCCCTCGGCAATCCGCAAAATCAGCGACATTGCGTGGGAGGGGACGAGCCGCTGCTCGTGCTCGATCAACTCCTGCAGGCTGCGGCCGGGGACGAATTCCATTTCCAGGAAGCGATAACCGCGGGCTTCGCCGATCGCGTGGGTCGTGACGATATTCGGATGCACGAGGGCCGCAGCGGTCCGCCCCTCGCTGACGAACCGGTTGCCATACTCAAGGTCGGTCTGCCACACGCGCTTTGAGAGGACCTTGAGCGCACAATTGCGTCCCAAGTCCTGGTGATGGGCCAGGTAGACACGTCCCATCGCTCCCCGACCCAGCAGGGCTTCGCAGCGATAGACGTGCAGTTGCGTCCCCAGCAGCTCGTCCTTTTGCTCCTCAATGTCGTCGACGCAGCCGGCTTGAGCGGCCCCGATCGGAGCCTCGCGCAGAAACAATGTTCTGGCGAGGTTCGACGTCCCAATGCCCACCACCGTTGCCCCGCACCGGGGACAGCACTCGGTGTCGCGGGACTGCATGAAGCGTTCGTTGCAAGCGGGACAGTAGATGGGACGATCCTTCAGACGGTAGACGTTGGTTCATTTAATCTAGCCGAGCGGAAAACCGGTCGCCACAACGCCGGACTTGCTGGAACTCGAATTTGAGCCGAGGACGGCTGGCCGGGGCAAACCGGTTGCGGCTGCTCGCTTTGGGGCGAGCGGCCCTGTGCGCGGCAGCCTATGCCGGCCTTGCCGAGTCCGATAAGATCCTTGGAAACCTATCGCGATCGCGTTTTTTGAATCGCCGACATCGACATGCAATTGCCCATCATATCGACCGAACGTACTGCCGAGACGGCCGCTGGCGACGGCGCCTCCAAGGGGAGTTATGCCTTCGTCAGCCTGGGCTGTCCCAAGAACCTGGTCGATAGCGAGAAAATGCTGGGAGTGTTGGCGCTCGACGGCTACACGCTGGTGAGCGACCCGGACGGGGCGGATTTCGTCATCGTGAACACCTGCGGCTTCATCGAAAGCTCGCGGGCCGAGTCGAAAGCCGTGATCCGGGAGATGCTCGACCTCAAGCGGGCGGGCCGCACACGGGGCGTGATCGTTGCCGGGTGTTTGCCCCAACGGCTCGGTCCGGCCCTGCTGGACGAATTGCCGGAAATTGACCACATCGTCGGTGTCTTCGGCCGCGACGAAATCAACCGAGTGGCCGACCATTTGATTGGCGGAGCCCGCGAGCAGCGCGCGCTGTTCCGGCCGGCGCCGATCACCGCGCTTGATGATCGCTCCCGATTGCGGATCACGCCGCGGCATTACGCCTATCTCAAAATCTCGGAAGGTTGCGACCGCACCTGCACCTTCTGCGCGATTCCCAAGATGCGTGGCAAGCACATTACCAAGCCGATCGAGATGGTCGTCGCCGAGGCCCGCGAGCTGGCGGCGGACGGCGTTCGCGAATTGAACATCGTCGCGCAGGATACGACCTATTACGGCCTCGATCTCTACGGTCGGGTTCGCCTGGTTGAGCTGTTGCGCGAGCTGGAGAAGATCGACGGCATCGATTGGATCCGGTTGTTGTACCTTTACCCGATCCATTTCACCGATGAATTGATCGACACCATCGCCAATTCTTCGAAGATCATCCCCTATCTGGATCTGCCGCTGCAGCACATCAACGATGCCGTGCTCAGGCGGATGCAGCGCCGCGTCAACCGCGCTCAGACGGTCGAGCTGTTGGAGAAATTGCGGGAGCGGATTGCCAACGTCGTGATCCGCACCACGTTCATCGTCGGGTTCCCGGGCGAGACTGACGGGCAGTTCGCCGAGCTGGCCGACTTCTTGACCGAGGCCCGGTTCGAACGGTTGGGCGTCTTCACGTATTCGCTGGAGCCGGGCACGCCGGCAGTCAAGCTCGACGGACATGTGCCCGAAACGGTAAAAACCGAGCGTCGCGAGGCGCTGATGGCCTTGCAGCAGCCGATCGCGTTCGAGCACGCCGAGTCGTTGATTGGATACGAACTGGACGTGCTGATCGACGAAGAGTCCGAGGACGGAGGATTCGTCGGCCGCACATTTGCCGACGCGCCGGAAATCGATGGCTGTGTCCGCGTTCAACGAGCTGAGACGGCGGCGGAGGACGTGGCGTCCGTGGGACAATTCGTGCCTGTCGTAATTACTGGTCGAGAGGGCTACGACTTGACCGGGATCGTGCAATAATTAAGTGGGAGCAAGAAGCCGATCGGGTTTGGGTTTCGGCTCATGAATCGCCCGTTTTGAACGTGGATCCGGTTGGGGTGGTCAACTCCCGCCCTTCCCGGCAGACTGAAGCAGTCAGGAACTGACGCCCGAGGTCGAAGAGGCACGCGGCTCGCTTTCATGACGACCACGAACAACACCGTCACAAACAACACCGCCACGAACAATACCGTCGACAAACCGGTTGCCCGTGACAATCGCTACGGCCCGATCGATGCCCGGGCTCTCAATCTTCCCAATTGCATCACCGTCAGCCGGCTCGTCCTGGCCTTCGTCTTATTCGGGATGATTTCTTACGGCGGCATGTGGCTGGCGTCGACCGCCGTGTTTATCGTGGCGGCGGCCACGGATGCGGTCGACGGGTACATTGCCCGGCGCTACGGCACAGTGACGACGCTCGGACGCATTCTCGATCCGTTCGTCGACAAAATCATCATCTGCGGGGCGTTCATCTTTCTGTTGCCCATTGCCTCGTCGGGCGTCGGCCCGTGGATGACGTTGATCATCATCGGCCGCGAAATGTTCATCACCGGCCTGCGGGCAATTCTCGAGCAGCAGGGCAAGGACTTTTCCGCGACGATGAGCGGCAAGATCAAAATGGTGATCCAGTGCCTCGCCGTCGGCGCGTGCCTATTGGCGCTCAGCCCGGCCGTCACGTCGACCATGCCTTGGTTTGGGATGCTTCGTGATGTGCTGCTGTGGCTGGCCGTGCTCTTTACCCTCGGCAGCGGCGTGCTCTATGTCCGCCGGGCCGCCCAGCTTCTGCGAACGCCCTAAAGTCGCTCAACCGGGCGTTTGCTGACCGGCTCTTCACAATTCGCCCGCAAAGTTCGCTCAAATTCGCGGGTCGACTTTGTCGATAGTATCGATGGCGACAAACGCGCGGACTCTGCGCGTCGTATCGATTGCGCTTCAGGCATCTGCGGGGGGCTGATGAATGCCGCGGAGATTCCATGAATCTGAGGCCCCTCGTCCTCGGCCTGTCCCTCCTGGCCGGCGCCACTCCGGTCGCCCTGGCCCAGCAGATAGCGCCGCAGGAAAACTCGGCTAATGATCTGGGTTTCTCGCCGGCGCAAATGGCGGATTTTGCCGGTCAGCCCAACGAATCCGGCGTCGTTTATGCGGGCGGTCCGGAGCAACCTCAGGTTGTTCCCGGGCAATCTTACGGCAGCCCGGCGGGTCTTCCGACCGACATGAACGGGCTTCAGCCCGCCATGACGGGGTATCAACTGCAACTGACGGCCGGCATGGCACCGGCCTCGAACGCTTCGCCTGCCAATCCCCAGCAAATGCTGACCGCCCCCACGCCGGGTGGTCCTCCCGCGCTCAATCCCAACTGGCCCAACGCAAACATTCCCCAGCCGATGATGGCCGGCCCACAGACCGGATATGGCTGCGGCCCCGACGCAGGGGTCGCCGGTCCATACGGTCCCGGACCCTACGGTGCCGGTGTCCCGGGGCCCGGATGCGATCCCTTCAGTGGCGGCGCTCCGGGCGGACTCGCCGCCAGCTGCGCGCCACCGCGTCCGAGCTGGTATTTGCGGGGCGATTCGGTCTGGCTGACTCGCAGCCGTCCGGACGATCACAATCTGACGGCGTACGAGAACCTCAATAACGCAAAAGACCCGCTGAACGCTCGCTTTCTCTTAAGCACCGATACCGTGACATACCCGCTCGAACCGGGGGCGCGGGTCACCTTGGGGCGGTATATCACCGACACCACGATGATCGAAGCGACCTACTACGGGGCCGTCGACTGGGATCGCCGCAACGGCACGCCCAATTTTCCCACCGGTGCCAACGGGCTCGGACCCCTGTTGCCTTACTGGGGACCTGGCTTCGGGGCGTTCGACACGGCCGCCTTCACGGGTTCGAACGTGCAGATCGCCTCGTACGAGTCGCAATTCAACAGCTTCGAATTGGGCGTGCGCCACGCCATCTGGGGCACGACCTCCGTGCTGGCGGGCTTCCGCTACATGAACGTCGGCGATCTGTTCCAGCTCGCGGCTTTCGACAATTCCACCAACACCGATCCCAATGGCAACGGGTTTTATCGCACTTGGACCAACAACAACCTCGTCGGCTTCCAGCTCGGCACCGAGTACACGCATGACCTGTGGTTCCCGAAACTCTATCTGGGAATCGACTGCCGCGGCGGTATCTACGCCAACTTCGCCGAGCAAAAGAACTTGCTCTTCAACAGCGGCGACACCTACGACCAACGCTCGGATCGCCAAGTGCAGTTCGCCAGCGCCTGGGATCTGACGTTCACGCTCTCGTATCTGGCCACCGATCACCTGACCATCCGCGGCGGCTACACGTTTCTGTTCATCGACGGCCTCGCGCTGGCCCCAGATCAGCTCGACACCAACCCCACCATGCAGAACGCGCGAAACTTTATTGCCGACAACGGCACGCTCACCCTGCAAGGCCCCTTTGTCGGCGGCGAACTCGCTTGGTGAGGCCACGGCCTCACGGTGCCTGCGGCAGCAGGATACCGCGACAGGCATTACCTGCTCTCTGTTAGTTGCGGAAGCGGATCTGCCCGAACTCCCGGATGCGGTTCGTAATGGCAGGTTCGACGGGCAGCCGTTCCATGCTGCTGGCGCCGTAGAAGCCGACGATCCCTTCGGTGTGGTCGAGAATGTATTGCGCGTCGGCCGGTTCGGCGATTGGTCCGCCGTGGCAGAGGACCAGCACATCGCGATTGACGCGTTTGGCCGCGTCGTGCATTGCCTGCACGCGTTTGGCCGATTCTTCCAGCGTGAGGGCGGTCTTCGCCCCGATCGATCCTTTGGTCGTCAGCCCCATGTGGGGAATCAAAATGTCGCAGCCCGCCTCGGCCATCGCCCGGGCCTCATCGTCGTTAAATGCGTAGGGCGTGGTGAGGAGATCGAGCTCGTGCGCGAGGCGGATCATGTCCACCTCCTTGCCGAAGCCCATCTCGGTCTCTTCCAGATTCTGGCGAAAGACGCCGTCGATCAGGCCGACCGTGGGAAAGTTCTGCACGCCCGCGAAACCGGCCCGCCGCACTTCTTCGAGAAACAGCCGCATCACTCGGAATGGATCAGTGCCGCATACGCCCGCCAGCACCGGGGTCTTCGCGACGACCGGCAGCACCTCGCGGGCCATGTCCATCACGATGGCGTTGGCGTCGCCGTAAGGCATCATCCCGGCGAGCGACCCGCGTCCGCCCATGCGAAAGCGGCCCGAGTTGTAGATCACAATCAGATCGATCCCGCCGGCCTCTTCGAGCTTAGCGCTGAGCCCCGTACCGGCTCCGCCGCCGATGATCGGCTGGCCCGCCGCCACCTTCGCCCGCAGTCGATCGAGGATTGATTTGCGACTGAACATGAAGTGATCTCAGCGACGAACGGTCGATGGAACCCGCCTTCGACGGCCGCTGGCACATTCTAATCGCTCGGCTCCTGATTCTCATGGCAACCTCGGAGGCGTATACTGAAGCCGTTGTCTGACTTGCCCGCCCCTCTCTCGTCGGTCCATTGAACGGAGCACGCGCATGTCTCCTGCCAATCGTCGCGAGTTTCTATCGGATGTCGGCCGCGGCATGCTCGCTGCCGGCCTGGGTGCCTCGCTCGCCAATGACCTTGGGTTTTCGACCGCATTTGCCGAGGCGGGTTCCGATGCGATCCCGCTCGGCGACCACGAGGCGCTGGTCGACCTGATGAGGAGCACGCCGGCGGCCAAGCTCCAGCCACTGCTGGCGACGAAAATCCTCAAGGGTGACACCGATCTGAAGCAACTGACGTCCGCGGCCGCGTTGGCGAACGCCGTGACGTTCGGCGGCTGCGACTACGTCGGCTTCCATACGGCGATGGCCATGTTGCCCGCGCTGGGGATGAGCGGACTGCTTGCCGGAAATCGACAAGCGTTGCCCGTGCTGAAGGTCATTTACCGCAACGCTCAGCAAATTCAGTCTGTCGGCGGCGCGTCCAAAACCGAGTTGCACGCACTCCACGCGGCCGAGCACGCGGAACACGTGGCGGTCGGAGACGCCGGCGTGCAGATTCGCGATGCCTGTCGCCGCGTCGATCCGAAGAAGGGGGAGGAAGTGTTGGCGGCGGTGGGTCAGTCGCCCCTCGAAATGTTCAACGCACTCCAGCCGGCGATTCAGGACGATCTCAATGTCCACCGATTCGTATTTGCGCATCGAACCTACGGCTTGGTGAACCTGCTGGGTTCCCAGTATTCGTACTCGCTGCTGCGACAGTGCGTCCGGCTTTGCGCCGATCACGAGCGACAGCGGGTTCAGCACAAGCAAGCCGAATCCCCCATTCGCAAGGTCCTGCCGAAGCTGCTCGACCAATACAAGCTGGCGGGCAAGGCGCTGGGCAAACGCGATCCGGGTGACGCCGCGGTCGACGAACTCAGTCGGACCGTTTACTTCGGTCCGCGCGAGCGTGCCGCCGACGCCGTGGCCGCGGCGCTCGCCGACAGCATCGACCCGGAATGTATCGGGGAGGCGATCTCGCTCGCATCGAATCTTTACGTGCTGCGACAAGGGCCCGACAAGTGGAGAACGCACGGTGACGCCGCGGGCGTGCACTCGTCCGACGCGACGAATGCCTGGCGTAACATGGTCCGCGTGGCCGACCCGAAGTTCGCCGCGGCCGGCTTGATCGTCGCGGCGTATCATGCGGGCATCCAGTCGCCGCCGTTCCAGACGCCCGCCTATCCAACGGACGAGCACCGCGCGCAGATCAAGACGCGCGACGCCAGTCGATTGCTGGCGGAGGCGGAAGACGCCATCCGCGCCAACAACCAGGGACGTTCCGCCGCCGCGATCGAGATTTACGGCGAACAAGGCTACGCAGTCGAGCCGGTCTTCGATCTGATGCTGAAGTACGCCGTCAGCGAGGACGGCCGCTTGCATGGCGAGAAGTATTTCCACACCGTCCGCGAGGAGTATCGCACGATCCGCCCGAAATACCGCTGGCGGGAAGTCGTCGGACTGGCCCGCGTCACGGCAAGCGCTTACGGCTACAACCGCGACGACAAAAGCGGCTTCCGGGCGGCAGGCTACGTCGACGCCTGCAAGCTGCTGGGCGTCGAAGCCTGACGGAGAAGCTCGAGCAACATGTGCGCGGCCGCTTCTGCGAACTCACAGTCGTTGATGTGGTAGTCGAGCGCGATCAGCGGCACGCCCGGTTGGTTGCGTCGCAGAGCCTCCAACAACGCCGCCCGTGCCTCGGGGTCGCCAAATGGCTGATCCTCGCGGTCGATGGCTGAGACGCCGCCGCGCGGAAACGGGATGGGCATCGGACCCGAGTGTCGCGCTGAGCCCCGTCGCCCGCGGCGACTTTGGCCCGCAGACGCTCGAGAACTCCTTGACGAGGAGGTATTTATCGGCCTTCAATATTGTGAGCAGTCTTGATCCCGGAGCGACAAGTTTACTCATGGCCATTGAATACGGAGACTCACAGCCGCAGTCGCCACCCGCGGGCGAACCAAATTCCGACGCGCCCCACGCCGAGGCCGATCGCCCATCTCTGATGCTCAGCAAACGTTCGCAGGGCATCGAATTGGGGGTTTTCTTGCTCTTGTTGGCGCCCCAGGTCGTGGTTACCGCGCTCGTCCGTGAGACGACCCATATGACGTTTGCGAGCGCTGCGATCAGTGTCGTTGTCCGCGACATTGGGTTCGTCGCGCTCATTTTCTTTTTTTTGTCGCGAAACGGCGAATCCCCGCACGAAATCGGCTGGACCTTCAAAAAAGGACCCCGGTCTATCGTCTTCGCAACCTTGACGTTTCCCTTGATCTTGTATGGCGTCTCGTTCACGCAAATGCTCTGGCTGCGGCTGGGTCTATCGGCGCCCGCTCACGCGCCATCGTACTTCGTGATACAGAGTCCGACCGAACTGCCTTTGCTTGGCTATCTCGCTGTCACCAATGGAACTGCGGAAGAGATCATTTTTCGCGGGTATCTATTACTGAGATTCACTGCGTTGACAGGCCGTTTCTGGGCGGTCGTCCTGTCGTCGGCGCTGTTCGGATTTGGGCACGTTTACCAGGGCACCGCAAGCGCCCTTTCGATCGGCTGTCTGGGTCTCGTTTTCGCCGTGATTTATCTTCAAATGCGCAGCCTCGTCATCCCCATCATTTGGCATTGTCTCCAAGACTTCGTGGCAATCTTATTGGCGAGCTCGCATCGATAACGCGGCGGGCGAACTCGCTCGGCGCCCTTGCTCGTTGATCAACTCGATCAGTTTGTAAGCTGCGGTTTCGGCGAATTCCGGATCGTTGAGGTGATGATCGAGTTCGATTAGCTCGACCGCCCCGTGGCGGTCGCGAATGGCTGTCAGCAGGGCTGCGCGAGCGGCCGGATCATCGAACGGCTGCCCCTCGCGGTCGATGGCTGAGACACCGCGTAGCGGAAACAGGAGGACTGTGGGGCCGGTCGCGGCGGCCGCCTTGCGGGCGACTTCTTCGCCGAGTTTTTGATTTTCGTCGACGGTTGTCCGCATCAGGGTGACGTTCGGATTGTGGCGATAGAACTTGCGATCGGCGAATTTGGGCGGAATGGTTTCCGGCGGGCCGAAATTCACCATGTCGATCGCGCCAACCGAAATCACTTGCGGGATCCCCTTGCGGCCGGCGGCGGTCAGTCGGTCCGGCCCCGCGGTGAGCACGCCGCCAACCAACTCGTCGGCCAGCTCGGTCGTGGTGATGTCGAGCACGCCGGCGATCAGGCCGTCGGCGATCAGCGATTCCATTGCCTGGCCGCCAGTGCCGGTGGCATGGAAGACGAGCACTTCGTAACCCGCGTCTTCAAGCACACGGCGGGCCCGCTCGACACACGGGGTCGTCACGCCGAACATCGTGGCGGCAATCACCGGCTTGTCGGCCGATGCGTCCTGCTTTTGGCGCAGCGTCACCAGCCCTGCGATCGCGCGGGCTGCTTCCCCGAGGACGATGCGGCTGATCCGATTAATGCCCGACACGTCCACGATCGTGTTGAGCATCAAGATGTCTTTGTCGCCGACGTAGTGCCGCACATTCCCCGAGGCCAGGGTGCTCGCCATGACTTTCGGCACGCCGATGGGCAGCACGCGCATGCCGGCCGTGGCAATCGTCGTACCAGCCGACCCGCCGAGGCCGATCACGCCGTCGACTGCTCCCTCCGTATGAAGTCGTGCGATCAGCGCGGCGACGCCCCGCGCCGCGGTCGTTACCGCCTGCCCACGATCGTTTGCCGCTCTTGCTGCCGCCAACGTCGTGCCGGCCGCCTCGAAGACGGCCTTGCGGGTCACGTCCGCGGCGATTGTCGGCTCATTGAGGCAACTCGCGTCGACGACCGCGACGTCGAGGCCCAACGCACGCAGCTCATCGCGCACGAACGCGACTTCTTGCCCCTTGGTGTCGAGCGTGCCGATCAGGTAGACAGGCATTGAAACAGTCCAAAGTCCAAGGTCGGCCGACGTCGTGACGTCACTCTTAACTTTGGACCTTGGACCTTGGACATTGGACTACATCTTATTCGGGAGTGACGTACGCTGCCGTGATACCGCCGTCGACGACGAAGTCGGCACCGGTCAGGAACGAAGAGTCATCGGACGCCAAGAATAGTGCGGCCTTGGCCATCTCCGACGCTTCGCCGAAGCGACCCATGGGAATGTGCACCAAGCGGCGCTGTTTTTTCTCCGGTGTGTTGAGGAAGTTCATCAACAGCTCCGTGCGGAGCGGGCCCGGGCAGAGGGCGTTGACGCGGATCTTCTCCCGCGCGTGGATGATGGCCAGTTCCCGGCTCAGTGCCAGCACGCCGCCTTTGCTGGCCGTGTAGGCGATTTGCGGCGTGGCGGCCCCCATCAGCGCCACGAACGAGGCCGTATTGATGATCGACCCGCCGCCCGCCCGCCTGAGCGCTGGTATCCCGAACTTGCAGCCGAGAAAGACGCCTTTGAGGTTGATCGCCAGCGTTTTCTCCCAGATGGCTTCGCTGGTGTGGACGGCGTCGTCGTCCCCGTCGAGCATCACGCCCGCATTGTTGAACAGGATGTCCAATCGGCCGTATGCCTTCTCGGCGGCGGCGATCATCCCTTCGCAATCGGCGCTCTTCGATACGTCGGCCGGGATGAAGTGCCCCCGACCGCCCTGTTTTTGGACCAGTGCAACCGTCTCTTCGCCGCCCGTCTCGTTGAGATCGACGGCCACGATCGTCGCCCCCTCGCGGCTGAAGAGCAGGCAGGCTTCCCGGCCGATTCCCCCGGCCGCGCCGGTGATCAAGGCCACCTTGTGTTCAAGCTTCATTGCTGCGGTTTTTTCCGATAAGAGGTTCAGTCTCACGTTGCGACTTGCATCCCACGAGTCGCGTCGGTCAACCACGAGCGTATCGCCGGCTCGCGGATTGATCCACGCCGGACGCGCGCAGAATTTAACCAGAGCGCCGGGCCCCGCGCGCCCATTGCCGCGGCCATTTCGTAGGGATAGACTCAAGACGCACGCAGCGTGAGAAACGGGTCTCCGGAGGATCGCGCGATGAAAACCCGCGGATTTGTCAGCCTGGTCGGAATCGGCAGCCTGGCGCTCGCCCTGGGGGCGGGGTGCATGCAATCGCTTTCCGAGCAGGCCAAGCGAGACCCGAACATCAACATCAACAAGAAAACGAACGACATCAAGCAGTTCGATCCGAAGGCCAAGCAGGAGATCACCGAGAATCGTGCCCACGCCGACGATCCCCTCTTGGGTCCGGTGCAAATGCTCAAGCCGACGATCACCAAAATCGATCTCCTGAACCTGCAACACACGCTCGATTTGTACAACGCGGCCGAGGGGCACTACCCCAAGGACTACGATGAATTCATGACGAAGGTCGTCAAGGCCTACGACGTGAAGCTGGCCGTCCTTCCGCCCGGTTGGCAGTACGCGTACGACGTCGAAAACCACACGGTGCGGATTGTGAGCGCTCCAGAAGCGCCCGCAAAGGGCGCTCCCCCAGCTGCCAACGGCGCCCCTCCCGCCGCGAAGAAGTAGCCCCCCGCTGCACCCTCTGTGTTCGGGCGCCGGTTCCTCGATTTGATCCTCCCGTAATGCTGCGCTGCCGTGCTGCGCTCCCGGTGATGCTAGCACTCCTGGCACGGAGCACGTGCGCTGGCAAAGCGCAGGGCCGGCACAACCCGCCCAGGCCGTCCGCACCGCATGCCTGTCACCTCGCGGTCCGTCGAGACTAAGCAGAAACCTTGGCGAACTGGCACGAAACTAGGGACTAAATCGCGGTCACAAAGTTGACACTTGCCGGCATTGCACTAGCGTTTCGTGGCGGTTGCCCCCGGGGCCGCCGCTGCGCGGTGAGATCTCAGCGTAAACCTCTCGCCGTGTGGCAGCCCTCAGTTCACGTGTGGACTTTGACATGAGTGGACAACTGACTGAATCGACGAACGTCGTGGTCGGCCGCGCCGAAGCGTCGACGGCCAATCACGATGTTGCCGTCCAGCCCCGCGACGGGGAAAAACGGATCGTGGCGATCTTTCGCCGCGACGTCTCGCAGGCTGCCGCGCTTGCCGGCTCCTTTAAGGAGGCCGGCATCGAGGCCATGACGCTGGTGAGCGCCGAGGCTCTCCGCGGTCTGCTCGGTGGAACGGAACTACATCTCTTGGTGCTCGACAACGAGCTCGACGGCTTCTTCAGCGGCTTGGAAGTGATCAAAAAGCTGCGGGCCTCGATGGTGCGCGTCCCGGCGATTCTGCTGCATCGAAACGAGGAGTCCGGGCCGATCGACGCCAAATCGGCTGGCGCCGTGACCGTCATCGATGCCAACAGCGACGAGGCCACGATCGTGAAGCTGAGCCGGACGATCCTCGATCGCCAGGCGGAAGAGGGGAACGGGATTCCGGAGCGGGCGCGGGCCATCGTCGAACGGCAAAGCGACCTGCCAGTGCTCTCGCAGCTGACGATGCAACTTCTGCAGTTTCTCGAGATGCCGCCGGAGCAGGTCCCGGTCAACGATTTGGTCCGGATGATTTCGATCGATCCCCGGGCGACGGCCATCCTGTTCAAGGCGTCGAACGCCTCGATGAACGGCGTCTCCCGCTCGATCTCCAATGTGGCCGATGCGGTGCGGGTGCTGGGTGTGCGGCCGACGATCGGACACGTGCTCAACGCGGCCGTAACGTCGGGCCTGGGCTCCTTGTCCAAAGGACTGCCCAGCGAGCTGCAGGCTTGGCACGCCCGCCGCGGCATGTTCATCGCCTGCACGACGGCGACCTTCGGCCAGGAAATGGAAAACCGGTCTGACGAAGCGGCCTTCTTGCTGGGCATTCTGCAGGACGTCGGAATTTTGGGCCTCTTGCGTGGCTTCCCCAAGCAATATCAGGCCGTGCTCCGACGCTGGAGAACGATCGGCCAGCTGCGGCTCCCGGCGCTCGAACAGGCTGACTTCGGCTGCACGCACGCGGACGTCTCCGCGGCTATGATGGAGCGGTGGGGGATGCCCGCCTCCTTCATTCCAGGCGTGCTGCATCATCTCAAGTCGCAGGAGAACGCGACCCGTCTCGGCATCGACACGGGACTCTTGCGGGCGATGACGATCGCGGAAAGCCTGGCCGACATGATCGAGCTGCCGCATCCGAGCCGTCGCCACGCGCTCAACACCGTGTTGGCCGAATACGGTCCGGAGAAGAGTTCGTTGTGCCTGCGCTCGCTCAACCGGGCGTCCGTGAAGGCCTATGAAACGTTCCAATTACTGTCGCTGCCGCTGCCGAGTGCCGAGCAACTCGAAACGGTCGTTCTGTCGACGATTTCGAACTCGCTGAACGGACCGAAAGAGGCCGCCCCAGTCGAGGTTGGCTGATTCAGATCGTTTGCAGGTAGGCGATCAGATCGGTCAGTTCCGCCTGGGCGAACTGCAGGTTCGACGGGTGATGATGCACGCGGAAGACGTCGACAAGCGACGTCGCCCGGCCATCGTGAAAGAATGCGGCCCGCTGGCTCACGCCGCGCAACGACGGCGGATTGAAGCGCCGGTTGCCCAATTCGTCCTGCAGACCGACGTCGTAGACGTGGGGCGACGTGAACGTGGGCGGAACGTGGCAGCGATTGCATTTGTGCTGAGTGAAGACGGCCCGGCCCCGTTCGATGGCCACGCTCGCTGGAGAGGCAGGAGAGTCGTCCATTGCCGGGGCCGGTTTCAGCGTCTTGAGGTACGCGGCGAGATCGGCAACCTGTTCGTCGGGAATGGATTTCGCGCGGAGCGTCGTCTGCATCGATTTGCGAATCTGCTGGCCCAGGTCCGCCATGCTGCCGTTCCAGGCCCAGGGGCCCGTCTCCCCGACGCCGCCCAAAGGCGGAATCCGCTTGGCGGCACCGAATGAGCCGTCGCCCAGCGTATCGCTCAGTGCGTCGCTGGAGTGGCCGTCGGCGTGGCAACTCTGGCAGCTCATCCAGCTCTCCAGGGAGAGCCGCGCGTCGCAAAACAGTCGCTCGCCGCGCTCGGCGGCCGTCAGCACTGGTTGCGGTCCCAGCGAGACGTGCGCGACGGCATCGGCAGCGCCTGCTGCTGCCTTTCGCTGCGGGATGAGCGCAATCGAATCGCCGAACGTATCCGCGACGTAGAGCCTGGTGCCGTCCTCGCTCGCGACTAAAGCGGTCGGGCGCAGGCCCACTTTGAAGCGACGGAAGCGGGCCGCGTCAACGTGACCGGAAGCCACCTCGCCGACGCCCGAGAGGGCCACCGAGAGTGTGCCGTCCTGGGCGATGGACAACGCGGCGGGGTCGCCCGCGCCGTTGCCGACCTGGCCGAGCTCGAATGCGCGGCTCCCGGTGAGGATGTCGGCTTGCGGATCCTCGATCGCCGCTCGCTCGAGCGACCGCACGACATTCGAGACGACGGAGCCCCAGTGCAGGTCTTCCTGGCTCGTGTAGCCGAGTCGATTTAGCGTTTGCTGCGCGAGCAATAGCTGCCGACCGTCGCTGCTCCAAGCCATTCCGCGAATGTTCTGACCGGGAACCGTTTTGACGATTCGTAGCCCAAACTTGGCGAGGTCGACGACGGCCAACTGGCCGCCGAAGGCGCCGGCCACAATCAGCGTGCGGCCGTCCGGAGCGAGCGCCTGCAGCCGGGGAGGGAAGGGGAGCGGGAGCACCGTTCCGAGCTTGAGCCGGACGCCTCCCTGCGCGTCGGCGACCAAATCGACGGCGGTCAAACGTCGCGACCAGAGCGAGGCCACGAAGCAGCGCCCGGCCGTTTTGTCGAGGCGCACGCTCACGGGATACGAACTGACCCGGAGCCTGTCGACGATCGTCACGTCGTCGCCGTGGCGAGCGAGCAGATACAGCTCGTGTGTCTCCGAGTCAGTGCAGAGAAATCGATCGACGTGCCCGGAGGCGGAAGCCAATCCGGGAAGCGAGACCAAGTCCGAGAGCTCTTTCCCGATCGAGCTTTCGCCCACGACGCGCTGGGCCGACAAGTCTACGATCGAAACGGTGCCGCTCCGCTGATTGGCGGCCAGCAGCAGCTTGCCCTGGTCGGCCAGGGCGAGTGCGATCGGAGAGCGCAGCCGCGCGGGAGCGTGCGATGTGTCCTGTGACGCGGTGACCGCCGGCGACGGCTTGTCGGCAGCTATACTCACTTGCGACCGCGATACGATCGCCAGGACGGACACACCAAAAGACGCCGTCAGCCACACCACGCCGACCCGCGAAATCGACCGCCCGTGGGCAATTCGGCTCCGGCTGCGACCGAGTCCGATTGCACGATGGAATTCGATGGGAGGCGCGGTCACGGGGAGCTGCCTGTTGCCGCTTAGTGCTTTTCGGGAGCGAGGTCAAACTGCATTTGCAGCTCACTCACCGCAGCCTGCTCGTAAGCGTCGAGACTGGTGGCACTGCGACGAACCACACCATCTTTGTCTTCCCTCGCGGGGGCCTTCTGGGGCAAGACTCTTCCGGTTCGCTCGCGCGGCTGCGGCGTTTTGACGGGGGCGAGTAGCAGGTCCTGAACGCCGACCTCTGGATCGGTGAGATACACGTAGGCGTCTGGGATCACCGAGTCTGCCGAACCTTTGGCGTCGGTCTCGGTCATTGTCCAGTCGCTCCCATCGCCGGGACTCGCGTAGATGTGCACTCTCTGTTTGTGTTCTGCGACGTATTTCGGACGTTCCCAGACGCCGTTTGCCAGGATCAAGTCGTCGCCACTGGGCAGCGGATAGGCGGTACGCACAAAGGCGTCCTTGCCACTGGGTGTTCCGACGATGGTGACGTGTCGCCGTTTGCCGGAAACGGCAACGGAATCCTGGAGGGCGGCGGCCACCCACTCGGCCGGACCGCTCGTGTATTTGTCGATCAGAATCGCCAGCGGCCAATCGCGAAACAGGCATTCCCGATCGGCCGTGAATTCCTGCGTCCCCTCCCGCGACCGCAGCTTGCCGAGCGGCTTTCCATCCAACAGGCTGTCGGCCAAGAGCAGGGCCGCGTGATAGTTGTCGAAGCCGTCGCTGCCGCCGGTATCTCGCAGGTCGAGGATTAACGCCTGCACCTTGGCCTCGCGGAGCCGAGGCTCCCACGCAGCTAGTTCGCGGGCGGTGCTGGCCGTGACGGAACTGATCCTGAGGTACGCGATGACCGGCTTGGTGTGGAGCAGGACGACGTGATCTTCGTCCGAATTGTGCTCCGTGCATTGCACCGACTTGAACATCACCGGCAGGCGCACCAGCGTCAGGGTGCGCGACTCCTTGGCCTGGGGTTGCCGCACCTGAATCGTGACTTCGGTTCCCTCGGGGCCGCGGAGCGCGTCGACGACGTCGCGAAGTTTCCCGTTTGGTTCGACGCGGGAACGGTTGATTTGCTCGATCAAGTCGTCGTCCCGCACGCCTCCCAACTGGGCGGGGCCGCCGGGCTGGGCATGCACGATCTGCGGCAGCTTGGTCTTGTCGTCGACTCGAATGGCAATGCCGATGCCGATGTAGCGATTGGCCTGGATTTGATTGTGCACCCGCACTTCTTTGGCGGGCAGAATGTGCGGCGAGCCGGGCACGGAACTCAACAAACCGGTCAGCAGCGCGTTTTCAACGTCCTCGGATGGCAAGGTTCCGTTCTGGGTGAGCTTGGGCCAAAGTTCCTTAAGCAGGGCCGCCAGTTCGTCTGCCGTCCGCAGGTTGGAGACACGGCGGCTGAGTTCGGGCGCCGCCAGGTTCTTCCATGCAAAGGCTCCCCGCAGTCCGGTGAGGATCATCTCCTGACGCGACACGGGCTGGATATGGTGGTCGAGCACCACGTCCGTGATCGCGAAGATGGTTCGCGCGACGCCGTCGAGGTCGCGTGGCGTCGCCGCTTTCGACAATGTCTTTGGTGCTTCGGGCTTGGCTGTGCCGATGGTGTCGGCGGCTCGTGCCGGTGCGAGTGCGGCGGCGCAGAATCCGCCCAGCAGCAAGCCGGCGGCTAAGAGCGAATGATGCGGCCCGATGCCCATAGCAACTCCTCCCTCCGAATGTGGGGAATCGATTTGTCGCTGGCTACCAGAACCCATTGCCGGCGGCGCGGCCGGCGGCTGCTTTTGCTTGCCGGGTCGCTGCGCTTCGCTTAAACTTCCCGCGCGGTGACCCGCCGGAATGCGCGACGGACGGGGCCGGAACTACCCGATGGTGTAATGGTAGCACAACAGGTTTTGGTCCTGTTAGTCTAGGTTCGAATCCTAGTCGGGTAAATATTCAGCATCAAGTGCGAATTTGCAAAGAGCGGACCGCGGACGAGAAATCGTGCGTGAAGCGGCCCGGTGAGCGCCCGCAGAGCGGGCAATGCGATCGCTGACGTTCGAATTGGTCGCCGCGGTCGTTTGGCAGCGCACAATCGTCCGGCATCACAGAGCAGTCGACTGGGGGCGAAGACCAGTTGGCGGGCTAGGTACGCTTGTTGCCCGACTTCATCAGCAGCCAGCCGAAGACGCCCACGCCGATCAAGAGCACGCCGTAGCGAACCGGGTTCAGGCCGTACCACTGGTCGGCGAAGAAGCGACCGTAGAACGCATAGTAGCCGCGGGCAGTGACCATCATGTTCGTGAACATGGTGCGATCCGAAGGCAGAGGAGCGTACGAGGTGGCCCGACCTGTGCTGAGACAACAACGCTGAGACGGCAACTTGCAAGTGCCGACGGGCAAATCTAGCTCGCGGATCGGGGGCCAGCGGAGAGAATTTCCAGCACGGCCCGATTCGCTTCGGGAAAGTCGAGCGACTTTAACGACTCTGCCAGCACCCAGCGAAAACCGCCGGCCACCGGGTCCACGTCCTGATCAGCGGCCGGCCGGCACAGCCAGAACTCGAGATCGAGTGCCCCGTGCGGATACGTATGACGGCACGCGACCAACTGGCGGACGGCTATGACCGCCAGCCCGGTTTCTTCGCGACACTCGCGGACGGCACAGGCGGAGCCCTCTTCGCCAGACAGACAGCGTCCGCCGGGGAACTCGGCCCGGCCGGCGAGCGCCTGGTCGGCCCGCCGCGTCCCCACGAGATACCGTCCCGCGTGCTCGACGACAGCGATCGCGACGCGCTCCCGCGGTTCGTCCGTCGGCGTCACAGCTTGGCGTGCATGTCGGCCGGCGGGGCACCCATGATGTGGTAACCGGCGTCGACGTGCAGCGTCTCCCCGGTGATGCCGCCGGCGAGATGACTCAACAAATACATGCCGGCGTTGGCGACTTCCTCGGGCGAAATGTTGCGCTTCAAGGGTGAGAACGTCGTGTAGAGCTTGAGCATCTGATCGAACTCGCCGACGGCAGACGAGCTGAGCGTCTTGAGCGGTCCGGCCGAGAGGGCGTTGACGCGAATGTTGCTTGCTCCCAGCTCGTTGGCCAGGTAGCGGGTCGAGCTTTCCAGCGCCGCCTTGCAGATGCCCATCACGTTGTAGCCTGGGATCACCGTCTCGCCCCCCAGGTAGGTGAGCGTGAGCAGGCTGCCCCCCGGCTTGAGCGCTTCGCGGGCGCGGCGGGCGATAGTCAGCAGACTATAGACGCTGATTTCCATCGCCAGCTTGAAGCCGTCGCGGCTGACGTTGTACACCGGACCTTGCAGATCTTCGAGAGGAGCGTAAGCCACCGAGTGCAGGACGAAGTCGAGCGGGCCGAGTTGCTCCTTGGCTGCGGCAAAAATGCGGTCGAGGTCTTCATCGCGGGTGACGTCGCAGGGCAGGATCAGTTTGGCTCCCAGCGGCTCGACCAGCTTCCGCACCCGCCGTTCCATCCGCGGACGTTCCGGATCCTTGTCCGGCAGATGGGAAAAGCCCATCTCCGCCCCTTCGGCGTGCAACTTTTCCGTGATGGCCCAGGCGATGGAATGGTCGTTGGCGATCCCGAAGATCAGCCCTTTTTTCCCCTCGAACAAACCCATCGGTGGCTCCTGCGATTGCGGTGACGAGCAACGTGCCGTCGATCATGCGGGGACGATCGACTCGGAACGAATGGACCGCCGATATGCTATCAGCCCGCGAAAAACGCGGACAGCCAACCGATCGCCGGCGACAGCGAAAAATCGGCCCATTCCGATCTCAGGTCGCTGGGCCAACTGCGGTCAGCTGCGCGGCTTGCTCGGCGCGGCGGCGACGGCCGTCGGCGCGTTGAGTGCCTTGAGGTCGGCCGCACGACGCAGCGCCTCTTCGGCCTGTTTGGTGCGGCCGGCTTGCTGCAGCGACTGGGCATACAGCGTCCACGTCTCGGCGACGTCCTGATCGATCCGCTGCGCGGCATCGTAGTCGGCGATCGCCTTGTCATACTGTTGCAGCTTGCGGTAGGCATCGCCCCGCACGCCGAAGGTTTCTTCGCGGTGTTCGATGTCCAGGGAGGCCGTCGCGTCCGCGAGCGCCTTCTCAGCGTCGCCATGGCGGAGCCAGGCCCGCGACCGCTGCGTCAGGGCCGTAGCGTTCCTGGCATCGAGCTCCAGCGCCCGGTTGAAGTTAGCCAGTGCGCTGTCGAGTTCGTTGTCGTCGAGGAAGTAGTTGCCGCGATCGATGTACACCTTGGGATTTGCTCGATCGCGAAAGACGGCCTGATTGAGCAGCGACAATTGGGCCAGCCGGTCGATCCGCACCGTGTCGGCCTGGGCGTCCGCAAACCGCTTCAGGCTGGTGAGCGCGATCCGATGATGGACGTAGTAGTTGCCGTTGTACGCGTCGAGCTGAATCGCCCGCGTGAAGTCGGCCAGTGCCTTCTCGTATTCCTGGGCGTCGAGCAGCAGGGCGCCGCGGTTGTCGTACGTGCCCGGCGCCTTCGGATCGAGTTCGAGCGCCTTGTCGAGATCGGCCAGCGCTTCCTGGCGGCGGTCCGACTTGGCCAATGCAAAGCTGCGGTTGTTGTAGGCGGCAACAAACCGCGGATCGAGCTGGATACACGTGTTGAAGTCTTCGATCGCCTTTTTGATGTCGCCGCTGGTCAGCCGGGCCATGCCCCGGTTGTTGTGCGCCCGGGCGTTCTTCGGGTCGATTTCGATTGCCCGGTTGAAGTCAGCCAGCGCGTCGACCGTGTTGCCGCGCGACAGGCAGAAAAACCCGCGGGCCGACAGGCGGTCCGCATTGTTCGGTTCCAGCTCGACGGCCGTGCTGAAGTCGGCCAGGGCGTCGGCGTCGTTCTTACGTTGGGCGTTTGCTTCGCCGCGGAGGACGAAGGCCAGCGAGTTTTTCGGATTCTCGCCGATCAACAGGCTCAGCGTCTGCACGGCCGTGCCGAGCTGGCCTTCGCGAATCTGCCGCTCGGCCCGCTCGAGTTCGGCCTTCGCGTTCGACGACAGACGGCCAAATGACTCGTCGTGCGGCCCCAGGTACGACGGAGCACTGGCCTTCTCGGACGAAGCCGTCTTTGCCGACCCTGCCGAACTCGAGCCCGGCTCGCTGCCAACGCGGGTGACGTCGCTCGTCGGCAGCGATTCGGCCGCCTGATCGACCGTCGACGGCGCCGTACGCGAACTACATCCGCAGAGCCCCAGCAAGACGGCAAAAAGCGCGAGTCGGCGCATGACGAGTCCTTCTCGAACGAAGTTCGTTTTCGAACTGCGACGATCACGGCGGCGTTCTGGACGCAGTCGGGACGCAGTTTGGATTGACCGGATATTGAGCGGACCTGGAAGACCTGGAGTCGGGGCCGAGCGTGCTGATTGGCCGAAGTGAGAGGCCCGAAAGTGTCCGGTGAGGCGGACGCCCTGGAAAACGGAAGACTTGTAGTCGGCATGACTTAGTGTGTCAATGTCGGATCCGCGGCGGGTGAATTCGGGCGGTCCCGCAAACCCTGAGGGAGCTGACGGATCCCGTGTCGCCGCCCCGGATTCGGCCGCCAAACCGGGCGATTGCGGGCGAAAGAATTGGCGGTCGCGACGGTGGGTTTTACAATCAAGTGCCCCTAAAGTGTCGAGGGGGGTCGCGGTCGACGGGCGAAAGTCGTCGCTGCCCCGCTCGGTCCATGCGTTTCCCCGATCCCCACGGCGGGAGTTGTTCTCGATGACGGATGATCTGAATCGAACCTCGAAACGCAATCCGACGCGGGTCGTCCGCATCGGCACCGTCGAGATCGGCGCCGGCCGGCCGATTGCCGTCCAGAGCATGACGGCGACCAAGACGACCGACGTCGAGGCGACCGTCCGGCAGATCAATGCGCTGACGGATGCCGGGGCCGACGTCGTCCGCGTGGCAGTCGACAGCAAGAAAGAGGCCGACGCCCTCGCTCAAATCAACGACCGCACGAATGCCAACCTGGCCGTCGACTTGCAGGAGAACTATCGCCTGGCCGAGCAGGTCGCCCCGTTCGTCGCCAAGCTCCGCTACAACCCGGGCCACCTCTATCACCACGAGCGGCAAAAGCCGTGGCAGGAGAAGGTGCGGTACATTGCCGGCATCGCGGCCGAGCACAATTGTGCGATCCGCGTTGGCGTGAACTGCGGCTCGGTCGATCCGGACAAAAAGGAGCAGTTCGACCCGTCCGACTCGATCGGTCCCATGCTGGCTAGTGCCCTCGATCACTGCGAGTTTCTCGATTCGATCGGCTTCACCCAGTACTGCGTCTCGCTCAAGGATTCCGATCCGGCAAAGGTGATCGAGGTCAACCGTCGCTTTGCCGAAGCCCGTCCCGACGTGCCGCTGCACCTAGGCGTGACGGAAGCCGGCATGCCGCCGGACGGGATTATCAAGACGCGGATCGCCTTCGAGCAGCTGATCAGCCGCGGCATCGGCGACACCATCCGCGTTTCGCTCACGGTTCCGAACGACCGCAAGCAGGAAGAGATCGCCGCCGGGAAGCAAATCCTGTCCGACATCGCGGCCGGCCGTGTGCGGAGCGTGGTCGACTTTGGGCTCAAGTCGCTCAACATCATCAGTTGCCCGAGCTGCTCGCGGGTCGAGAACGAAGCCTTCGTCGACCTGGCTGCCCAGGTGAAGGAACTGACCGCCTACGCCAAGGACTACGCGATCACCATCGCCGTGATGGGCTGCCGCGTGAACGGCCCCGGCGAAACCGACGACGCCGACCTCGGTCTGTGGTGCGCCCCCAACTTCGTCAACCTGAAGAAGGGCGAAAAAGAACTCGGGGCCTACCCCTACGACGAGATTCTCCCGCGCCTTAAGGCGGAGCTCGACGCCCTGATCGCCCAACGAGCCGAACCGGCGCGAACGTAGGCTCTATTCGTCGTAGCGTGTGACCAGCCCGCGCAGCGGGCGCAGGCACACCGGCTTTTGATGAGCGGCGACTCTGACGATGCCGACGGTCTGCCAGCGGCCGCAAAGCCGGCCTGGTCACACCTTACGAACACGAATTCTGGCGCCGTCGGCTCAGGCGCGGTGGGACCACTTTTTCGATCCCCCCTTATGTCAAATGTGAGGGTACCGTCACGCCGGGACCACTTCAGGTGGTCCCGGCGGGACAAGTGGTCCCACCGCGCAAAGCACCTGGCGGCCGGCCACGAATGAGTCCCGTCCCGCCAATCGGGGCTTCCTGCGCTAGGGAGGAAGCGTCCCCGGGTATAATCGCGGCATGAGCGACAAACCCGATGATGACCTGATCGAACCGGGGATCTTGTTGCGCCTGCGGCGACCGGCAGCCTGGCTCTTTCTGATGCTGATGCTTGCCGGGAACCCCGGCGCCCTGGTGGTGCTCTGGGGCGTCGTATTGGGCGTGCTATTTCGGAATGTGGCCCTTCGTCTCGCGTCACGCCGCAGGCTCTTTCCGGGTTAGTCCGATCGGTCACGAATTTCGTGGGGCACCTATACAGTAAAAAATTGTGACCCAACCCCCCGTGAAAGTACTGAGCCCCCTGTCGATGAAAGTGTCCGGACCGGAGTTCGATCGGTCCGCCGGGCTTGGCTCAGCTCACTGACGCTGCCGGGGATCTTTTTCTCCCTCTGTGTGAAAAAAGGATCCCCACCCCGCCGGCGATCCTTTTTGCCCCGGTGCGCGAAAGCGGATCACGTGGCGCGGATCTCACTGTGCTCACGCCGTAAGGCGCGCGCAACCGAGGCGCAGGAGTCGCTATATCCATTCTGCCACAAACGCGCAATGGGCCAAGATCAAGTTTGGGATTTTCGTCACCCAATGGTCAGGCCGAATGATTGCTCTTTTGTCGAAGCAAGAGCTTCGGGAGGGAAACGCGGCAGCACAGGGGTGTCAATATCCGGGGCTTCCGCTGCGCGGAGCGCCCCGGCCATCTATGAGAAGGGTAGCGTCAAGGGTTGGTTTTTGCGTTTGAAGTGGTGATCTGGGCGATGCGGTACGCTCAACCATCTATT
>Ga0210390_10000626_pt1 | contig 37476 bp, 32 predicted proteins | sample IncBWH11OmetaG_FD_161050 | JGI IMG/M metagenome (GOLD analysis project Ga0210390, IMG submission 161050) | Forest soil microbial communities from Barre Woods Harvard Forest LTER site, Petersham, Massachusetts, United States - Inc-BW-H-11-O ...
CCGCAACCCCGATCGCATCGACCGCAGCCGCCGCAACCGCATCGCCACCGGCAGCGGGACCGAGGCATCCGATGTGCATCAGCTCATCAAGCAGTTCCAAGGCATGGCGGGCATGATGCAGCAGATGGCCGGCATGGGGTTAAAAGACCGCCTCCGTGCGGTTCGCGAACTGGCCGACGGTGGCATGATGGACCCGAATGCCCAGTTCGCCAAAGATAAGCAACGCAGCAAGCGTGGCCCGCTCGATTCGGCCAAGGCCCGCGAGAAGAAGAAAAAACAACGCAAGGATTCGCGAAAAGCGCGGAAGAGAAACCGATAGCCGAAGCGCGAATGATGTCATCTCTGCCTCAGGCTTGGGTCATTGGGACATTCTTTCGTCATTCGAGCTTCGAGCTTCACGAATAACTGGATAAGCTGACAACAACAAAAAACAGTCTCAAACAAACCCAGGAGTTTTGCGTGGCAGTCAAAATTCGGATGAAGCGGATGGGCCGCAAGCATCGACCGTTCTATCGGATCTGCATCATGGACTCGCGCTCGCCCCGCGACGGCAAGGCGATCGAGGAGGTCGGCTTCTACGACCCGATGGTGCGGATCAAGAAGGACCGCGTGAAGATGGACATGGAACGGATCGACTATTGGCTCGGCGTCGGCGCCCAGCCCAGCGTCAACGTCGCCGCTCTGATCAAGAAGGTCCGCACGAACCGATTCGGCGAAGCGGCCGCTCCGCCGCCGATGGCCGCTCCCAAGGCGCGACCGCCGAAACAGACCGAGGCCGCCGCAGAGGCACCGGCGGAGACCGCCGCCGAATAGTCGGTCAGGGATCAATAGAAACAGAACTTAAAAGCACGAAGGCCGAATGACGAAAGAATGTCCGAATGGTCTAAGCCCGAATGAGAGACAGATTCGGACTTCGTGCTTAGCTTCCTCATTCGTCATTCGTGCTTCGTCATTAGGTCATTTCCCCCAGCCATGCGTTTCGACGTCCTTACGCTCTTTCCCGGCATCTTCGACGGCTACCTGCAGCAAAGCCTGCTGAAGCTGGCGATCGAGCGCGGACTGGTCGACGTGCGGCTGTGGAACATTCGGGACTACACCGAGGACAAGCATCAAAAAGTTGACGACCGCCCGTTCGGCGGCGGTCCGGGGATGCTGCTCTGCTGTCAGCCGGTATTTGACTGTGTGAGTGCCGTACAGGCGGAAGGACCGAGCCCGGGTCGGCTGGTGATGCTGACTCCACAGGGCCGCCGCCTCGACCACGAATTGGTCACCGCGCTGGCGGCCCACGACCGGCTGCTACTGTTGTGCGGGCGGTACGAGGGGTTCGACGACCGGATCCGGACTGGGCTGGCGCCCTTGGAAATCTCCGTGGGCGAATTCGTCACCAACGGGGGCGAGGTGCCGGCGATGCTGGTGATCGACACGGTCATCCGCCACGTGCCGGGCGTCCTCGGGGACGAAACCAGCTGCAAATACGATTCGTTCGTCGATGCCGGGGTGCTCGAGCATCCCCAGTTCACTCGGCCACGCGAGTTTCGGGGGATGGAAGTGCCGCCTGTCTTGCTGAGCGGCAACCACGAGGAGATCTCCCGCTGGCAGGCGGAGCAGAGCCTCCGTCGTACCGAAGAAGTCCGCGGCCCGGTGCCCAATCCGGCCGCTCCGCCGATGTCAAAATCCAGTTCCAAAGTCAACGGTCCGTGCTGCGGCAAAGGTTGACGCCGGGCCGTTTTTCGCTTATTCAAGTACCTCCTCTCGCGGTCGCCTTCCAAGGAAAGTTGAGTCATGCACAAGCTACTTCAGGCTGCAGAAGCCTCCAGTCTGCGGCAGGCGCCGCTGGAGTTTCAGATTGGTGACACGGTCGACGTCCATACTCGGATCCTCGAGGGCGGCAAAGAGCGGATCCAGATCTATACCGGCGTCGTCACGGCTCGCCGCGGTCGGGGTATGACCGAAATGTTCACCGTGCGGCGAATCGTCGCCGGCGAAGGCGTCGAGCGGAGCTTCCCGGTCCACTCGCCAAAAATCGCCAAGCTCGACGTGAAGCGTCACGGTCGCGTCCGCCGCGCCAAGCTCTACTACTTGCAAAAGCGGGTCGGCAAGTCGACCCGACTCACCGAGCGACGCGAAAAGCAGGACGAGTCAGCCGCCGAATAATCGCCGGTGGACCATCTGCGGCTGGCGGGCTCCCGGTGGGACGGTGCCCAGCCGTAACGGTCACCCGCGATTTGCCACCGACCCTCGTCTGCTGCCGAAGGAGCTGGCATGAAAAGCTGGCTGCGAGGACTGCTCGGCAGGAAAGGGGAGGCCCGAGCCGCGGCCTTTCTCAAGAAGAAGGGGCTGCGGATTATCGGCCGGGGAGTCGCCAATCGGGTCGGCGAGATCGACCTGATCGCGATGGACGGCGAGACGATCGTGTTCGTCGAGGTGCGGACCCGGCAGTCGATCGACGCCGGCCATCCCGCCGAGTCGGTCACCGTGGAGAAGCAAGCCCGAGTGACCCGCGCCGCCCTGTCGTACCTCAAGCAAAAGAAGCTCTGGAATCGCCGCTGCCGCTTCGACGTCGTGGCCATCCTCTGGCCCGAAGGGGCGCGGGAGCCGCAGCTAACGCACTATGTCAACGCATTTGAAGCGGTCGGACCCGAGTCGATGCACGGCTAACGCCGGCTCGAAGGGCTGAACCGCCTACCAACCGGGAAAAGCCGCACGGGCGCCCGGGACATAAGGTCGAAGTCATGAAACTGGGATTGGTCGGTTACCAGGGATCTGGGAAAAGTGCCCTCTTCGAGTTGTTGACGGGGGTGAAACCGGACCCGGCCAAGGCTCACCTGGGCCAGCTGGGGACCGCCGTGGTTCACGACGCGCGGTTCGACGGGCTGGTCGGTCTCTACAAGCCGAAAAAGGTGTCGCCCGCGCGGATCGAGCTCTTCGACACGCCGGGCCTCGATCGCAAGGACCACGATTCGAACGGGGCTCGCCTCGGAGTGATTCGCGAATCGGCCGCCCTCGTGCAGATTGTCGGCTCCTTTAGCGGCGCCGACCCGCTCGCCGACGTCCAGGCCTTTCATGACGATTTGGTTTTGGCCGATTTGCAGGTCGTCTCGAACCGGTTGGGGCGGTTGCGCAAGGATTTGACTAAGCCGCGGCCCGATCGGGAACAATTACAGGCAGAAATTGCCGCTCTGGAACCAATCGCGGCCAAACTGGAGGCGGGCGAGTCAGTCGCGGGCCTCGAATTCAGCGAGTTGCAGGACAAAGCCACCAAATCGTTCTCGCTTTTGACCCGCAAAGGGCGGCTCGTGCTGCTCAACACGGCCGACGGAGCGGTCGACGAGGCACTGGTGAAGCAGATCGAGGCCGGTGGACAGCGCTGCGTGTCGGCTCCGGTCGGTCTGGAGCTGGAAGTTCAGCAGCTTCCGCCGGAGGACCGCGAGACGTTCGCCCGCGAGATGGGGCTCGGCGAGCCCTGCGCGACGAAAGTTTTGCAGGCACTCTTCCAAGTGACCGACCAAATCACCTTCTATACGAGCGACGAAAAAGAGGTCCACGCCTGGCTCCTGCACCGCGGCGGATCGGCTCTCGACGCGGCCGGCACGATTCACACGGATCTCGCTAGAGGCTTTATTCGGGCCGAAATCATGGCAGTTGACGATCTGCTGCGACTCGGCTCGGAGCGCGAAGTGAAGGCGGCCGGCCTACAGCACGTCGAAGGAAAAGAGTACGTGATGCGCGACGGCGACGAGATCGTCGTGCGCTTCAGCGTGTGACCGTTTCCGGACGGCGCGCCGGCGCTCTGCGTAGCTGCGCGGAGCATCGACGAGCCCCTTCTTCGGCGCGCCGCAGCGCCGCTCAGAGCTTCGCGGAGCATCTTCGAGGCCGCGAAGTTTCCCGTTCTCCAATTTTTTTTTGCCCACACGATAAATATGTCTTGATTCATCTGGAGATTGCGTCATAAATTATTCGATCTTTATCCATCGGCAGGATCGGCGCTGTGCCGATCTGCGGCCTCTTTGCTCTGCGTCGTCTTGACCAAATGGCGTTGGGTGGGGAGGTGCGTGAAGTCGCCTACGCGTCTTGGGAGGGTTTATGAATTGGAAAAGGGCAAACATCTTCTGGTGGACTGCCGTAACGTCTCTCGTGACGTTTGTCTAGATGACGGAGCAATGTTGGCCGCCATGGCCCGAGGCGCTACGCGCGCCGGCGCCAACGTGATCTCTCAGGTTCGGTATCAATTCGGGCACAATTCTCCCCCCGGCTTTACGGCAGTCGTGGTTCTCGACGAGAGCCACTGTTCCTGCCACACCTATGCCGATCTGGGGCTGGTCGCACTGGACGTCTTTACGTGCGGAAGAACCAATCCGCGAGATGTCCTGGCCTACATCCGCGAGGAAATCGGGCTGGGTGACGTTTCCATCCGCCAAATGCCTCGTTTTATCCTGGAACCGCAAACGGAGAGCGCACTGGAAGAAGAACCAGTGGCTACTTCGACATAACCCAGACTGCTCTCGGGTTGGCGGCTGCCATGGATAATCGTTCGCTCCACGACGGGCATGAGGACGGTCTTGAACCGTTGGAGAGTCTTTCTCTCGACGGAATCGCCTCCTTCCGCGATCTCCTGCGCGCGATGTCCAAAACGGCATTCTCCGGCCGCCAACTCGGTGAAGCTTTTGACATTTTTATGGAGATGGCCCGCGATCCGTCGTGTCGCGTGGTCGTCACCATCTCCGGCGCGATGACGGTCGCCAAGCAGGGCCGCATCTTCTGCGACCTGATCGAGCGCGGCCTCGTCCATGCGGTGATCGCCACCGGGGCCCTCATGGCCCACGGCCTCACCGAATCGATCGGCCTGACGCACTATCGGTGTGACCCGACGCAGAGCGACACCGAGCTCTTCGACCAGGGCTACAACCGCATCTACGACACGCTCGAGATGGAGGCCAACCTCAATGAAGTGGCCCAGCTCGTGGCGTCTGTGATGGACCAGACCGAACCCGAAGGGGGCGTCTGGTCGTCGGCCCGCATCTGTCGGGCGCTGGGCAAGCGGCTGAGTGCGCTGGCCGAGGGGCCGGGCGTGCTGCGGAGCGCCTACGAGAAAAACGTCCCGGTCTTTATTCCGGCGTTCACTGACAGCGAAATGGGACTCGACGTTTCGACGTGGGCCATGCATCGGGCGCTGGCGAAGAAGGGCATCGATCCGGCCAAAGCCGACCATCACACCGTGCTGCAGGCCATCCCGCCGTTCAATCCGTTTCTCGACTTGCAGGAATACGCCCGTCTGATCGGCGACTGCTCGACGCTGGGCATCTTCACGATCGGCGGTGGCGTGCCCCGCAACTGGGCCCAGCAGGTCGCCCCTTATTACGACATCACCAACGCCCGGCTCGGCGCGGACCTGCCGACGCCGCGGTTCAAATACGGAGTGCGAATCTGCCCCGAGCCTGTCCATTGGGGCGGGCTCTCGGGTTGCACCTACTCGGAAGGCGTGAGCTGGGGTAAGTTCATGCCACCGCAGGAAGGGGGCCGCTTCGCCGAGGTTTACGCCGACGCGACGGTGGCGTTGCCCCTCTTGATGAAAGCGGTATTCGAGGAGCTGGACGCCGGCGCCCGCTAGGCGCTCATGCAAGGGACCACGACGGTTCCAAAGACAACCGGTCCCGCAACAATGTCCGCGAAAACCGTCTCGATCGGCCTGGTTCAACTTCGCTGCGGGACCGATCCGGCCGCCAACCTGGCGCAAGCCATCGCTCAAATTCGGGTGGCCGCTGCGGCTGGGGCGCAGGTCGTTTGCCTCCCCGAGCTCTTTACGTCGACGTACTTCTGCCAGCGCGAAGACCACGCATTTTTTGCCCTGGCCGAGCCGATCCCCGGGCCGACGACCGACCAGCTCGGGCGGGTGGCCCGCGAACTTGGGGTGGCGATCGTCGCGGGGCTCTTCGAGAAGCGGGCCGAAGGGCTCTATCACAACACGGCCGCGGTGATCGACGCCGACGGTTCGTTCGTCGGTAAGTATCGCAAGATGCACATTCCCGACGACCCGCTCTTCTACGAGAAGTTCTACTTCACGCCCGGCGATCTCGGCTTCCAGGTCTTTCCGACGCGGTTCGCCAAGCTCGGCGTGTTGATCTGCTGGGACCAGTGGTATCCGGAAGCGGCACGACTGACGGCCCTCCGCGGGGCCGACATCCTCTTCTATCCGACCGCCATTGGCTGGCACCCGTCCGAGAAGGCCCAGTACGGCCGGCGTCAGCACCAGAGCTGGGAGCTGATCCAGCGCTCGCACGCGGTCGCCAACGGCTGCTTCGTTGTCAGCGTCAACCGCACCGGTTTGGAGAAGGATCCGGCGAGTGCCGGTGACGGCATCGAGTTCTGGGGACAGAGCTTTGTCGCCGATCCAAGCGGCGAAGTGCTGTGGCGCGGGCCCGTCGATCAGACGGCGACGCACGTCGTGCCCGTCGACCTGGGTCAACTCGACTTCGCGCGGACGCACTGGCCCTTTTTGCGGGACCGCCGGGTCGACGCCTACGGCGAGATCACCCGACGCTATATCGATTGATCTGCCGTGAGCACCTCCCCAACTGCCGACGCGACGTCTAAACAACTCGGCTACCGCCTGCCCGCCGAGTGGGAGCCGCACGAAGCCACGTGGTTGTCGTGGCCGCACAAAGAGGCTTCGTGGCCCGGCAAGATCGACACGATCTTCCCGGTTTATGCACAAATGGTGGCGGCGCTCGCCCGTTCGGAAACGGTGCACATCAACGTCAACGACGCGGCGATGGAGGCCAAAGCCCGGCGGTTTCTCGACGGGGCACAAGCGGCGGGCGACATTCGCTTCCACCATTATCCGACCAACGACGCCTGGTGCCGCGACCACGGAGCCATCATTCTCATCCATCACGACGGTCGCGGGTCCAAAGCGGCGCGACTGGCGATCGACTGGGACTACAACGCCTGGGGCAACAAGTACCCGCCGCACGATTTCGATAATCTGATTCCGTCCCGCATGGCCGACACCCTGGGTATTCCCTGCCGCAAGGGGGGCATGGTTCTCGAGGGGGGCTCGATCGACAGCAACGGCGCCGGCGTGCTGCTCACGACTGAAGGCTGCCTGCTCAACCAGAACCGCAACCCGCAGCTCTCGCGGGACCAGATCGAAACCCGTCTGCTCGAGATGCTGGGCGTCGAGAAGGTGTTGTGGCTGGGTGACGGCATCGTGGGGGACGACACTGACGGGCACATCGACGATCTCACTCGCTTCGTCGGACCACGCACGGTCGTCACCGCCATCGAGGACGATTCCTCTGACGCGAACTTTGCTCCCCTCCAGGAAAACCTCGGCCGGCTCGAAACGATCACCGACCTGGACGGGCGGTCGCTGGAGATCGTCCCGATTCCGATGCCGCCCCCAGTCGTTTACGAAGGGCAGCGCCTGCCGGCGAGTTACGCCAACTTCTACATTGCCAACACCGTCGTCCTGCTGCCGACCTACAATCACCCGAACGACGAGATTGCGCGATCGACGCTGGCCCGGTTCTTTCCCGATCGCGAGGTCATCGGCCTGGACTGCCTGGATGTAATCTGGGGCCTGGGGGCGTTCCACTGCCTGACGCAGCAAGTGCCGGCTGCGAACTAGTTCCAATTCCCCCAGCCTCTATTTTTGCACGGGGCGGACGACCACGATCATAAAGCTGTCGGGCTTGGCTTTCCGTCGGCCGCGGCGGTCGGTTTCTTCCCCGAACTCGGCAGTCGGCAGGTAAATGCTGTGGGTGGCGTGGTCGAGGGCCATGGTTTTGGCGCCCGGTCGCGTTTTCACGGTCTGCAAAACCTCGAACTTGCCGGGCGAAGTCTCGCGCCCCACGGTCAAGCTGCCATCGCGGCAACTGGCGAAGATGTCGCCCTGATCGGCCTTCACGGCATCACAGCCGACGCCGATCGGCAAATCGCCGAGCACGTGACCGTCTTCGGTGTTGAGAATGATCAGCTTTTGCGGTTCTCGACAACCGACGAACAAGCGGTGATGTTCCGGATCGATCTGCATCCCCACCGGCGTTCCACCCGGAGCGATCGACCACTTGTCGAGGACTTTGAGGGCCTTCGAGTCAACGACGGCCACTTGGTCCTTGTCCTCGAGGTTCACGAAGACTCGTCCCTGGCCGTCGCACGCCAGATATTCGGGTTTACCGCCCAGCTCGATCGCCGGATCGGCTTTGCCGTTAGTCGGATCGACATCGATGGGAATCGGCGTCAGGCTGCCCGACGACCCGCACGCGACGAAGATGCGCTTGCTGCCCCGATCGTTGATAATCCCGTCGGCTCCGCGAGCGACCTGCACCTTGCCCAGCACAGCGTTTGTCTTCAAATCGAAGATCACGACATAGCCCGGCCCATCGGAGATGAAGCCGCGACCGACCTGCCTGTTCAGCGCGACGCCGTGATTGGCCTGCTGCCCAGGAATGTCGCCGACGAGTTTGCCAGTGGTCAGGTCAAGGATCTGGGTGTGCGTGCCCCGCGGGATGTAGAGCCGCTTGCCCTGCGAATCGACCGTCACATAGTCGAACCCGCCTTTGCCGCCGATGTGGATCGTCTCCGCGACCTCGAACGGCCCCGGACCGTCGGCCGAGCGGGCCGGCAGGGCAACGAGGAGACAAATCCCCAGACACGTGAGAGACAACGACTTGTTGAACAGCGACAATTTGTTGGACATTGGCGGCGCTCCAGCGGGCGAATTGTTGTGCGAAGAGATGGGCTCGTCGCAGTATGTCGGCCGGAGGTCGGGCGAGCAACGAGCGGAGACGCTACTTAATCGAGGATTCACCTTCGCGCGAGCCGGGCAGCTCGATGGCCTGAAAGAACCCGGCCGACGACCACTCGGCGAACCAGTCGCGCAGACTGGCAGCGAGTCCTTCGACGCTTTCGCCCGATTCGACCGCGAGTATGGCGGCTCGCTCGATGGCCGCGCCGACGCTTTGTCCTTCGATCAGTGCCGCCAGCAATTCGAACTGCACCGGGCTGAGCGTCCAGCGGCGGACCACGTAATTGATCCGGCTCACCGCCAGCCAGGTCGGCGTCGGTTCCGGCAGATCGGGATCTGTTTTCTCGCGGACGGCCGTCGCGTACTCGTGGACCGGGAAGCGCAACGGCAACCGACGCAGACAGGGAACGGTGACGAGGCGCGCCTGCATCCAGGCTTCGGGTGAAAGGTCCTTGAGTGCGGCCGCGTCGAGCAGCGACATGCGTTCGGCACCCGGTCCGTCAAAGACGTCGCTATAGCAGCGCTCGAGACGGACCAGGTCGATCAGAAACTCGGGCCACGACGGCCCCGCGCCCGCGTCGGCTTCGTCTTCGTCGGTCGGCCGCGTCTCCTCTAAATATTGGGCGAATCGCCGGCTCAATTCGCCCAGCGTGTAGCTCTGCGACGGATACGCCTGCAGATAGCCAAAGGCCAGCCCGTCAAAGACTTCGTCGCCCGCCGCATGCAGCAGGGCGGGATATTCATCGCGCAAGCATTCGAGCAGCCGCGCGTAGTAGGCGTTCGCGTAGATTTCCAGCCGCTCGACGCTGGTCCGCCGTTTCGAACGATCGATGACTTCTTCGACGCGATCGGCCGAGATATCGATCTCGGACCGCGCCGCGTCCGATGCCATTCCCGCTTCGACGCCGTCGGGGTGGGTAATGACGGTTTGCAGCCAACGTTGGATCTGGGCGAGTTGCCGCACGTCTTGCCGGTTGCCCGTCATTCGAACTCGGCCGTCGCGTAGGTTGCCGGCTGCGGAATGCCGGGCTCTTCAGCGAGTTCCTCGAACACTTCCGACTCAGCGGCGCTTTGAGCATCGCTCGCTGTGCTCGCAGCGTCGGCTGCGAACCCAGACAACTCCGACACCATATAGTTGCGGGCCTTGAGCACCTCCGCGTGCACGACCGGGAACGGTGGAATCCGGGCGTCCCATTCGAGCAGGGTGGAGACACCGCCCGTCAGTTGGTGAGCGAGGCGATACAAGTCCCAGACCGGATTGACGACGCGGCCGTCATGCGTGTCGATCAGATGCGTTACGCAGTTGGTGTGGCCGGCAAGATGAAACTGCACGACCCGTTCGTGCGGAATCGCGCGGAGGAACTCGAAGGGATCCTGGTCGTGGTTGAAGCACGAGACGTAAACGTTGTTCACGTCGAGCAACAGGCCGCAACCGGTCGCCTCGGTCATGCGAGTCAGAAATTCGGCCTCGGGCATCGTCGAGTCGGCGAACGTCACATAAGTGCTCGGATTCTCCAGCACCAGCGGCCGCTCCAGCACGTCCTGCACGACGCGGATTCGGTCGATCACGTGCGCCAGCGCCTGCTCGGTGTAGGGAATCGGCAAAAGGTCGTGCGTGTTACGACCGGCGACTCCCGTCCAGCAGACATGATCGGAGACCCACAAGGCCTTGGTTAGCCGGGCCAGATCGCGGAGCTTGTTGAGATACTCGAAATTGACCGGATCGGTGCTGCCGATCGACAGCGAGACCCCGTGCATCACGATTGGATAGCGTTCGGCCACCTGCTCGAGCACATAGCGGGGCCGTCCGCCGGAATCGATGTAGTTTTCGGAGATGACCTCGAACCAGTCCACGCTCGGGTTGTGGTCGAGGATGTGTTGATAGTGTACGGTTCGCAGGCCCAGCCCGAGTCCGAGATTGGGGTGACCAAGTCGTGCCGGGATCATGTCGCCTGCTCTCTGACGCCAACGTTAGCCCGCGGCCGCCGGGGCCGGACCGACTTTCTTGCCTGCCACCTTCATGCGGGATTCGAACTGGGCGCGGGCTTTCTTCCAGACTGCGTCCTCGATCGGGAAGTGTCCGCAGCCGCCTTTGCCTTTGCAGTCATTGAACCCGTTCGTCCCGCCGCAGCCGCCTTGGGATTTGCAATCGTTCTTCTCGGCGCAATCGTGGGTGACGGTGAAACAGTTCCCCTGGCCGGCGCAGGCATTTTTGTGGCCTTTGCCCAGTCCTTTGCACTCATTCAGACCGCGGCAGGCGTGGAGCGCAACCGTCGTGGCGCTGACCACCGGGGCGGTCGTGGTCGGTGCAGCCCCGGTTGTCGGAGCAGCCGGCGAGCCTGACACGGGGGCCGCCGCCCGATCGCCATCACCACACCCGGCGAGCGAACCGGCCAACAGGCCGCCGAAGGCCGCGGTGGCAAGCCGGTGAAAGTCGCGCCGACTGAGCGCGCTTTCCCGCCGTTCGTTCAGACGCATGCCCACACCCTCGGGACCTTTGGTCGAAGCTGACTCGGTCAATCTTTGCGAATCGACAGCGTCAATCTTTGGAAATCAACCGGGGGGCGTCAAGCTGTCCCATCACCGGGTCCGGGTGTCTCAATCCATCCCGACGAAATCCAATCCCGTCCCATTCACCGGGACCCGTCCCAGACCCGGCGGATCGCTTAACCACCGAGTCACCAAGAGCACCATGTTTGAGACGCAGTTAGCAAATCCGAATTTCCTTGGCGTCCTTGGTGACCTCGTGGTAACAATCGATTCGTGTCCTGTCCCTCCTCTGTCTGAATCAATCCCCTACACGCGGGGCTCGGCAATTCAATCCCGTCCCGTCTGCGGTCCCTTTCAAAGAAAGTGTCCGGACCGGACGTTTGTCCGCCGTAAGTCACTGCCCCCCAAAGACTACGGCCGGACTCTTTCGAATTGTTAAGAGCGGACCGGACGCCGGACCGGTCTCTGAGTTCCGACCTTTTAGTCCCGTCCCGCGAACGGGTCCCGTGCAGAGTCGACCCGCGCTCGTCGGGGATGAAACTCTTGTCATTGCGGGAATGCGGAGCGTGTCGGCTCCGGACCGCGGGCGCGCAGAGCGAGCGCGAAACGAGGCTCTCTTTTCATCCTGCCACAGGCGGGCGACTTGCCCAAGATCAGATTTCTACGCGACGCCTCATCCGATCGCCGGGCAGGAGTCGGTCAGATGGTGCATTGACAAACGCGCGGGCGCAAAAAAAGACGGGGAAGGCCAAGAGCTGCCTTCCCCGCATTATTCGGCGAATGATCTAACGAATTATAGCGACGGCAAAAACAATCACCCGACAGGCGGCATTGTGTATGAGTTTAAGTAAAGACCGTGCGAATAACGAACCGCCCGCCGAGCGATCGAGAAGGTGTCTGGTTTGCCGAATACGCGTCAGCGTATCAGTCGAAGTATCGCAGGCGCCGACCTTTTCCTCTGTGTGGCTTCTCACAGTTCTGCGGAATTTTCGGGCAATCAGGAAAGCCCCGATCCACGGATGCCGAGAGGTTTCGCGCGATTCTCGGAGCGGGCCGATCCCGGCAGCCGTGTCGCCTCATGTCTCATGGCGACTGAGGGTTATGGCGGCCGGCAGTCGAGTTCAAAGCTCCCCTTGACGCGCTCGGACTATGCTTCCGGGGTCACCGGGCACTCGAAGCCGGCCGGTTTGACGGCAATGACCGAGCACTTCAGATGCGAGACGAGCCGTTCGGCCGTCGTCCCAACGACGAACCCCGAGAGCCCGGCGTTGCCGGCCGTCCCCATCACCACCAGGTCGATTTGAAAATCGTCGATCGCCTTGAGGATCGCTTCGTCGGGCGGTCCGTCGACGACGTGCACCTGCACGCCGTGGGGCAACGTTCGATAGTCCGTCAGCGAAAGCTGTTCGTGCAGTCGGCGGGTGGCTTCGGCTCGTTCCTGACAGAGGAAGTCGTTCACCATTTTCCGTTGCGTTTTGCCGAACCAGGCGGGCGGAGCGATCATGCCCTCGACGGCATGGAGCAGGTGCAGCCGCGTGTCGACGAGTTGGCCGCCGTTGACCGCGATGCGGAGCGCGTCTTGGCTGACGTCACTGAGATCGCTGGGGACAAGGATGTTGAGATCGTCCCAGTTGGGATCGGGCCGCGTAATCCAGACAGGGCAGGGGCAGTAGCGCAACAGCTTGACGCCGGTCGAGCCGAACAAAATGCGGCTGATTTGCCCCAGATCGCGGGTGCCGATCACGACCAGGTCGTGATTCTCGACGAGCACCTGGCGACAGATTTCCTGCCACGGGCTGCCGAAGCCTAGCCGCTGCACGGCTTCGACACCTTGGGACTTGGCCCGGACGACGAACCGTTCGAGGATCTCGCCGGCCTGTCGTTCGAGGTTGCCTTCGGTATGCTCCAGCTCTTGCTGCAGCATGGTGCGGGCCGGCTCCGCGATATCAAGAGCCGCAAAGATGGTCAGCCGGCCGCCGGTATGGGCGGCCAGCCAGATGGCCCGCCGCAGCGCCTCTTCGTTCGGCGGCGTCAGTTCGAATTCTGCGAGATGATCGGCGTTCGCCAGGTCGATTCCCACAAGGATGTTGCGGAACCGTTGCATGAGTCGCGGCCCTCCTTCGCAGTCCCCGATCCACAGCCTCTGCCGGCAGAATCATCATGCTCGACTGCCGACGGCACGGTCAACCCGCTGGAAAAACGCCAACTTTCGCGACATGGATCAATCGCCGGCCCTCGTTTCTTTCGCCAAGTGAACCGAACTATAATGGACTTCTTGCTTTGGGCGGATTGATTGCCGAGCTTTCGGCAGGTGCCTGACCCCGCAATTGAGTTCGTATTTCTACCATGCGGCGGCCTCGCGAGAGGCCCGGTGAACGACTCGGTGAGCAGTGATGACTTCCGATCAGCCTGCACTCGATAGCGATGCTCAGACGGCCGCGCCGCCGTCCGCGCCGTTGCTGTCCGCGCCATCATCGAGCGCGCCGTCATTGAGCCCGCCGTTGCTGCCCGCGCCTACGTTGAGCGCGCCTGGGTCGACGTCGTCGTTCGCTACTCCGCCGGTCGTGCTCGTGTCGGCCTCGCCCGCACCGTCGCCAGCTTCATCGGCGCGATTGCCACTCGAACCGATGGATCCGCAGATCCGCAGCATCCAACCGGGTGGCGGAGTGGTGATTCGGCTGGAGCAGAATTGGGGGCGGCTGCGACGGTGGTATCTCAAGGCGCTGCGGCCCCGTTATCGATCGCGGATGCTGCAGACGCGTCGCGGCTCTTACAATCCTTGCCCCCACGAAGTGCTCGATCCGCGCGACCTCAAGTTCCACCGCAATCAGGGCGGCTACTACTGGGAGCCGCAGGATGATCCGTTTACCTGGCGCGATCGGCTGCCGTTTGCCCGCGTCGGGCTGGCCGAGTTGATCGTGATCGGCGGCGGCGCGCTGGTGGCGGCGCTCTTGCTGTTTCGCATTGCGTTCTGGATTTCTTCGACGGGCGGTCGAGTTACGGTTTGTCTCTTGGCGCTCGCGTTGGCGGTGATTGCGGGACTGGTGGTCTGGTTCTTCCGCAATCCGCGACGACAGGTGCCGACCGGAGCGGGCGTTGTGGTTGCGCCGGCCGACGGCAAAATCGTGACCATTGAAGAGGTGACCGACGACGAGTTCAGCGGCGGCCGGGCGATTTGCGTCGGCATCTTCCTCTCGATTTTCAACGTGCACATCAATCGCAGCCCGGTGCGGGCGCGGGTCATCGGCCTGCGCTATCGGCGCGGAAAGATGCTCAACGCGTTGCGGCCCGAATCGGCCCGGGAGAACGAGCAGCTGGCTATCCGGATCGAGGAAGAGTCTGCGCCCTTTCGGCGGATGACCGTCCGGCAGATCACGGGGCAATTTGCCCGCCGCATCGTCTGCTGGCTGAAACCGGGCGACGTGCTCAATGCGGGCGAACAATTCGGAATGATCAAGTTGGGGTCGCGGACAGAACTGGTGTTGCCATGGGAGAGCGGTCTGGAGATCTCGGTGAAAGTCGGCGAGAAAGTCCTCGCGGGTTCGACGATCGTCGCGCGGTATCGGAACTGAGACGCCGTCGCCGCGGCCTGGTCAACCGTCGCAAGGTCTTCGCCGTTCTGCCGACGCTCCTGACGCTAGGCAACGCAGCCTGCGGCTTTGGCGCGATCACCTACGCGGCTCGCGTCGGTCCCGATCCGGCCGGCGAACACTTTCTGTTCATCTCCGCGTTCCTGATCTTTCTGGCGATGCTGTTCGACATGCTCGACGGTAGTGTCGCCCGCCTGGCCCGACAGACGAGCGACTTCGGCGCGCAGCTTGACAGCCTGTGTGACGCCATCAGCTTCGGCGCCGCCCCGGCGTTCTTGATGTTGCGACTATTGCACTCGATGGAGGCCGACGCGTCCGGAGCAAGCCTGTTCGACGCGCGGTTTCAGCCGTTCTTCGAGTACCCGTCGCGGCTGTTGTGGGCGATTGCCTGCTTGTTTTCGCTCTGCGCGCTATTGCGCTTGGCCCGCTTCAACGTCGAGACCGATGAAGAAGACTCGCACACGTTCTTCAGCGGACTGCCTTCGCCGGCCGCCGCCGCGACGATTGCCTCGTTCCCGATCGCGCTCACGGGCCTGCGGAGCCGGGCGATGGCGACGGAAGGGGCGTGGAGCGCAATGGCCGAGTGGCTGATCCCAGCCACGTACCTCCTGTTGCCTGCGATTACGCTGGCCGTGGCTGTGCTGATGGTCTCGCGATTTCGCTACGCGCACTTCTTCAGTCAGTTGTTTCGCGGTCACCGGAGCCGGCTGCGCTTGATCCAGATCATCCTCACGCTGGCGATCGTGTTCGTCGTCCGCGAGGCGATGCCCCTCATTTTCTGCTTCTTCGCCTTCACGCCGCCGGCGCAGTCGGCTTGGCGGGAGATCACGGGTCGCGGCTCCAAGCGGCGGCACGAGTTGGCCAAGGCGCGCACGTCCGACTCTAGCGCCGGAGTCGAAGAGCCGACGCATCTCTGAGCGCGGTCGCGCCTCTGAGTGCCGGATAACGGCTGGCAGACGAGCATGTCGAGCCGAGGCATGCTACGATCTGGATCGATCGTACTGCCCGCCTGGCCTGCCGGTTTGTCCCGCCTGCCGTGGGGATTCGTCTCCGCACCCGCTCCCGAGGTGATTGATGCTCGCTCATCACCATCCGCGCATCGACCGTCGCACGTTGCTCGAGGCCGGTTCGCTCAGCTTGCTCGGCCTCGGAATGAATCACCTGGCGCCGTTGCGACAAGCAGCCGCGAGTCCTACTGCCGCGCCCAAAGCCCGCGGGGTGATTTACATCTTTCTTTCGGGCGGTCTGTCGCAGATCGACAGTTTCGACATGAAGCCGCTGGCGCCGGCGAACATTCGCGGCGAATTTCGCCCGATCGACACGAGCACGCCCGGCCTTTCGATTTGCGAGCACCTGCCGCGGTTGGCCGAGCGCAGTCATTTGTGGGCGCTCTGCCGTTCGCTGACGCACCCGTCGAACGATCATTCGGCCGGCCACCACATCATGCTGACGGGCCGCAGCGACTTGCCGCGCGGTTTCAATCCCCTGTCGCCCGAGCCGACGGATTGGCCTTCGATCGCATCGATCGCGGGCGATTTGATGAAACATCGCAACAACTTGCCACCGGCGGCCGTGCTGCCAGATCGCTTGATCCACGCGACTCGCCGGTCGATTGCCGGTCAGTTTGCCGGCGTGATGGGCGCGCGGCACGATCCGTGGTTCATCGAAGTCGCGCCATATAGTCACGCCAGCTACGGTGCGTTCCCGACGTACGAGTTCGACCACCAGGATCGGCCGAACGCGCCGCAGCGGGCGAAGTTCGACGCGCCCAGCCTGTCGCTGCCACAGTCGTTGAGTCGCTCGCGAATGCTGCGGCGCGCCGATCTTTTGCGCGTCGTCGATCAGCAGCGGGCCGATCTCGAGCGGTGTGCCGACGTCGAGGAGTTCGATCGCTTTCGGCAAGGAGCGATCGGTCTCTTGACGGACCGACGAGTCCGCGACGCGCTCGACGTCGAACGCGCGCCGGCCACGGTGCTTGACCGCTACGGCCGCCACTCGTTTGGTTGGTCACTCTTGATGGCCGCGCGACTGATAGAAGCCGGTGTCAGCCTCGTCCAAGTGCATCTGGGAAATAACGAGACCTGGGACACGCACGGCGAAGCGTTCCCGCATCTGCGCGACAAGCTCTTTCCGCCGACCGACCAAGCGGTCTCGGCGCTGTTGGACGATCTCCACGAGCGCGGCCTGCTCGACTCGACTCTGATCGTGATGGCCGGAGAATTCGGACGCACGCCTCGCATCAGTCACTTGCCGCAGTTCTACAAGCTACCGGGACGCGATCACTGGGGCGCGGTGCAGACAGTGTTCTTTGCCGGAGGTGGAGTGCGGGGCGGGGCGGTCGTCGGCTCCTCGGACAAGATCGGCGGCTTCCCGGCCAGCAGCCCCAAGACGCCTGAAAACCTGGCTGCCACCATCTACCAGTCGCTCGGTTTGCCGGAGACCGTGGCCTGGCGCGATGAAGCCGACCGACCACACCAGGTGTATCAGGGTAGTCCGATCAGCGAGTTGACGTGAGCCGTTATGCGTAACACCTATCTACTCGTCTCGCTCGTCTTGATTATGTATTTGGCCTCTTTGGGCGTGTCGGGATGGTGGTTTCTCGCGGCCGTGCACGATTCCTGGACCACGTACTGGCTCCTTCGAGATGGTCGGACCGGGACCGCAGTTGTTACCAGCGAGCTGTGGTCGGGGCACAATCAAGTCGCCTACACTTACCGCGTGAACGACCACTCTTACAAAGGGACGAGCAGGCGAAACTGGAAAGACAAACGCTACGAAAATGTGCGTGTCGGCGAAGAGTCGATTGCGTATTTCTCCGCTTCGCATCCGTGGCTGTCCCTCTTGTACAAGCCCGACGGTCTCTCATTGCCGTTAATTGCTGCGATTGCGAGCTTCATGTTCGCGTTGGTTCTTTGTCTCCCCAGTATCTTAATCGTCCGAGCGACCATCCGCGGTTGGAAGAGCATGCAGAGGCTTGGCCCTGAATCCACTTTGGATTTGGAAACCGGCGATGCCGCTAAAGGCGACTACCGCATGATGGAGTGAACACGCTTGGTCTTGAGCGTGGGCGCATCCGGCGTCATCGCTTGCGCGACGTAAAGATAATCGGATGGCAGCTCCTCGATAAAGCCGGTCCGCAGCAGAGAGCCAATGGGCACCCCTCGCCCGCCCAGCAAGGTGGCCACGTGGCAGCCGGCTTCCGCGATTTCGACCAACGCGGCTCTCAACAGGTCGCGCGTCTGCCGGGCGTTGAGCTGCTGAACGCATAACAGATCGATCATTCCGACCAGGATCTCGCGGCGACCCCAGAACGGTTGCTTCGAGAAGTTGACGAAGCCGCGCACGCGTCCCTCTCGTTCGAGGACGAGCGTCCGAGGCACATTTGGAAATGCCAGTTGTCTGGCAAGTGAGACTTCATCCCACACGATGCCGAAGTCGGCCGCTTGGCTGAGCTCACGAGACAACTCCAGGCAGTCGTGAAGATCGGCATTGCGGTAGGGACGAATGGAAGACGGATCCGCCGGCGGCTTAGGCCGACCTTGCATAAGTCCCATCAGCTTACTGCCCCAGCGATCGCGGGCCGAAATGGAAAACTCGGTGAGCGCTCGATGGTCGATCATGCGGGTCCAGATGCTGAGCTTGGAGACGACTTGCATCGTCTTCAGTCGCAGCCAGAATTCTTTGCCCATCGCGGCTTGGGCGCCCATGATCAGGTAGCCCATGTCGAATTTCGCACCGCGCTCGCGATGCCGCCGGCGCTGTTCCAGCACCAACTTCAACGAAACGGCCTGGTCCTGGTACGCCGGATCGACGGAGAAATACGCACCGGCCGTGCCGAAAACGGTTTCGCCTTGCCAGTGATAGTGAACGGGCTTAGCCGGATGGGCACCCACAAGTCGAGTGCCGTCGTAGGCGGCGACCAGAAAGTCACGTGCCCCCGGTTGGTCCGAGAAGAGCTCCCATTCGAAAAATGGGCCGGTCCACAACCAAACGGGCATGTGCCCCTGGTAACGAGTCCTCCAGACGTTCGTGCAAAATACGGCCAACTCCTCCGGATCGCCGTCAAAGGTCCGTATTTCGATCATGAGTGTCCGGAGAGATCTCCTTCTTGAGCGGCGACGACCGGCGACGATGAGGCACGAAGGGCGCTGACCGTGCGGCGCGACGCGGAGAGCCACGCCGTCAGCTTTTGCAGTGTCTGGAGATAAGCGCCGGCATTGACGTGAAAGCCGTCGGCGTTTTTGTACCAGTTCCGTTTGACGTCCGGGGAGGGCAACGATCGTCGAGCGTTGAAATCCAACACGCTCGTTGCGTCGGCCTGTTCGGCGGCAAAAAATGCGGCGATCGCGCGTCCCTGTTCGCGAAAGATGGGCCAGCATCCGCAGGGAGAAATCGCCTCGGAAAGACAGGCTCGCGATGGATCAGTCGAGTCAAAGATCAAGAACGGGAGTGTTTCCGAGAGAGTTTTTCCCCGCGGAGTGGTCGCATCCCAAAGCGGGTATTTTCGTTCGTAGCCCGTGGCAAATACGACCGCGTCGATCGGTTCGGAATGGCCGTCGTCAAACTGCGCGACGCCATTCTCGATCGCGATTGCGTTCTGGTAGGCCACGACTCGTTTGGTCCTGAGCGCTTCCACAATCCCGCGATCGGAAAGAGCGAAGCGGTCCCAGAGGCCGTCCGTCGGCAAGGGCAAGCCCAGACGGCGAGGGTCGCCGACCGTCATCGCGCGGACCATGCGGAAGAAGTCGCGCTGCACCCGGAACGGAAGCCGCGAGGTGCTGCTGAGCGCGGCGAGGTCTCCCGGTCGACCGAAGAGGTTCAGCGGCACGATCCACGGCACCGAGCGGAAGGAGAGCATCGTGCGGGAGGCGACGCGGCTGATCTCGCTGGCGATATCAGTCCCCGAGACGCCGAGGCCCACCACCAGCACTCGCTTACCGACATATCCGGCAGGATTGCGGTACTCACTCGCATGAATGACATCGAGGCCGCTTGCGACGGCTTGTGAGCGGAGTGGCTCGGGATAGATCCGGTTCTTCTTGTTGTGCATGCCGGTCGCGATCAGGATCGCGCGATACTCCCGGGCATGGCTCTGGTGTTCGCCAACCGACCGCAGAGCGGCAATCCACGTGTGGTGGTCCGACTGTCTGGCGCCTTCGAAGGACGTCAGGAATCGAATGCGCGGCAGGATGCCGGACTCTTCGGCGAACCGCTCCAGATAGCCGTGTGCCTGCCGATGATGCGGGTAGTCGGGCCAACTGCTCGGCATGGCCGAGCCGAGGTGCATCGTGTAGCGGGACGTGTTGGTCGTCAGGCTGTCGTAGACGCTACTGAGCGGATTCGACTGGTCCCAGATTCCGCCGACCTGGCTGTGGAATTCCAGTCCCTCGAACTCGACGCCCGCCTGCTGCAAGGCTGCCATCGCGGCCAGCCCGGCCGGCCCCGCTCCGACCACCAGCACGGGAAGGCGATGGTCCGTTCGCGGAAGTGGAGTGGGGTTCCCCGCTTGGCCCAACCACGCCTCGAAAGTGCGAGGTTTGGGGGTCTGTGCCGCCGCCAAGGCGACTCCATCCTCTTGCAGTTCGACTTCCATGGATCGGCGACATCTCACTCGAGCGCGGAGATTGAGATCCTGGGCTCGAGTCAAAGGGCAAAGCGAGTCGACCGATCGCTCCGAGCAGTCGGCCGGGCGCATGGCCCCTGAAATCGGTGCGGCTGTTTCGGGACCGCCGGGCAGTTCGTCAGTTCATGTCGAAAGGGGATGTCGACAAACGCGGCAGTTTCCCTCGTTACGCTCGCAGCGCGGCGACGGCCTGCTCGAACCTCTCCAATACGATAGCCAGGTCTTCGCTGGAATGCGCGACGCAAAGAAACAGCGGCTCGAATTGGTTCGGGTGGAAATAGACGCCCGCACGCTGCATCAGATGCTGCAGGCGGATGTACTTGGCGAAGTCGCAGTGCTGGCGGACTTCCCGATAGTTGTTCAGCGAATCGACCTGCCCGTCGGTCAGGAAGATCGAAATCATCGGGCCGACGTGCTGCGTCAGGTGCGGAATGCCCGCGCTGGACAGAATTCGCGACATCCCCGAGGTCAGCTCGTTCCCGAACTGGTTGAGCTTGTCGTAGAACTCGCGGTGATGGGCGATAATCTCGTCCAGCACGACTTCCGAGGCCGACATGACGACGGCGTTGCCCGAATAAACTCCGCCGTGGAACATCTTGCCGTCCACGATGAGTTGCATGATCTCTTTCGAGGCACCGAACGCCGCGACCGGATAGCCGCCGCCCAGCCCCTTGGAGATGACGGTGACGTCCGGCTGAATGTCGTACAGCTCCTGGGCGCCGCCCGCGGCCACACGCATACCGGTGATCACTTCGTCGAAGATCAGGAGCGCCTCGTGGTCCTTCGTCAGAGCGCGGACCGCCTCCAGATAGCCGGGCTGCGGCGGGATGGTTCCCGCGTTACCCATCACGGGCTCCATGATCACGCCCGCGATTTCGCCGCGATGATCTTCGAGGCACTGTTCGAGGCCGTCGACGTCGTTCCAGCGGACGACCAGGTTCTCGCGCGGCCCGCCATTCATGCCCTGCGTTCCCGGAATCGACGGGCCGTAGGGTCCGGTGGGCAGATCTTCCAGCGGTGCGTGATAACGGTTGAAGAGCGTGTCGCTCCAGCCGTGGTAGTGTCCCTCGAATTGAATCAGCTTCGGGCGGCCGGTCCAGGCCCGCGCCAGGCGGGCGGCCGACACGCAGGCTTCGGTCCCCGAGTTGGCAAACCGCATCAGCTCCATGCTCGGGAAGAGTTTTTTGATCTTCTCGGCGACGCGGATCGTGACTTCGGTGGGAAAGCCCAGTTGGCTGCCGCGGTTCGTGATTTGATCGGTCACGGCGCGGATGACGGGCTCGGGGCAGTGGCCCAAAACCAGCGGTCCGTAGGCCATGTTCAGGTCAATGTATTCGTTGCCGTCGACGTCCCAGACTCGCGATCCCTGGCCACGGGCGGCCACCAGCGGCAGGTGATACGGGAGCACGCGCATCGTGCTGCTATCGCCACCGGCGATCGATTGCTTGCCTCGCTGAAGCACTTGCTCGCTTTTGGCCGTCGAAAGACTCGGGGTGCTATTCAGGGTCTGCATTGAGTCAGCTTCCTTAGGATGCCAGGACGCGGTCCCTAGACCGGAATTGCGGTCAGCAGAGTCTCAAGGGGGCTCGTCAAAGCTAGCGGCTCGTGGCGCCGGCGCGCTGCCCGCAAGGTCGTGTGTAAACCTACCATCTTCTCCAGTTTTTTCACATCGATTCGCGCAGAATTTGCTCAAAGGCGGAATGCCGTTCGTGACGGCGGGGGAGTGCGCCGTTCTGATCGACACGTTGCAGAGCGGCAACCGCAAAAACAGCGCCAAAGTTTGACCGCCCCGCACGGACAAAGGCGCCGGCGAGTTCGCTCTAACCCTCAAATCCGGGAAACACAGCACGGCGCTGGGTCGTTTGGAAGAGGACGGCCACGGACGACTGACTCAGCGAATCGGCGCGAGCGGTGGCTCAATTGGTCACGGGAGGGGGTTGTGTCTGCGAATCTCGAGCTGGGCTGGGAGCGATGGGCTTGGACAGCGTCCAGCATTCGTATTTCATGGCACCCGTTCGGTAAGCGGTCAGGATGGCCAGGTAATGATCCCAGAAGGTGAATCGTTGGCGACCGATGAGCCGCGCGAACCAGTGCACGCGCGAATGCTGCGCGTCGTGCCACGAGATCTCCCACGTCCGGCTGACTTTTGACGTCCAGTCGCTGCAGTGGTCGATTTCGAGGCCGGCCTCGAGGAACCAGCGACGATACTCCTCGCCGCTGGCCAGCGACGGGTAGCCGAAGCCGGCACAGACGTCATAGACGTGGCGCTCTGCCTCTTCGCTAAGCGGGCCGTCGCCGGTCGCCCAGACGCAGATCACGGCGCGTCCGCCGGGCCGTAGCCATTCTCCCAAGCGATGAACGAACGCAGCCTTATCGAACAGGTACTCAGTGCACTCGATGATCCAGATCAGGTCAAACCCGCCCTGCGGAAGCTCGACGGTTTCGGCGTCAGCCGCCAGGAAACGAGTCTGCGGCCCGACTCCGGAGAACAGGGCAGCCAGCGTTGCCCATTGCTGTTGGACGCGACTGATCGTGACGCCCGTAACCCGGCAGCCACATTCTCGGGCGAGATGCACGGCGGACGCACCGATGCCGCAACCGATGTCGAGCACCCGCTCGCCGCCGCGGATATGCGCCTCGCGGATTACGGCTTCCATCAGGTTCGACTGGGCATCAGCCGGACTCTCCGTCGCGTTCCACAATCCGTGGTGGATATGGCGACCCCAGAAGAGTCGATAGAAAGGCGTCGCCAGGTCGTTCGACAGGCGGATCGCACGCTTCTTGATCGCCGGACCGCGAATCATGGTTGGAGACTTTCCAGACGCTGACTGTGCCCGCAAAGTCGCCAGACGGATCTACCCTTTCAGGCGCCCAAGCTCCTTACCTAATCGGCAACGGCTTTGCGCAATTCTCTCAAGTCCCAACAAGAAGATGAGACCTGCGAGAAAAAGCGCGCAAGATCCGCTGCGACCCGCACTGCCGATGGCTCGCGTGAACGTTACGGGCCAATTCGGCGGCCCGTCGCACGCAATCGAGCGCAATCGAGACAGCGCAGTCGTTAATAGGCCGCGAATCAATATCCGCATCGGCCGTGCCAGCCGGAAACGAGCTTTTGAGTCGCTAGCGGCCCGCAGAGTGGCTAGCGTGTGCTCGCGCCTCGGACCACCGATCACTCGACCGACTTGGCCGTTTCAATCAGGTCCTTGAGACCGGCCAAATGTTGCCGGGCCTCTTCGACGCTGCCGGCCAGGCGAATGAACGTGAGGCCAGCCCGCATCACTTCGCTGGAGACGTCGCCGCCACGGCCGCGGCCCCGCATCGGCTTGGCGCGGCGCACGGAGTGCTTTCGTCCGTTGCCGACCAGCTTATAGAAGGTGCTCTTGAAAGTGCCGTCGTTAATCTTTTGATCGGGGTGGCTCTTTTTGATGGCTTCCATTGCGTCTCGAGCCGATGCCGCGCGATGGGACTTTCGATAGTCCCGAATTGTCTCCGACAGATTGAATCCGTTTGCCTTCTTAGCCATTTGCGTTTGCCTTACAGAGAAAATGAGATGGTTTTTCTCGACTATCGCACGTTAACAATCGTTAACGCGACCGGCAACGTCGAGATCCCTTGTTTGCCGCTGCTTTTTCGATTTTATGCATTCACTAATCAACGGTGAGACGCCCCGGTGCCGCGAGGCCCGCTTGTTGGAAGAAAAAATAAGTGGATGCCTATCTTCCGGCAAGTGAGCAATCGTCAACTATTTCTATGTCGTCGCTGGTAGCACGGTGAGGTAGCTCACTCGGGTATTGATGGAGTGGAGCGACATTTTCACGGTGCAAACTCGCTGCCGCGGGGCTCGAACAAATGAAGCTTGCTCGCGCTGTGCCGGTTCTCGACGGGCATCGCTGTAGTATCCCCCTGTGAACACCGCTCTGTGAACACCCGGGCTCGGCAAGGTGATCGGTCGAGAGGGCGGATCGGCTGTCGCAGTCTCTCAGGCCGTCGCCGTCGCATTTGCGAACGGTCGCGGCTACGATCGATCGAGCGCTCGCTTTTGTGCGATTTTCGTGGCCGAAGATTGTTGTCATGACCATTGAGCATCCAAGACGCGACTTTCTGGGACGTATGGGGGCCGGCACGGCCGCACTCATGACGGCTGGCTACTCTGCTCGCGCCCTCGGCTACCCCGCCAACGAGACGGTCCGTGTTGGTTGCATTGGCACGGGCGGACGCTGCCGGCAGCTGATGAGTGCTCTCAAGCAGATTGCCGGGACCAAGATCGTCGCCGTTTGCGATGTCTGGGACACCAGCCTGAACAGAGGCCGCGCCCTGGCGGCTCCCGGCGCGTTCGCCACCAAGGATCATCGCCAGCTGGTCGATCGTGCGGACGTCGACGCGGTGATCATCGGCACGCCCGACCATTGGCACGTCCCGCTGGTGATCGATGCGCTGGCGGCGGGCAAGCACGTTTATTGCGAAAAGCCGTTAACCCATCGGATCGAGGAGGGGGAGGCGGTGATCGCGGCACAGGCGAAGCATCCCGAGCTGGTGGTTCAGGTCGGGATGCAGCAGCGGAGCATGCCGCAGTTTCTAAAAGCCTACGACATTATTCGCGGCGGAGCGCTCGGCGAAATCTGCAAAGTGCATCTCACTTGGAATCGCAATGCCGATCGCGGGCCGAAGGGGAGTTACGGCATCGATCCCAAGTCGGTCGATTGGAAGCGATTTTTGGGGACCGCTCGCGATCAACCGTTCGACGAATATCGCTTCCGCAATTGGCGCTGGTTCTGGGATTTCGGCGGGGGAATCTTTACCGATCTGATGGTGCATTACATCGATGTCGCCCACTGGTTCCTGGGCCTGGACCACGCGGAGGAGGCCGTCAGCCTAGGCTCGAGCTTCATGAAAGGTGATCTCTGGCAGACTCCCGACACGGTGCAGACCGTGCTCCGCTACCCCGGGCGAGGCGTCCAGGTCTACTTCGAGGGGACATTTTCCAACGCCCGCAACGGCGCGATGCTCGAATTCATGGGCACGAATGCCACGCTCTATCTCGATCGGGGCCGCTACGAGATCTATCCCGAGCGCAAGAAAAAGCTTCCTCTGCCAGAATCCGAAATGCAGATGATTCTGGGACCGCACGCGCGAGGGCAGGATTTCTATCTGGAAGTTCCCGGGGAAGTGCTCCACCTGGCCAACTGGATCGAATGCCTCCGTGAACGGAAACAGCCACGGGCGCCGGTTGCCGAGGGGGTCAAGAGCGCGGCGGCCGCACATCTGGCGAATCGGGCCCTCCGCACCAATCAACTCGCCCGTTGGAGCGCCTGATCCGTATGTTCGGCTCTCGACTTCTGCCAACCGATCGCGCACCTCTTTATCAGCGAGTCAGACCGATCCTCTGGTGCGTTGTTGTCGCAGTCGCGACGTTCGTTCCGCTGATGTTCGCACGCGGAGCCGAACCGTCGCCTACGTCCCAGCCGGTTCAAGCCGGCGAACTCGGCCGGCAGGTGAATCCATTCGTGGGGACCGGCGGCGTTTCGTATCTCTGCGGGAACGAGTTTCCCGGCGCGACGGTCCCCTTTGGAATGGTGCGGTTGAGTCCCGATACGGTCTCCAGCTCCGGCCGCCGGGCGACGAATACATCAGGCTACTACTATCGCGATCCGAAGCTTCTCGGCTTCAGCCACACGCGATTGGCCGGGACTGGCGCGACCGACGGCGGAAACTTCTTGGTCATTCCGCTTGCGGCAGGCGACTCGGCCGACGCGATGCGACAGGGTTTGAACGCCAAGTACTCCCACCAGAACGAAAAAGCCTTTCCCGCTTATTACCGCGTCACTCTCCCGGAGCGCGGGCTGCGAGCCGAGTTGACCGCCACACGACGCGTGGGCGTCCATCGCTACCAATTCACTCGCGGCGACGCTCCGCATCTGCTTCTGCACGTCTCGAGCGTCCTCGGCCGCGGCAAGAGTAAGCAGGGGTCCGTGCGCGTGCGGCCGGCTGCGAACGAAGTGGAAGGCTCGGCTCACACCTTCGGCACATTTTCGAGCCGCTACGGCGGCATCACCGTTTATTTCGTGGCCCGAGCCAACCGGCGGTTCACGACGTTCGGGGTCTGGAAGGACGGCTCGTCACAAACGGGGCAAACGAGCGCGGCGGGCGACGATGTCGGTGCGGACCTGATGTTCGAGAAGGACGGTTCCCCGCCGACGGTCGAACTCAAGCTGGCCATTTCGTACGTCAGCCTCGCTAACGCCAGGGAGAATCTGGAGCGCGAAGCCGGCAACTTGAACTTCGACCAGGTGTTGGCGAACGGCATTCGCCAATGGGAAGAAATGCTCGGCCGCATCCGTGTGGAAGGGGGCACGGCCCGACAGAAAGTCCTGTTCTACACGGCCCTCTACCACGCGTTGCAGATGCCGACCATCTTTAGCGACGTCAACGGCGACTATCTCGGTTTCGACGGGCGCACCCACCGTGCCGAGGGCTTTACTTATTACACCGACATGTCGCTGTGGGATACGTTCCGCACGGTGCATCCGCTCTTGTGCTTGATCGCGCCCCGCGAGCAGCGAGACATGGCCGTCTCGCTCGTCGAGATGTCGAAGCAGGGGGGCTACTTGCCACGCTGGCCGTCCGGAAACGGCTACTCAAACTCGATGTTCGGGACGCCGGCCGACATCATGCTGACCGACACTTATCTCAGGGGGATCCGCGATTTCGACGTCGAGGCCGCCTACCAGGCGATGCGGAAAGCGGCCTTGGGGCCGACGCAGAACTCGCGGTTTTCTGGTCGGGCGGGGATCGAGGACTATCTTAAATTCGGCTACTGCCCGTCGGACTTGATGAAGCAGTCCGTCGCGCGGACGCTCGAGTACTCGTATGCCGACCATTCCATCGCCCGACTCGCCGCCGCGCTGGGGCACACCGACGACGCAGCCCTTTTTGCGAAGCACGCCCTCTCGTATCGGCAGCTCTGGAACCCGGCCACGCAGTACTTCCAGCCGCGGGATTCGCACGGAAAATTCGACGAGGATTTCCGACCGTTGTTGCTGACCTATTTCGACCGCGGCGGCAAATACACGCACGCCTACGTCGAGGGGAGCGCCCTGCAATGGCGGTGGGGCGTGCCGTTCGACGGCCCGGCTCTCGTCGGACTCTTCAAGAGCAAGCCGTATTTCGTCAGCGAGCTCGAGGAGTTCTTTGCCCATTCGGCCCCTGAGGTCAGCGTGGCGCCCAACGCCTACTACTGGCACGGGAATCAACCCGACATCTATTCCGTGTACTTGTTCAATTCAGCCGGCCGGCCCGATTTGACCCGCAAATGGGTCCACTGGATTCTCGAGCACAAATATGGTGACGAAGAAAACGGACTCGACGGCAACGACGACGGAGGAACAATCTCCGCCTGGTATGTGCTGAGTTCGCTCGGTATTTTTCCGACCGCCGGGTCCGAGCGCTCCGAGTTGGTAACCCCGCTGTGGAAGCGGGCGGAGATTCAGTCAGGGGATCGTCGGCTGATCATTACGGCGAACTCCCCAGCACCTTCCGCAACACCAGCGGCGGAACGCGTTCGTGTGAACGGCAAAGTCGTCGACCGGACTTGGATCACGCATCAAGACATTGCCAACGGCGGGTTGCTCGCCTTCGAGGCCGTTCCGTCGACGACCGCCCCCGCAAAGTAATCCATTCTTTTCACGCCAGGAGACGCGCGCATGGTGCCCACAGCAGATCGACCGGAAACCGGAATGGGACGTCGTCAGTTGTTGCAGGGGACCATCGCCGCGGCCGCCTCCGCGATTCCCGGTTTGGCGCTCGCGTCTGGCGGCGGCGGTGAGGATACGCCGCTTCGTGGTCGCATCAAGCAATCGATTGTGTTCTGGTGCTTCAACACGGCCGGCGAGAAGTGGGACATTGAGCGGACGTGCCAGGTTGCCCGCCAATTGGGCTGCGTCTCCGTGGAGCTGTGCGAACCGTCAACCTGGCCGGTGTTGCGCCGCCACGGGCTCACGTGCGCGATTGCTCCCAACGGTATGCCGGGTGCGCCCTTCAAACGAGGATTTAACAATTCGGCCTATCGGGCGGAGCTGCTGACCCGGACGCGGGAAACGATCGATGCCTGCGCGGAGGCGAACGTTCCCAGCGTGATCGGCTTCGTCGGCTACAAGTGGCGAAATCCGGAAGATCCCAACAGCGGCGAGATTTCGCTCGAGGAGGGGATCGAAAGCTGCGTTGCCGGACTAAAGGAAATCGTCGGCCACGCCGAGCGGAAGAAGGTCAACATTTGCATCGAGCACCTCAATAGTCGCGACCACTCGCATCCGATGAAGGGGCACCCCGGCTATCAGGGAGACGATCTCGACCGCGTGGCCGAAATCATCCGTCGCGTTAGGTCGCCGCGAGTGAAGCTGCTGTTTGACATCTACCATGTGCAGATCATGCACGGCGATCTGATTCGGCGCCTCGACCAGACGAAGGACATCCTGGGACACGTCCATACGGCTGGAAACCCCGGCCGCGGCGAACTGGATGAAAACCAGGAGATCCTATATCCGCCCGTGATCAAAAAACTCTTGGATCTTGGCTACACGGGCTACGTCGGGCAGGAGTTTATTCCGACCCGGGCGCCCCTCGACGGATTGCGACAGGCCGTGCACGCGTGCGACGTTTGAAGCATGTCTCAATTGCGAACGCGTCGGTGATGCCCGTGGTGGACTCTGCCCTACGCGGCCGGCTTCAAGAGCAGCGTGTTCTCGGTCGGACCCGGCATAAAGGGAGTCGCTTTACCCTCGGCCCACGCGGCGTGCTGGTCACTGAAATGGGGCGAGAGCGGATGTCCCGATTGGCCGCAGGGCATGTGGAGATAGCCGTCGCTCTCGTGGCCGGGCGAGACGGCTAGCCGCTCGGAAGCCCCGTGGTCCGGCGTTTGGATTCGCGGCATGTTGTCCCAGTCGCCGGGTAGCTCCTGCGACGGCATATCGAGCCAGCGGCCCAGCGACGGCACGGCCATCGTCAGCGGATGAGCGATCCGCGTGGTGTTGTAGCGGCCCCAGGTGTAGTTGCCCAGCGGCGCGCCGGCTTTCGTGGCATCGTGCACGATGCCGTCCGCCGCGGAGAGGAGCAGCTCTTTCCAGTTCTTGAAGCGCGGATCGATCAGATAGGGGGGCCGTTTCGAGAGGAGCTGCCAGACCGGTCCCTCCGTGCGGTCGAGGCCGGCGATCGAAAACTTCGGGTTGATTTTCTTGCACGGCGCGACGAGGACGTCGGTTAGCTGATTCAGGAGCACCAGGCGAAACTGTCGCACGGCCCGGAAGCCCACCGAATTGATCGACGCGCGGCCTCCCCAGTTTTCGACATCCGCTTTCAGTTCGGCACGACGCGGATCGGCCGCGACAGCGTCAGAGTCGAGCGTATCTAACAAGAGTTTCCGCCAGCGCTCTAGAAAAACGGCCCGATCGTCGAGCTGGATCTTCAGCATGTCGGCTTCGTTGGCCTTGTCGAGCTTCCGCAGGTCGTCGCGGATTTGCCCGGCGCGAGCGCCCAGGTCGTACATACCGTCACCCAGGCGAGCCAGCTGATCGCCGCTGACGACGCGGGCGTTGGCCGTCCAGATGCGTCCATCGGCGGGATCGATGATCCGCGGATATTCTTCCGGCTTGAGATAGCCGTCCCAGCGGTGCTTTCCGTCCGCCCACGAACTGGGGAGCCGGCCGTCGAAGCCGATGCGACGCGGCAGCCGGCCCATCACCGTCCAGCCGATGCGCCCCTTGTCGTCCGCGACGACGAAATTCTGTCCGGGCGCGCCGGCCAGGTTGGCCAGACGGAGTGAGTCTTCGAGTGTGCGGGCCGATTCGACTTTCAGGAGGCCCATGTTCACGCCCTCGGTGTCGTGCGCCACCCAGCGCCAGACACGAGGACGGTCCTTACTGTCATGATCGATGACGGGGCCCCAAATCGTCTCGACGACGTCAAGCGTGGTGTCCGGCTCGTTCTTGACCTTGATCGTCTCGGCGTGATGCTCGAACTTTTGCGGGCCCTTCGGCGTGAGATACAACTCTTTATCGTGCGCATCGACGTCGACCAGTACGACGTCGGCCCAGTCCGCTTGGGTGTTGGTGAAGCCCCAGGCGATGTGTCCGTTGCTGCCCACAACCATCGCCGGCGTGCCCGGCAGCGTAAGCCCAGTAATTCGCTGATCACTCTTTGATCCCTCCGCCTCGGGCCAGACGAATGACGCGCGATACCAGATGTGCGGCACGCGGATGCCCAGGTGCATATCGTTCGCGACAATCGCTCGCCCGTCGGCCGTTCGCTTGGCGGAGATCGCCCAGTTGTTGCTGCCGTAATGGAAGGGCGGATCGCCGGGCGGCTGGTTGAGCGGTGCGAGATCGGACAGCGCAACGAGGTTGGCCTTGCGCGTGTCAAAGACGGTCGCCGGCGGCATGGGAGGAGTTTGAAACGGCTCGCCCAGCATGGGCGCGTCCCATTCCGTGCCGCGCGGCGCTAGAAAATCGAACAGCGGCCCGGGCAACACGTCGTGCATCAGCCCGAGCGTCGTCTCGGCGTCAAAGGTGTCACCTTGCAGGTCGAGAAACATCGAGAACATGACGAGCGCGGAGTCTTCCGTCTTCCACGGCGCCGGCTCGACTCCCAAGAGGTAGTACTCGAACGGCTTGGAGCGCAGCGACGCCAGTCCGGCATTTACTCCGGCCGTGTACGATTCCAGGACCGTTGTTTCGGCCGGGTCGCCGGTGGTCAGAATCCGCTGGGCCACGTTGCGGAAGCGGTGCACGCGGACCCGGCGATCGACCGGCAGCGCGGCCGAACCGACCAGTTCCGCGAGTTCGCCGGCCGAGTTCCGCCGCAGCAAATCCATTTGGAAGAAGCGATCCTGGCCGTGGGCAAAGCCGGTGGCAAACGCCAAGTCCTTGCGATTGGCGGCACGAATCGTGGGAATGCCCAGGCCGTCGCGCTCGATCTTCACGTCGTGCGCCAAGCCCGGCGTGCGATACTCGCCGTCGACTTGCGGTAGGCTGCCCGCGAGCAGGTTCCAAGCCCAATAACCCGTTCCGAGACCCGCAACGACGACCAGGGCGGCAACAACGGCCGCAATTATCAACCAACGTTTGCGCATGAGAAAACCGGACGATCGAGGCGAGAGGTGAGAGAGAGGCCAGCCTATCCGTAGGCCGGAAATGTGCGTATCCACATTCTCGACGACGAGTTGGCGCATCGCAAGCGACGCGGGTTACCTAATCGTCACTTCGGGCGGTCGATCGGGTGAGAGATTTCTGACCTGCGTCTGAAGCGCGGTTCCTTCGTGCGGTCGGTCGGAAGACGGGCCGCGCTAGGTCCGGGCGTGTACGCCCTCGGCGATTTCCTCGATCATTTTGCGGTTGAATGCCGGCAGATCGTCCGGGCAGCGGCTGGTGACGAGCCCATTGTCGACCACGACCTCCTTGTCGACCCAATTCGCGCCGGCGTTTTTGAGATCAGTTTGGATCGACGCGTACGAGGTCATCGTTCGCCCGTCGACCACACCGGCATCGATCAGGGTCCAGGGGCCGTGACAGATGGCGGCGATCGGCTTGCCCGCCTCGAAAAACGCCCGGACGAATTGCAGGGCCCATTCGTTGCGGCGCAGCTTGTCCGGGTTCATCACTCCGCCCGGCAGGACGAGCGCGTCGAAGTCATCGGCCTTGGCCTCTTCGAGCGGTACGTCGACCGGCAACTCGTCCCCCCAATTTGTCAGCTTCCAACCCTTGACCTTGCCGGATTCCGGCGAAACGATGGAGGCCGTGGCGCCGGCTTCCTCCAGCGCTCGTTTGGGCTCGGTCAACTCGACTTGCTCAAATCCGTTCGCCGCCAGGATGGCGACTTTCTTTCCCGACAGTTCGCCCGACATGACTTCGCTCCTGATTTTGCGCGGTTAAATCCTCGCAGCCCGTGGCACAAGGGGGCAAAAGCTGTGCCCCCGGGCTCCCGACTTTCCCATTCGGTCGCTCAGACCGCCCGAGCGTCTCGGTATTCTGTTTGCTTCGATGTGGGCAGCGGCCGTTCCAAGGATTCGGCCCGCTCGCTGACTGTGGCGAGCGCAGAAGGAGGTATTCACGTGAGCGGCACCGAGTCGAATCGCAATGATGTGAACCCGAGCGAGACCGGGAAACAGCCCCAGCAGAAAAACTCTGATCTCGGCCTGCGAGACGGGCAGCTCACGTTGGAATCGCTCGATGCGGAACGCAAACGGTCGCAGCGCGCCGGCCAGCCTTCGAAAGGCCAGAGTCGAGGCCGCCCGAAGGCGCTGTCTCAGTCGCGCCGAACCATCCCGGAACTGAGCGTGCCGACGCCACGCCCCACAGCCGCTACGAGGAAATCCAGTTCGAAGGCGAAGGGAGGCGCGTTTGCGTTTCGGCAAGGTAAGCCGTTTCAAGCGGACCTTGGACGAATCGTTAGTCGCCAATTGGATAAAGCCTTGCGGGATTTGTGTCGTCTGGGGGCCACGGCCGACGAAGCCATCCACAACGTGCGCAAGCGGTTCAAACGCGTGCGGGCCGTGTTGCGGCTGGTTCGCGGCGAGTTGGGAGCTGGACTCTACCGGAAAGAGAACGAGTCGCTGCGAGACGCGGCCGCCGCATTTTCCGAGGTCCGCAATGCCCGCGTCTTGGTTGATGCGGTCGAAAAATTGCGACGACGCGACGGCGACGTCCCGCCAGCCGCTTTCGACGCATTGTCGCGATTTCTCAAGGCGCGGCAACGCGATATCCACGATCGGCTGGCCCGCAATGTGGAAGCGATGGACGATTTGCGGGAAGCGATCGAACGGGGGCGGAGCCGGGCGACGGAGTGGCCATTACCCGGTGATGGTCGTCGCGCAGTCCGCCGCGGGCTTCGTCGTTCCTGCAAGGCCGGCTCCAAGGCTTTGGACGAGGCCGAAAAGGAAACGACTTCAGAGACTTTGCACGAGTGCCGCAAGCAGGCCAAATACCTCTATCATCAGGTGCAACTGTTGCAGCGAGTCGGTTCGCCTGACCTGGTGCGACTCGCCGAGCAACTCCACGAACTCGAGGAGAAGCTGGGCGACGATCACGACCTGGGGATGCTCCGCGTGGAGGTTGCCGCGTGTGTCGCGGGCGGCCTGCCGGACGTCAACGAGCGGGTGCTCGCCCTGATCGACGAATGGCGCAAGGAGCTGCAGACCCACTGCCTGGGATTAGCCCAGAAGATCTATCGCGAAGATGCGGCGGCGCTGCGGCACCGTTTTCGGGACTGCTCGAAACAGCTCGCGCCGAAGAAGCGCTGAGTGCGTATATCAGTGCGCTCACATCAGCTCCCGGATAGGGGCGCCGCTGTCGACAATCATCCTCGGGCGGCCGCGCGGATCCTGATAGGTCGCGTTGAGCGGCACTCCCATGTGCTGATAGATGGTCGCGGCCAGGTCGCCGGGTGTGACCGGGCGGTCCTTAATCTGCCCGCCGTCGGCTTCGGTCGAGCCGATCACCTGGCCGTGTCGGAAGCCTCCGCCCGCCATCGCCAGGGACATGCAGACCGGCCAATGGTTTCGTCCGTCGGTGCTGTCTTGCGTGCCAAGGATTGGCGTGCGACCGAATTCGCCCATCGCGATGACCAGCACGTCGTCCAAGAGCCCGTGCTCTTTCAGGTCGAGGATCAAGGTCGTGATCAGGTGGTCAAACAGCGGCAGCAGCGGACCCAGACCTTTGAGAATGCCGCCATACGGGGGGATGTTGTCACCGTGCGTATCCCACGTGCCCGACGAGCCGTGATAGCTCAGGTCGAGCGTCACGAACGCCGCGCCCGCCTGGACCAGTCGCCGCGCCAGCAAAGCCTGCTGACACCAAAGGTGCTTGCCGTAGCGGTCGCGAATTGATTCCGGCTCGCGGGAAATATCGAGCGCGCGCTGCATGCGTCGACCGAGTAAGAGGTCGGCCGCCTGCTGTTGATAGGAATCGAGGGCGCTCATCGAACCGTCTGCGTCAGCTCCCGCCCGCAGCCGATCGAAGCTCCGCAGCAGATCCCGACGGCAGTGAATGCGGTCGGCACTCAGCGACCGCGGCAGGCGGAACACGTTGCCGCCCCGAACCCGGCCCGTGTCTTGGCCGACGTCGGTGTAGACGGGCAGGGGAGCGGCATCATTCGCGAGGAACGGATCGTACTGCTTGCCGAGCCAGCCTCCCCAGCCGATGTGTGACGCCGCTTTCATAAAGGCCACGTACGGGGGCATGGCCGGATGATTCGCGCCGCGGAGCTTGGCAATGAGGGAGGCGATCGCGGGATACTTGTCGCCGTCGCGGTTGACGCGCGGCTCGGCGTCGAGTTTGGCGGTCTGAAAGACCCGGTTCGGTTCGTGGTTGCTGTTGCGCGCGTCGACGGAGCGAATGATCGTGAAGTGGTCGAGGAGGGCCGCCTGCTTGGGCAAGTGCTCGCAAATCCGCACGCCGGGGAGCCGAGTGGGGATGGTCGCAAACGGACCCCGATTCTCCGGAGGCCGCTCGGGCTTTGGGTCCCAGGTATCGATGTGGCTCGGTCCGCCGGCCATCCATAGCAAGATGACGCTCTTGCCGTTCTTCGCGGTGCCTCGACTCTGGATCGCGTCGGCTCGGGCCCGCAACAGGTTGGGCAGCGTCAGCCCGGCGAGTCCACTCAACCCGGCTTTGAGCATGCCGCGGCGGCCGGCAAACACCAGACCTTCGCGCCGGCGCGCGTTGAAGGTGTCAAACGCATGGGCGTGTGCGCGCGACAACGGGCAGGGTCCCTTGGCGGGAACGAAGCAGGCGGAACAGCGAGGCAGGCAAATCTGGCAGGTGATGCAGTCCTCGACAATAACCAATTCCAAACTCGAGCGAAATGGCCGGGAAGGTCGAAACCCACGCGCGGTTGCATGTCGGGTCGATCCATGTGTGCCGAGGATTTCGCTATCCTTGAGAATAGGTCCCGGCTTTCGTCACAAAAGAGGTCCGATGAGCGCTACCACGACTTCTTCCCGCATTCTTTCGATGGACCAGTTCCGCGGCTACACGGTCGCTGGGATGTTCGTCGTCAATTTCCTCTCGTCATTTGCGGTGATTCATCCGCTGCTGAAGCACAACAACACGTGGTTCAGCTACGCCGACTCGATCATGCCGAGCTTTTTGTTCGCCGTCGGCTTTTCATTTCGGCTGACCTATCTGCGACGCGTTCAGCAGGCGGGGTACTGGCCGACCGTCTGGACGTATGCGCGACGCTCGCTGGCGCTCGTCGTGGTTTCGCTGGTGATGTACGGGTTCGGCACGGACTTCAAGAATTGGAACGTGTTCTCGGAGATGCCCTCGGAGTTCGAGCCGTTCCGCGCGAAGGCGACGCGGACGCACTCCTTCGACGAACTCATCAAAGAGGCACGAGCGGCGAATCCGCAGGCGGACGAGCGCACGGTCCTCGCGCTGGCCTCATCGATGGGGGCCCGGATTCTCCCACTGCAGTCGGCGCAGGCAGAAAAAGGGAAGGCGGGAGCAGCAGCCGAGCGGGCCGCCGCGATCGCGGACCAGGAAGAGAGCGACTTCGTCACGGCTGCTCAGCAGCGGATCCAGAATTGGAACGCGCTGTCCGCAAACCAGCGGATGCTGGTGCATCTGCGGATTGCCGTGGCCAAGTTGATCAAATCTGATCTTTGGGAAACTCTGGCGATCATCGGCGTAACGCAACTCGTCGTGCTGCCGTTCATCGGTTGGAGCTTTGCGGGGCGGTTTGCGGCGCTCGTGGGGCTCGGCGCGCTCCATCTGCTGATTTCCTGGTGGTTCAATTGGGATTTTCTTTACGCGCTCAACGACAACTGGCTGGCGAAGGTGTGGATGACTGGTCACAGCCGCGGGTGGGATGGCGGATGCTTCGGCTCGATCTCCTGGGCGATCGCCATGCTCGCGGGCACGTTGTGCTACGACCTGACGATTGGGAGCCAGTCGCAAGCCACCGCGGCGCGACGGCTCATCGTGTGGGGCCTGGCATTCATGGCCGTTGGCTACGCGATGTCGTGTCTGACGCGCGTCTATGAATTCGCTGGCCCGCAACTCGAGGCGCGGCGCGTTGCGGTCCTGCGGCAGCAGGCCGAGCGCAACTGGCTGCAGTTACTCATGCAACGCGCACGGATGACCGCGGCTCATGCCGGGGCGAACGGACCGACGAAGCCCGCGGCTGGTCGCGAGGCTTTGATCGCCAAGTCCCAGGTCATCGAGGACCAGATTGCCGCGCTTCCCAATCTCGACTCGGCGGAAAATCCGGTGGTCCCGTCGTGGGAACAGCTGAAGGGACGCTCGTGGCGGGACTTGCTGGTCGAGCCACCGTTTCTCGCCCCGCCGCGCGACGATCCGCAAAAAGACCCGCAGCTTTCGATCAACCATCGTCCGGAGAATTACTGGATGATGGGGAAGCGGGGGCCCAATCTGTCGTTCATGATGTTTGCTTCCGGCTTCGCGTTCGCGCTTTACGGCCTGTTCGTGGTCGCCTGCGATCTGGGCGGATTGTCCGTCGGCGTCTTCCGGACGTTCGGGACGAACGCGCTGGCCGCTTATTTTCTGCACCACGTGATTGAGGAGCAGGTCAAGCCGCTCGTGCCGAACGATGCGCCCCTTTGGTATTGCCTGAGCGGCTTCGCCCTGTTTTTGCTGCTGACGTATGCCTGCGTCCGTTATCTTGAAACGCACAAGATCTATATCAAACTCTGAATTGGCGAACTTCGCAGAGTTGGTGAAATTCGCCAGCGGGCGTTAGAACAGAATGATCGCCCCGAACAGAACGACTGTCTGAGAGCGACGGGAGCCGCGCCCGCCGCAAATCCACTTCGACCCTCCAACGGTCCCCACTCCAGTTCCCGCCCGTCGCGCCTCCCGCCTCGCATGATCGGCTGGGCCGCGCGATCGAGATCGCGCATGTCTTCGGCAGACCCTCTCAGCAAACCGCGGATCGCTTCGCTCGATCAGTTTCGCGGCTACACCGTGGCCGGGATGTGCCTGGTCAACTTTCTCGCTCCTTTCCTCAGTACGCCGGCCCAGCTC
>Ga0210390_10000627_pt1 | contig 37470 bp, 42 predicted proteins | sample IncBWH11OmetaG_FD_161050 | JGI IMG/M metagenome (GOLD analysis project Ga0210390, IMG submission 161050) | Forest soil microbial communities from Barre Woods Harvard Forest LTER site, Petersham, Massachusetts, United States - Inc-BW-H-11-O ...
CCTGGCTGCTGGAACGCTGGAACGCCTGGAGCGACAACGGCGGCGACGTCGAGTCCGTCTTCACCAAGGACGACATGCTCACCCACGCCACGATCTACTGGGTGAACAACTCCATCGCCACCTCGATACGGTACTACGCCAACGCCAACCGCTACCCCTGGAGTCCCGCCCACGACCGTACCCCGGTAGTGCAGGCCCCGGTCGGCCTCACCTTGGTCACCTACGAGAACCCGCCCGGCATCCACACCGCAGAAGAACGCGTCCACGCGTTCAAAACCGGCCCGCAGGCCGAGTGGTTCAACCACGTCAACGTCGCCGCCCACGACCGCGGCGGCCACTTCATCCCCTGGGAGAACCCCGACGCCTGGGTCAGCGACCTGCGCCGCACCTTCCACTTCACGAGAGGCGGCGGTTGAGCCGCCGGAAGCAGTACCCGGCCAGGGCCAGGGCGACGGCGAGGTAGATCCCGGTTTCTGTCCACTGGAAGGCCCAGTAGCGGCTGGCGGGCTGATAGGTGATCGCTTCCCGGATGCCGTGGCTGGCCAGGCAGGCCATGACGGCGGGGGTGCCGTTTTCATACGATTGCGCGGTGCAGGCGGCCGGGGTGGTGCTGGTCGCTTGCCCGGCGGCGTTGACGGCTCCGCTGGACAAGAGCCAGGCGCCGGGCTGGCCGGGGAGGTTCAAGGCGCCGAGGTTGAACTGGCTGCCGTTCAGGCCGCCTTGCTGGAGTGAGATGCTGTCAAGCGCGGTGACCGCGATGACGGTGTGCCGGGCCGGGAACAGGTTCGGGCGGATCCACAGCGGCATGGCGATCTGGACAGCGGCGAAGATGGCCAGGGTGACGGCCATGGCCGGGACGGTGCGCTGGATCAGTGCCCCGGCGGTGACGCCGAGGGTGAAGGCGAACGCGGCGTAGCCGAGCGGGGTGATGCCGTGGGTGGCGAAGACCAGCGAGCTGAACCGCCCCATGGCGAGGTTGGTGCCGCCGCCGCCGAGGCCGACGGCCCGGCCGATCGGGGCCGCCCACCAGGCCTGCATCAGGCTCATCGCCTCGGTGACGGCCATGGCGCCCAGGCCGCCGACGGTGAGCTTGACCGCCAGCCACCGGGTCCGGGTAATGGACTGGCTCCAGGCCAGGGCGCTGGTCCCGGTCTCCTGCTCGCGGGCGATCAGCGGCGCGCCCCAGAACAGGCCGATGACGGCGGGCGTGAGGAGGATGAGCATGACGCCGAGCAGGTATAGCACCCAGTAGGTGCCGGCGGTATACAGCTGCTGGAGGAAGTTGCTGGCCAGGTGCTCGCAGGCGGCGGGCTGGCAGCCGCGGATGCCGCTGGCGGCGTACAGGCTGGCCAGGTGCGGCCCGGTAGCCGCGAGCAGGACGGCGAAGGCGGCCAGCGCCGCGGTCGCGGTGATGGCCTGGACGCGGAACTGAAGGAGGCTGAGCCGGATCATGACACCGCTCCCAGTCGTTGACGGCGGGCCGGCGGGCCAGCGGCTGCCCTGCTCATGTAGGCCAGCACCAGATCCTCCAGGCTGACCGGCATGACGGTCCAGGCCGGGTCGAGGACAGGTCCGTCCGTGCGGATCAGCAGGTTGCTCTGCTTGTCGGTGTGGCTTTCCTGGATGACCTCCTGGCCCGCCGGCATGGTGCCGGGATCGCGGCGCGGCCCTGACAGGCGGTGGTGCGAGCCCAGCAGCGCGCTGAGCTCCCCGGCGATCTGGACCCGGGACGCGACGAGCACGATCAGGTAGTCGCAGACCCGCTCGAGGTCGGCGACCAGATGTGAGGACAGCACGACGCTGAGGCCGTGCTCGGCGACCGCCTCCATCAGGCCCTGCAGGAACTCGCGCCGGGCCAGCGGGTCGAGGGCGGCAACCGGCTCGTCGAGGATAAGCAGCTCGGGCCGCTTGGCCAGCGCCAGGGTCAGCGCGAGCTGGGCCCGCTGCCCGCCAGACAGCGACCCGGCGCGCTGCTTCGGGTCCAGGCCGAGCTGCCCGATCCGCCGCCGCGCTAGGTCGTCGTCCCAGCCGGGGTTCAGCCAGGCACCGAGGCGCAGGTGGTCGACGACCCTCATCCTGGCGTAGACGGGCGTGTCCTGGGCCACGAAGCCGACCCGGGCCAGCTGCGTCGGCCCGGCCGCCGGAGACTGGCCCAGAACCGCGATCGTGCCGCAGGCTGGCGCGAGCATCCCGGCCGCCAGGCGCAGCAGCGTGGTCTTGCCCGCGCCGTTCGGGCCGACAAGCCCGGTGACGCGGCCCTCGGGGATGGCCAGCGTGCAATCCCGCAGCGCCCAGGTCCTGCCGTACCGCTTGCCCAGCCCGCTGGCCACGATGACGGCGCTCACGCGACCCCCTCGGCGAAGCAGTCCCGGAACGCGGTCCGGTAGATCGCCTCGATGTCATCGGGCCCCAGCCCCGCCGCGCGCGCCGACCGGATCCAGCCGCCGAGCTCAGCCAGGAACCGAGCCTGCGTGGCCGGGTCGGTCCCGGCAGGCACCCGGGTGACGAACGTGCCGAGCCCGGGGCGGGCGCGTACCAGCCCTTCCCGCTCCAGCTCACGGTAGGCCTTGTGCACCGTGTTCGGGTTGATGGCCAGCTTGGCGACCACCTGCTGCGCGGTCGGCAGCTGGTCGCCAAGCTCCAGCGTCCCCATCCGCAGTGCCTGGTGCACCTGCTGGACCAGCTGCAGGTAGGTGGCGACGCCCGACGTCTCGTCGAGCTGAAACTCGATCATCGTATCTCTCATTCCACTAATCACTTAGTGGAATGAGAGTAGCAGGTCCCGGCTGGCCGCTACAAGAAACGCACCCACCGTCCTTGACGATGCCACTCGGCCAGGCCGCGGCGACACTCGGGACAGGGGACAAATCGGCCCCGCTGGATCGTGCGTCCTCCTGGGCGACACGTCCTGCACCCGCGGAGAAGTTCTCACATGGCCAGACCGAGCCTTCGTACTTCACCGCGTTCAAGAACTTCGCGCTCACCCGGACGCCCTCGGGCGTGCTGGCGTTCAGGTTCCACACCGACGGCGGCCCCGCGACGTTCACCGGGCCGATGCACGGGCGACCGGTTCATGGAGCCCCATCACGTGCCTCGACTCGGGGCCCCAGGCCCCATCGGGGCGCCCGGTCGCCCCATTACTCACTTCAGGGCGCATCCGTGACCGGCCAGGCCTGATCAGGAAGATTTTTTCATGCTATTGGTACGAAATGCCTTCCTGATGAAAAGTGTTTTCGTGATCATCATCTGGCCAGCGCCCCTGGACCGGGACAGGCGCCATTTCTTGTGCCAGGCTTAGCATTCAGAGCCCATTGTGACTGCCGATTCCCGGCCCCGCCGCACCAACCACGGCCGGGTCCGCGAATGGCATGTCCCGTATGTCAAATGCAGGCGGCTGCGCCCGTATCCGCCAACCGCACAGTGCCACTGCTTGAGAGCCCCGGAGCGTATGATTGCAAGCAGCCAGCGCGGAGCCCACCGCAGGAGGCCGCCATGAGGCTGCAGCCGCATCGGGGAAGACTGATCGTGTTCAGCTCGTCCGTCGATCCAGCCGACGGGCACGGTGCTTCGCAATACAAGCAGGTTGCGCGCACCGGGCCGATTCGCAGGTTCATCCGTATCAGCATGCTGTTCACGGTTATCGTCGTGCGGCCCCGCTGGCGGCCTCTGCTGGCGGGGATAGCGCTCACGGTTCTCGGCGTCGTAGGCCGACAAGGCGCGGGCGGCGTGCTGATCATTCCCGGGCTGCTATCGTTCTGGCGCGCCCTGATGATCCCCGGCGATACTGACGCGGACCGCGAGCGGCGCTCTCAGCTAAAGCGCGAGCTGGCCGCATATTCAACCCCGGCGCAAAGGTCCGATCTCATAGTGACTCTTAGCCGATACCCGGATGGCGTCACCCACGAGATACGCGACATTCTCGGTAGTACACCCGCGGGTTCGCATGGCAACGGGATTCCGGGCGCTAGAGGGTACTGAGACCGGGGTACTTCTATACGTCAACGCGGTCGCGCCGGTGAGCCTTACCTTCAGGAGGAGAATGACCACCGGTGGCTTCTCGTCGAAACGGCGGACCAGGCCGTGCGAGACCTGCTCACTCGTCACGTCGACGCAGGCTACGTCCCTGGTGCGGTCGCTGTCGTCGCCCGCCATGGCGAGGTTCACATCGAGGCAACGGGCAATCTCGCCTTCGAGGGCGCGGGCTCGCGGACGCCGATGGCGCCCGACAGGATCTGCCGCATCGCCTCGATGAGCAAGCCGATCGTCGCCGCCTGCGTGATGCACGCTCGTCGAGGACTGCACGCTCCGCCTCGACGACCCAGTCGACGAGCTCCTACCGGAACAGGCGGACATGACCGTGCTCGCCGATCCGAACGGGCCACTGGACGACACCGGCCCGGCGATCTCCGACGCGCTGGGGGAGCTCGAGCGCGGGGAGGGCCCACTTGGTCGCGAGCCGTCGCCGGACGAGTGGATTCGCCGGCTCGGCACGCTTCCGCTCGTCTACCAGCCGGGCGAGCGCTGGATGTACCACACCGCCGCCAACGTGACCGGCGTGCTCATCGCCCGCGCCACCGGCATGTCCTTCGGTGACGCCCTGCGCGGCGACGCCACTGACGAGATCGTCGTCGAAGACGGCCCCGACGGGTACTGGAGCAAGCCGCCGGCGTTCGAAGAAGGTGGCAGCGGGCTCGTTTCGACCGCCAGCGATCACCTTGCCTTCGCCTCGGCCCTGCTCGCCGGCGGCACGCACCACGGCGAGCGGACGCTCTCGCGGCCGTCGATCACGCTGATGACCAGCCACCACCTGACCCCGGCGCAGAAGGCGGTCTCCGGCTTCTCGCCAGGTGACTTCGACGACATCGGCTGGGGCTTCGGGATGTCGGTCCGCACCCGGCGCACGCACCTGGGACCCTCGGTCGGGAGCTACGGACCCAGCCGAGGACATGACGACAATCCTCATGATGCAGCGGGTGCATGAGCCACGGTCGCTGTCGATCCAGCTCGACTTCTGGACGGCTGCCTACCAGGCGATCGACGACTGACCTACCCGCGGACCTATTCCTGTGGGCCGAGCAATGCCGTCAAGAGATCTTCCATGTGGTCGAAGCTTTCTCCGACACCGTCGAATCCGCCCTGAATGTCCTCGTCACGGCTCGCCTTGTCGCGGAACGTCAGCCTCGTGGTCAGCTTCGTCACTCCGTCGGCTTCGTGCAGCTCTATCGTCTCGACGGCGTCCAGATGCGGACGCCCTTCGAACACCCACGTCTCGACCGTCCGGGTTGGCGGCTCGATTTCCAGATAGGTTCCGCGAAACGAGCACTCGGTTCCGTCGCCGGTCACGAAGACCTGGTGGTAGTTCCCTCCAACGCGCAGGTCCATCGAGCACTCCTTCATCTCGCACCCACGTGGAGCGAACCATTTGCTCACATGGTCCGGCTTCGTCAATACGTCGAAGACGAGTGCGATCGGAGCGTCGAACTCTCGAGTGATGACAACGTCGAGATCATTTGGTAGTTCGACGACTGCCGATCCATGCCGATTAGGTGTCACCGCGGCTCTCCTTGTTCTCGTAGCTCCGTGAGGTAGTCATCCAACCGATCCAGTCGGTCATTCCACGCCCGCTCGTACTTGGCCAGCCAGTCGTGCAACGGCCGGAGGCGCTCGGGTTCCACGCGGTACAGCCGATGACGCCCCTGCGCCCGGCACTCGACGAGTCCCACCTCGCTGAGCACCCGCAGGTGCTTTGAAACCTGGGGCTGGGACATCGAGAGGTCGTTCACGATCTCCCCGACCGCCTTCTCGCCTGTCCTCAGCACGTCCAGGATGTCGCGACGGTCAGCCTCGGCAATGGCGTTGAAGACATCCGATGTCGTGGAAGCGCGGGCCATCTAGCCATCATATTCCGATATCGGCATATGTAAAGCCTCCAGCCGGAGGATGGTTTCCTCGATAACGCCCTGTCGCCCGGTGGCGTAGGAGTTCTCGGTTCCGATGACGTTGAACCCCGCCTTCTGGAGGACTCTGAGTGAGGCGGTGTTGTCGCTGGCCGCCCGCGCGTGCAGCGGCCGGGCAGGGACAAGCCTGAGCAGGAGCGCCAGGGCCTGGCTGGCGATGCCGCGTCCCCAGGCCGGGCGGCTGATCCAGTAGGTGACCTCGGTCTGGTCCCCGGACACAAAGCTGGCGATGCTGCCGACGAGCCGCCCGTCGCTGGTTACGGCCCGCATCGTAATGTCGGGCGAGTTTCTCACCCTTGCCATGTGAGCGTCGAAGGCGCTCCTGTCATCGGGGTCCTCAGCGGTGAAGGCGGCCATCCACACCGCTTCGGGATCGCGCATCTGATCGAACAGCTCGTCTAGGTCGCCATCTTCGACTGGGCGTAGTGCGATGATCGGCATGCGGTCACGGTAACGCTTCACCCGGCCAGACCGCTGACCACGGTGGGCAGCCCCGCCGGGACGCCGCGGGCGATGAGGCCGGCCAGGGCGCCGGTGTCCAGGTGCGAGCCGATCATGTCGGCGAGCACGTCGTAGCGGCGCTCCCTGACGGCGGCGAAGCTCACATCAGGTGCGGGGGTGAAGTCGCGGCCGGCGCGGGCGGCCAGGTCGCGCAGGAACGCGCGCCGGAAGGCGTCGTTCTCGAAGACGCCGTGCCAGGTGGTGCCGCGGACGGACCCCGTTTCGCAGCCGTCGAGGAAGGGCTCGCCGCCGTCCGCCGTGACGATGCCGTGGTGGATCTCGTATCCGCCGACAGGCTCGCCGAGCGCGGTTCCCGACGGCCGGGCCAGCGTCTTGGCGGCGGTGAACCGGACGCGAGCGGGCAGCAGGCCGAGCCCGTCCACCGTCCCTGCCCGGCTTTCCACGTCGTCAGTGATCTCGCGGGCGAGCATCTGGTAGCCGCCGCAGATGCCGAGCACCGGGCGGCCGCGCGCGGCGCGGTCGCCGATGGCGGCGGCCAGGCCAGCCTCGCGCAGCCAGCCCAGGTCGCTGACCGTGGCCCGGGTCCCCGGCAGGATCACCAGGTCGGCGCCGTCCAGCTGCGCCGGGGTGGTCGCGAGGTCGACGATGACGCCGGGCTCGGCCGCGAGCGGGTCGACGTCAGTGACGTTGGACATCCGGGGCAGCCGGATGACCGCGATCCGCAGCGTGTCCGCGCCGTGCGGCGGCCGGGCGGCGCGGGGCCGGGAATCGAGGTCGAGGGAGTCCTCGGCGTCGAGCCACAGGTCCTCGCGCCAGGGGAGCACCCCGAGCGTGGGCCGGCCGGTCATCGACCGCAGCATGTCGAGGCCCGGGGCGAGCAGCCGGAGGTCGCCGCGGAACTTGTTGACGACGAAACCGGCGATGTGCCGTTGGTCGGCGGGTTCGAGCACCGCGAGCGTGCCGTACAGGGCGGCGAGCAGGCCGCCCCTGTCGATGTCCCCGACGACGATGACCGGCAGGTCCGCCGACCGGGCCAGGCCCATGTTGGCGATGTCGCGGTGCCGCAGGTTGATCTCGGCCGGGCTGCCCGCGCCCTCGCAGAGGACCACGTCGAACCGGCGGCGCAGGTCCGCGAGACTGGCCGCGACGGCCTCGGCCAGCATCGGCTTGAGGTCCTGGTAGTCGAGGGCGCCGGTCTCGGCGACCGGCTTTCCGAGCAGCACCACCTGGCTGCGGGTCTCGCTGCCCGGCTTCAGCAGCACGGGGTTCATGGCCGCCTCGGGCTCGACACAAGCCGCCGCGGCCTGCATCGCCTGGGCGCGCCCGATCTCCGCGCCGTCGGCGGTGACCGCGGAATTCAGCGCCATGTTCTGCGCCTTGAACGGCGCTACCCGCACGCCTTGCCTGGCCAGCCACCGGCACAGCCCCGCGACCAGGACCGTCTTGCCAGCGTCCGACGACGTCCCGGCAACCAGAAGCGCACCTTTCACCGGGCCAACGTTATTCACCGGGCCAACGTTATTCACCGGGCCAACGTTATCCCCGCCGCCCCCGTGCCGCGGCGAGGGCGGCGCACGCCACCGCCGCCGCGACGGCGACCGCGCGGCTCAGCCTCGCGGCGCGAGCGATGTCGTGGACACGCGGCGCACGCCCGTCGCCGCCCAGCACCGGACGGTCCTCGACATGCGACCCGTAGTCATTGCGTCCGCCCAGCCGCACGCCGAGCGCGCCGGCGAAGGCCGCCTCGGACACCCCCGCGTTCGGGCTCGGGTGGCGGCGCCCGTCCGCGCGGGCCACCGCCAGCGCGCCGCGCCCGCTGCCGCCCGCCACGGGCGCGACGACGGCCGTGAGCGCTGCCGTCAGCCGGGCGGGCAGGTAGTTGGCGACGTCGTCGGTTCGGGCGGACGCCCAGCCGAAGTTCTCATAACGAGGACTGTGATGACCGACCATCGCGTCGAGCGTGTTCACCGCCCGGTACGCGAGCAGGCCGGGCAGCCCGGCGACCGCGCCCCACAGCAGCGGCGCGACCACCGCGTCGGACGTGTTCTCCGCCACCGACTCGACGGTCGCCCGCGCGATCTCCGCCGCGTCGAGGGTGTCCGTGCGGCGGCCGACGAGATGGGTGAGCTGCTCACGAGCGGCGGCCAGGTCGCCTCGCCGCAGGTGCGCGGCGACGGCATCGGCCTCGGCGGACAGTGAGCGCGCGCCGAGGACGGTCCACGTGCCGAGGGCGGTCGCGGCCGCCAGCCACGGTGCGGGCAGGCGGCGGGGCAGCAGGCCGAGGGCCGCGGCCGCGGCGATGAGCAGCACGGCGTAGACGGTCCCGGCGGCGCGGTCATCGCGCCACAGCCTGGCTTCCAGGTTCGCGGCCGCCGTGCCGAACAGGGCGACCGGATGGCCGCGTCGCGGATCCCCTGCGACCCGGTCGAGCGCGACCCCCGCGAGCAGCCCGAGGGCCGTGGCGCGGGCGTTGAACCGGGGACGTACTGGCACGCGCACCAGAGTAGCCAGATTGACAGGTGGCATAGTTGCCACGTGCTTCTGCTTCCCGCTCAGCGGCCCGGCTACCGGGCGCACGGTTGAGCATCGACCTGTCCCACCACGGTGACGCGGACCTCGTTCCCGGCCTTGTCGACCTGGCGGTCAACGTGCGGACGGGCGGGACGCCGCGGTGGCTCGCGGACCGCATCCGGGGCACCGATCTGACCGCCTACCCCGACCAGCGCGAGGCGGTCGCCGCCGTGGCGGCCCGCCATGGTCGTGCCAGGGACGAGATCTTGCTCACGGCGGGCGCGGCCGAGGCGTTCGTGCTGCTAGCGCGGGCGCTGCGGCCCCGGCACGCGGTCGTCGTGCACCCGCAGTTCACCGAGCCGGAGGCCGCGCTGCGCGCCGCCGGACACCAGGTGGACCGGGTAGTGCTGCCGTTCCCGTTCGTCCTTGACCCGGAACTGGTGCCGACCGACGCGGACCTCGTCCTCGTCGGCAACCCCACCAACCCGACCTCCGTGGCGCACCCGCGTGCGGCGCTGCTTCAGCTGATCCGGCCGGACCGGATCGTCGTCGTCGATGAGGCGTTCGCCGACTGCCTGCCGGGAGAGCACGAGTCGCTCGCCGGCCACGACCTGAGCGGGCTCGTCGTGATTCGCAGCCTCACCAAGGCCTGGGGGCTGGCCGGCCTGCGGGTCGGCTATCTGCTCGCCGCCCCGGACACCGTCCGCCGGCTGGCGGCCGCGCAGCCGCTGTGGGCCGTGTCCGCGCCGGCGCTGACGGCGTGCGTCGCCACCGCGTCCCCGTCCGCGCTACGCGAAGTGCGGGAGTGGGCCGTCGGGCTCGCGGCGGAGCGCGCGCACCTGCTGCGCCGCCTGGACGAAACCCGCGAGATCCGGGTCGGGCCGGCCGCGGCGGCGTCGTTCGTGCTGCTTGACACCCGGATCGCGGACATACGCGCCCGGCTGCTGCGCCGGGGCTTCGCGGTCCGGCGCGGCGAGACGTTCCCCGGCCTCGGCCCGGGCTGGATCCGCGTCGCCGTCCGGGACACCGGAACATCCGACCTGTTCACGGCGGCGCTCGCCGACGCGGTTCGCCGGCCGGCCTGAAACGGTGTTCGCGCGAGTGTCATAGCAACACCCGGCACCCGATACTGACGGGATCGTGTCACCCGATCGGGCGTCATGACAGGGTCGCCCCTAATCGAGAAGACTAGCCGTGCGCCAGTCAAGGACTGATGACGCACGGCGCCGGTCATGCAGCCTGGCGTCGGCTGCGGCCGATTCGCCTGGTGGCTCCGGGGGGGGGGCTTGGGTGTCCCGGGCCATCACCGGCCCGGGGAACCCAGGCTGGGGCGATCGGCCGCGGCGCGCGCGAAAGACGTGTAAGGAATGATCTCGCCCGCCTTGATCACGCCGTCCTCGATGGCGCGGGCGAGCAGCGCGTCCTTGCTCGGCGCGGTCCGCCCCGTGGCCGCGTACTTGGCGCGCGCGCGGCTGATGTATTGCCGGACCGTGTTCTCGCTGATCGCCATGCGCCGCCCGACCGATGCTTTCGACATACCCTGGAACCACAGCAGCAGCGCCTGCCGCTCTTGTTCCGACAGCGTGGGCCGAGCCGGTCGCTGGTCGGCGAGCATCGCCCTGGCTTGCGAACGGGTCATGTACGGCCGGTCGGTGGCGGCCGCCAGCACGGCCTCGACCAGATGGTCGCGGCCCTCCTCCTTGGACACGTAGGCGTGCGCGCCGTTGTCAAGCGTCTCCATCACGATCGCCGGATCGCTGTGCCCGGAGAAGGCCACGACCCGGTATCCGGTTGCCACCAGCCCGGGGATCTGCGAGGTGACCAGCTCGCCGGACAGTTCCAGGTCCAAGATGACCACGTCGGCCGGCGACCCTGGCACGGCGCGCAGCGCGGCCAGGTCGCGCGCCGTTTGCACCAGCCGTACCCGCTCCCCGGGATCCGAACGGATCCAGGACGCCACCCCCTCGGCCACGACCGGATGGTCTTCGATGATCGCCACGGTTACTGGCTGTTCCATCGCGCCTCCGCCCAGAGCATGCCGTCGTCTTGCTGCTGTTCGATGGCAACCCCCGCGCCGACCGCGGGCAGCCGGACGACCGCGCCGGTATCGGCGACGAAGCTGACGGCGATTCCCGCGGTCACCGACGCCAGGGTGATCCGCGCCTGGCTGCGCGCCGCGGTCAGGATCGCGATGGCGGCGTCGGTGATCACCCGCCGGGCCGGGCCGGGCACCTGCGGCAGCGGCCCGGCCGTCTCGATCTCGACGGCGACCCCGCGCCGCTCGGCCACATCGGCGCTCGCGTGCAGTTCGTGCACCAGCGATCCCGGTACCTCATCGCCCTCGGCCAGCAGCCGGCGCAGCCGGGCCGCCTGGATCGCGCACCTGACGCGCACCTGCGTGTCGCCCGGGTCAGCCGTCTGCGCCGCCAGCTCGGCGACCAGGGGGACGGCGGTCTCCTGCAGCGCCAGCCAGCGGGCGTGCCGGGCGGCCCGGATGATCTCGGCGGTGGCCGCCCGCTCGCGCGCGGCGTGCTCATCGCGCGCCGCCGCCGCGGCCTTGCCCGCCGCGACATCCAGCGCCCTGACCCCGGCGGCGACCGCCACCTGAGCGCCGGTCGACCAGGCCAGCACGGCGAGGAACCCCGCCAGTTCGATGCGGTGCAGCCCGTCCCACACCTGCACGCCCAGGACAGCGAGCGCCTCGGCGGCGAGGAACGCCGCGAGCTCGGCGAACCGGCGCCGAAGCAGCACGAGCACGCCCATCCACCCGGCGGTGCCCCACGACCAGTTGACCGCCAGCATCTGGCCGGCCGGGCTGGCCGCCGCCGCTGCCGTGCTGGCGACCAGCGCGATCACGGCCACCGCCCAGGCCGCGCGCCAGCCGGGCGTGCCGCGCAGCACCAGGACCGACCCGGCGGTGATCGCCAGCGCCATGATCAGCCACATGGCGCCCTGAAAGGCGAACGAGCCGTAGGCCGACCGGTTATGCAGCAGCTGCCCGCCCGCCCCGGCGAGATGCCAGCCCGCGACCAGGAAGACCACAGCGAGGGTGAAGGCTCGCTGATAGCGGCCGGACATCACCGCCGACGGCGCCAAGGCGGTCATGCCGGCCAGCTCACGGTGACAGTCGTGCCCGCGCCGGGACGGCTGGTGATCGCCGCCCGCCCGCCGGCCGCCAGCATCCGCCCGGTGATCGACTCGCGGATGCCCCGGCGCGACGGCGGGGTGGCGGCCGGGTCGAACCCGCGGCCGCGGTCCGTGATCTTGACCACCGCCCAGCCCGCGCCGCCGTTGACGGTCACTTCCGCCTGCCCGGTTCCGGCGTGCTGTTCGACGTTGCGCAGCGCCTCGCCGACGCAGGCGACGAGCTGATCCGCGACCGCGGACGGCAGCGTGACCGGGACGAGCCTCAGCCGCACGGCCAGCTCATCGGTGCTGGCCGCGGCCTGTTCCAGCTTCGGCCTCAGGTCGGTCAGCGGCGCCGGCCCGTCCGGCGCGGCGCCAGCGCCCCCGGCGCCAGGGGCGCCCTCAAGCCCTTGCAGCACGCGCAGGTCCCTGGCCGCCTGGGCGGTCAGCGCCGGCGACGGTTCGGTGAAGGCGCCGGCCGCGACCATGGTCAGGGTCGACAGGACGGTGTCGTGCAGCTGGCGGTGCTGCTCACGCTCGTCAGCGCGGCGCGCCTCCTCGGCCCGGATCCGCCGCTCGCTCTCCATGCTGGCGGCGACGATCGTGTCCGCTTGCCGCGCGCCGCCGCGAATCACCGCCATCAGCCCGGCGGCGACGATCGTCTCCACCACGAGCAGATAGGCGTCGACCGGGTGGCCGGCGCCGACCCCGTAGGCGATCGCCACGATCGCGGCCCCGGGCAGCCCGAGCGACGGCCGCAGCGTGATCTGCAGGATGTACACCGACGTGCAGGCCAGCGGGAGCATCCAGGTCGTGTTGTCCTCGATCAGCGAGGCCGGGACCAGGTGCTGCTGCACCAGCGCCAGCGCGGAGATAACCGCGGCGTCAGCCAGCACCACGGTCGTCGTCAGCCCGGACCACCGCACCCGCCAGGTGAAGAAGGCGGACCACAAGCACAGCGCCGTCAGCGGCGCCGCCAGCCACCAGCCCGAGATCTCCTCCGTCGCGGCCAGCACGGCCACCGCGGTGAACAAGGCCGCCCCGCCGAGCCGCAAGGCCATCGCGTACCAGCCGGCCAGCCAGTGCAGGGCCTGGTCGGATGGCCCCGCGAACCGCGCGCGACCCGCGGAGGGCTGGATCTGCCCCCCGACGGAATCAGCTGTCGCGTCCACCGGACCAGTATGCGGCAGGATGGGCGGTAGCGGGGTGTTTCCGCGGGCCCCTCGCCGGACATGGTCCCCTGATGGAAACGTTGGACGGCAACGCCCTCGGCGGGCTGCTGCAGGAAGTCTTCGGCGAAGACATGACCGCGGTCATGACCACATGCGCCTCGTGCGGCGCCGTCGCGGCCGTCGCGCAGACGGTCGTATACCCGCGGCTGCAAGGCGCCATCGCCCGCTGCCGCACCTGCGGCGCCCTTCTGATCGCCATCACCCAGGTGCACGGCGTCAACTGCGCCGACATGCGGGGGATAGCGGCACTCGACGAAAGCCGCGCCCGCCGTTCGGTATAAATAATTCGATCTGCCCGAACGAAGGGTGGCGACTCGTCCCAGGCCAGCCAGAGAAGGAGACCGGTATGAACCCGGAAACGGCTCTTGAGCTGGCGGACTGGAGGCGGGCGACCACGGCCCTTTACGGCCGGGTCAGGGAGCAGGCGGATCCGGCGGCCGCGCACGCGCTGTGGCGGGAGGGCCGGGACCAGATGATGCGCGCGCACCCGCAGAGCCCGCTGCCCCCGGCCGACCCGTTGCGGGAATCCGGGGTGCCCTACTGGCCGTACGACGCGGCGTTGCGCTGGGAACTGCCCGTCGAGGCGGTCTCGCGCCCGCAGCGGTTCGAGGTCGACACCGGCCCGGATGGCGTGACCCGCCTCGAACAGACGGGCTGGGTCACGGTCCCGGATCCCGTCGGCCGGCGGCTGGCGGTGTGGTGGCTCGACCAGTACGCCGGAGGCCTGTTTCTGCCGGTCAGGGACGCGACCGCGGGGAGCGGAAGCTACGGCGGCGGCCGCTACCTGCTCGACACGGCCAAGGGCGCCGACCCGGGGTCGCCCGGCCACGCCCTGGTGATCGACCTGAACTTCCTGTACCACCCGTCCTGCCGTTACGACGAGCGCTGGGTGTGCCCGCTGGCGCCGAAGGACAACACCATCGACGTACCGATCCGCGCGGGGGAGCGGCTGTCCTGGCCGTGATCGGGGTGCGCGGGGTCCGCGCTTTCGGCGGTCGCGCCCGTCCCAGGCCGCCTAACGCGAAGACCCGTCCCACCCAGGCCGCCTAACGCGAAGACCCGTCCCAGGCCGCCTAACGCGAAGACTTTGTCGTCTTAGGGCGCGGTAGCCATGTTTTTCGGTCCGTTTTGCGTGATTTGTTCAGGCCGAACGCGCCCTAAGACGCCGTCACAGGTCACCGAGGGCGGTGGCTGGCGACTCGATGCAGTCCGCGACGTAGCGGAGGAAGCCGCCGGCGGTGCCGCCGTCGCAGGCGCGGTGGTCGAAGGCCAGGGTGAGCTCCGTGACCTTACGGACCGTGAGCTCGCCGTTGACCACCCACGGGCGGTCGATGACACGGCCCATGCCGAGGATGGCGACCTCCGGGTGGTTGATGATGGCGGCGGAGCCGTCGACGCCGAACACGCCGTAGTTGTTCACCGTGAACGTCCCGTCGGCCAGGTCCGCCGGGGTGAGGCGCCGCTCGCGCGCCGCCGCCGTGCGTTCCGTCAGCCGGGCCGACAGGTCTCGGGTGGTCAGCCGGTGCGCGTCGGGCACGACGGGGACGAGCAGGCCGTGGTCGGTCTGCGCGGCGAAGCCGAGGTTGACCCGCCCGGGCATGATGATCTCGTCCTGCTCGATACGGGCGTTGAGCTCGGGATAGCGGCGCAGGCCGAGGATCGCGAACCTGGCGAGCAGGGCGAGCAGGCTGACCGGGCGCGCGGGATCGGCCGCGTTGAGCGCGCGCCGCACCTCGACGAGGCCGGTGGCGTCGACGTCGACCCAGACGGTCGCCTCGGGGATCTCACGGCGGGAGCGGGACAGCTTGTCGGCCGCGGCGCGCCGCGCACCTCGCAACGGGATCCGCCGCTCGTCGGCGTCGGACTGCTGCTGCGGCGTGGCCAGTTCGGCGATGGCCTGCCGGACGTCCTGGCGGCTCACCACCCCCTCGGGGCCGGTGCCGGTGAGGGTGCCCAGGTCGAGGCCCGCGTCTTTGGCCTGCTTGCGAACCAGGGGAGAGATCACCGCGACCGGACGCCGGCGGCCGCGCCGGCTGCGGGGCGGGGCTGTCGTCGTGCCGTAGCCGATCAGGACGCTGCCGCTGGCCTCGCTGCCGCTGGCCTCGCTGCCGCTGGCCTCGCTGCCGCTGGCCTCGCTGCCGCTGGCCTCGTCGGGCTCGCGGGGTCCGGCCGCCTGGTCGTCCGCCGCGATGGTGATCAGCGGCTGGCCAACGCCGATGGTATTGCCTGGTTCGGCGTGCAGGGCGGTGATGACGCCGGCGTACGGAGACGGAACCTCGACGACGGCCTTCGCGGTCTCCACTTCGGCGATCACCTGGTCGAGCGCGACGCGGTCCCCGGGCTTGACCCGCCAGGCGATGACCTCGGCCTCCTCCAGTCCTTCGCCGAGGTCGGGGAGCAGGAAGTCAGGCATCGTCCTCTTCCCACTGCAGGCGCGCGATGGCGTCGAGGATGCGGTCGGTGTTCGGCAGGTGGAACCGCTCGAGGTGCGGCGGCGGGTACGGGATGTCGAGGCCGGTGACGCGCAGGATCGGCGCCTGCAGGTAGTGGAAGCACTGCTCGGTCAGCCGGGCGGCGACCTCCGCGCCGTAGCCGGCGAAGCCCGGCGCCTCGTGCACGATGACCGCGCGCCCCGTGCGGCGCACCGATTCCGTCAGCGTCACGTCGTCGAAGGGCGACAGCGAGCGCAGGTCGATGACCTCGACGTCCCAGTCTTCCTCGACGGCGGCCTCGGCTGCCTCCAGCGCGGTAGCCACCATCCCGCCGTAAGCGATGAGGGTGACGTCCGTGCCCGGCCGCCGCACGACCGCACGGTCGATCGGCGGGCCGTCCGGCGTCAGGACGGCGGTCTCCTTCGACCAGTAGCGCCGCTTCGGCTCCAGGAAAATGACCGGATCGGGGCACTCGATGGCCTGGCGGAGCAGGCGGTAGGCGTCGGCGGGGGTGCCAGGTGCCACCACGCGCAGGCCCGGGGTGTGGGTGTAGTAGGCCTCCGAGGAGTCGCTGTGGTGTTCGACACCGCCGATCCCGCCGCCGAACGGGATCCGGATGACCACCGGGAGCACGACTTTGCCGCGTGTCCGGTTGTGGATCTTGGCGAGGTGGCTGGTGATCTGCTCGAAGGCGGGGTAGGCGAAGGCGTCGAACTGCATCTCGACGACCGGGACGAGGCCGTTCATCGCCATGCCGATGGCGCTGCCGACGATGGCCGACTCGGCCAGCGGCGTGTCGAAAACGCGGTCCTCGCCGAACCGGGCCGCGAGGCCGTCGGTGACGCGGAAGACCCCGCCGAGCGTGCCGACGTCCTCGCCGAAGACGACGACGCGCTCGTCGGCGGCCAGGCTGTCGGCCAGGGCCCGGTTCAGCGCGGCGGCCATGCTGACCGGCGTCGGAGGCCTTACCCGCGGCGGGACCACGGCCGGGGCGGACGCGACGGTCATGACGCGGGCTCCGTAGTGAGTTCCGCCAGTTCCCGCAGTTCGGCGCGCAGGGCCGCGCGCTCCCGCTCAAGGGCGGCCGTCGGATGGGTGTACACGTGCTCGAACAGCTCGGCCGGGTCGGGATTCACGTCTTGGTTCATGCGCTGCCTGAGGTCATCGGCGAGCCGCTCGGCATCGGCCGCCAGCCGCCCGGCCGCCGCGTCGTCAAGCAGGTGCCTGGCCCTGAGGTGGGCCTCGAGCCTGGCGATCGGGTCGCGCCCGAGCCACGTGCTGACCTCTTCGCTCGCCCGGTAGCGGGTGGCGTCGTCGGCGTTGGTGTGCGCCTCGATCCGGTAGGTGAGCGCCTCGATGAGGGTCGGCCCGTCCCCGGCCGCGGCCCGTTCGACGCTGGCCCCCACGGCAGCGTAGACGGCGGCGGCGTCGTTGCCGTCGATGAGCATCGCGGGAACGCCGTAGCCGATCCCCTTCGCGGCGAGCGTCGGCGCCGCTGTCTGCTTGGCGAGCGGCACGCTGATGGCGTAGCCGTTGTTCTGGACGAGGAACACCACGGGGGCCTTCCAGACGGCGGCGAAGTTCAGCGCCTCGTGCGTGTCGCCCTCGCTGGTCGCGCCGTCACCGAGCAGCACGAGCGCGACCGCGTCCTGCTTCTTCAGCCGCGCGGCGTGCGCGAGGCCGACAGCGTGCACGGTGTTGGTCGCGAGCGGGGTGCACTGCGGCGCGACCCGGTACTCGTAGGGATCGTAACCGCAGTGCCAGTCGCCGCGGAGCAAGGTGAGGGTCTCCTCGGCGGGCACGCCGCGGGTGAGCACGGCGACCGAGTCGCGGTAAGTGGGGAACAGCCAGTCCTGGTCGCGCAGCGCGAGCACCGCCCCGACCTGGCAGGCATCCTGGCCGCGCGAGGAAGGATAGACCGCCAGCCTGCCCTGCTTGGTCAGCGCGGTGGCCTGGGTGTCGAAGCGGCGCCCGAGCACCATGTGGCGGTGCAGGCTGCGCAGGACGGCGGGACCGGGGATTGTCAGCTCGCCGTGGTACCCGCCGGAGTGGCCGTCTTGGTCGATCAGCTGGAGCGGCGCCGCGCTTGGCAGCAGGCTTTCGGCGGTGGCCGTGTCGCCTGGGTGAGTGAGGGTCGTCATTGCCCCTCCCTTCAAGGTGCGTTATGCAGGAGATTCTGCCCTGACGAGGCCAATTTTCTAGCGTCCGGGCACAAGACAAGATGAATTGATTTCTAAACCGGGTTATATTAGCCATATGACTCTCAGTAACCCGCCCGCGGACGGCCTGCGTGGACATATGGCAGCGATGGACGACACCGATCGGCTCATCGTCGAGGCGCTGCGCGCCGACGGCCGGATGTCCATGCGCGCGCTCGCCGACCTGGTCCACATCTCGCGGGCCAGCGCGTACGCCCGCGTGGCCCGGCTGGAACGCGACGGCGTGATCACCGGGTACGCCGCGCTCGTCGATCCCGTGCGCTACGGCTACGCGCTATCGGCCTACGTCTACCTCGACGTCGCGCAGCGGTCGTGGAAGTCGGTACGCGGCCAGCTGCTGAGCATGCCCGAGGTCGACCACATGGCGCTCGTCTCCGGCGAGCACGACCTCGTGCTGCGCGTCCGCGCCCGGGACGCGGTGTCCCTGCGCGACGTGGTGCTGACGCGCCTGCAGGAAATTCCCGAGGTCCGTTCCACTCAGACGGTGCTGATCTTCGAGGAGCTCACTCCCGGCCAGGGCCGGGGCGGCCTCCCGCGCTACTGACGTCGCAGCGAGCAGGACCATGTCGTTAGCCTAGAGCGGTGAGCGTTGGCGGCCAGGAAACGATGATGGCGTGGGTGGTGACCGAGCCGGGGCCGATCGAGACCGGCCCGCTGCGGTACGTGGAAAAACCTGTACAGGTGCCGGCTCCTGGCGAACTGCTGGTTCAGGTCCTGGCCTGCGGCGTCTGCCGCACCGACCTGCATGTCAGCGAGGGCGACCTGCCGGTGCACCGCGAGCACGTCACGCCCGGTCACATGGTCGTTGGCCTGGTGGCGGCACTGGGGGAGGGCGCCACCGGCTACGCGGTCGGGGACCGGGTCGGCGTGGCGTGGCTGCGGTACGTCGACGGGACGTGCGCCTACTGCCGCCGCGGCGACGAGAACCTCTGTCCCGCGTCGCTCTACACCGGCTGGGACGCCGACGGCGGGTACGCGCAGTACACGACCGTGCCGGCGGCGTTCGCCTACCAGCTGCCGCCCGGCATCCCCGACGTCGAGCTGGCGCCGCTGCTGTGCGCGGGGATCATCGGCTACCGGGCGCTACTGCGCGCGGCGCTGCCGGAGCGCGGCAGGCTCGGGCTGTACGGATTCGGTGACAGCGCCCACCTGGTCGCCCAGCTAGCGCTGGCGCAAGGCGCGACCGTCCACGCCCTGACCCGCGGCGAGGCGTCCCAGCGGCTGGCGCTGGAGCTAGGCGCCGCGTCGGCCGGCGGCGCGTACGACTCCCCGCCAGAACCGCTGGACAGCGCGATCCTGTTCGCGCCCGTCGGCGACCTCGTGCCGGTCGCGATGCGCGCACTGGACCGTGGCGGAGTCCTGTCCGTCGCCGGGATCCACCTGACCGACACGCCGCCGCTGAACTATGAGCGCGAGCTGTTCTATGAGAAGGAACTGCGCAGCGTCACCTCCAACACCCGGCGGGACGGCCGGGAGTTCCTCGCGCTCGCCGTCCGGCACCACGTCCGGGCCACCACGCACGTGTATCCCATGGCGCGAGCGCAGCAGGCGCTGCAGGACCTGAAGGCCGGCGTTTTCGATGGGGCGGCCGTTCTCGTCAACGACCGCGCCGAATGACGGTGGCGGGAAGCGCCGCCCGCCGTTCGGAATAAAGGAAAGAGCTCAGCTAGGCACGTAGACACCATCAAGGTCGGCCTCGAACTCCACCTGGAGGCACCTTGCGAACCAGGCCGCTCTAAAAGCGCAGAGCTCACACTATTGGAGGACGTGATAAGACGTACGCGCGAGGCTACGATGTTACCCTGTACCTGGGATGTCTTGGGTCGAGGGGGGCCAATGCAGCTTTTCATTTCATATGCTAGACCAGACAGGACACGCGCCGAATCCCTGACGCTTCGCCTCAGGCAGGCGGGAATTAACGTCTGGCTGGACAGCGATCTGGTCGGCGGTCAGGCATGGTGGGACAGGATCCTGGATCAGCTTCGTTCATGCGACGCTGTCGTCGCGGCAGTTTCGAGGGCATCCATAAAGTCGCAGGCATGCCGGTCTGAACGCGAGTATGCCGCCATTCTGGGCAAGCCGATCCTGCCGCTCACCCTTGAGCCAATGAGTTCCGAGATGCTGCCGGCCGACATAGCCAGGATCCAGACGATTGATTACTCTCAGCCCAGCGAAGCCGCCGCTTTCGAACTGATCGGTGCGATCCTGACACTGCCCAAGGCCGGGGAACTTCCCGATCCGGTCCCCGAGGCACCTCCCGTACCGACCTCACCATTCGGCACCCTGGTCGATCGCCTGGCTGAGCCTACTTTGAGCATGGACGACCAGCTGGCCATTGTCGGGAGACTTGAAGCAGCGCTCGGCCCAGCGGCTGACCCGCATGACAGGCCCACCGCCCTCGAATTGCTTCGCCAGCTGGACGAGCGACCTGATTTGTTCGCAGCGGCAGCACGGCAGATCGTGAAGATCAGAGCGCAGCTGCAAGCGGCTGATCAGCAGCAGGGCTCTGCATCCCAGGCCCGCGTACGCCAGGATCCGCGGTATGGCGGCACTGGCCCGGTCTCCAGCGCGTCCGCACGTAATCAGAATACTCCGCCGCCCCGGGCAGACCACATTGACGGCACAGCGATGATATATATCAGTCGCCAGCCGGGAGAGCTGCAATACAAACTAAACGCGTGGCTGATTTTTATCGACGGCAAGAAGGTCGGCAAGATCTGGCAGGCCCAGCGCCGCAAATATCCGATCACACCCGGGACCCATCAGATACAGATCAGACTTAACACCATGTCCAGCCACTGCAGCCCGGTGGAGGTATTCACGGTCAACGCCGGTGACTGCGCGGAATTCTCATGTGGCCTCGATCATCCGCTGACCATGGGTAACGCATTGACCGCGGGGGCGTGGAAAGGTCAGCTCATGGCCCCGAAGAACTCCTTTATACGGCTTAGCCGCGAGCGGCCGTGAGCCGGGAGACGCCTATGCACGGGACAAGCCGGCGAGCACGTAGATCGCGACGACAATCCAGAAAAGGATCTTGACAATCTTGGCGGATTTGCGAGCCGTCTCGAGATCACCAGTTATCAGGCTCGCCCGCGTTCGTTGCGCCAGGATGACGGCCGCTATGCCCAGCGGGAAGAAGAAGATCAGCGACACGATGGCCATCACCCAATGCGGAGTCGGCGTGGCCTCGGACGCGGGTTTCCGGTCTGCGACTGTCGGCTGTGCCGCCTGCTGCGCGCCCAGTCCACCCGGGTGCCCGACTCCGCTCGTGCTTCCCTGCTCGTTCCAGGCGCTCTGCTGGTTCCAGGCGCTCTGCTGGTTCCAGGCGCTCTGCTGGTTCCAGGCGCTCTGCTCGTTCCAGGCGCTCTGCTCGCTCCAGGCGGTCTGGCCACCCGGGGCCTGCTGACCGGTCGGGGCTCCCGAGGTCCACCGATCGTGTGGCTGTGAAGGTGGCTCCTGGGGCCACGACGGCATCCCGCGAGCCCCCGTGTCCGGCACACTGCTCCTGAGGGCGGCTATCCGCCTGTCCACGGCGGCGAACAGGTCTTCGCGTTTCTCCATCTGGCCAAGCATTTCAAGCGCGACGGGCCGGTCGTTCGGGTCGGCCGAAGGAGCAAGCGCGCTCTCCAGCCTTCCGATGATGGCGAGTTGCTGGTCTTGATCGAGCGACGGGGCCTTCAGTTGCTCCGCGACATTGTCGAGCGCGGAGGCGGGTGCCGATGGCGGCTCCGGCAACGGGTCAGGGAGAGCGAGCGGCTTGGGCAGCCGGATGATCGCGCCGGCCAGATGGAACGCGGCTGCTTCATCTGGCTGCGAGTAATCGATTACCTGGAGCCGGGCCAGATCGGACGGCAGCAATTCGATACCGAGCGGCTCAATGGTGAGCGGGAGGATGGCCTTACCCAGGCTCGCGGCATATTGGCGCTCGCGAATGCACGCCTGTGACCGCAGCGAAGCCCTTGAAACAACAACCACAGTGGCATCGCACAGGCGAAGCTGCCGCAGTATCTCTTCCCACCAGACCTGTCCACTCGCCTTTCCGGTGTCAAGCCACACGTTGTTTCCTGCTTGCCGCAAGCGCTGCGCCACAGCATCGGCCCGGAGCCGATCCGGCCTGGCATAAGAAAGAAAGATCTCCACCGGCTCTCCCCCCAGTCTCGGCCCCAGGACGCCAGTTTGTTGGACTCAAGATTCCAGGGGGGAGACTCCAGCGGGAAGTATTCCAGGGCGTGCTTAATTGGTCAAGGCAGCTCGCCAGCAGCCATCACGCGTCCCACCTTCCTCAACCGACCCCTACTAAAGATCAGCGATTCTAGAAGGCGGATCTGCTCCGCGGGCATATGCGCCGCGTTGTCGATGGGGCGGCCGTTCTCGTCAACGACCGCGTCGAATGACGGTGGAGGGAAGCACCGCCCGCCGTTCGGAGTAAAAATCCGCGACCGGGAGAGCCAATGTGCAACCGACGGTAGCGCGTTCCTGATCGACGTGCTACCATCGGTTGCAGATACAGGCGGAACTCAGGAAGAGAGCGGATGCTGATGCAAGGCCTCGCGATCGAGCGGGAGGTTGTGATCGAGGCGCCGGTGGAGGTGGTGTGGCGCACCATCACCGAGCCTGATCAGTTGAGCCAGTGGTTCGCCGACCGGGTGGAGCTCGTCGTCGAACCCGGCGCCCATGGCTTCATGCGGTTCGGGGACCAGGGCGGTCCTGTCGTCGTGGAGACCGTCGACCCGCCGACTCGGTTCTCATTCCGCTGGAACTACCCCAGCGGGCAGGAGCCGGTGGCCGGCAACTCGATGCTCGTCGAGTTCACGTTGACACCCGAGGGGCCGGAGCGGACCCGTCTTCGGGTCGTCGAAAGCGGCCATGAGCTGCGCGACTGGCCCGATGCTGAGAAGCGGCGCTACGCCGACGAGCACGAGGACGGCTGGGGCGAGTACCTGGATAACCTCGTCGAATTGCTCGCTAAACGCCGATGACGGCGCAGATCGATGACGAGCTGTGGTCGGCCATCGCCGATCCGTCTCGCCGCCGGGTCCTCGACCTCCTGATCAGCAACAGTGAGGTGAGCGCGAGCTGGCTGGCCGGACGGGTGCCGTTCTCCCGCCAGGCCGTCTCCAAGCATCTGGTCGTGCTCGAACGGGCAGGGCTGATCACCAGAAGCAAACAGGGCCGGGAAGTCCTTTACCAGGTACAAGCCGACCGTCTCGACCAGGCCACCCGGGCCATGGCCGAGCTCGCCGCCCGGTGGGACCGGCGGCTCGACGCGGTAAAGCGGCTCGCCGAGGCCGCGTACGCGAACAGGGAGGACAACAATGACCGAGCACAAGACCGGAACACGTGAGCAGTGGCTCGCCGCCCGGCTCCAACTGCTCCAGGCGGAGAAGGAGCTGACCCGCCGCGGCGACGACCTCGCTCGCCAGCGGCGGGAACTGCCGTGGGTTCGCCTCGACAAGGACTACCGCTTCGACACCGAGAGCGGTGCGGCCTCGATCGCCGGCCTGTTCGGAGGCCGGTCGCAGCTGCTGGTATACCACTTCATGTTCGACCCCGGTTGGGACGAGGGCTGCCCGAGCTGCTCGTCGATCGCCGACGGCTTCGACAAGACGTACCCGCATTTCCTGAACCACGACGTCGCGTTCACCGCCGTGTCGCGGGCGCCGCTGGACAAGCTGCTCGCGTACCGGGACCGGATGGGATGGAGCTTTCCCTGGGCGTCATCGGGAGGCAGCGACTTCAACTACGACTTCCACGTCACGATCGACCCGTCGGTCACGCCCGTCGAGTACAACTACCGAAACCAGGCCCAGCTGGAGCAGGCGAACATCGCGTGGCGCGACTGGGTAGGCGAGCAGCCGGGCATGAGCGCGTTCGCCCTCGACGACGGCGTCGTCTACCACACCTATTCCGCGTACGCCCGGGGCTTCGACGCCCTCTGGCCCATGTGGCAGTGGCTTGACCGCACCCCGCTCGGCCGCGACGAAGGCGACTGGTCGTGGTTCCACCGCCACGACGAATACGACAGCCAGAAGAGTTCGGCTCCCAGCGAAGCGAGCGACTACAACAGCGAGATCATCGAGGAGTTCCGGGCGAACCAGGGGCGCGTTGGCGGCATGTGGGCGGGCACCACGCTCCTTCTCCTCCACCACGTTGGCGCCAAGTCCGGGATCGAGCGAGTCACGCCACTGGCGTGCTCCCCCCGGGGCGGCGACCGCTTCGCGATCTGGGCCGCCAACGGCGGATCGCCTACCCACCCGAACTGGTACTACAACCTCAAAGCCAACCCCAGGATCACGGTCGAGGTGGGTGCGCAGACGTTCACAGTCCTGGCCGAGGAACTTGGCGACACCGCCCGCGCCGAGCTGTGGCCACAACTGGTCGCGGAGTGGCCAAAGCCCGTGGCGGATTCCCCTGACCTCGGCGCGACCCAGGCCAAGTCCGCCCGCCAGTTTCCTGTCTTCCTGCTGACCCGGGAAGACTCTTAGTAGGGGTGGTCACGCGGTTTGCCAGTTGATGAGCGGGAGCAGGTGGCTGGGCTGGCCGCCGCGGCAGACCATGATCCGTCCGGCGATGGTGTCGTCAGCGAGGAACGTCATTGTGGCCTCGGCTATGTCTGCGGGGGTGAGCACCGGGGGGAGGGCGGCAAGCTCAGCGGGCGTCAGGCGGGCTCGCGACCGGCGTGAGGCCGGGGTGTCCACCAGGCCGGGGCAGATGCACTTGACCCGCACGCCTACTGATTCGCGCAGCGGTGACAGGCAGCCAGTAAACCGGATCACCCCTGCCTTCGCGACCGCGTACTCGGGAGCGTCGTGGCTGGTTGTTCCCAGCCACAGACAAAAGTGCCCGGGCAAGACAGCCTGGGGTGTGCGGGCCGATTCGATCTATTTGCCGTTTGCGGTGTCAGAGCACCGGAAACTGCACATATATGCGTGCCGGCTTGCCTGGCGCGGCCCCGTATGTCACTGCAGTCTCTCGCCGTCTCGCAAGTCGGGGGTGCCAGTATGCCGATCGCGCGATCGGCAGACCGCGGGACCAAAGGGTGCCGTCGCGTGCGTTAGCCGTCGAACATCGCGAAGAGGGTGTTGAGGCCTTCAGCCAGGAGCGGGTGCGTGAAGATCGCGTCGGCCATGGCCGTATAGGTGAGCTTGCCCAGCATGGCGACCTGGATGATGCTCATGATCTCGCCGCCTTCGCTGCCAAGGACCGCGCAGCCCAGGATTTGCCCGCTGTCCGCGTCGACGACGGCCTTCATGAAGCCGCGTGTCTCCCCTGTCTCGATGGCCCGGATGACGGCGCTCATCGGGAGCTTCGCCACCCGGATCGCGTGTCCTTGCGCCCTGGCCTCCCGCTCGGTCAGGCCGGCGCGGCCAAGCTGCGGGTCGATGAACATCGTGTAGGGAACGATCCGGTCGCGCGTGCTCGCTTTCTCGTGCCTGACCAGGTTGGCGCGCAAGATGCGGTAGTCGTCGTAGGAAAGGTGGGTGAAGGCCGGGCCGCCTTTGATGTCCCCCATCGCGTAGACGCCAGGGACACTGGTTTCCAGGTACTCGTCGACCTCGATGAAGCCCGCGTCGTTGAGCCGGATGCCGGCTGCCTCGGGGGTGAGCGCGTCCGTGTTCGGGATGCGGCCGATGGCCGACAGCAGGTGCGAGCCTTCGATCTGTCGCTCACCGTCCTGCGTGCTGACGATCAGCCGCAGGCGGCCGCCACCGGCCGCCTCCACCCGGGTCGGCATCGCCGAGGTCAGGATCGTGATCCCGTCATCGCGCAAGATAGCGGCGACCTCGTCCGAGACGTCATCGTCCTCGATCATCATCAGACGGGGTGCGGCCTGGATGATGGTGACCTCGCTGCCGAACCGGCGGAACATCTGCCCGAACTCCAGCCCGATGTAGCCGCCGCCGAGGATCATCAGGTGCTCAGGGAGCTTGTCCAGCTCCATGATCGACGTTGAATCGAGCACCGGGACGTCGCTCGCGCCGGTGATCGTCAGCGGCCTTGGCCGCGTCCCCGCGTCGATCACGATCACCGGCGCGCTGATCGGCCGCGTCCCGCCGTCCGTCAGGGCGACCTCGACCATCTTCGGCCCGGTGAAATGGGCCTCGCCTTCGATCAGGTCAAGCCCGTCTTGCGCCAGCCGGCTCGCGTAGTTCTCCCGCGCGCCGGCGACCATGGCCCGTTTACGCTCGCGCACCGCGGCCAGATCCACCGATACCGGACCAAGGCGCACGCCGTACTCCGCGGCGCGGCGCGCCTGGTAGGCGAGGCGCGCGCTGGCGACCATCGTCTTGGTCGGGGTGCAGCCCGAGTTGACGCAGACACCGCCGAGCGGGCCGCGCTCGACGAGCGCCACCTTCTGGCCCGCCTTCGCCAGCTCCACCGGGAGGAACCGGCCGCCCTGGCTGGTCCCGATCACGATCGCGTCATAGTGCTCATCGGCCACTGCGTCATCTCCCATGTCCTGGTGACTGCGTCGGCGTGGACCCGTGAGAGCGTAACGAGCCCGCCGCGACGTGACGTCACCCTGCCCGCATGATGTAACGGCACCCGTCAGGAATGCCGCGGCGAACACGCGGGTTTAGCCGGGCATGAGCGTGTTCACTGACAAGGAACTCGACTATTTCACCGAGCAGCGCCTGGGGCGGATCGCGACCGTTGGCCCGGACGGGCAGCCGCATGTGGTACCGACTTCGTTTCGCTATAACGCCGAACACGACGCGATAGACGTGGGCGGCTTGCGGATGAGCCAGACCAAGAAGCTCCGTGACGTGCAGCGCACCGGGCGGGCGAGCATAGTGATCGACGATGTTCTCCCGCCATGGCAGCCCCGGATGATCGAGGTGCGCGGGACCGCCGTGGTGGTCCCAGCGGGAGGCAAGGCCCTGAACGAGCGGTTCGAGGACACCATCGTGCGCATTCAGCCCACGCGGATCATCGCGTTCGGCATCGATGCGGGCGAGACGTCCAACGCACGATCGGTCAGCGCGACCTAACGAATAGCTGCCCGGCTAGCGCGCTCTCCGGACGTTCACGACCCTGCGTTTGCGCAAGGACTCGAGCCATTCGTGCCCGCTGAGCAGCCGTGTGGTCTTGCCCGACCTGACCTCGCCCGCGGCGGCAATGGCCATCGAGACGCTGGCAGCGGTCATATCGTCGGGTGCCTCGTAGACGACCAGCACGTCATACTCGCCAAACGGAAAGCCGGCTACCAAGATCTTGGCGCCCAGGTCCTCAACTGTCGGCCTGATCGTTTCCACGGGGTCTTCCGGCTCCTTGAGCTGAGCCGCCATCGACTTCGCGGTATAGGAGGCTTGGTACATGTAGAGCGGCATCGAGATTCCCCTCAGGCGGGCGCAGGTCCATTGATCACCCGCCAGCCCCTGTGCGGTTTAACGATGGTAGACCCAGCCCGGACGGGCGCACCACCCTCCGTCATGCCCATTCGTATCAGCCGCTGGCGGCAGAGAAGCGACAGAAAAGCGGTAGAAATAATCATGTGGCTGGAACCGGATCGCTGCGCACTTACCTGGGAACCGCGCCAGGGGTAGGCAAGACCTACCGCATGCTGGCCGAAGGCCGCGACCGCGCCGCCAGCGGCGAGCGGGTGGTGATCGGCTGGCTCGAGACGCACGGCCGCCCGCAGACCGACCGTCAGGCCGAGGGTTTGGAGGTTATCGAACCTCAGCTGGTGGAGTACCGGGGTTCGCGATTCCCCGAGTTCGACCCGGCCGCGGCGATCGCGTCCGGCGCGGACGTGGTCTTGGTGGATGAGCTCGCGCACATGTCACCGGACCGCGGCAGGCAGCGCTGGGAAGACGTCGCCGACGTCCTGGCCGCCGGGCTGGACGTGGTCACCACCGCCAACGTCGCGCACCTGCGATCGGTGCGGGACTACGCGGCCCAGATCACCGGGGTGGGGACGGTGGCGTCCGTGCCCGATGAGTTCGTGCGCTCGGGCGACGTCGTGCTGGTGGACATGCCCGCCGACGCGCTGCGCAGGCGGATCGCCTCGGGCTCCGTGTACTCGGCGGAGCAGGTCGGCGGGGCGCTTGCCGACTACTTCCGCGCCGCCAACCTCGCCGCGCTCAGCGAGCTGGGCCGGGCGTGGATGGACGGAACAGCCGAGGATCTCGCCGAGGAACTGCTCGCCCGCCTCGGGCTGGCCGGGTCGGCCGTGCCGCCGGTCGTGCTGGCCGCCGACTCCGGAACGGCGTCGGGTGAGACGCTGATCCACCGTGCGGCCGAGATCGCCAGGGAGGCGGACGCGCAGCTCGTCGTCGTGCACGTCCGGATCACCGACGGCCTTACCCGCGGCCGGCCCGCCGACGACTTGAACAGGCACAGGAAGCTGACCGCCGAGCTCGGCGGAACCTACATCCAGGTCCAGGAGTCCACGCTGGAAGCGGGGCTCGCCAAGGCCGCCCGGGCCCAGGACGCGGCCATCGTCGTGGTCGGCGGCCACCAGTCCCGGCTAGCGGAGCTCTTCCTCGGTTCGGTCTCAGGACGGCTGCGCAAGTTGCTGCCGGAAGCCGATGTCCGAGAAGTGGCCACCTGATCGAATAAGCCGTTCCCGCGCGGGCCGCTCCGCGGCAGGGGTTCCAGCCGTGGGGCGGCCCGCGCCGCCAGTGCCGCGGCGACGTCTGGCGGTACCGGCACGTTCGAGCCCTGGAAACCGCGGAACGGGCGGAACGAGCCGAGCTGGACGTCCTCGAGCAGCTCAAACCTGAGCAGTGGCGGGCTGATGCGGTAGTCGAACCTGATGTCGGTCCGCCACCGGAAGTGCGCCGGGTCCGATGGCTGAACGGGGTGCTCGTACGTCTGCGACACGATCGTCGCGGCGTAGTAGATGCCAGGGTCTTTCGGCCCCACGATCTGCAGCCAGACCCGGTCGCCGACCGCCATCCGGTCCCGGTAGCGAGGCGTGCCCCACCACTGCTCGCGGGAGGCTGCCACCGCGGCGTCCAGGTCGTAGTGCCGGCGGTTGCCCTGAAAGATCCAGTCAGCCATGACTTCTTTGTACTAGCCAACCGGGCTGGCCCGGTCGCGGGGGGTGGCGGGGCGGGACGGGCTGCCGCGTTACAGTGGGGCGGTGACGCTACCGTATGACTCCGAGGCGAAGTTCGCCGACTACGCACACCCGCAGATGCTGGTGACCACCGAGTGGCTCGCCGCCCACCTTGACGACCCCGGCCTGGTAGTGGCCGAGTCGGACGAGGATGTGCTGCTGTACGAGACGGGGCATATCCCTGGCGCGGTCAAGCTGGACTGGCACACCGAGCTCAACGACCCGGTCACCCGCGACTACGTCGACGGGGCCGGGTTCGCCCGGCTGATGTCGGCCAAGGGCATCAGCCGGGACACCACGCTGGTGCTCTACGGGGACAGGAACAACTGGTGGGCCGCGTACGCGTTGTGGGTCTGCTCCCTGTTCGGGCACCCTGACCTGCGGCTGCTGGACGGCGGCCGGGCCAAGTGGCTGGCCGAGGGCCGTCCCGTCAGCACCGACGCGCCGCGGCGGCCGCAGACGGACTACCAGGTCATCGAGCGGGACGACACGCGGATCCGCGCGTTCAAAGACCAGGTGCTCAGCCACCTCGGACAGCCGTTGATCGACGTCCGCTCGCCCGGTGAATACACCGGGGCGCTGCTGCACATGCCCGACTACCCGCAAGAAGGCGCGCTGCGCGGCGGGCACATCCCCGGGGCCAAGAGCGTCCCATGGTCACGCGCGGCCGCCGAGGATGCCACGTTCCGCCCCCGCGCCGAGCTTGAGGCGATCTACGAAGGTGACGCCGGCCTGCACTCCGACGATGACGTCGTGGTCTACTGCCGCATCGGGGAGCGGTCCAGCCACACCTGGTTCGTGCTGCACCACCTGCTCGGCTACCCGCACGTGCGTAACTACGACGGGTCGTGGACCGAGTGGGGGAACAGCGTCCGGGTCCCCATCGCCCGCGGAGAAAACCCGTGACCGCCACCTCCCTGCATCCCCGGCTGCAGGAGATCGCCGACGAGTTCCATGAGCTCCCGGACGCCCACCGGCTCCAGCTGCTGCTGGAATTCGCCCGGGAACTGCCGCCGCTGCCCGACCGCTACGCCACGGACCACGACCTGCTCGAGCGCGTGCCGGAATGCCAGACGCCGCTTTTTCTGGCGGTAGAGGTCGACCCGGACGACACCGTGCACCTGTTCTTCGACGCGCCGCCGGAGGCGCCGACGACCCGCGGCTTCGCCGGCATCCTGCACACCGGGCTGGACGGGCTGACCGCCGACGAGGTCCTGGCCACGCCCGGCGAGTTCACCAGCCAGCTCGGGATACAGGACCTCGTGAGCCCGCTGCGGCTGCGCGGCATGGCGGCGATGCTGGCGCGGATCAAACACCAGATCCGCGACCGGCAGGCCTGATTTCTCGCCCCGCGTGCGCACCGTCCGCTGGTGGACCGGGTTGAGCCCGCGGCGCAGGCTTCTCCTTGGCGGGCTCGCCTTCGTCGTGGCCGCGGTCGCGACCGTCGCCGGGGTGCACCTCTCCCAAGGCGAGCCGCAAGCGGTGGCCGGCCGTCCTGGTGCGGTGCTGCTCGTTCCCGGGTACGGCGGGTCGACCACGTCGCTGGATCAACTAGCCGCGCGGATCCGCGTTACCGGCCGGACCGCGACCGTCGTGCCGCTGGCCGGCGACGGCACCGGCGACCTGACGGTGCAGGCGCGGGTGCTCGACGGGTACGTGAACCAGGCGATCGCGGCGGGGTCCGGGCCGGTCACGGTGATCGGGTACTCGGCCGGCGGCGTCGTGGCCTGGCTCTGGGACGTTGACTACGACGGCGGCTCACGCGTGGGCATGATCATCACCCTGGGATCGCCGCTGCACGGCGCGCGCATCGCGGCCGTGGGCACCGCGTACGATCCGGCGGAGTGCCCGGTCGCCTGCCAGCAGCTCGCGCCGGGCAGCGCCCTGCTGACCCAGTTGCAGCAGTCCGCGCGGGCGCGACCGCCCTGGCTGTCGCTGTGGAGCACGGTCGACCAGACGGTGCAGCCGCCGGATTCCGCCCGGCTGCCGGGCGCGGTGAACGTACCGCTCCAGTCCGTCTGCCCGGGCCTCGACGTCCAGCACGGCCAGCTGCCCACCGCCCCGGTCGTCGTCGGCCTCATCCTCCGCGCGCTGACCAGCGACCGCGTCACGGCCCCGGCGCCCGGCGACTGCGCCGCCATGACGGCCGAAGGGGAGTGACGCTCAGGTCGTCACGTCCCTTGTCGCGAAGTTCGCCCACGCGGCAGCCAGGAACACGACGACGTACACCGCCTGGATGGCGAATCCGCGGTCAATGTTCCGCCAGAAGATGGGCTGCCGGAAGAAGTCGATCCACGCCAGCCAGTACCGGGTAGGCAGGTACGGCTGGACGGCGCTCGCGGCGTTCAGGGTGACCAGGATCTCGCTGGCGACCAGCGCTCCCAGCGATCCGAAGGCCGCGCCGATCGCGGAGTCGGTGAGCGTGGACAGGAAGAGCGCGATCGCCGCGACACCGAGCATCGAGACGGTGATGAACGCCATCGCGCCGAGGACGCGCTCGAGGAGCTCGAGAAAGGTCAGCGGAGTCCCGGACAGCGACGTGATGCCCGCGCCGGCCTGCAGCCCAGCGGTGGGGCCGCCGCCGGCGCCCGGGGCGATCGAACCGGAGATGCCGCCCGGTGGTGTGCCCACCGCGGCGGCACGAGACGGGCCGAGGATAAACACGCCGGTGGCGTAGGAGGTGACCGTGACGGCGACGACCGCGAGCAGCGTGAACGTGATGACGGCCAGGAGCTTGGCGACCAGCAGCTTGGTCCGGCCCACCGGGCGGGCCAGCAGATAGCGCAGCGTGCCCGCCGAAGCCTCGCCCGCGATCGAGTCGCCCGCTATCACCGCCACGGTGACCGGCAAGAACACCGGCAGCACGAGGGCCAGCGCCGCCGCCGGATACAGCTGCCCCTCGTCGAGCACGGCGGAAAGGAACGCGCTGCCCTGCCCCGGCGGCGGCGCCAGGTGCGTGACCGCGATGAAGATCGCCACGACCAGCGGCAGCGCGCAGATCAGCCCGATGGACAGCCAGGTCCGCAGCCGGCGGACCAGCTTGAACAGCTCAACGGCGATCACAACTCTTCCCCTCGGGGGGTGTGGGGGGTCGTCCCCCCACGAGCAACATCCCCCCCGAACTGGTCCGAGCCCGCCCCCGTCACGTCCAGCACGATCTCCTCCAGGGTGCGCCGCTGCACCGCCAGCGACCGGACCGGCACGTCGGCCCGCACGAGGCGGGCGTTCAGCGCCGCCGGATCCGTGGACAGGACCACCAGGTCCTCCCCGTCCCGGCGCTCAACGAGGCCGTCCAGAGCCGCGACCGCACGTTCCGGATCATTGGTAGAGATCAGCACCCGGCCTGTCGGCTTCTGCAGCGCGGCGAGCTGATCTTGCAGCACCAGCCGGCCGGAGTCGATCACGCCGATGCGGGTGCACAGCGCGGCGACCTCCGGCAGCAAGTGGCTGGACATGAACACGGTCACGCCCGCGGCGTTCAAATCGATGAGCAGGTTGCGGATGTCCCTGATGCCGCGCGGGTCAAGGCCGTTGGTCGGCTCGTCGAGGATCAGCAGCCGGGGGCGGCGCACGAGCGCGGCGGCCAGGCCGAGCCGCTGCCGCATGCCGAGCGAGTAGTTGCGGACCGGCCGCCGGTCGATGCCGCCCAGGCCGACCTGCTCCAGGGCCTCGTCCACCCGGCGGCGCCGGGTCCGCCGTGCGCCGTGCGGTCCCGCCGCGTCGAGCAGCCGCAGGTTGGCGCGGCCGGACAGGTGCGGGTACGCGGCGGGCTCCTCGATCAGCGCGCCGATGTCGGGCAGCACCCGGCTGACGTGCCTGGGGACGCGCTCTCCCAGCACGGAGATCTCGCCGCTGGTCGCGTACACCAGGCCGAGCAGCATGCGGACGAGGGTGGTCTTGCCGCTGCCGTTCGGGCCGAGGAGTCCGTATCTGTCGCCCGGCCGGACCTCGAGGCTGACCTCGTGCACCGCCTCGACATGACCGAAGCGCTTCGTCAGGTTCCGTGTCTCGATCATTGGTCCTGATCCGGTTTGGCCGCGAGCACCTTGGCCGCTTCCTCGAGCACGCTCTGGCTGACGAGCCCGACCAGCAGGAACGTGTCGGGCGAGGCGTACGGGTGGACGAGAACGAGGTTGACGAGCGGCGCGCTGGCCACCGCTCCGTCGCCGTCGGAGAACGTCAGCGGGGTCGCGCCCGCGTTCAGCGCGTCGTCGAGCAACTGGCCCCCGGTGCCGGGGTGAAAGGTGAGCACCGCGAACGCGGTCAGCCCGCCGCCGTACAGGCCGATCCGCGGCACGGGCGCCGGCTCCCGAGCGAACCCGGCCAGGCTGCCGGGCAGCACCTCGTCGTCCAGGTTCTGCAGCACCCCCGCGAACTGGCTTGGCGTGGTCGTCGTGAACCCGGTGCCGGGCCCGCGCTGCGGCGTCAGCACGTTTTCGTCCGGCGTCCACGGGCCAGCCTGGAGGAACTGCGTTTCCAGCGCCGGCTGCGCGGCCCCCCGGCCGAAGACCTGCACGCGCAGCGGCAGCCCGGTCGCCGGCGCCGCCCAGATGTCGGCCTGCGCGATGGTTGACTGCGGGCTGGCCGGCCTGACCGCCAGACCCGCCGCGCTCTGCCCAGCCACCCGCTGTGGCGGCAAAATGCTGAGCTTCGCATTCGGTCCAGCCTCTGCGATTATCCGAACGGCGAGCGCGGAAGGCACGAGGTCGGCGGCTCTTGGCAGCCGGATGACCTCGGGGCCATAGATCCCGGTGAGCAGCTGCTCGCCCGAGTCCCAGACGAAGGTGTCGTCGCCAATCTGGTACGTGTCGTTCTCGCCGGTGTCGGAGAGCGTGTCCACCCGCCAGTGATCGGGCGAGGCCTGCCAGACCCGCATCCGGGTCACCCCGTCGAGCAGCGGTATCACGCCGGAGAAGGCGGGCAGCGGCGGCAGGCCGAAGGTCGCGTCGCTTTCCGCGTAACCGCTGAACGACAGGCGCTGCGAGCCGAGGATGCGGTTCTCGAGCTGACGCGGCGTGGACAGTGGCACGGTCGCCGGCAGCGCGCTGGCCAGGACGGGCAGGCAGCAAAGGACGGTGACGCCGGTCAGCACGACGATCCAGCGCCACCTGGTAAGCCGCCGGTTGGCGAGCCGGGCGAGCCCAGGGCGCACCCCCTCACGATAGGGGAACTCAGGGCTGAGTAGGGAACGACGGAGGGGGCTGCGTCCGTAGGGAGACCACGGCGACGGTGATGAAGAGGATGCCCAGAGCCACGGCCCCCCAGCCGAGCAGCAGGCCGATGAGCGCCAGGCCAGCACCCTGTTCCCCGGTGCGCTTGATCTGACTCCTGGCCATGTGGCCGAACACGATCGTCGGAATGGTCGCCAGCGGCCCGAAGGCGAACTGCGCGAGCCCGCAGGCGACGCTCGCTATCGCGAGGTTGTTGGTCCTGGCTTCTGCGGGCTCCATGCTCGTGCCGGTGGCCGGGGGCGCCATGATCCCGTGCGCGGCGGGCAGATCCGCGACGAGCAGGTCCAGGTCGGCGTAGGTGCGCGCCGACAAGGCCTGCTCCAGGCGCTCGTCATACTCGTCCTTGGTCAGCCGGCCTTCGGTGTAGGCCCCGTTGAGGAACTCCACCACGCGGTCGCGGTCCGCGTCGGCGGCCCGCATGATACCCCGTAGTCCGCTCTCGCCGCTGTCATTCAGCCCCATTACCCCATCTTAGGCACGGTGTCCGAGATGATCGCACGTCAGCGACGTGACCCCCGGCACGTCCGCGGGTCCGCCGGCCGCGGTGCTTTGGTCGCGGCAACCAAATTTCCCGCCCCGAATTGTGCCAGTCGTACTGGGCGGTGGCGCCGACGCGGGGTGCGGTGGATTATGGACTAGCCGTGAGGAAGGGGCCATATGAGCATCACCACGCGAGCCGCGGTCTGTCGGGTGCCCGGTCAGCCATGGGAGATCACCGAGCTAGATCTGGACGAGCCGAAGGCCAATGAGGTCAGGATCAAGTTCTTCGCGGCTGGCCTGTGCCACTCCGACGACCACATTCAGAAGGGCGACGCGGCGATGCGCTTGCCGGTGGTCGGTGGGCACGAGGGCGCGGGCGTCGTGGACGCGGTGGGCGATGCCGTCACCCGGGTCGCCGTCGGCGATCACGTGACCTGCTCGTTCATCCCTGCCTGCGGCCAGTGCCGGTACTGCGCGACCGGTCGGCAGAACCTGTGCGACGCCGGCAAGAACGCCGCTACCGGGATGTTCCCCGACGGCACGTTCCGGTTCCACCAAGGCGGCGAGGACTTCGGCGGGCTGTGCGTGCTCGGCACGTTCTCGCAGTACGCGGTGGTCCACGAGTTTTCCGTCATCAAGATCCCGCGGGAGATCGGCTTCGACGTCGCCGCGCTGGTGGCCTGCGGCGTGCCGACGGGCTGGGGCTCGGCGGTACGCGCGGGCGACGTGCGCGCCGGGCAGACCGTGGTGATCTACGGCGCGGGCGGCGTGGGCAGCAACGCGGTGCAGGGCGCCAGGTTCGCCGGGGCGAAGAACGTGGTCGTGGTGGATCCGGTGCCGTTCAAGCGGGAGATGGCAAAGGTGTTCGGCGCCACGCACACCTTCGCTACCGCCGAGGAAGCACGCGAGTTCGTGGTCGAGACGACCTGGGGCGAACTGGCGGACCGGGCGATCATCACGGTCGGCAGGCTGCACGACGAGGTGATCAAGAACGCCATCCAGGTCGTCGGGAAGACCGGCCAGGTCACGATCACCGCGGTCGGGAACGGCTGGGTCAACGAGAACCCCGGCATGCTGATCGGCTACCAGCGCCGCATTCAGGGCTCGATCTACGGCGGTTGCAGCCCGCTGTCCGACGTGCCGCTCCTTGTCGGCCTCTACCAGGCGGGCGAGCTCAAGCTGGATGAGCTGATCACCCGCCGCTACAAGCTCGACGAGATCAACGAGGGCTACCAGGACATGAACGACGGCAAGAACATCCGTGGCGTCATCATCCACGAGCACTGATCCGGTGGCGAAGGAAGGGAACCGCAGAAGATGAGCATCACCACCCGCGCCGCCATCGCCCGTGCCCCGCACGTCGGCTGGGAGATCGTCGACCTGCGACTCGATGAGCCAAAGGCGCACGAGGTCAGGGTCAAGATGATGGCCGCCGGGCTCTGCCATTCCGATGACCACATCACCACCGGCGACGCTCCGATCCGGCTGCCGGTCGTGGGCGGCCACGAGGGCGCCGGCATCGTCGAGTCGGTCGGCCCCGGCGTGCGGCGCGTCAAGCCGGGCGACAAGATCGTCTGCTCGTACATCCCGGCCTGCGGCGCCTGCCGGCCGTGCTCGACCGGGCACTCGAACATGTGCGTGAAGGGCCTCAACGCCGGTACCGGCATGTTCGAGGACGGCACGTGGCGCTTCCACGAGGGCGACACGGACATCGGCGGCTTCTGCACGCTCGGCACCTTCTCCCAGTACGCGGTCGTCTCTGAGTGGGCCACCGTGCCGCTGCGTGAGGACTTCCTGGACATCCCGTGGGAGATCCTGTGCCTGGTGGGCTGCGGCGTGCCGACCGGCTTCGGATCGGCGGTGCACGCCGCCGAGGTGCGGGCCGGCGACACCGTGGTGATCTTCGGCTCCGGCGGCGTGGGCAGCAACGCGGTACAGGGCGCCAGGTTCGCCGGGGCCAAGAACGTGGTCGTGGTGGATCCCGTGGAATTCAAGCGGGAGATGGCCACCACCGTGTTCGGCGCCACGCACGCGTTCGCTACCGCCAAGGAGGCGCACGAGTTCGTGGTCGAGACCACCTGGGGCCAGCTCGCCGACCACGTGATCATGACGCCCGGCGCGGTCACCGAGGAGATGGTGCAGGCCGCGGTGTTGATGACCGGCAAGGGCGGCAAGGTGACGATCACAGCGGTCGGCCACATCAACGAGCGCGCCGTGCACGTGCACGCCGGCATGCTGATCGGCTACCACCGCCAGATCCGGGGCGCGCTGTTCGGCGACAGCAACCCGCTGTACGACATCCCGATGCTGCTAGGCCTGTACAAGTCCGGCCAGCTCAAGCTGGACGAGCTGGTCACCCGCAAGTACACGCTTGACCAGGTGAACCAGGCGTACCAGGACATGAACGACGGCAAGAACATCCGCGGCGTAATCGTCCACGAACACTAGTTCCGGCTATCGACGCGGCGCTCGAGCGCCTTTCCCTGCCCGGGCGCCATTCCCTGCCCGGGCGCCATTCCCTGCCCGGGCGCCTCGCCCTGCCGGGCGCCTTGCCCTGCCCGGGCGCCATTCCCTGGCAGGCTGTGAAAGGGTGGCCGACCGATTTGCGGGCTATGTCCGGATATACCTCCTTGCCGGCAGCTACTGTGCCCGGATGAATGTCCCGTTCAGCTGCCAATAGGGCCTGTTGCAAAACTCGGTCTGCCGGATTTCTGGTGTTAATGCTGGCAGAATGGATTTATGGCACGCCAGT
>Ga0210390_10000628_pt1 | contig 37468 bp, 28 predicted proteins | sample IncBWH11OmetaG_FD_161050 | JGI IMG/M metagenome (GOLD analysis project Ga0210390, IMG submission 161050) | Forest soil microbial communities from Barre Woods Harvard Forest LTER site, Petersham, Massachusetts, United States - Inc-BW-H-11-O ...
TTCCGTTTGCTTGCTCGTATTTGCCGGGAAAATCGAATATCCAGTACATGTTCTGGGGATTCGTGGTCATCTTCTTTCCGATCGCAAAGATGTTTGCAAACTATGAGCAGCGCACGCTCCATCTTCCGCTTCAATATGCCGGCATGATCAGTGCTCTCACTGCCGCTGCGCTGGAGCTTTGGGTCTTCAATCGGCATCACGCCAGGTCGGCGGTCCTCTACTATGAGGAACTTCCGCCGGAGGTGATTACAACCTTGGGACTTAGCTATTGGTAAACAGGCTTTACGCAAGGATCCGGCATTCCGATTGGATCACCGCTTCTATGAGAAGGTCACGAAAGTCAAGGCCGACGTGGCGGCCGTTCTAGTCTGACCGCGGAACTTTCCAGAAGTGGTGGTGAACAGTGTCAAGGGCGTCCGCCAGGACGTTCATCTTGACCCTTGACACTGTTCACCACCACCAGACCCTCGACCAGGGAACGAAGCGGAACACGTTTTAGTTCAGCTTCGTTCCTTATTGGAGTGGAATTCGTCTTCGCGATTTCACCCCACGATTCGCTTCTGCAACGCGCGCTTCCGAGGTTTAATTGAGCCACCCACGTTGCCGGGCTTCTATCCGCACTCTGACAATTTGGGTCCGATTTAAAGCCCAGGTCCATCACCATGATGATGGACCTGGGTTGTTGGGGCGCTGCCATCTAGCCAGCGGTCTCTAAAGGACCGAGCGGTCACCCGCAGTCGCCCCAACAAGGCGGTGGATGTGTCAATCAACCCATAAGCAGATCGTCTTGAAGCGAACAAAACCATTTGTGTTTCTCGTCTACGCAGCGGCTGGTTGGGTTATCGTCCTTGGCATTCCGTGGCCCAGGGGCTCATAGACTTCGCCACTCGACCAAAGCCGATGCAGTAAGACGGCAAGTTTTCGCGCCACTGCGACGGATGCTCGTTTCTTGGCGTTCTTTCCGCCACGCTGGCAGAGTTTCATTCCGAATCGTCGTAAGTCTGTGTCCGGCCCGAACGGGCCGAGGATGGAGTGCGCGCTCCCGACCAGCAGTTGCGCAGCATTCTGTCGCCAGCCTTGCTGATGCCCAGCTGCGACTGGCTGTCCCCGGAATCCTCCTGCTGAGACACTAATCCCAGATACGGACCAACATCGCGACTTCTCTTAAAACGCAGCGGAGTCTCCACAGTCAACACGTAGGCTAGTGCGGTGATAGGCCCTACTCCGGTCACCTGTCGCAATAACTTGGTGTGCATATACTTTTCACTGGCCAGCTTTTCGATGCGCTGATCGTAGGCCATTGATTTCCTCACTCAACGTCGCGATCAGACGTAACAGCGGTTGCAACGTCTCTCCCACTTCGTGGGGAATCTGGTCTGCCGCTCTCCGCGAGAAGCTCACGCTGGAACAGCCCGACAGCCTCGCTCCCATGGTCTTCACCATCCCGCGCACGGTGCTGATTAATTTCGTGCGCGACTCGACCAGAGAATCGCGAACGCGAATTACCAGCAGATCCTCACGTACTTCCGTACTGCGATGTTGAATCGGATACAACGATTTCGGATCCATCCTCCCCAGCCGGGCCAGCTTGTTGGCATCGATCCGATCGTTCTTGCGTCGGCGACGCTTCGATCCTTGCATCTGCCGCGCATTGGCCACCAACACCTCATGCCCAAAGCCCGATCATGACTTCCCGCACCCAGGCCGAATGGGTTCCTACTTCGAATACCACCCGCGACATCGCCAAGCCTTGAAAGAACTCCGCAACCTCTTGCCGCCTCGTCCGAAACTGGCCTTCGGCAAGTGTTTCGCCACTTAAACCCAAAATGCAGTAGTTGCTCCACTGGTCCCCAAGATCCACCCCCGCCGTCAAACGATCCAGGTTCGGACTCACTGCATCACACCCGCCTCTTGCTCTTTCAGCAACCGGGACACTGTTCACTTCCAACTGCTTCGTCAGTTGTGAAACCAGGTCCGCCATCACTTCGCCTGAGTCCTGTCGCCTGGCACTCGCGAGTTCCTACGCTTCATCGGCGGTTCATTCTTCTTCACAGAATTGCTATCCTTCTTCACGGGTCGACCTCCATCCTTCGGAATTGCACCTTTGAGTGCGTTGATCATCGCCAGCTTAACGCTAGGCTCTGCCCCCGCCGATGTCGCAGATCAGAATCAGATCGCCATCACGGAGGTCCTCTTCCTTTCCTGCCTGCGCGTCTCGATTCGCCGCAATCCACGCATAAAATGCTGCCAGCGGTTCTTCGAGCAGAGTGAGTTTATCAAGCCCGGCGCGGCGAGCAGCTTCAACTGTCAGCTCACGCGCATCCTCATCGAAGGAAGCGGGAACGGTGAGGACAATTTCCTGATGCTCAAAACGCGTCTCTGCGGCGGTCCCCATTGTGCCGTTCCATGCGTCGCGCAGATGCATGAGGTAGCGCGCGGAAGCTTCAATAGGGGAGATCATCGGCTGCGGCGGTTCAGCCTGCGCCGGCAGGATGTTGGCGCGGCGATTCACCCCAGGTAAGAAAGCCATGACTTGGCCGAGGACACCTGGCGGGTGGGGACAAGGGCTCCCATTTCGCGCGCGAGCAGACCGGTGACCATGGGCGGATCCTCATCCCACGTGGCGCTGACCGCTCCGGCAGACAGCTCATCTTCGGTTGGGAGGTAAAGAAAAGAAGGAAGTGTGGGCAATATGCGGACTTCACCCTGCCGACTGCGGTACGGGGAAGACATGAATCGGGAAGTCCGCATCGGGTGTTTTCTCAGTGTCGAAGTACGCCACAACAGAGTTTGTCGTGCCCAGATCGACGCCGATCAGATAACGGGAAGGCACCGATAAACTCAGCTCCCCGTCTTTTCACGGATGTTAAGCTCAAGCTTCCAGCGCTGCTTGCCGTCACGGGATACGCACCAGGCCTTGAGCGTGCCGATTTCAGTAACGCGCGTCTCGAGCCGCACCGGTACGACAGTTCCCTGCTGCCCAGCCAATGTAAGCGTGACTTCCAGCGGGCCGAGTTCTTCGAGATCGTCACCCCAATCCTCCAGCAGGCTGCCGACATGGTCCTGCTTGTGAACGCTGGAAGTGAGGAAACGAAACTCGGCCCGTCTTGCCCGGCAGATTTGCAGTTTGCGAATTGCCAAGCTGGATCCGGCTGCGTAGAAGTTCGAATTGCAGTTGTGAGATGGCTAGACCCACGGTCCAGTGCGGCAGAGTAGCCGCACTTTTTCAGGCACGGTAAAATACGCTTTCCTGTAACTCTCACAACGGGAGTCCTGACGAAGCGAGGGGAGCATTGCCCGATTATATTGATTGGCCGCAGACGAATCCGCCGCGTCGCAGCCGTCGCCGTTTCTTTACTATTGTTGTCGCTTTCATCCTTTGCATCGTCTTTGGCGGTCGCACGGCATTGTCGTATTGGGTGGATCTGCTCTGGTTCAGGACACTCGGATACTCGGAGGTGTACTGGAAGACGCTGAGCCTGCAATGGGGTATCTTCACGGCTTTTGCAGCGGCTACATTTGTCATTCTGTACGGAGCCTTCTCAGCGCTGAAAAGAGCTCATCAGGGCGATTTGCCGAGCGGACACACGATTTTCATCAACGGAAAGCCGGTGACGCTCACACTTGAGCCGGTCCTACGCTTTGCCGCGTTGGGCGTGTCGCTCGTCGTTGCCGGTGCGACCGGCGTCGGTATGATGGCGGAGTGGCCAACGCTGGCGCTCCTGTGGTACACGCCGCACGTTACCGGCGGCGTAGTGGACCCGATCTTTGGCAAGCCGCTGAACTTCTTTCTGTTCATCCTGCCCGCATGGCAGCTCATCGCCGGCTGGCTGCTCACGCTTGCCGTGATTATGTGCCTGCTGGCCGTTCTCTTCCTGCTCATCACGGGGGGAACCCGTGCGCTCGCCAAAAACCGCAGCAGTTATGGCCGGTCACCCTGGCGCGGGCTCTCCATCACTTTTGCGTTCCTGCTGCTGACGCTCGCGATGCGTGCCTATATCGGGCGGTTCGAACGATTACTCGATGACCATACGATCTTTGGGGGGGTGACCTATACGGACGCACACGTGACGATCGGTGGCATGCTGATCGTCTGCGCGGCGCTGGTTCTGGGCGCGGTGATTTCGGGCGTGAACGCTATATCAGCGCAGCGCGGACGCTGGCTTGTCGCGGCGATCCTTCCGGCCCCGGTCTGTTATGTCGCGCTTGGTGTAGTTGGCTGGTATGTCAGCAGCTTTATCGTCAAACCGAACGAGCTGGTTCGCGAACAACCCTATATCGCCCACAACATCGACATGACGCGGCAGGCCTACGGATTGGACCGGTTCTCGCGACGCGAGTTTCCCGCTGAGACGACCGTCGAGGCGATCGATCCGGCAAACAATCAGCCGACGATCCAGAACATCCGGCTATGGGACGTGCATGCACTGCAGGACACGCTGCGTCAGATTCAGGAAATCCGTACCTATTATGACTTTCCCGACATCGACATCGATCGCTATGAAATCAGCGGCGCGATGCGTGAGGTGATGCTCGCCACGCGCGAACTGAACGTCGACAAGCTGCCGGAGAGCAGCCGGAACTGGATCAACGAGAAGCTGATTTACACCCATGGCTACGGCATTACGATGAACTCCGTAAACGGGTTCACCCCGGAAGGGCTGCCCACGCTGATGCTGAGCAACATGCCAGTGCAGAGCGCGGTGCCCGGGCTTACCGTTACTCGCCCGGAGATCTATTTCGGCGAACTGACCAACACCGACGTATACGTCAAGACGCGGCAACAGGAGTTCAACTACCCGCAAGGCCAGACCAACAGCTTCACATCCTACGAGGGTAGCGGCGGCATCGTCCTCGGCGGCTTCCTGCGCCGCATCCTCCTAGCGCTGGATCGCGGCGATGTGGGGAAATTACCGTTCAGCGACGACGTGAGCGCGGAGAGCCGGCTGCTGTTGCGGCGCAACGTGCGTGATCGCGTATCGACCCTCGCGCCGTTCCTCACTTTCGACCCGGATCCGTACATCGTGGTCGGCGACGATGGCCGGCTGTCGTGGGTGATGGATGCGTTCACAGTTTCAGACAGCTATCCGTATTCGCGACATTACCGTCTCGGCGAGGATCCGATTAACTACATGCGGAACAGTGCCAAGGTGGTTATCGACGCCTACGATGGCACGACAACCTTTTACGTGTTTGACACCGAGGATCCGATTCTCGCCGCCTACCGCCGTATCTTTCCTGGCCTGTTCAAGGATGCGTCGGCCATGCCTGCCAGTCTCCGTAAACACGTGCGCTACCCGGAGTTACTGCTAAAACTGCAGGCGGACGTATACGGCCTGTATCACATGACAGATCCGCAGGTGTTCTACAACCGTGAGGATCTGTGGACGGTCGCGAGCGAAGTGGGCATGGCCGAGGGGGGCGAGCAGGCGGCGCAGGAAATGCAGCCGAATTTCGTGTTGATGAAACTGCCAGGCGAAGGCGGTGAGGAGTTCGTAGAAATTCTGCCATTTACGCCGGCCAACCGGAACAACCTGATTGGCTGGATTGCCGGCCGCAGCGACGGCGCACACTATGGCACGTCGGTGGTCTACGACTTTCCCAAAACCAGGCTGATTGACGGACCGCTGCAGATCGAGGCGCGAATCGATCAGAACGCGCAGCTTTCAGGGCAACTGACATTGTGGAATCAGCAAGGCTCGCACGTGCGGCGCGGGACGCTGCTGGTAATTCCGTGTGGGCGTGCGCTGTTGTATGCGGAGCCCATTTACCTCCAGGCGGAGCGGAGCCCGATGCCGGAGTTGCGGCTGGTCGTGCTCGCGCTTCAAGATCGGCTCGCGTACGGGCCAACCTTCGAGGCTGCCCTGGCGTCCCTTTTTGGCGGAGCGGCTTCGTCGCTCAGTTCCGCCGAACAGGCGCGACCCGCCGCCCCGGCATCCGCGGTTGGGCCCGGCGCCGAAGGTGATCTCAACGCACTCATCGCGGAAGCCGGCAAAGACCTTGCCGACTATCAGCGTCTGACGGCGGAAGGAAAACTCGGCGAGGCTGGTCAAAAGCTCGAAGCGTTGAAGCGCGCAATCGACAAGCTGAACGCGCGCCAAAGGTAGTCCGCTACTGGTCCTGGCTGTCGAAGTCTTCGCAAAGCCACTTCGATTGAGCTGGGCACTCCAGCTAAGACACCCTCGGTGTCGCAGAAGAGAACGGGGTGGACTTATCCACATCCCGACAGCGGCTATCTCAGCAACGAGATAACGGCGCTACACTAATGCCCAACCAGTACAAAGAGCGGACAGACCAGTTGGAGCTAACCGTTTTGTGAAAAAGCTATGATCAAACCTTCGAAGCATCCATCCATCCTGTGAAAGAGGAGTTCCAAGATGCGATTCAGGGTTAACGCTGTTTTCATGCTGTTTGCCTGCGCTGCCTCGGGCCTTGCGCTCGGCCAACAGACCAGGTCCGAAACAGATGTGAGCGGGAATTGGATGATGTCCGCGGACCTGTTTGGGAGCACAACCTATCTACGGATGGAACTGAAGCAGGCTGGCGACAAGTTGAGTGAGCCGGCTGTCGTTCTTCGAGAGTCCGGAGGAAGCCGCATGGCCAGGTTTCCGGGAGACATTGAGCGCACCTACTGGCTTACTGGTCACGGCGATCTTCTGCAGCTGCTGCTCAATACGATTCGCTGGGTTAGTCACAATGAGCGTGTTGTCCATGTAGAAGGGGCGGGTTCGATCGAGGTGTTTTGCTGGGAGACTTCTCCTGGCTATGCCATTCACTTGCTCAACTACACCAACCCCAGCGCACAGCATGGCTGGTTGCGGTCGGTCAACCCGCCTGGCCCACAGAAGGTGACGATGAGACTGCCATCGGGAGTCAAAGTTAGATCGGTTGCGCTTCTTAGAGCGGAACAGAGTCCTTTGTTTGAGTTCCGGAACCAGATGTTGCAGGTCACGGTTTCGTCTCTGGAAGATTACGAAGTGGCAGCCATCACGGTTGGATGAATTAGAGCTGCTCTATGAAGACCTCCTCTCGGCAGTCAAGCGATTCCACTCAGCGGAAATGACCATCAGCGGCATTGAGCTTGCAGAGAAGATTCGGAAACAGCAGTTCAAAACCGGAAACTTGCCGGGCAGACCCGCAACTGCTCCGGACATTTGGGCAGCTATTCTCGCTGACTGACTCCATCGAGAATTCTTTTCAGACACCCATCACGTGCGTTGGCAAAGTTTGCACCAGAACCGGATGAACCATTCGTAAGAGAAACGCGCTCGCCAGGCGGATCTTCACCTTGCATGGCGTGCGATGACATTTGCTTAAACGGGATCGTCGACACAGGCTCGAACTACCCTTTTGACATCTGCGAAAATGAATTGGGATGCGCATCAAGATCGCCAGCGTCGGCGAAACGGTCATCCGAAGTGAGGCAAGGCCGCTCACATTGGAGGAGATCTCCAGCGCCAGAATTCGAGAGCTGATCGCGCACATGCGCGAGACGTTGTCGGATGCTCCCGGTGTGGGCCTCGCGGCTCCACAGATCGGCGAGCCGTTGCAGCTGGCCATCATTGAAGACAAAGCGGAATATCAAGCAAGCCTGACAGCAGCAGAACTTGCCGAACGTGGACGCCGGCCTGTTTCTTTTCATGTCCTGATCAACCCCGAGATCCGGTTACTGTCGTCTCCGGATGTTGCCTTCTTCGAGGGATGTCTCAGCTTGCCGGGATTTCTCGGAATGGTGCCTCGCGCTCGAAAGGTATCGGTCAAAGCGCTGAACCAGTTTGGGAAACCTGTTCACATCGAGGCGGAGGGCTGGTACGCCCGCATTCTCCAGCATGAGATCGATCATCTGAAAGGCACCTTGTATATCGATCGCATGTGGAGCCGCAGCTTCTGCTCCCTCGACAACTACAACAAGCATTGGAAGTCGAAACTTACACGCGATCTCGTGCAGGAATTCGGTTCGTTGCGAAATCATGTCACCTTCTGACAGATGACATGCTCCAACCAGCCTGCTTCTAATCGGCTGGGCCATCTCCCGTAAATTGATTCTCGAAAGGTTTTCGATGAGTACTGTAAAACTCTGGACGGATGAAGAAGTTTCGAAAGATCCGCGCGTGAAAGCGATCTTCGATGATATCCGCACTACGCGCCAGTCCGATTTCATCAACAACTTCTGGCGAGCACTTGCGAGTAAGCCCGCTCTGCTCGAACGAACATAGTCCAGCATCAAGCAGGTCATGATCGAGCCGGGCGCTCTCGATCCTCTGACCAAAGAGTTGATTTATATTGCCGTGTCTGCAACGAATGTTTGCAGTTACTGTGTGCATTCCCATACAGCCGCAGCACGAGCGAAGGGACTTAACGACGAACAGTATGCGGAACTGGTTGCGGTCATTGGGATGGCGAACGAAACCAATGCACTGGCCACAGCATTGCAAATTCCTGTTGATCCGGAGTTTATGGTCCTCACCCCGGTATCCACCATCCGTAACTGGAATTTAGTTTAAGCTTTCACAATGCCAAAGCGAAGCGCAGGCCTCATGATGTACCGCCGATCGGCTCAGGATCTCGAAGTCTTTCTAGTTCATCCTGGAGGACCACTCTGGGCCAGGAAGGACAAGAGCGCGTGGACGATTCCGAAAGGTGAATATGAACCAGACGAGAATCCTCTTGACGCAGCACGGCGCGAGTTTGAAGAGGAGACGAGCTTTCGGGCTAACGGGGAATTCCTCGATCTCGGTACGATTAAGCAGAAGAGCGGAAAGCTGGTGATGGCATGGGCCTTTGAAGGCGATTGTGACCCAGCCAACCTGACGAGCAATACGTGTGAGATCGAATGGCCTCCACGCTCCGGACGCCGTATCGAAATTCCTGAAGTTGATTGTGGCCGATGGTTCTCTATCGAGGAAGCACGGAAGTACCTCCGCGAAGAACAGCGGCCACTCTTAGACAATCTGTGCACGCTGCCTCAGCTCGCGAACAGTTAAGAGGCTTTCTGGCCGGCTTCCGGCAGCCGCTTCTAAGCCTCTGCCGAGTTTGCCCAACCTCCCTCATGTATCTTGGTTTTGTGATATGTGCTGCGCACGCCTGTGTTCTTGGACTGGGCCTTCTTTTGCAAGCTGCTCCGTCAATCGCTCAGAAAGCTTCATTCCCGATCTTGGGCCGAAAGTGCGAATCTTCGATCCAGTCCGTCCCGTTGCAGAGATGCAGGCAGAGATCAACCGCGTATACGCGACCGAACAGCACAGCGAGTTTGGGCCTGACCGCTACGCGTTCCTGGGCCCCTGGCTTGGTGAAGTCGATCTTGTAATGATATGGTGAGGCCCCAGGTGCACCGAAAGCATTGCCCGCGGTATAGGGGACGACCAGGATGTCCTGGATGTGATAGGGCGTACCAAGGATAGGCGAATTCGCAACGACAGCCGGATACTCTACTCCGGGGATCCAGTAGATACCGGCCTTTTGACCATTCTGGTGAATGTGATTGACTAACGCCGTGATGTCCGGAAAGGTGCTGGTATTAGGGATGGGTCGCCCGTTTGCGTCAAAGCTTCCCTGCCAGCCTGAATCGATATTGATGTATTGGAAACCGTCCGCCTGCAGTCCGGTAGATGCCAGCGCGTCAGACTCGGCAGCAACGTTGGCCCGTGTGAGAAACCCCGAGCTAATGGTTTGTTCGCTGAAGGTGCTCCAGCCGAGGTAGGGCCGCTGTCCAGCGCCGCTCACCTGCGCGGAAGCCGATACAAAAGTGAGCAGCGTGATGGCGAAAGCGCTGTAAAAGAGGGTTCGGACGCAGGGCTTCCGAAAGCACCTGCCCATCGATGTCTTGCTCGAGGCTGGCTGTGGGCTAGGGAAGGAGAAGGTGCGGGTGATCATAGTTGGGGGCCTCCATGACCTTTGCAGTGAGTATGGATCGAATGAACGGTAACGTTCACGCAAAGGCATAAACGGGTCACAATGTAGAGCCGCCAGACGTGGGTTGTCAAGGGGAGGCTTAACGAATCGACAGTTTTTTATGCGGCGCGTAGCCTTCCTACTGCATCGCCCCCCGCGAAAGAAAGCAGTTGCCAAACTTCAACGTGTACGATAACGTTAACGACTGAAACCTCACCATCGCTCTATTATGTCCAGCCAAACCATGAATTCACGCGCGACAGAAGATTCGGTGCTTCAGCTGCCCGCTGCGCCTGCCGGTGAGACCGGCGCGGTGAAGGCTTGGCGAGAACCGGTGGTTCTGCAGACCTATTTGCCGGCAGAACCCGACCCTAACCCCCTTTTCCTGGAAAAGCGGGTCTATCAAGGCAGCAGCGGCAAGGTGTATCCGCTGCCCGTGATTGACCGCGTCGCGACCGAGCCATGCGAGCACACCTGGCAGGCAGTTCATATCGAAAACGAATACCTGCGCCTGATGATCATGCCTGAGATAGGCGGCCGCATCCATGTTGGATATGACAAGATCAACGGCTACGACTTTTTTTATCGTCAGAACGTGATCAAGCCCGCGCTCGTTGGTCTCGCCGGCCCCTGGATCTCAGGCGGAGTCGAGTTCAACTGGCCGCAGCATCATCGTCCCGCGACATTTCTGCCCGTGGAAGTTGCAATCGAGCGCGATGAGGACGGATCGGTCACCGTGTGGTGCAGCGACCACGATCCCATATCACGCATGAAAGGCATGCACGGCATCTGTCTGCGGCCAGGATGCGCCTATCTCGAACTAAAGGTCCGTCTCTCCAACCGCACTTGGGACACGCAGACCTTCCTTTGGTGGGCCAACCTTGCTACGCGTGTCCACGAACACTACCAATCCTTTTTTCCGCACGATGTGCGCTATGTCGCCGATCATGCCAAGCGCGCAGTAACCGAGTTTCCCCACAGCCTCGGCGTGTATTACGGCATTCCCTATGGCGAGCGGGCCCTGCACGGCGTGCCGGCCGACGAGATGCCGAGCAATTTTGTTCCCGACGGCTCCTATCCTGCGAACGACCTGCGCTGGTACGCCAACATCCCGGTTCCGACCAGCTACATGGTCGCCAACTCGGGCGACGATTTCTTCGGCGGTTACGATCACGCGGCGCGCGCGGGCGTGGTGCATGTAGCCAATCACCACATTGCCCCCGGCAAGAAGCAATGGACCTGGGGCAATCACGAGTTCGGTTACGCGTGGGATCGCAGTCTCACTGACGCGGATGGCCCTTATATCGAGCTGATGGCCGGCGTTTACACCGACAATCAACCCGACTTCTCGTTCCTGGCTCCTGGAGAAACGAAGAGCTTCAGCCAGTTCTGGTATCCGATTCGTGAAACCGGCATTCCGGATACCGCCAATCTGCATGCCGCCTTGCGCGTGACACGCGAAGGTGAGAAAGCACAGGTGTATCTGACGGTAACGCGCAAGATCACAGATGCCACCGTGCGGCTGACTTCAGCAGATGGGGAACTCAGCGCATGGACTGGCACACTGCGACCGGATAGCTCTTCGCAGATCAGCCTGGAACTTCCGAGCAAAGAAGACGCATGGGCACTTGAGCTCGAATCAGGCGGCGAGGTGCTCCTGCGCTACGCGCCATCAGAAATTTCACCTGCGCCTGCGCCGATGGAAGCTACCGAGCCCCCGGTGCCCGAAGAAATTGCAACAACAGACGAGCTTTACCTTACCGGGCTTCACCTCGAGCAATATCGACACGCTACCCGTCCGCCGGAACCATATTGGCGCGAGGCGCTGCGGCGCGACCCACATGACAGCCGCGCCAACAACGCGCTGGGACGAACACACCTGCGTCGCGGAGAATTCGCGCTGGCCGAGAGTTGCTTCCGCAAGGCTATTGAGCGACTGACTGCGCGCAATCCGAATCCTTATGACAGCGAGCCTTGCTACAACCTCGGCATGGTGCTGTCACTCGAGGATCGCAGCGATGAGGCCTATGATGCGTTTTACAAGGCAACGTGGTCGGCGACATGGCGCGGGCCCGGCTATCACCGTCTGGCTGAGATCGATGTACGCAAAGGTCGTCTCGCGACAGCGATCGAGCATCTCGATCGCTCTCTGCGCGCTGACGCCGACAATCTAAGTGCTCGAAATCTCCGCGTAATTGTTCTGCGCCGGCTGATGCGCACTGGCGATGCGCAGGCCGAGCTCGATGCGGCGCTCGCGCTCGATCCGCTCGACACCTGGAGCCGTTTTTTGAAGACAAGCATTCCGCCGGTCGATCCTGGACAGTGTCTGGACCTGGCCTATGACTGCATCCGTGTGGGCCTTCTGGACGATGCGGACCAAGTTCTTAAGGATCGAATGGGCGCGATAGAGCTTTATACTCGCGCTTTTATCATGGCGATTCGGGGTGACTTTGCAGCGAGCCGCGATTTCTACGCGTTAGGCGAAGACGCGGATGCAACTTATGTCTTTCCAAGCCGGCTCGAAGAGATGAAGGTGCTTCAGGCAGCGATTGCCGCCAACCCCGGAGATGCGCGCGCGCCATACTATATCGGCAATTTCTTCTATGACCGTCAACGCCATCGAGATGCGATCGAGGAATGGGAAAGAGCCGCAGCGCTCGATCCAACCTTTCCTACAGTGTGGCGCAATCTTGGGATTGCCTATTACAACGTGGAACATGATGAGCAACGGGCACGGGAGGCTTTTCGGCGTGCGAGGATTGCAGACCCGGGCGATGCGCGCATCCTGTACGAAGAGGACCAGCTTCACAAGCGGCTGGCAGACGATCCCGCCGAACGGCTCTCTCGACTGGAAGCCAATCGTGATCTCGTTGACCTGCGCGACGACTTGTCGGTGGAGCTCGCGGCTCTTTACAACCAGGTTGGCGGACCGGCTGATGCGCTCACGCTGCTTCTCTCACGAAGCTTCCAGCCCTGGGAGGGTGGCGAAGGCCTGGTGCTGGGCGAATATGTCCGCGCGCACCTTCTGCTCGGTCGCGACGCGCTCGCGGCGGGCAACGCACATAGAGCCATCGAACACTTCGAGGCAGCGGATCATCCGCCGCAAAGCCTCAATGAGGCGCGGCATCTCCTGGCAAACAGCAGCAACATCGAGTTCTGGCTTGGAGAAGCCTGGGCTGCAGCCGGAAATGCGGAGCGCGCAAAGCTGCACTGGGAGAAAGCCGAACGACAGCGCGGCGATTTTGAGCAGATGCAGGTCCGAGCCGTCTCCGAAATGACTTACTGGAGCGCCATGGCGTTGTACCGCCTGAGCCGCAATGAGGAGGCTGCGCTGCTGCTTAGGCACATGCTCGCCTATGCGGCAGCGTTGGAGGGGGAAATTCCAAAGATAGATTACTTTGCCACTTCTCTGCCGACTATGCTGCTCTTCGAAGAGGACCTGCGGAAGCGCCAGCACATCACGGCAACGTTTCTCAGGGCATTGGCGCTGCTCGGGCTTGGCCAGGACAACGAAGCTCACGCTGCGATCGATGAGGTCCAGAGACTCGATCACTCTCATGCGGGCGCGCGCGACCTGCTTGTGGACAATTCGGCTGACCAGGCGGACGGCTAGCAGTGCACGGCCCGACGGTTTCGGCCGGGATGAGCAACCCCGGGCACGCCACACGAGCGACAACATACGTTTGGGGCATCGCCCTGGTTGCCGCGCTTGGGGGCCTGCTCTTCGGCTATGACTGGGTGGTTATTGGCGGTGCGCGCCAATTCTTTGAGATTTATTTCCATCTTCAGAGCGCGTCGGCTGTGGGATGGGCCAATAGTTGCGCACTGGTGGGCTGCTTTGCCGGTTCGCTCATCGCCGGAGCGCTCGGAGATCGCTACGGACGCAAGCCAGTGCTGGTTGCGTCGGCTGTGCTCTTCGCGGTTTCCTCATTCCTCACAGGATGGGCATTCTCCTTCGCAAATTTCATCCTGTGGCGCATCGCCGGCGGTGTGGCCATCGGCCTCAGCTCCAACATTTCACCGCTGTACATTGCGGAGGTGAGCCCGGCTGCGCACCGTGGGCGCCTGGTAAGCCTTAATCAATTCGCGGTTGTCATCGGCATCCTCCTGGCGCAGATTATGAACTGGCAGATTGCCGCTCCCGTGCCCGAGCACGCCTCGCCTGAGGCGTTGCTAATGTCGTGGAATGTCCAGTTGGGCTGGCGCTGGATGTTCACGGCGGTTGCCGTGCCGGCAATTGTCTTTCTCGCCACTGCGTCAGGAATACCGGAGAGCCCGCGCTGGCTTCTCACACACGGGCGCACAGAGCAGGCCCTGAAAGTGTTGAGCAGAATTGGCGGCAGCGCCGAATACGCGACGGGACAAACCGCAGCAATCATCAACGCGCTGCGCGGCGAAAAGGATCGTACGGCGAGCTGGCGCGGACTACTGCGGCCCAGCGTGCGCACAGTGCTCATTGTCGGGATTGTGCTGGCTGTCCTTCAGCAATGGAGCGGCATCAACATTCTCTTCAACTACGCGGAAGAGGTTTATCGTGCAGCCGGACTTGGCGCGAGCCAGATCCTTTTCGATATTGTCATTACCGGCACCATCAACCTACTCTTCACGCTTGTGGCGATGGCTATCGTCGACCGGCTCGGACGCCGCCCCCTGATGCTGATCGGCTGCTGTGGCATTGGCGTGTCGCACTTGCTGGCAGGACTCGCTTACCGCATCGGCCAGCACAGCGCGGCAGTGTTGGTGCTCACGCTTTGCGCGATCGCCTGCTACGCGATGACACTTGCGCCTCTTACCTGGGTACTGATTTCTGAGATCTTTCCCAACCGTCTCCGCTCGCTGGGCGTATCGGCAGCAGTCTCCGCGCTCTGGATCTCGTCGTTTGCACTCACCTATTCATTTCCGTTCATCAACCGTGCGCTGGGCAGCGCAGGCAGTTTCTTTATTTATGGCGCCATCTGTCTTGCGGGTGCGGTCTTCGTGTTCTTCTTCGTGCCGGAAACCAAGGGTCGCACACTCGAAGAGATCGAGGCTCAAACAACCCATACTTGACCATCAAGAGGGGAGGCGGCTATTTCGAGCGCTGCCCGTCCAGCGCATGCCGGATTGTTTCTGCTGCGGCGTCGCCCTCGATAGTAGATCCCTCATCGTTGAAGTGCACGTCATCCTGATAGAGATCGGCGTGCTTTGCCATCAGGGCGTGTTGGTCGTCTACTGTCATTCCATGCACGAACGTCGTTACAATCGCGTTGCGTGCATCAATGCGAGCATTGGTCGGTCCCGGCTCTTTATCCTTTCGAACTGGCGTCGTCGTGGCCCAGATAAACGCAGCGGTGGGGGCGATCTGGTGCAGCGCAGCAAGATATGCTGAGAACCCCGCCTTGTACTCCGCTTCGGAATAGTCCCACCCGTGCATGCCATTGTTGAAGTGCACGACGCGGAACCGTACGCCTTCCGTCTTCGCGAACGAGACAAGCTCCTCAGGCAGCCTTGGATCTCCGACGCAGGTGGAACTGGCCATGAGGTACACATTGGCTATCCCCTTCAGATCTCGCGTCGCTTCGGGGAAATAATTGCGCGAGATCGAGTCGCCCACGAGGAGAACGTTCGGCAACGATGCATCGGCATGCTGAGGCCGTACTTCCCACGTCCATTCGATCTCTTCCGGTTTCGATTGCGCATTGGCGAGGGCAGATGAAGGGCCAGCACTAGCGAGTGCAGCGGAAATCAAGGCGATTGCAGCGGCGTACTGCATCGGCGAACGCCTCTTCATTGCGGACCCTCCCTCTCCAACGTAAAGAATGCCGCCTGAAAGTCACCGCGGAGCGAAACACCAACTCCGTGATGCATCCAATAATCGCCACTGGCTCGCTGCACGGTTGAATCGACGAGCTTGCCGGCCTGGGTATGAATGCTGTAAACGGCATCCGGGTCAAGTCCGCTTAGGTAAAGCTGAGGATAAGGCCTGCCCTGCTGGCTGGAGTGCAAAAACGCGAAAACGGCCGCCTCGTGACCGTCCCGCGCCACTGATTCTGTCGCCGAATACTCACTACCTCCGAGCGGTGAGATCAGCCGATAGAGGCCACCCTCCTGCACCGTTGCACGCACCGCCTTGTATTCCGCCACCAGCTTCTTCGCTGTCGCGAAATCTTCGTGAGTCCATTTGTTCAGATTCGCGCCAATTCCCGGGCTGCCCTGCATTGACGAGAGAAAACGATATTCGAGCGAAGTCGAACGGTTGTTCATCCAGTTTGGCGAGTCGGTGACCCATGCCATCATCAGCCCGGGAGAATAGGCGTAGGTGAAACCATCCTGAATGCTCAGACGATCGAAGGGATCGGTATTGTCTGAAGGCCAGACTTCATCGGTGAGGCGCATAATCCCGAGGTCTACCCGCGCGCCCCCGCCTGAGCAGGACTCAATCTCCACCTGCGGATGTTTTTCCCGCAGCTCGGCAAGAATGCTGTAGAGGTTCTCGACATACTTGACGTAGACCTCTTTCTGTTCGGCGAGGGGCGCTGCTGGCCAACCCGGCTCCGACCAGTTGCGGTTGTAATCCCACTTCAAGAACGCAATATCGTTCTCGCTAAGCAGTTTGTCGAGGAAGCCGTAGACATAGGCGCGCACATCGGCACGCGCAAGGTTCAGGACCAGTTGGTGCCGCCCCTCTGTACGCGGACGTCCGGGGAAATTCAGCACCCAATCGGGATGCTTGCGATAGAGATCACTATCCGGGTTCACCATCTCCGGCTCGACCCACAGTCCAAAGTCCATGCCGAGTGAATGCACTTTGTCAATCAAAGGCCTTAAACCCTGTGGAAACTTCCGTGGGTTCACATACCAGTCCCCGAGTCCGGCATGATCGTCCTTGCGTTGGCCGAACCAGCCATCGTCCATCACAAAGCGCTCCACGCCGATGCTGGCTGCCTTCTCCGCGAGCGCCTCCTGGCCAGCCTCGTTCACGTCGAAACCGGTCGCCTCCCACGAGTTGTAAAGCACCGGTCGCAGACGGCGATGCGGGCCCCCGGGCACAATGGAATCGAGTTCGAAGCGGTGCAGCAGGCGCGAGGCTCCGCCGATTCCCCCGTTCGAATAACCGCCATAGAAGTTTGGCGTCTCCAGAGACTGTCCAGGCGCGAGCACATACGCGAAATCAAACGGAGTGTATCCGCCCGTAACCCGGGTGCGGCTTGCCCAGTCCGTCTCGATGTTGATCTGCCACGAGCCACTCCAACCCAGTGCGCCAAACCACACATCGCCCACATTCTGATCGGGCTGAGTGCCGCGCTCGATAGCGAACCACGGGTTCGCTTCGTCGCCAGTAGAACCGCGCCGGCTCTCGAGCACCACTTTGCCTGGATGCAACGCCCCCTGCTGCAAATTCCACTCCCCTGCCCAGCGCCCGGTTAGATATCGAAGCTGATAGTCGCTGCTGGCCGGCAGGTTCCACGTGGCCGCAAACATCTGCTCAATGGTGAATGGCTCGTGCGTGCGGTTCTCAACGCTAGCGGAGCGCGCCAGGATTCCTGTTTCCGAATTTATCTCGTACCGCAGGTCCACGAATACGTCACGGCTAATGTCCTTGAGCGTGATCGTCAATACGTTGTCACGAACGACATGGGACACGTAGTGGAGCACCAGGTCGCGATTGCCGTCCGGAAACGTGATCTTCAAATCGGGCACCACGACCAGGCCACCTCCCCAACCAGAGAACTCCTGCGGAGTGGCGTTCACCGGCAGATCGAATCCGGAAGTGCCCGGGTCCGCATGGGCCTCCGGAAAGGGATCGGAGGCCCGCAGGCGTTTCCCCCAATAGAGCGTCTGCAATCCGCCGCTCTGGTTCACGCCGAAGATGTAAGAAACACCAGCCGCATCCATGCGAAAAGTATTCGCTGTCTGATCGTAATGAATCTGTGCGGACGTATCAGGACTCGACTGCGCGAGTGCCGGCAATGCCAATACAAAGCTGAAAGCGCACAGAGCTGCCAGCAGAAGGCGATGCCCCAGTCGCGGCGTAAGGGCATGAATTGTGGAAATTGTGTCAGGCATTTGGTCCTCTCAACATGATTGCGGGAAGGGTCAGGCTTTCTGCTCCCGGAAGATCGCCGGCAGCACTCGAACTCTCGACCCCGCAGGCAACTGAATCTTCGCGAGACCGGATTGGCATCGGACCGTCGACTCCACATCGCGGTCGCTTACAAGCGTTGCGGAAGTTAATCGGCTGTTGCGCCAGAAGATCGACACTGTGATCCCGCCTCGTGCCCGCAGGCCTCGAACCGATCCCGATGGCCACGCCGATGGCAGCGCGGGCAGCAGATGCAGCGCATCCCCCTGTGACTGCAGAAGCATCTCCGCAATGCCGGCGGCGCCAGCGGTGTTGCCGTCGATAGCGAAGATGTTGTTGTCAGCTCCCGCCACGCCGGCACGCGAATAGGTCAGCAGTGAGTCATCTGCCGCATGAGCGATCAAGCCAATAAGATGACGGTGGGCTGTCTCAGAATCGAGAAGGCGCGCGTAGTAATTCACCAGGTTAGCGCGGCTCCATTCCGTGTCCTCCCAATTGGGTTGATGCATGCGGCGTTCGAGTGTGACGCGTGCGGCGGCAGCCAGCTTCGGCGTCGTTTGGGGTGAGATTTGATTCTCGGGATAGAGCGCAATCAGATGCGACGTATGGCGGTGGTTGGGCTCCGCCTCTTCGAAATCTTCCAGCCACTCCTGTAACTGTCCATACTTGCCAATTTGAAAAGGCGGAAGCCGATCGCGGGCGGAAGCCACCTGCGCACGCAACTTCTCATCAACGTTTAGCATTGCGGAGGCGTCGATGCACGCCGAGAACAGAGCAAAGACAAGGACGCGATCGCAGGTGGGACCCATCGAGTCCGAGCACGGTTTGCCGTTGTCGGGTGCAACAAACCAATTTTCCGGCGAATTCGATGGCCCCGTGACCAGCCATTTTTTCTGCGGATGTTCGACCATGTAGGACAGAAAGAAGATTGCGGCATCGCGCAGCACCGGATATGCTCGGTCGCGCAGATAAACGCGATCGCCGTTGAAACGGAAATGCTCCCACAGTTGCAGCGTTATCCATACGCCACCGGTCACAAACATGCCCCAGCCGAGACCCCACCCCGGAGCGGAGTAGCCCCATGCATTTGTAACTACATGCGTTACCCATCCTGGCGCAGCGTACATCTGCCGCGCCGTCTCAGCGCCGCTCACGTGCAGCTCTTCGACAAGTTTTACGACTGGCGCATGGCACTCGCTGAGATTGCCGACCTCACACAGCCAGTAGTTCTGCTGCGTGTTGATGTCCAGGTGGAAATCGTCAGTCCAACCCATGCTCGCAGCCAGCCCGTCATTCCAGATCCCCTGCAGAGCGAGCGGCAAGGGCGAGTCTTCGCGTGAACCGGCAATGGTGAGATAGCGTCCGTACTGAAAAAACAGCGCGCAAAGTTCAGGATCGTCTTCAGCGTCCGTAAGCCGCCTTCGCCGCTCGTCGATCGGCAGGCGAGAGGTATGGGTCCGGCCCAGGTCAAGCGATACACGATGGTACAAAGCCGCATGGTCCTTTACGTGTGCCGCACGTAATGATGTGTAGGATCGGGTACTTGCTGCATCAAGGGCGTTCGCGCACTCCTGCTCCGGATGTCCACTGCGGAAATCGCTCGCCGCGGCAATGAGGATGGTAATGGCGTCAGCTGCTCGAACCATGAGCCGGCTGCCTTCAGCACGCACGCTTCCGGCCTCGGCAATCGCGCGTGCCTGGCACTGGAATTTCGCCCCGTTCTGACCATCACTGTGGAGGCGCTCCCATGCGTGTCCATTCAGCACCAGCCGATCGTCACCCGCTATGCTGACGTCGCCCGGTAGCCGCGGTTCTGCAAACGCGACATTGCAGGAGAGACCGCCCTGCTTGCCGCTTTCGATGCGAACAGCGATCAGGTTGTCCGGATGCGATGCAAGGACCTCGCGGCGATACTTCGTACCCCCGCTCATGAATTCAACCCTCGCTACGGCTTCATCCAGATTCAGAGATCGCCTGTAATGGACGGGAGGCTTCGTCAGAAGGGTTTCAATCTCAAGGAAGGCCATCGGGACAGCGGTACCAAATTGATCGGCACGGCCCAGCAGGTATTTCTGGCAGAGTGTCTCGGCTTCTGCGTAGCGCCCGGCGAAGAGATGCTCGCGGATGATGGGGATCTGCTCGCGCGCGGCTGGATTGATATTCTGTGTGCTCGGCGTCCCAGACCACAATGTGCTCTCGGTCAGGTGTAGCAGTTCGTGCGCCGGATCTCCAAAAACCATCGCACCCAGCCTGCCATTTCCGACAGGCAGGGCCTGCAACCATCGCTGAGCCGGCTTGTCGTACCACATCGCTGTGTCTGTTGACGTAGCCGCTGCAAAACTGCTGCGCGGAAGAGCCGCAGTTGCCATGGCGCCGAGGAGGAATGTGCGGCGGGTTGGATTCAATCCAGATCCTTCACAGAGATTGTAGAATGATGATGATGCGCGCAAGCACTAGAGAGAGGTAAATTGCTTGTATGTGTACGTTAACGTAAACAAGAGTACACATTGCTCCATTTCGCTGTCAAAATCAATCCTGCGCACTCTTGCATCCCTTTCTGCGTGCAAGATTGGCGTTCGAAAGCATTGGCGACATCCTACAAAATGGCAACTATCAGCAAGAGCGGCAAAGCGGCCGGCATCCGCGACATCGCAAAGGCCCTCAAAACATCCATCGGTACCGTCGACCGCGCCCTGCATGGACGAAGCGGCGTTAGCGCCCGCACAAAGGCGCGCGTGCTGCGCATGGCAGAACAGCTCGGCTACAGGCCGAACATAGCGGCACGCTCGCTCAAGCTCAACCGCAATATTCGCATCGCCGCCGTACTTCCCAGCGAAATCGCTGCCTTTTTCGATCCACTGCGAGGTGGCATTCGAACCGCTGCCGAGGCAGCCGTGGGCATGCAGATTACCCTCGACTTCGTTGACTTTCCGCGCCTCGGGTCAGGCGATCTCGCTGCACTGGAAAGTGCTGCGGCCAAACATTACGACGGCATCCTGTTTACTCCGGGCCGTTCGCGCGAACTCGCTCCTTTAATGCGCCGAATCGTCGGTGAGGGCACTCCCATGCTTTGCGTGGCCAGCGACGCGCCTGACAGTGGCCGCATCGCCTCTGTCGCAGTTGATGCCTATACCAGCGGCGCGCTCGCGGCGGAATTGCTCTCGCATAAGCTCCAGGTTCCATCGCGTGTCGCCACCATTACCGGCGAGCTGGCCACCTTCGACCACGCGGAGAAGCTTCGCGGATTTGCTGCCAGCCTGGCATTATTTGCTCCGCATCTCACTCTTCTTCCGGTAGTGGAATCTCATGAACGTCCGGAAGATGCTTACCGACAGACGATCGCGTTACTCAAAAGCAAGACGCGCCCCGATGCAATTTACATCAGTACCGCCAACAGTCTCCCCGTGCTTCGCGCGCTCGAAGAGCAGAAGCTACTTGGGCGCGTGCAGGTAGTGACCACCGACCTCTTTCACGAGTTAGTGCCGCTTCTCGAGTCAGGTGAAGTACTCGCTACTCTCTACCAGCGCCCACAGGCACAGGGCAAGATGGCTTTCGAAACGCTGCTCGATCATCTGATGGCAAAGGACAAGCCTGTTAAGACACATCGTCTCGCTCCGCACATTATCCTGCGCAGCAACCTTCCACTCTTCCTCAATCGCCTCACGGACCCATCCGTGACTGGCGAGTTAAACTACCCCTACCGTTCCGGCACAAACCGAATAGCGCAACCGCCGCCGCTGGCCAGAGGCAGCGTCAGTGTGTCGGTGTTCCGCACATCCTGCTGGCGGATGGTGACATGTTTCGGACTCTGCGCAGCATCGGTAGCGTCTTCGTATATTTCTGCTTTGTATCTGCCCGTTCGAAGGAAGCTCAAAGGGATTCTCAGATCGCGCGGCGTCCAGTCAGTCGCGCTGCCCAGGTACCACTCGTCGCCGTGCCGCCGAGCAATCGTCACAAACTCACCCGGCGCTCCATTGAGTACTCGCGTCGTGTCCCAGGCTGTCGGAACATCCTTAATGAACTGGAAGGTCGGCTGGTTGGCATAAGCGGAAGGCGCATCAGAAACCATCGCAAGAGGCGCTTCGAATATAACGTAGAGCGCCAACTGTTGCGCACGCGTGCCCATCACCATGGGACTTTTATCGCGTGCGACGAAATCTTCCTGGGTCACGTTGTTGAAGCCACCCGGCGTGTAGTCCATTGGTCCACTCAGCATGCGCGTGAAAGGAAAGGTCGTGCGATTGATAGGGCCATCGCGGCGTCCGGCTTTATTGTTCTCGAGGCCAAGCACTGCTTCATAATCAAGAACATTCGGATAGGTTCTCTGGATTCCCCAAGGCTGCGTGGCGCCGTGAAAATCCACCATCAGATGATGCTCGGCCGCAAGCTTCGCCACATCGTAGTACCACTTGATTCCTTCCTGATCGTTGCGAAGAACGAAATCGATCTTCACGCCGGCCACTCCCCATTTCTCATACAGGGGGAACGCCTCCTGCATCTGCGCGGCGACCGACTTCGAGTACAGCCAGATCCAGACTTTGACGTTCTTTTTCGCAGCATAGCGCACCAGTTCCGGCACATCCACGTTGCCGCGCATTTTCGTAATGTCGCTGCCTGACCAGCCTGCGTCCAGCATCATGTACGGAAATCCGGACTCGGCGGCAAAATCGACGTAGTATTCCATGTTTTCCGTCGTGTACGCAGATTTGCCGTCCGGTCCGAGATCACCATCCCACCAGTTCCATGAGGCCTTGCCGGGATGAATCCAGCCTGTGTCCGCCACGCGATTCGGGGGATTGAGATCCGTGATCACATTCGACTCGACCAGCTCGCCCGGAGTATCGCCGAGAAGGATCACGCGCCATGCGCTGTCATGGGGAAGATTTGCATCCACTGCCGGGCCGTTTCCATCCACCAGAGGAGAAATCTTGCTCACGATGTAATGCCCCGTCCAGTTGCCGGTCGGGTTCTCAAGATACATCGCGGCATTGCCTTCAAGGTAGGCTTCTCCCACTGCGGCCCACGCTACGCCGGCCATGTGCATTAACATGGGAGCGCCATTCAGAATGTAGCTCGATACGCCGCCCTGATTGCTCAACGCGCTTAGCACTTGCGGCACATACTCACTTTCATAGGCGCTCTGGTAGTTGGGAAGACGCAATGCCCACGCCGACGCATCCATCACAGGACGAAACTCCGTGTCCTCCTGCGTAAGTTGATACCGCGACAACGCAGCCTGCTCGGGCACGTGATATCGGAAGGCAACAGCGCTGTTGTAAACGTGAGCCTCAATGTCGAACTTGCGTCCGGGGTTCGCGCTCTCCACAGCCCGTATCGTCAGGCTGTTGTAGGCATCGTGGATCGCAGAGGCTTTGCCCGCGAGCAGCGTGTAATCGTTTACGCCGGAGCCGGGTGTGGTGCCTGCGATATGAACCGCTGCGCCGAGAGGCGGCTGATTCGCCAACTCAAGGCCAAGAGCGGAGCTCTCAAACACCGGCTTCTCATGAAACGTGACGGAATACACGAGCTGACCGTCCTGCCCGGTCTCCTGGCCTTTGCCGGGCTGCACGGAGAAGCGAAGTGTGATCCGATGATCGGGCGAGCTCACTTCCACCGGATTCGATTGCGCGCGGCCTGGAGATGCACTGCACAACACCAGAACAGGAACGAGACTCCAGGCGAAATACTTCCGTCGCGACATGTTTTTCTCCAAGAGCAATAAGAATAGACAATGCTCATCTGCGCAATCGATGAGCCGCAGAGCTGAACGGCTTTCTGCAAGGGAAGCCGTTCCAACTCCACAAGTTAGTCAGACCTTTCCGTTTCTAGAACACGTACTTCAACGACAGCTGGAAGAAGCGCGCGTCCGGCGTGTTGTTCTGGAAGGTCTTCGGTCCGGAGATCAGACCTCCGTTTGCGTTCGGCATCGTGCTTGACTGTCCTGACGGTACCGGCTGCCCCAGAGTCGGATGGTTCAGCAGGTTGAAAGCATCGGCTCGAAACTGCAGGTTCTGCTCGCGCCAAGTGGAGAAGGTCTTGAACAACGACATATTCACCTGATAATAGCCAGGCCCATAAATGTTGTTTTGCGGACTGCCGAGGAGCGCAATGGCGGTGGCCCTGTCGGTGACTGGAGCCTGGAAAAGAACCGGAACGCCGTCCGGGTTCACAGAGCCGACCGGATGTGTGTCATCCGAGATCGTCTCGCCAGGCAGCGGGTTGCGAAAGGCGCAAGGGTTGAAGTAGTTAAGCTTCGTCCGTACCGTGGACGGGCAGGAGGTGAGGCTCGGGTTGGTGGGATCGGGCGTTCCGCCGCCAGCGAACGGATCGCGGACGGGGAAGGCCCGCGCACTGCCGCCCGCCGCCGTGCTGATGTTTGGCGAGACCGTGAACGGTGTGCCGGTTTGCGCAGCCCAGGTCAGGCTCGTCGACCAGCCGCCGATCATTTCATCTACCCAGCGCGAACTGCTATTGAGGAACTCCTTGCCTCTGCCGAATGGCAGCTCATAGTTACTGTTGATCGTGAAGCGATTGCGGATGTCGAAGACCGAGTTCGTCAGTTCGTCGATATACGGAATGAGAGCAGGTTGCCGATTGCCGATTGCGGTGAAGAGCCCGCCCGCATCGCTCGCGTCATCGAGCGCGTGCGACCAGGTGTAGGTCGCCAGGAACGACAGGCCGTGCGAGTAGCGCTTCTCCAGCTTCGTCTGCAGCGAGTTATAAGTGCTCACTCCGGCAAAGTGAACCTCTCCTACACCTCCCAGGTCCGGAAATGGATTGAAGGGATTGGTGTTGGTTCCCGGCCTCCATAGCCCCGGAGCGGTGTTCGGGGCTCCGTAAAGCTCCAGGTGGCGAGAGAGGTTGCCCACGTAGGTGATCGTGGCGGAAAGGTTGGGAGAGATCTGCTGCTGCACCCCGAGACTATACGTCATTGTGTAAGGCGGCTTGATCGCCGGATCGATGGAGTGGAAGCCGGGCTGCGATATAAAAGTCTGCAACTGACCGCCATTGGTGGCTGGTAGCAGTCCGGCCTGCAGCGTAACTCCCTGTGCGGCCAACGACGGGCAGTTATTCTGAACACAGGTCGGCGCATAGAAGTTCGCCGTGTTGGAATAGGGGAAGTTCGCTCCGAGGTTCCCGTTGCCTTCCGACTGCAGGCCACCGTAGAAAATACCGAATCCTGCGCGGACGACCGTGGTGGGACGCGCCGAGTAGGCAAAGCCGATGCGCGGCGCGAAATTAGTCTTCTGCGACGTCGCCAGGCGATCATTGTTGACGAACTGCACGGCGACATTGTCCTTCGCGAGTGCGCTTAGGAACGGCTCGCCCAGATTGATGTTCTGCTGGCTCTTGGGGAACTGGACGACACCGGAGCCGGTGCCGATGCCCAACGGCCCGGTGACGACAAAGTTCGCCTGCTGTCCCGCGTTCTCCTTGTAAGGCTGAAAATAGTCGTAGCGGACGCCCAGGTTCAGGGTCAGCTTCGGCGTAAGCTTCCAGTCGTCCTGCGCATAGGCCGCGTCGTACCACTGCGCGTCGTTGACATTTGGAGAAACCGAAATCCCCGCAAAATTCTCCTGGTCCACCAGCATGTCTGCCACGGCCGAACCGGTATTGGCAACGCCGGGTACCCCAGTGAACTGGCCGTTCCAGTGATACTCGCCGAGGTCGGCAGGAGCGTAGATGTAATAGAAGCGGACAGCCTGGAACGAAACCCCAAACTTCAGAGAGTGGTTCCCCCAGATCTTCGTCACGTTGTCCAGGATCTGATAAACATTTTGCGATTCCCTGCTTATACCGGTTGAGCCCCACTGCTGGATCGTACCGTTGACATAACCCGACGGCAGACCGTACTGGCCGGGCTTCAGGTCGGACGGTTGCGGTCCCAGTCCCAGCGAAGTATTGAGCGTGGGATTAAAGGCATTGGGCTGCTGGAAATTGAACACACCCCAGTTGTAGCCAAAGCGGAGCTCGTTGGTCAGGCTGGGATTGAAGACGTGGGTCTCACTGCCCATGAAGTTCATCGCCAGATTGGTGTCGTACTGACCACCGTAGCCGCTGCCATCGAGGATCGGCCCGAGCGGCAGGCCGTTGGTCTTGATCTCGTGCAAGTAGCTGTAGCGCACGTAGCTCTGGTCTTTCGCACTAATATTCCAGTCCAGGCGCTGGTCCCACTGGATAATGTCATCGGTGTTGCCCAGATTGGCGATGTAGTTGTTGTAGAGCTTGCCGTCATTGGCGTTGGCCGCTGGATAGAGGTTGAGGATTGTCGAAGCGGTGGCGTTGATCTGGTTGGGACACAACACGTTCTGCTGCCCGTTGCAGACCAGCGGCTGCGCAAGATTGGCCGAGTTTGGCTCATAGAGCACGGTCGGCGCACCCACGCCGGTAAGGTTGCCATTCAGCAGCTCCGAGAAGTTGCCCTGCTTCTCAAGCGCCGAGGGCACATTGATCGGCGAGGGGTTGCTGATCGAGATACGGTTGGCCTCGATGTCGCCGAAGTAGAAGAGCTTGTTTTTCCAGATGGGAAAACCGAGCGTGGCGCCGAACTGGTTCTGGTGATACGGCGGAGTCTGTGCGTCGGGTCCCGCGTTCCAGTTGATCGCGTCCAGGTTGGTGTTTCGGAAGTATTCCCAGACGTCGCCATGGATCTGGTTCGTTCCCGATTTTATGTTGGCCTGGAGGACAGCACCCGCCGAATGTCCAAATTCCGCGCTGAAGTTACTCGTTTGAAGACTGAACTCGGAGAGAGCATCCGGAGGAGGCCGCATGACATAGCTGGAGCCGTTCAGGAAATCGACGAGGTTGGTATTGTTGTCCACGCCATCGAGGATAAAGTTGTTCTGCTCGGCACGCTGGCCGTTGGCCACAAAGTCTCCCGTGCCGCTGCCGCGAGTATTTCCGAATGGGGGAGCTACTCCAGCAGTCAGTTGAGCGATATAGACCCAGTTCCGTCCATTTAATGGCGTGTCATTGATTGCTTTTGTGCTGATGACCTGCCCGACAGCCGCATCCTCCGTCTGCAACAATGGCGCCGCATCGGTGATCTTGACAGTTTCCGAGACGGATCCGAGCGGAAGTGTCAAATTCACACTCAGTCGCTGCTGAATATCCAGGTGTAGATTCTCACGGGTGACTGTTTCAAATCCCTGCGAAGATGCGGAGAGCGTGTAGTTCCCAATTTTGAGAGGTGAGAAGACAAAGACACCGCTGCGATTCGACTTGGCCTCGAGAGCCAAACCGGTGTCGACATTTGTGACCGTAACTTGCGCGTCGGGGATCACAGCCCCCGAACTGTCATGGACTATGCCGGTGATGGATCCCTGGTCGGTCTGCGCAAGGCCAGATCTGGCGAACAGAAAAAGCAGCGCCGACAGCACCGTCGCAAAGAGCGTTGAATGAGTCGATTTTAGAGCGGAAGGCCTCAAAGGTAGTCTCAACATCGTCTTGTCTCTCCCAGTCCAGGCGCATCCGACGATATTCCTTCAAAACACATCGGGAACTGCGCGCCGGGACCGATTCAGAAGTTAAATGTCTTTCTAGCGTGTACGTTAACGAATGCGAATACGGGCTTATGTGTACGTTAACGGAATTGACGGTAGTCTTAGCAATTAAGAATTGTCAAGGATGATGCAAAGAATTTTTGGCGCATCTTCAACGCACCCTGGATACCCCGCATCTCTCGACCGCTCTGGCACCCAATGCATGGCACAACTATCCGCCAACGCTGAATTCCCATAGGATGACGCTCCGCACTTCGCCCTCGGGCTAGCGGCTGCCCTGTAGGTCGTCAAAATACGATCCGGCTTAAGATGGACTTGGTCATGAATTTGAGGCCAGCTTTGACACCAATTCTCGGCTAAGAATGGCTGATCGATGACGGCGGATGGTCACAGAAGCTGTGTCGAGGACTCGGGATGAACCAGCGGACACACTACTACCGCTCTATTTCAACTCGGAAATGAAATATCGAAGCCATAGTTCATCCGCCCAGGGCAGATATATAGCCCGGGCGGATACTGGAAGACGCTAGAACCGCAATGAAAGACAACTTAGACCGCCATCCATCTTCTGAAACTCTGACATGTCGAGTACCAAAGGATTGAAGCCGCGGTCGACGAGTTCCGACGTGAGATGCGGATACCCGCCTGCCACGAATACGCGTTGATTTACGCGGATGCAGTTGGCTGCATAGCTCTCGTCCATGGAAACCCTGACGAGTTCGTAATCTCGAAACAGATCATTCGCTGCCATCTCTTCCATGACCACAAGTGTGTTGTTTCCGATGTACGAAATACCACTCTTGAGGTGAAGGATACTGGTCATCCCGCGTACATCGACTACCGAAGAGGTGTATCCCTGACTGGCAAGATGCGCAGTCAGCTGCCGGCATCCTTCTTCATTCGTGCGGTGCGACAGGCCAAGGAAAAAGTGATTCTCAGCCTCGCAGATGTCGCCTCCGTCCAGTGTTCCAGGCACCGCAATCTCCAGGGTGGTCGGAAAGAAGCGGCTGATCGTCTGGCGCATGGCTACGACCTCGCCCTCGCGGCTGCGAGCGCCGGGACGTGTCAAAATCGCGCGGCGGGGCGTCAGCACGGCCGTATCCTCGACAAAGGTAGAATCCGGATGGTTGAGGTCCGCGTCTAGTGTCACAATCGTGAGGCCGCATTCCTGCAGCGCTTGGCAATAGCGCGAATGCTGCCGAAGTACTCTGTCAAACTTTGGAATACCCATGTCAACACTCGTGAGTCCCTCTGCAAAATTACTTCCAGGGATGCGAACAATTGCATTCTTGAACACGCTACTTAATCCTCTCGGATGATGGTTTCACAAGCGAGGGATCTGGGTGTTTTTGCGGACCCTTCATGCAATCCGAAGTTTCATGCCTGGCCCGATGCTCGCTGCCTCCAGCGCATCCATGCATATACCGGAACCCCAGCTGCCAGCAGCCCTATCGCTCGGTATGCGCTTGCGGGATCGTCATGGATCGCAGCCACGAGGAAGGCGAGCGAAGCCGCCAGCACGAGAACGGTCGTCACGGGATAACCCCAGGCGCGAAAAGGTCGCACCATATCGGGCTCGCGCAATCGCAGCACAATCACCGCGATGTAATTTGCGCAGTACATCGAGGCAACCAGAATGGCCGCGACAGCGATGATAGCCTCGAAGCTGCCGCTGGCGATCAGGATCGCCGTGGTCGCGGCGGAGAGCAGCAATGCAACCCTCGGCGTACCGCCTGGGCCCACTCGTGCGGCACGCTCGGTAAACAGCCCGTCCCGGCCGAACGCGAGCAGAATGCGCGGGGCTCCAAGCAGAACTGCATTGATCAGACTCAACAGCGTGAGCAGCGAGAGCACGGTAATGAACCACCCGCTCCAGGCCGGAAAAACGATCCGGGCGGCATCCGCAGCGGGCAGCTTGGAGGCGGCCAGCGCCGGGATCGACAGCACATGGAGAAATGCCAGGTTCATCAATAGATACAGTCCAAGTACGAGGACAACTCCGCCGATCATCGCCCGGGGCAGGTGTTTTGCGGCATCCGTGTCCTCTTCCGTGAAGTAGATTGCCTCGTACCATCCGTCATAAGTGACCACAATTGCTCGAAGCGCAGCTATCAGCGGCACAAGCGTTTGCAGAAGTCCACCATGATCCGCAAGTCCAAGGGGCAAGGTTGAAACGTTTGTCTGCGCGGGATGCAGGAGGCACGTCGCCGCGAGCACGAGAAAAGTAATCGCCGTGACCGAGCTTGTCAGCTGTTGTATCGAACTGCTAATCCTCAAACCTATCCAATGCAGAGCGCAAAACAAAAACAATAACGCAAGCGCAATCGAAGTCTGCCAGAACTCCATACCGGGGACGAGTGCGGCAATGTATTCGGACGCAGCCACCGCCGCAAATGCGACGACTGCGCAGTTATTCAGCCAGTCCGCCCATCCGACGACAAATCCCACGGGAGTGCCAAAGGCGTGCTTCGCGTAGATATAGAACCCTCCCGCCTGTGGCATTGCCGCGCCAAGTTCGGCTACGGAGATCGCACCCAGCAGGGCATAGCAGCCGCCCACAAGCCATACCAGCATGATGAGCGAGAAGCTTCCGAGTTGCCCCGCGATCGTCCCAGGCAGCCGCAGGATGCCTACGCCCACGGTTCCACCGAAGATCACCGCTAGGCCAAAGCCGAGACCAAGGATGCGTGAAAGCGAGGTGCGTGAGGCAACGTCGCGATTGGCAGAATCCTTCGACATCGAGATCATTCGCTCCCTCCCGCAACCCTGCGCGATCGTTACTGCATACGCTCGTAAACTCCGCCCGACCGGGCTGGACCAGTGACCAGCTGAGTGAGCTTGCCGCGACATCGGGGTGATGTTGCTAACAGCGGCTGAAACGCCCGCAGGGCGCGGAATTGTCGCTTCGCATTTACTCTTCGCGCAGCAGGATCATCGGATCGACTGCGAGGGCGTGCTGGGCCGGAATCCAGGCGGCAACCAGGCCGAGGAACAGCATGGTCAGGACTACGCCGCCGAGCACGATCGGGTCTTTCGGCGTGGCCTGATAGACAATGGAAGAAAGCACGCGGGTGGCCAGCACGCCGAGGATCATGCCCGCCACGGAGCCAATCGCCAGCAGCCGGAAAGCTCGTCCCAGCGCAGCGCTGAGCACCTTGCGCTGATTTGCACCGAGCGCCACTCGTATACCCAATTCGCGCAGGCGTTTGGTGACAACATAAGATGCCATTCCAAAAATGCCGGTGATGGCGAGCATTGCGCCCAGCAGGCCCAGCACGCCTAGGGCCACCGTGGCCACACGGGCGGCAAAGAGAGCGGAATCAAGTTCACTGTTCCAGGTCTTGATCTCCAAGGGCAATGCAGGGTCGAGGCTGTGTAGAGAGCGCTGCAAGGCGGCGACGATCTCCTGCGGGGCGCGCTCGGATCGAGCGATGATCCAGGTATTGGTGGAGGGCTGCTGCAGGAAGGAATAGAACATGGCCGGCTGGGGATCTTCCGTCAGCGTTTCATATTTACCATCTTCGACCACCCCCACGACTTCAACGCGTGTGCCACCCCAGATCTTGAAATGACCGCCTATGGCCTTATCGACCGAGCCAAGCACCTTGCGGGCAAATTCACGATTGACCACAGCGACGGTGGGAGCCTTGGTATCGTCGTGCAGGGTCAAAGTCCGCCCGGACAGCAGCGTCGTCCCAGCCGCACGGAAATAGTCTGGTGAGACATTGAACTGCTGTGCGTCCGCAACAGAATTCGTCGGCCGGAAATCCGTGGTGGCGTCGCTGTAAACCGATGAGTCGTTGCCGCCGATGCTGAGCGCCAGCCGGTCGGCATAGCCGACGGCGGTAACGCCGGGGATGGCTGCCGCGGCATCGAGCATGCGCCGCTCCATCTGCGGGCGCTGATCGCCGTCATACCCGGCCATGTGGAGATTGGTGTGGACCAGCATCGCGCTCTGGGGCTGGAAACCATAATTACTGTGCAGCGAGCGCGCCAGACCGCGCACCGCAACCAGCGAGGCGGTGACCAGAACGGCGCAGATGGCGATTTGCAGGGTGAGCAGCACGTTCCGCAGTGTGAACCTCCGCAGACTGCCGATACCTGTCGATCCCGAGCGGATGGTCTGCCAGGGATCGGCACGCAGGACTTGACGAACTGGAACCAAAGCAAAGAGAACGCCACTGAACAGGGCAAGCAATAACGCAAGGGCGTAAGTCCTGGCATCCGGATTGACGGGTACATTGAAGGGGATGTCGGGAATAGGTCGCCAGGTGCTCAACACACGCAGAATAGCCACGGCGCCGAGCGTGCCGCAGACTCCCCCGGCTAAAGAAACCAGAACGGCTTCAGTGAAAAGCTGGCGGAGGATAAGCTTTCGGGTCGATCCCAAAGCCATGCGCACAGCAATTTCGCGAGAGCGATCGGCCGTACGCGCGGCAAAGAGGCTGCCTAGGTTGGCGCAAGCGGCAAGCAGGATGAGTCCCGCCATGAGCATCAATCCAGCCATAAAAGCACGCGCGGGACGGCCCAGCGTATCTCCCACCAGCCCCGGCCGCGACAATGAGAATTTCAGACCGTCGTCCTCTTTCGGATACGATTTCGCCAGAGAAGCGGCGATGGTGTTCAGATCCGCTGCCGCCGCGGCTGGTGTCACTCCGGGTTTCAAATGGCCGATGACCCAGGTGAAATGGGAGCCGCGCATCTCGATTGGGTCCCATCCACCCATCAGCGGCAGGTCCACGAGAGGCGCCCACAGGTCAGGCGCGAAGAAAAGCTCAGTGCCGCGGAAGTCGGGCGGCGCAACGCCGGCGATGGTGTAGGGATGCTTGTTGATCTGAACCGTGCGGCCCACCGCGGCGGGATCGCTGTTGAAGTGGCTGTGCCAGAAGGCGTAGCTCAGTACCACGTAAGGCACGCTATTCTTGCCGTGCTCATCGGAGCCATGGATGAACCGGCCTAGATAAGGTTGAATACCCATGGAATCGAAGTAATTGCCGGTGACCATATATGGCCAGGCGACGGAAGGATTCCCGCTTCCGGTATCAAGACCGACGCTGCCCTGAATGTCATAGGAAACCAGGGATTCGAAGCTTCGGTTTCGGTCGCGCAGGTCGAGGTAATCGGGATAGGACTGCGAGGGAGTACTTCCTCGTTCGAAGGCTCGCTCCAACATGTAGAGGTTTTCGGGATGTGGCAAATTGAGCGGGCGCAGCACCAGGGCATTCAGCACACTGAAGACGACGGCATTGGCGCCAATGGCCAGCGCCAGCGTGAGCACCGCGGCTACCGCGAATCCTGGGGACTTGCGCAATTGGCGCAGGGCAAGTCGAAAGTCAGCGTTCATACTCCCCCATTGTGAACCGAACGCAGAGCGAGCCATACCTTCGCTCGAGCGAGCTATGCTGGGGATACGCGGTGCCGATGAACATAGTTCCGTTCAATAGCTGCCGGGGCGAAGCCGAAGACCGTTCTCGGAGCGTGGACGCGACCACATGACAGCGCAAATCCGAATTTAGCATTCATGGTGCGCCATTCGAGCCTTTTCTTGAACCATGAAACGATGCCAGTTCCAAGGAGACCCGACTCTGATCCCCCAACCAGGTTCTCCACGAACCATCGCAGCGTTGTGGACCAGGGGCGGATCACAGTCAGAATTGAGCCGAACGAAAAGATCCTGTCACCTGCGGTCTTCTCACCATTGCTCTTCTGCTTGCCTTCAGTTCTCTGCTGACAGAAGAGGCCAACGGCCAGGCTACCAGCGCCGCGAGGCGAAGATGCCGCGTTCATGGCATCAGAACCAGTTCCTGGGAGCAGGTAGCAGATGTTACTTGGCCGTCCAGCCGCCGTCGATGAGGATGTCGGTTCCCGTAATGAACCCCGCTGCTCCCGAGCAGAGAAAGCACGCCAACGCGCCAATCTCTTCGACCTTGCCCCAGCGCCCAATCGGCAAACTCGCAAGGAACTGCGTACTGGCTTCCGGATTATTTATCACCGCTGCATTCATGTCCGTGACGAAAGGTCCCGGACTGATGCCATTGACCGTGATTCCTTCGCTGGCCAACTCCAGCGCCAACGACCGCGTGAACCCAAGAAGCGCCGCCTTCGCCGAGGAGTAAGCGGTGCGTCCGGGCAAAGAAACATGGCTCATGATCGAAGTCATATTCAGGATGCGGCCATAACCGGAACCTTTCATGCCAGGAACGAATGCCCGGCACATCAAAAAGGTCGAGATCAGGCTCGAATCGAGAACGCTGCGAAACTCTTCAAGCGAATAGTCCACGAGATTCTTCCGAATATTCGTTCCAGCATTGTTGATCAGAATCTGGGGGGCTCCGAACCGCTGAGTGATGGGCCCAACCAGGGCGGCAACCTCGTTTTCCTGGGTTACATCGGCTACGTAGAAAGCGGCAGTTCCGCCCCGCTGGATGATGTCATTGCGCACCAATTCAAGGCGTCTGGTATCGCGCGCCACCAGCGCTATATGTGCGCCCGCTTCGGAAAGGGCCTTCGCGATCGCCTCGCCCAGACCCCGGCTTCCACCCGTAATTAATGCAGTCAGACCCGTCAGATCAATCTTCATGTTTCCATCTCCTGTTTCGAAGCCGTTGACCTTACACCCGTGCACCTTAGGGCGAAAGGCTTGCTTTTCTTTTATGAAACGCAACGCGACGGGCCGGACTTCATCCCCAATGAACTGCGCGCCGCCCCAGGATATACAACACACCCTACTGCCTGATTGTTTGGTTGTTGAGCACCCGAGGGGGGACCCTCGAGGAAATAATCGATCAATATCGAACAAATACGATCTCAAACGATTGACATGCTATCAAACACCCGCTAGTCTTCACTTGGAAACAGGCAAATTGAGGGAGCAGCGGGATTGAGCGATTTTGGGAAGAAGATCCGGCTCAACAGGGTATTGAATGAGGAAGGGCGTGGCACCTTGGTGGTGGCCTTCGATCACGCCCTCGTTTTGGGACCGATCCCAGGCACGGAAGATGCAGCCGGACAAATCTCGCGTTTTGTTGAGGCCCGTGTTGACGCGCTCCTTCTAAGCCTGGGGCTCATGCAGAAATGCAGCGCCTGCTTTTCCCGAGCGCGCACCCCAGGTCTCATCGCCAGACTCGATTGGACGACGGTCTGGAATTCGCTAAGCCAAGGGGACAATGGCGTTCTGCGCGCCTGCATGCTTGGGAGTGCCGAAGACGCGTTGCGCCATGGCGCGGATGCGGTTCTCACCTACATGGTGATGGGATCCGGAGATGTGGATTTCGAAATGAAGGAAATTGCTCGCAATGCGCAACTTGCGCGCGAATGTGAGCGATTGGGCGTTCCCTTAATCATTGAGACGCTGGCGCGTGGCAAGTCGGTCCAGATCCCCTCGGACCCTCAATGGATCAAGCTGCATACGCGAATGGCCACTGAACTGGGTGCCGATGCCATTAAGACTGACTATGCGGGCAGTGTGGAATCTATGCGCGCAGTTGTAGAAACCTGCCAGCTTCCTATTCTGGTTCTCGGGGGCAGCCGGAACGATTCTGCCATGGGCGTCGTTCGCGGTGCTATGGAGGCGGGGGCCGCTGGAGTCTTTTTTGGGCGTAATGTGTTCCAGGCGGATGATATGCAGGAATTTCTGCGTCACGCACGCGCGATTCTCGACGGGGGCCAGGGGTGAAGTTCACGCCGGTGCAACAAGTTGGCGAAACTCTGGACCGGCGTGCCAGTATTCGTCTGGAGTCGGAGTGGGGCCAGGTCTCGATTCTGGTGGGCGGAGGCCACATTTGTGGCCTTACTACCCGACACCGTCCGGATTTCAATCCGCTGTGGCGGCCGCCCTGGAGAACGATTGATCCGCAGCGATACTCGCTAGCAGAGTATGGGGAGGAATTCGGGTCTCCGCCGGACGGGCGTCTGCTGGCAGGCATAGCAGGACATAGCCTGAGCTTCGATTACTTTGGGCCGCCCTCGCCGGAGGAAACTGCTGCCGGACTCAGCACCCATGGAGAAGCGCCAGCAACAATGTGGCAGGTTTTTAGAGAGTTTAAGGAGGAACAGCCGGGCATCGAGTACGGCGTTTCTTTGCCGGCCGCGCAGATCGATTTCCGACGAACCTTGCGCCTCGATGCGAAACATCCAGTCCTCTATTGTGAGGAAAGGGCGCGAAACCTAAGCCGGGTAGATCGCCCCATCTGCTGGAACGAGCACGTAACGATCGGTCCGCCTTTTCTTGAGTGCGGAGCGACCCTAGTAGACATGCCGGCTGTGCAGGGAAAGGTCGTCACTGCCAGTTACAGCGCCGCCATGAAGCTGGTTCCGGATGCCGAATTCCAATGGCCGCACGCCCCGCAGCTGGGCGGCGGTACTCACAACTTAAGAACTACTCCAGACGGCTCATATGGACGGTATACCGCGCAGTTGCTGGATCGCAGCCATGAGATCGGCTATGTGGCGATCGGTAATGCTCGGGCCGGTCTCCTGCTGGTGTATCTCTTTCGGCGTTCGGATTTTCCGTGGGTAGGGAACTGGGAAGAACGCTTCTATCGGCAGACCAGGCCTTGGGGCGGAAAGACCTTCTGCAGGGGACTGGAGTTCAGCACCACTCCGTTCGCGGTTCCACGGCGCCAGGTTGTTTCGGAAGGGCCGCTCTTTGAGGAATCCACCTTTCGGTGGCTCTCTTCTCTCTCTGAGATCAAGGTCCACTACATGACCCTGATGGTCGACATTCCCCCGGATTTCGCGGGAGTGGAGAGAGTTTCTGTAGACGATGCTGAAGTGACCATCCACGAACGAGACGGCGGGCGCAGCTTAACTATCCCCGCGAACGGCTCCTTCCTGACGGAGACGGCTTTCGAACAGCAATGAGTTTTCTCTCCTTCGACGTGGGATCGAGCCGATGTAAGGCGGCCATCTTCTCTTCTTCCGGGGAGATGCTCGGGGTGCGTTCGGCCGCCTTTGCTCCGGGCTTTCCGAGGCCGGGCTACGCCGAACTGAACGCCAACAATTTCCTGGCCGTCGTCCTGGCCCTTGCGCAGGAACTGACGGCTCTGCCGCAGACCGAGCCTGTGCAGGCGGTTTGCTTGAGCTCGCACGGAGAAACCCTGATTCCCGCTACCGCAGGTGGACAGCCTCTTGGTCCCGCCATCCTGAACATGGATGTGCGAGCCACCCGGGAAGCGAGCTGGATCGAAGAACAGACAGGACGCAGGCAGCTCTTCATGTTGACGGGGCATACGAGCCACCCCATGTACACGACTCCCAAGCTGCTATGGTTGCGCGGAAATGCTCGGGAAGTTTTTGAGGGAGCGAGCCGCTTTCTGAGTGTAACGAGTTTTCTGCTGATGCAGCTGGGCCTTCCTCCGCTGGTCGACTACTCGCACGCCGCGCGGTTCATGGCTCTCGATGTACGCCGCCTCGCCTGGTCCGCGGAGATTCTGAATATTGTCGAAATCTCGCCGGATGCTCTACCCATTCCTGTGCAGGCAGGTACTTTGGCGGGAATGTTGGACAGCACCGCGGCTGCCATGCTGGGTGTGGCGGTTGGTACCCCGGTAGTGGTCGGAGGCCACGATCAGGTGATTGGAGCCATCGGGCTCGGCGTAATTGCGAAGGGAAGAGCTGCGGGGTCGCTGGGAACCTATGAATGCATCACAGTCGCCTCCGATGAATTGCTTTTGAATGATGCTGCTCTGCAAGCCAGCCTCAACTGCTATCCGCATGCTGTTCCCGGGCAGTATGTCACGATCGCTTACTTTCCCGGTGGCATCATGATGCAGTGGCTCGAAGAAATACTGTACGGAGCGAAGAGGGAAACCGAACAAGACGACCACCTCTTCGCGGATCTGGAGCTTGGAGCTCCGGCAGGTCCCACGGAACTGGTGATTACTCCGCACCTGATTGGTACCTGCAATCCGGAATTCGACTCGCAGGCACGCGGAGCCATCACCGGGCTAAGTTTCGACACCACGCGTGCACATCTGTACAAGGGCATTCAGGAAGGGATTGCGTCGGAGCT
>Ga0210390_10000629_pt1 | contig 37431 bp, 25 predicted proteins | sample IncBWH11OmetaG_FD_161050 | JGI IMG/M metagenome (GOLD analysis project Ga0210390, IMG submission 161050) | Forest soil microbial communities from Barre Woods Harvard Forest LTER site, Petersham, Massachusetts, United States - Inc-BW-H-11-O ...
AGCTCAACACGGCCGAGTGCCAGGCGGCCAAGGCCCTGAACATCGCGGTCAACCCGCAGTTCGGGCAGCTCGATTACAACGGGTACCAGGTCGTGACGGCGCCCTCGCCGGTGACCCGGACCCAGGGGCCGGTGAAGGCGGCCTCCCCCGTCGCTACGGCGCCGGCTTGCTGATCGTCCTGGCGACCAGCCCACGGGTGGCACCCGGCCTGCTCAGCTGGCCGGCCTGGGAGGCGCTGCGCTCCGCTTCGGTCGTACTCGCGCCTCCCGGCCATCCGCTATTGCCCGCACTCGATGAGGCCGGGATCGCCTACCGGGTCACTGAGGAGCCCGGCGCCGGGCTTCCCGGCTCGGACGAGGTCGGGGTGTGGTTGCCCATGCCAGGCGCGGATCCGGAGCTTCCGGACGGAGCCGAGATACTCCAGGGCTCCGCCGACCTGCCCGGTGCGCACCTGATCGACCTGGTCGCGACTATGGACCGGCTGCGCGTGGAGTGCCCGTGGGATGCCCGCCAGACGCACGCCTCGCTCGCGCCCCACCTGCTCGAGGAGCCGTACGAGGCCCTGGAGGCGCTGGAGTCCGGTGACGAGCGCGCGCTGTGTGACGAGCTCGGGGACGTCGCGCTGCAGGTCGTGTTCCACGCGCGGATCGCGGCCGAGCGCGACGACGGCACCGGGTTCACCATCGACGACGTCGCGGATGGCATCGTGGCCAAGCTGGTCCGGCGGCATCCTCACGTGTTCGGGGACGTGACGGTCTCGGGTGCCGATGAGGTCAAGCGCAACTGGGACGAGATCAAGAGGGAAGAGAAAAAAATCAGGGCCGAACGGAACGGCCTTCCCGCGGCCGGGCAGGCCTCTGGATCGGCCCTGGATGGCGTGCCCTTCGGCCAGCCCGCGCTCGCGCTGGCCGCGCAGCTGCAGCGCAGGGCTGAACAGGCCGGAGCGCCGGTCGAGCTGGCCCGGCTCGAGACAAATCGCCGTCCCGCGGGTTCGGGCGGTGCCGGGGCCGACATCGGCCGGGAGCTGTTTCGGCTGGTCGTGAAGGCCCGGGAGCTGGGCCAGGACCCTGAGCTGGAGCTGCGCGCCGCGGCGCGCAGCTACTGCGCCCTGGTACGCGCCTGGGAGCTTTTGTAGCAATTCAGGTGCTCGTTGGGTGCATTTCTGTTTCCTGCGTCACGTCTTACTCTCCGTCATGTATGTTGCTCATGAGTTTGCCGTTATCTGTCACGATAAGTTACGACGTATACCCGTGAACCGGCCGACTTGCCTACGCGTCTCCTTAGCGGGAGTTCTTAAACCGAAGTCTGAGCGGGAGCGTGGGGAAGCGCCGAGTCATGAGGTGCTACCCATGGGGGGGTAGGTGCGTATGTCTGGTTATGCCGTCGTTCGCGGCCGCCTCGGTCAGGACACCGCGAGCAGCGCATCGACCTGGGCCAGGGACTACCTGCGCAGGGTAGCCCTGGCCGACTTTGGCTGCGCCGTGGTCGGCGTGTTCGCGGCAGGCCAGCTCCGGTTTGGCAACCACGCCAGCGACATCTACGTGGCGCTCAGCCTCGCGCTGCCCGTGCTCTGGCTGGCCGCGGTCGGCCTGGCCGGAGGGTACGACGTCCGTTTCATAGGGACCGGCTCGGACGAGTTTCGCAAGATCCTGAACGCCGGCGTGGGCCTGACCGCAGCCGTCGCAATCTTCTCCTACATGGTAAACACCGAAGTATCCCGCGGCTACGTGCTCATCGCGCTGCCCAGCGTCACCCTGTTCGACCTGTTCGCCCGGTACGCGATGCGTAAGCGGCTGCACGTGCTGCGCACCAGCGGCCGGTACATGCAAAGCGTGATAGCGGTAGGTCACGAACCGGCGGTGGCCGGCCTGATTACCGAGCTGCAGCGAGACCGGTACCACGGGCTGATGGTGGTCGGCGCCTGCGTGGCGCAGCCCGCGGAGTGCGACGAGGTCGCCGGAGTACCGATCTACGGGGGGCTGGACGACGTCTCGTCCGCTGTGCAGGCCTTCGCCGCCGATACGGTGGCCGTGCTGGCCTGCCCGGAGATGGACGGCCTCCGGCTGCGGACACTGGCCTGGGAGCTGGAGAAGACCAACACCGACCTGTGCGTCTCGCCGGCGCTGTTGGACGTGGCCGGCCCGCGGACGACGATCCGGCCGACGGCCGGGCTCACCCTGCTGCACGTGGATCACCCGCAACTCACCGGGCTGCGCCTGCTGCTGAAAGACCTCTTCGACCGGTGCTTTGCCGCGGCGGCGCTGATCCTGGTCTCTCCGCTGATGGTCCTGCTGAGCGTAATGATCCGGCTCTCCGACGGGGGACCGGCGCTGTTCACCCAGGTCCGGGTGGGCCAGCACGGGCGCGCCTTCAAGATCTACAAGTTCCGGACCATGGTGGTCGACGCCGAGAAGCGCCGCGATCAGCTACTCGCCCGCAACGAGACCGATGGCGTCCTGTTCAAGCTCCGGCGCGATCCGCGGGTGACCGCGATCGGGTCTCACCTGCGGCGCTGGTCCCTGGACGAGCTCCCCCAGCTGTACAACGTGCTCCTCGGCCACATGTCGCTGGTCGGACCCCGGCCGGCGCTCCCCGAGGAGGCGGCCAGGTATGCCGATCATGTCCGCCGCCGCCTGGTGGTCAAGCCGGGCCTGACCGGCCTGTGGCAGGTCAACGGACGGTCGGATCTGTCCTGGGACGAGTCGGTCAGGCTCGACCTGAGATACGTCGAGAACTGGTCGTTCGCCCTGGACGTGCAGATCCTGTGGAAAACAATTTCAGCGCTCCTGCATAGGTCGGGCGCGTACTAGCGGCTTTGTTGACCGCCAAGATATAGCGGAGGGGTAGATGACGACCCTGGGGCAGGACGTATCGGGTCCGGACGTCGCATGGCTGGTAAGAAGCGCGGCCGACGGTGACTGGCGCGCGTGGGAAGGCCTGGTTCATCAGTACGCCAGGCTGATCTGGTCGATCACCACGGAGTTCAAGCTGACCGAAAGCGACGCCGCCGACGTCGTCCAGACCACCTGGCTGCGGCTGCTGGAGCATATCCACCGTATCGAGTACCCGGAGCGCGTCGGTTCCTGGCTGGCCGCGACGGCCCGGAACGAGTGCCTGCGCACTCTGGCCGCTCGCAAGCGGCTCGTGCTCGGCCACGACGAAGCCGAATTCTCCAGCGTCGCCGTGTTCGCGCCCGAAATCGACGAACGCCTGCTGGCCGATGAGCGCGCACAGGTCGTCCGCGATGCGCTGGCCCGCCTGCCCCGGCGCTGGCAGCGGCTCATGGGCATGCTCATGGCCGATCCGCCGGTGCCGTACGCCGAGATATCCGACGAGCTCGGGCTGCCCATCGGCAGCATCGGTCCCACTCGAGGGCGCTGCCTGGACCGGCTGCGCGTCCTAATGCAGGCTTCGTGAGCCGAGTGTCTCAACGTCGACCCACCGGCCGCCCGCGGCCTCGACTTCGGGAAAGGCGGCCCGCACCTCCGCCAGGAGGTCGGGGACGAAGAGCAGCACCGATGCTGGCCGGACCGCGGCCAGCTGCGCGACGCTGGACACGGGAATGTCGGTTCCCGGCATCCGCAGGCCGGCCTTGGCCGGCGAGGCATCAACCACCGCCGGCAAGAGCGTGCGGTCCACGCGCGCCTGGCACAGCAGGGCAACCGCCCGGGATGCCGCGCCGTATCCGAGCACGGTGCGCCCGGCCGACCATTCCGACGACAGCCAGTCATGCAGGCCGCTAGCGTGGCTGTGCACGTCTCGCTGGAGAGCCGAGAACGCACCCGGATCGCGGACCCCGACCCGGGCCTCCTCGGCGAGAAGCGACCGGACGGCATCGTCAGGCTCGCCGTCGGCTCTGGTCGCGGCCAGCAGCACCGTGCCGCCGTACAGATCGAACCGCCAGGCGGTGAGCGGGCTCAGGCCGACCACGGCCAGCATGCCGGCCAGCGCGGTCGTCGAGTAGTACGCGTAGTGCCCGTGCCGGAGCGCGTTCCACTGCCCGCACCGGATGATCGTGGCCAGGGAGTGGTACTGCAGCAGCAGCACTCCGGCCGGCGCCAGCCGGCCCGCGCGCTCGGCCAGCGCTTGCTGCTGGTCCGCGGCGTGCATCAAGCCGAAGCAATCGACGATCACGTCAGCCGGCCCGCCGCGGGCCGACGGCGTGAGTCCGCGCCGGGTCAGCAACTCCAGCCAGGATCCTCCGTGCGGACTGCCGTACTCGGCCACCACGCCGCGGGCCGGCAGCACTCCCGGCGCGCCCACTCGCTCCACCGCGTCGGCGGCCTGCGCGACGAGCGCGGCGGGTTCGGTGCCCCTCGGCTCCTCCGGCACGGTCGGATCGGCCAGCAGCTGAGCCAGGCCGCACGATGAGCACAGCCACATCTGCAGCGGGTACACCGGGTCGGGACCGGGGTCGTCGCGCGGCGGAAAGTAGTCGCAGGCAGGCTGCTGGCCCAGGTCCAGCACCAGGTAGCCGTCTGACCCACGGCACGACCGGCACGCGTGCTTGTCCACCTGTCCCCGCTCTTTCTGGAGATTGGGAGGCTATGTCACCGTCGTACCGGTGCCGCCTGTGTGGCGCACAGCTTACGCGTACCTTTATCGACCTCGGGATGTCTCCGCTCTGCGAGAGCTACGTCGCCGCGGAACGGCTCGACGAGGCCGAGGTCTTCTATCCGCTGCACGTCCGGCTCTGCGACGAATGCCTGCTCGTCCAGTTGCCCGCCTATGTGCCGGGCGAGGAAATCTTCTCCGACTACGCGTATTTCTCGTCCTACTCCGACTCCTGGGTCGCGCACGCGAAGCGGTATGCGGAGGCGATGACCGGCCGGCTCGGCCTTTCCCCCCGCAGCCTGGTCACCGAGGTGGCCAGCAATGACGGCTACCTGCTCCAACACTTCCAGGCCGCGGGTATACCGGTGCTCGGTATCGAGCCGGCCGCCAACGTGGCCGAAGCGGCCCGGGCGCGGCATATCCCGACCGAGGTTCAGTTCCTCGGGGCCGAAACCGGGCGCCAGATCGCCCAGCGGCACGGGCAGGCCGATCTGGTGGCCGCCAACAATGTCTTCGCGCATGTACCGGATATCCGCGGTTTCGCGGCGGGCCTGCGGGCGCTGGTCAAGGACAACGGCCTGGTCACGCTGGAATTCCCGCATCTGCTGCGGCTGATCGAACGCCGGCAATACGACACGATCTACCACGAGCATTTCTCTTACCTGTCCCTGCTGACCTCCTCCCGGGCGCTGGCCACGGCCGGGCTGCGGGTGGTCGACGTGGACAACCTCAGCACGCATGGCGGCTCGCTCCGCGTCTACGCTCGCCCCGAGGAGAGCGGCGGCGAGCCCGCCGAGCGGGTGAAGGCGGTGCTGTCCGAGGAGGAGGCGTCCGGACTGCACACCGTCGCGGGCCATGAGGATTTCGCGGCGGCGGTCCTGAAGATAAAGAGCGACCTGCTCGACTTCCTGCTCACCGCGGCCAGGGACGGTCGGGCGGTGGCCGGTTACGGCGCGCCGGGCAAGGGGAACACGCTGCTGAACCACTGCGGGATCCGGTCCGACCTGCTCTCCTACACGGTGGACCGGAGCCCGGTGAAGCAGGGCAAGTTCCTCCCCGGCACGCATATCCCGATCTACGCGCCGGAGCGTCTGGCGGAAACCAAACCCGACTACATCCTCGTCCTGCCGTGGAACCTGCGCGACGAGATAGCCCGCCAGCTCAGTTACGTCGGGTCGTGGGGCGGGAAGCTTGTCTTCCCGATTCCTGAACTCGACATTCTTCCGATGGGGTGAGAATCATGAAGGTCGTGCTGTTCTGCGGTGGCCTGGGCATGCGGATGCGCGACGGGGTGACCAGCGGCCCGAAGCCGATGGCGATGATCGGAGACCGCCCGCTGCTGTGGCATGTCATGCGCTACTACGCGCACTTCGGGCATACCGATTTCGTCCTGTGCCTCGGCTACGGCGCGTCCGCGGTAAAGGATTTCTTCCTGAACTACGACGAGACCGGGTCGAACGACTTCGTGCTCGAGGGCGGCGCCAGAGAGGTCAAGCTCTTCAAGACCGATATTTCCGACTGGCGTGTCACCTTCGTCGACACCGGCCTGAACTCGGCGATCGGCGAACGGCTGCGCCGGGTCCGCCGGTTCGTCGAGGAAGAGCCGATGTTCATGGCCAACTATGCGGACGTGCTCACGAATGCGCCGCTGCCCGACATGATCACGCGGTTCGCCGCAAGCACGGCACTGGTCAGCCTGCTCGCGGTGCCACCGCAGTCATCACACCACGTGGTCGACGTAGGCGAGGACGGGCTGATCACCCAGGTAACGCCGGTACGGGACCTGCGTCAGTGGGAGAACGGCGGATATTTCGTCATGCGGCCGGGGATCTTCGACTATCTCAACGAAGGCGAGGATCTCGTCGAGGATGCGCTGGTCCGGCTGGTGCCGCAGCAGCGGGTCCTGGCCTATCCGTACAAGGGCTACTGGTCACCGGCGGACACGGTGAAGGAGCGCGCTCAGCTCGAGGAGATGTACCACCGCGGCCACTGCCCGTGGATGGTCTGGGATCCGGAGCGCTCTGGCTCGGCCGGGACCGCTACGCCCGCGCCGAAGTGAGCGGTCCATGCTGCCCCTGCACCTGACGGCGGCCGGCTGTGTGCTGGCCATCGGAGCGCACCCCGACGACATCGAGATCGGGGCCGGAGGAACGTTGCTTACCCTGGCTGGGAGCCAGCCCGGACTGAAGGTTAACTACGTCGTGCTGACCGGAACCGCCGATCGCCAGCAGGAGGCACGGCACGCGGCACGTGCCTTCCTGCCGACCGCCGACCTGACCGTCAGCCTCTATGACCTGCCCGAAGGGCGGATGCCGGCCGTCTGGGGCCAGACGAAGGAGATCCTCGAGGACGTGGCGCGGTCCTGCGCACCTGACCTGATCATCGCACCGTCCCGCTACGACGCCCATCAAGATCACCGCACCATCGCCGAGATCGTGCCCACCGTCTTCCGGGATCACCTTTGCCTGGGCTACGAGATCCCGAAATGGGACGGTGACCTCGGCCGGCCATCGGTTTATGTCCCGCTGGCGGCCGATATCGCGCGGCGGAAGGTGGAGCTGCTGCACAAGTGCTTCGCCTCCCAGCACCACCGGGACTGGTGGGACGACGAAGTCTTCCTGGGCCTGGCTCGACTACGCGGTGTCGAGTGTCACGCGCCGTACGCCGAGGCGTTCAGCTGCGCGAAGTCCGTCATCCTGCCGGTGACGTGAGCCGGAGCGTCTCATCGACCAGGCTGGCCGCGAGCAGCTCACGGATCCGGCGCAGCCGGACGAAGCGAGCCGACATGAAGTCCTCGTAGGTCAGGCCGTACCGGGCGTAGGCGCCGGCGAGTTCCTCGACTCCCTCGCGTACCCGCCAGCGCAACTTCAGGTCCGGGAACGTGTCGGTCAGCTTGGCGAAGTCGACGCGGTAGTTGCGCAGGTCCGGGCCGGCATTCTCGGCCAGCGACACCAGCGAGCCCGGAACCGCGTCGCGCACCAGGTCAGCGATGTCTTTGACCTGGACGTTGTCCTCCGCACGGCCGACGTTGAAGGCCTGGTCGTGGACCAGCTCGCGCGGAGCCTCGAGCGCGGCCAGGAACGCCCGGCTGATGTCCTCGATGTGCACCAGCGGCCGCCAGGGCGACCCGTCGCTTTCCAGGCGGACCTGGCCGGTGGTGATCGCGACGGCGGTCAGGTTGTTCGCGACGATATCCAGCCGCAGCCGCGGCGAAACGCCATAGGCGGTGGCATTGCGCAGGTAGGTGGGGCTGAACGTGTCGCCGGCCAGCAGCGACAGGTCACGCTCGGCCAGCACCTTAGTCTCCCCGTAGGGAGTGACGGGGAACAGGTCCGCGTCCTCGGCCACGGCGAGCGAGCCTGCCGCACCGTACAGGCTGCACGACGACGCGAACAGGAAACGCTCGACGCCGGCCTGCTTGGCCGCCTGGGCCAGGCGCAGCGTCCCGGTGTGGTTGATCGAGTACGTGGCGGCCGGATTGAGGTGACCCAGCGGGTCATTGGACAGCGCGGCCAGGCAGATCACCGCCTCATAGCCGACCAGCTGGGCGGCCTCGGCGTCCCTGATGTCGCGGGGCGGCCGCAGGCCGATGTTCTCGGGCGCGGCGCCGAAGTCGCACCCCTCGTACAAGCCGGTGTCGAACCCGTCGACGTCGTGCCCGGCTGCGCGCAGGAACGGAACCATGACGGCTCCGATGTAGCCGCGATCACCCGCGACGAGAACCCGCATCGCCATCCCCCTCTGTCTGACCAGTCCGGCCCTATAGGACCCGCCACCGCCGTGTCCTGATACGTCGGCGCGGGATCACCGCGCCAATCACGTTCGTTGTACCGTCGCAAGCTCAGCGCGCTGGGGTGTATCACGACGGCCCGTTCAGTGCTCATGTGGGACATGGGCGGTGAGCTCAAGGGGGCGGGCCTTGATTGTTGATTGCCGTTGAAAGCAAAAGTAAAGGTGACGTAATGAAGGATGCCGGCGTTCAGTCGACCCGGTTTGAGCCGACCGTGTTCGGTGCGCTACGCCGCTACCGCGTCATGGTCCTCGTGGTCGCCCTCGTGGGCATCGCGGGGGCCATCGCGTACGGGCATATTTCCGGGCAGACCTACTCGGCCCAGGCCACGGTCACGGTTCCCGCACCGGCGTCGGGGGAAGGTGCGGCGACCGACCCCGCCCAGTACCTCGACAGCCAGGTACTGCTCCTGCAGTCCCCGGCCGTCGACCAGCTGGCGGCCAGCACCGCTAACGGCACGCTGCACACCAACACGCTGACGGCGGCCGACTTCTACCCCAGCAATGGCGAGGCTAGCGTCATCCCGCCCGCTGGGGCGACCGCGGGCGCATACGGAGCCAGTATCATCATCGTCTCGTTCAAGTCCTCGAACCCGGAAGTGGCCCAGGTTGGCGCCAACTCGCTGATCAAGGCCTTCGAGCAGCAACGAAACAGCAATATCAGCACCCAGTTCAACAACACCATCGCGGGCATCGACAACGCCCTCAACGCCACGGACTCCGCAGACCAGCGGTCGCCGCTGTTGACCCAGCGGACCCAGGCGCTGGTCGACGAGCAGTCCGACCTGGCGCAGCAACCCACGGTGGCGTGGGCCATCCAGCCGACCAGCCCGGTCGGCGGCGGCTGGAAGCGCTACGCCCTGTACGGGCTGGTGGTCGGGCTCGTGCTAGGCATCGCCCTGGCCTACGTGCGCGCGAGCCTTCGGCGTCGCCTCGGTGACCGGCATGACCCCGCGGTCATCTACGGCGCGCCGCTTCTCGGCGAGATCCCCGCCTTTAACGCCGAGCGGGGCTCGCGGGCGAGCGGCCTGCCGGTCAGCGCCCGTCCGCGCTCGGCCACCGCCGAGGCGTTCCGCTTCACAGCCGGCTCGATCGAGCGGCTGTGTACCGAGCGGGGCGGCCAGCTGGCGCTGATCTTCGTCTCGCCCCTGGCCGACGCGGGCAAGAGCATCGTCGTGGCCAACCTGGCGCTGGCCATGGCGGAGGGCGGTACGCGGGTCCTCGCGGTGGACGCCAACCCGGCCAATAGCGAGCTGACCGCGCACCTCCTGCCCGGCGCTCAGACGGGAGACGGCCTGGAGCAGGCGCTGACCGGACAGTCACCGCTAACGCAATGCATTCAGCCCAGCCCGCTCGACGGCGGTGTGGCCGTTCTCGGCGTCGGCGCGGGATCACCGCGGCGGCTAACGGGTGCGGCTCGTTCCAAGGCGGCGGTCCGGTTGCTGGCCACGGCGAAGGCCAACTACGACGTCGTGCTCGTCGACGCTCCGGCCTTGCTCCAGGACGCCGCCGCCTCAGATATGGCCGTCGCCTCCGATGCCGCGGTCGTCGTGGTCGACCCGGACGACTTCATCCGCGACCACTTCGAGACGGTCGAACGGCTCCGGCTGATCGGGTCCGAGGTGGTCGGGTACGTCTTCAACCGCGCGCCGATGCCGCGCTCCCTCGCCCACTTCAAGGGCGGCAGTACCAGCACCAGTACCAGGGCCCGCCCGACCGCCCCGGCTCCGGCTCGGGCTGCTGCCCCGAAGGCCCCGAAGGCCGCGGAGGTTCCGTCGTTCTTCAACGACCTGCCGAGGGAAAACAACACCACGCCTTTCCATCAGCAACGTGGGTGACCGCCCATGACGTCGGTTCTGCTGGAGCGCGAGCCGCTGGTTCACGTTCCGGACCAGGCGGAGGAGGCGCGCGGTCGCCTGCTCAGCCTCTACGGCCGGTTGCTTCCTATCCTCCTGGGCGGTTATTTCCTCTTCGACAAGGCCTTTGCGTACATCCATCTCCCGGGCACGCCCATCTACGTCGGCGAGATGGTCTTGGTCGTCGGCGCCCTGGGTGCGCTCGCCGCCACCGGGTACCTTCGTATCCCGATCCGGGACGAGCCGATCCTGGCGCTGCTCGCGGCGTTCTTCCTCTGGGGATTCATCAGGTTCATACCCGGATTCGGCGCCAACGGGATCAGCGCCGTGCGTGACTTCGCCCTGTGCTACTACTGCTTCTTCGCGTTCTTCACGGCGGCCGCGCTGGCCCAGCGCCCCGGGCTCGTAGAACGCTGGATGACCCAGCTGGCCAGGTTCGTGCCCTGGCTGCTCCTGTGGCTCCCGTTCGCCATAATCCTTCAGTCGAAGGCGCTGGGAGCCAACGTGCCGTTCAGCGGCGTGTCGGTCTTTACCCACAAGCCGGGGAACGCCGCCATCGCCGCACTCGTGGCCCTCGGGTCGCTGTGGCTGTTCCCCGGCACGCGCAGCGCCCGGAGCCGAGCGCTGTGGAGCTGTCTCGCCCTGGTCGTGATGGCCCTGTCCGCCACCCAGAACCGCGGCGGCCTGGTCGGCGCCTCGGCCGGCGCGCTGGTCGGGCTGGCCCTCATCCCCGCCCGGGACCGGCTGCGGTTGATCGTGCGAGCCGTCGCGGCTGTCGCCATAGGACTGATCCTGGCCCTTCAGCTGTCGCTCAAGATCCCGACGCAGGGCCGGTCGTTCTCCGCGTCGCAGCTCGTGGCCAATGTGCTGAGCATCGGCGGCGCGTCCTCGTCCGCGGCCGGCGGCTTGTCCGGCACAGTAGCGGGCCGTGACCAGCTGTGGTCATCGATCTTCGAGAAAGAGGTGGCCGAGGGCAAGCTCGTGGACGGCTTCGGCTTCGGGGTGAACCTCCCCTACCTCGTCGGCGACTACCAGGTGACCAGCGGGGCCGACCCGTTGCGCAGCCCGCACAACTCCCACCTCGACGTGCTGGCCCGGCTGGGGCTGATCGGCGCGGGACTGTGGATCGCGCTGTGGGTGGGCTGGTACCGGCGCATGCTGCTGGGCTGCCGGCGCCTGGCGCAGCGCGGGCTCCATGCTCGCCGGCAGGTGGCGGTGCTGTGCACGATGACGGTCACGGCGACCCTGGTGTCCTCGTTCTTCGATCCCCAGCTCGAAGGGGCGCAGATCGCCGCCATCTTGTGGTCCGCATTCGGGCTCGGGGTCGCGGTCACCAGCTTCCGGGAGTGGTTCGGCTGGCTGGGACCCGCACCGGCCCCGCCCCCGCCCCCGCCGGATGCTGACCTGCAAGGCAGCGGGTGACCCGAAATAGGTACCAATTATGCCGCCGCCGGAGAATGTATCATCACCGGCCCTCGCGGATCCTTTCTTGTGACTGGCCAAGTGGCGATCGATCCATTTCGCCGTGATTTCGAGGGTTGACGGAAGATGAACACGGTATTCCGGCTGGGTGTCGGTTTTCTGGCTTACCACGGAATTGCCCTTCTGATATCTGCGGCTGAAAATCATGTCACCTATTCCTCGGCTGCACGCCGGGGTGAGGCGGAGCATCTGTGAAAGTCCTGCTTTCTGCTTTTCAATGCGGCCCGGGCCGGGGCAGCGAGCCGGGCAACGGCTGGCACTGGGCCACGGCGCTCGCGGAGTACGGTCACGACGTGACCGTCGTGACCACATCGGTCTGGCGGGAGCCGATCCTCGCCGCGGGCCCGCAAGGCATCAACTTCCGCTTCGTCGATGTCCCGGCCTCGCCGCTGCCCAGCTTCTCTCGTCGGCTGCGGACCTACGACCGCTACACGCGCTGGCAGGACGCGGTGCTGAAACACGTCGAGGACTCTGGTCAACGTTACGACGTGGCCCACCATGTCACCTGGGGCTCGCTGCACATGGGCAGCCAGCTGTGGCGACTGCCGATGCCCCTGGTGTACGGCCCGATCGGGGGCGGCCAGACCAGCCCGGCCAACTACTGGCGCTACTTCGGTCCCGAGTGGCCGGCCGAGACGGTGCGGACCGCATCAACCGGCTCCCTGCTCAGGCTGGTCCGCCGGAGCCGTGATACTCTGCGGAATTCCGCGGTGACCCTGGTGTGTAATTCGGACACGGCGGCCGCGGCGCGGCGGGTGGGGGCCGCGGACGTCCGGTTCATGCTGGCCGATGCGCTACCGTCCGACTGGGTGGTGGACGCCCGGCCGCGGCCGGACGGCGTTCCCACCGTGCTGTGGGTCGGGCGGCTGCTCCGGCGCAAGGCTCCTACCCTGGCCATCCAGGCGTTCGCCGAGCTTAGGCGATCCATGCCCGCGCGCCTCGTGGTGGCCGGCGACGGCCCGCTTCGCGGGCAGCTGCGCGCGGCCGTCCAAGACCTCGGCCTCACTGGCGATGTCGAGCTGCTCGGGCCGGTCACCTGGGACGACGTCCGGCGTCTGTACGACACGGCCAGCGTCTTCCTGTTCACCTCACTGCGGGAGTCCTTCGGCGCGCCGTTCGTGGAGGCGCTCGGGCGGGGCATCCCGACCGTCGCCCTGGATCATCACGGAATCGGCGACGTGGACGTCGGTCCCGCGGCGGTCAAGGTCCCGCTCACGCCGCGGCCGCGGGACCTCCCGCACGGCCTCGGTTCCGCCCTGCATACCGTGCTGAGCGATCCCGACTGGGAGGCACGCAGCGCGGCCGCGGTCAAATGGGCAGGCGAACAGGTCTGGCCGCAGCGGGCGGCTGCGGCCACCCAGATATACGAGGAGATCCTGGTCCGCCGGAGCTGACCTTACGGGCGGCAGGCGGAATGGCTGACCGTGAACGTTCCGCCCGTTTCCAGCCAGGTGATCTGCCACGTCGAGAAGTCAGGCCAGGTGTTCAGCCAGGCCAGCCAGCCAAACGAGTAACCGTCATTCGGATGGGCGGCGGACGACACGCAATAGTGGTTATCGCGGAAGACGTTGTGCTGGGTGGTAAAAATGCCGTCACCGGCGCCGTCCTGGTAGGCGCCGGTCGCGCCTTGGGTCATCGTGATCCAGTTGTTCTCGACCAGCACATTCTGGACATTGCACGGGCCGTACGCCCCGCCGCGAGGCCCACAGCCCGAGGGGGGCGACTGGATCAGTGAGATGCCGTTGTAGTTGTCGGTGACGATGTTGCCGGAGATGGTCAGCGGATGCGACCTGCTTATCGACCCCGACTCGCGAAGCTGGATGCCGGCGTCCCAGGCCCAGCCCTGCTTATTGCCGCCTCCCGGCGATGATGGCATGCCGTTGCCGGTGATCGTGTTGTCGACGATGGTGGCGTTATAGGAGATCTCTTCGTAGATCCCCGGACCCCAGTTATCGCTGATCGTATTGCCGACATATGTCGTGTAGATGTTGTTGGTGTCGGCCCACAAACCTGGCCCGCCGTTATTGTGCACGTTGTTGTCGCGGAAGGTCAGATTGCGGGTCGCGTAGGCTTTGCCGCCGCCGGCCTCCCAGCCCGGGTTGACGCCCAGGCTTTCGTTGTTATAGGCGATAACGTTACCCTGGTACAGGCCGCCGTTACCGTGCGCCGAGAACCCTTCCTGGCCGTTATGATCGATCAGGTTGTCGAGGACCCGGACATTATTACCGGTCGCCACTCCGGCGGCGGTGTTGTTGGTGATGTGGTTGTTCTTGATGATCCAGCCCGGACCGTTGTAGTCCTGGATCGCGCCGCGCTGCACCGGCGTGTTGTAGTGCTGGATAACAAATCCCTCGACGGTGACATCTGACGGACCGGGCGCGAACGATTCGCTGCCGATGGCAAAGAACGCCTGATGCTGGCCGTCGAGGACAGCCCTCCGGTTCTCGCCGTTCAGTACGTCATGCGACCTGGGTATGAGGGACGAGACGTGATAGACGCCGGGGCGGAAACAGAATGTGGTGCCGGCCGGGGCCTTATTGATCGCAAGCTGGACATTACTGAGCGGAGTCAAGACCTTACCGGTACACGCCACCGGATTGTCGGGCCTAGCGCCCGCAGCTGACCCGCTGTGATCAGAATGGCCCTGACCGTCGGCCAGGGCCCAGGTGGTGCCGAGAATCAGCGACGCCAGGACGGCCGCTATCGCCAGGACAACCAGGCCCGTGGGCTTGGTTGGCCTAAGCCGGATGGCGCGCATTCGTATAACTCCGGAAAGTCACGGGTCCCTCGCTTTGCGAATATGGGCAGCTTACCATGCGCATAACAGCCGTCCGTATGTCCGGCGGGCAATACCGGTTCCGCGGAGCATCTGATCGGCCGCGTGATGGAGACCCGGGCGGCGGTGAATTGTGGTCGCCGCCCACAGCCTGGATGCATTGCGAACGCGGTGTGCTGCTCCAAGCACGGACCGTCCGGTCGCAATTCCCCGGGCGACGGATGTATCACGGCTTTTCAAGGTCTCCTTGTAGTAATTCTTGGCCCCGCTGCCCATGTCGATCACCTGTATCCCCGTGGCGGCCAGTTGCTCAGCGGTCTTCATGAGCTGGATCAGCCCCGGGGAATACCTGCGGAAGCGGGGGTCGTATCCGGTGAACCAGCCGACGAAGAGATCTTCCGCGCGCAGGCCGAATTGGGCCGCCACCGGTTCGTCGCCCGCGTACAGGACGGAAAGAACCCCGCTGACGTAGTCCCCGTGGTTGGCCAGGAGGGTATCGAGGAGCCCGACAAGCCAGGGTCGCTCGAAGCGGTCGACGTGGCTTGTCCGGCGGTATTGCTCGGACTTCCAGGCCAGCAAGGTACGCAGCGCGTCAGCGTCGCGGGCATCGGCCTCGATACGAAGCTCGCCGGCCTCGCGGGCGAGCTTACGGGTCCGGCGGGCGAGCTCCCGGCAGAAGCGCGGCGATTTCTCCCAGACATTTGCGTAGTAGGCCTCGAAGCCGTCGGTCAGGTCGATCACCGGCACGAGGGCAACGTCGGCGTGGTACGGCTTGAAGGCCTGCTGGCTGGTGATCAGGTTGTCGAACTGCCAGGCCGATAGCCGGCATTCGCCGAGCAGTTCCCGGGTGTCCCATTCGAAGCCCGGCGCGTGGATGAGGCCCTGGCAGGGGGTGAGCCAGCCGCAGATCGGCACCCCCAGGCCGAGCAGCCGCTTCTGGTACGGGAAGAATCCCGTGACCGACTGGCCGTCCCTCAGGACGGCTACGCGGGCGTCCGGCCGGAACCGGCCGACGGACATCGCGAACTCGGCCGACAGGAACGGATTGGCCAGCTCCGGGGTCGCGCGCTGCATGGACCGCCACGCGGCGGTCTCGGCGGGACCCAGGTCGCCTGGGTGCAGGAGTGATACGCGCACCGGAGCTAATCCGCATCTGGTGCAAGCCGCGTCGTCGGGCTGTCGCCGGGCGGCGCCGCGTTGCGCCTGCCGAGCAGCGTTTTCACCCCCGGGACGACCCGCCTGCGGAGCGCGCGCAGGACGGCGACCTCCTCGGTGACCCGGTGCAGCGTGCAGTAAAGCCGCGGCGGGAGGAGCGGAAGGATCGGCGATCGCCGCCCGCGCAGGAGGGCGGCGAACTCCTCCGGCTTCAGGTCAATGTAACGGGAGAGGTTCTCGAACCACTGCGCGCTGCACCGGGCGTCGGCCGCAGGCCGCACGAGCGCAGCCCTGCGCTGCTTTTCATACGATCGGAGCGCCGGCTCCAGGTCGCCGTGGTGCTGAAGGTTCCCGGCCAGCAAAATGACATCCTCGAGGGCGAGCTTCATGCCACTTCCGATGGTGAAGTGGGTGGTGTGCGCGGCGTCTCCGACCAGGACGGTTCTGGCGTCGTGCCAACTCCGGTTCGTGACCGTGCGGAAGCTCTGCCAACGGACGTCCGTGCCGCCCTGAGCGGCCAGGTGGTGGCCATCTAGCTGGCGTTCGAAGAGTTTCTCGAGCAGGGCGAGGGTTGCATCGCCGGCCATGGCATCAAAGCCGAGGCCGGCCCATGTTTCCTGCGGGCATTCGACGACGAACGTGCTGGACTGAGCATCGATCCCGTAGGCGTAAGCCCACACCCACCCGCTGCGGGTGTGGGCGAAGGCATACCTGAAGGACTTGAACACCTTGACCGTGCCCAGCCAGGCGAACCTGTTACTGCTCGACCGCACGTCGGTCTGGAAGCTTCCGGCGAGCTGACGGGTCGGGCTGTTCACGCCGTCACAGGCCACGACCAGGTCGGCCGCCGGCAGCTGCGAGACAGACGTCACCTCCCGGCCGAACTCGATCCGCGCACCCAGGCTTCGCGCCCGGTCAGCCAGAATGCTCAGCAGGCGCTGTCGGCTGATGCTGTAGGTGCCGCCGGCCTGCGGCACCTCGGTACCCTCAACGTCGACCACTTGGTCAAGCACGTTGAACGCGGCCTGCTCGACCTGGCGTGCGGATGCAGGATCGGTCCGGTAGAGCGTCTCCAGCAGATCCTCACCGAAGGTCACCCCCCAGCCATGCGCCGAGCCTTCCGCCGTCCGCTCGTAGACCGTGATGTCATGCCCGGGATCACGCAGCTTCATCACGAGCGCGAAGTAGAGCCCGGCGGGCCCACCGCCGATGCATGAGACCCTCATCGGCCGTAACCCGCTGCCGGTCGGTGGCGGACCGGACACGTGCCTCAGCGGCGCCCGGGCCGATCCGGGTCCTGGTTCTCCCTCCCGCCGGGCGTGCCCCGGCAGGGCCCGGCTGAACGCCCAGCGCGCCAGGTGCCGGTAGCACTCACGCCGGTCCTCGCGCGACAGCGGCGCATGCTGGATCGCCGAGATGTATCCCCACAGGTACTCGGCATACAGGCGGACCGTCGGGTGCCGCAGCCGGTTCGCCCGGCGCGGGTCCAGGTTCGTGCACCGGGTGCGTACCGTGGGACAAGACCGCTCCGCCCGGTCGGGGTGATCGCGCCGGAAGTATAGCCAGTCGGGAACCTGGTAGAAGGGGCCCTGCAGGGCCATCTCGGCGGTAATGGCCCGGTCCGCGTGATGGTAACTGGCCTGCAATGCCGTCCGGCGCAGGACGTCCGTCCTGATGACACCGTACATATCGTCGCCCGCCTTGGCGTAGAGCATGCTCAGGAAGCGCTCTGGCGCCCGCGGGGAGGCCGTGTCCAGCGGGTACTCAATCTTCTCCGTTATCGCGCCCGAGCTGTCAATCAGTGCGGTCCAGGAATGGGCGAGCACCACCTGGGGGTACTCGTCGAGTGCGTCGACGCAGCGTTCCAGCAGATCAAGGGCGTAAAGGTCATCATTCGAGGCCCATTTGAACAGCTCACCGCCAGCCTCCGCGAGCACGAAATTGTGGTTGGGGGAGGAGCCGATGTTGCGGGCCTGGCGGAAATACCGGATGCGCGGATCCTGCTTCAGATAGCGCTGGCAAATTTCGGCGGTACCGTCGGTGGACGCATTGTCCGAGACAATCAGCTCGAAATCCGCATAGCTCTGGCCGAGCAGCGCATCGAGCGACTGGGCGAGGTAGTTCTCGCCGTTGTAGACAGGAAGCCCGATGCTGAGCCGTGGTGCGCCGCTCATCTTCCCGATCTCCTAACTAGCGTCATGACCGTGCCCAGGACGGCTGTGGAGGGCAGGCCGGTTTCGCGCCAGATGATCCTAAGAGAGATGCGACGGTCTCCTGTTGATACATCATGAAACAAATGATTCGTAACTGCCGACGAGGCTTTGCAGGCCCTGGGACGGCGTATGCCGTTCCAGGTATAGCTCCCGCGCGGCCCGCGACTTCGTATCGATGTCCGCGTCACTGCCGATGTCGCCCAGCGCCCTGCGCCAGGCCTCGACGTCTCGGGCCGGGGCGAGCCAGCCGGCCGAGCCGAAGCCCACGAGCTCAGGTATGCCTCCGACGCTGGAAGCCAGGACGGGCGTACCGGTGGCGAGCGCTTCGACCACGATCATCGGCTCGCCTTCAAACCACAGCGAGGGGAGGACCAGGCAGCGGACTGAGCGGAGCGTCTCCAGGACCGCCCGGTGGTCCAGCGGGCCGGTGAACCGGACCCCGGGGACGCGCATCGCTTCGAGGGCCTGCCGCTCCGGACCGTCGCCGACCACCAGGAGCTCGGTATCGGCCAGGCCGGCCCGCCGCCAGGCCTCCAGGAACCCACGGACGCCTTTCTCGGCGGCCAGCCGCCCTATGTAGGCGACTCGATGAGACTCCGACGCCGGGGTGGTACGTCCGCCGGGATCCTCGATGCAGTTGTGGCGTACGTACAGCTTCTCTTCCGGTATTCCCGCTTCGATGAAACGGGCCCGGGCGAATTCGGTCAGGCACAAGAAGCGGTCCACATTGTTCGTCCAGGTGCCCAGCTGCCGGTGAATCCCGGTATTGGCCGCGGCCAGCGCGGAAGCGGCGAAGGAATCCTGGTAGCAACGGTGTCGCAGCCCGTTGAACGCCGATCCCGTCAGGCACTCGGTGCACTGGCGGCCGTTCCGGAAGAACTGGCCGTTCGCACAGCTGAGCCGGTAGTTATGCAGTGTCATCACGACCGGCACCCCGGCTCGCCGGGCGTGATGCGCCGCCGACGGGGTGATGGAGAACCAGGTGTTGTGGATGTGCACGACGTCCGGCTTGGCTGCCGTGAGCTCCCGGTGGAAGTGCCGTCCGGCCGCCGGGTTCCACAGGGCCAGGCCGAGCCGGAGCGCCGTCTCGACGTGGCTGACCGGGTTGGGCACGATGTACTGGGTCACGACATGGCCCGCGGAACGCAGGAGCCCGGCATCCGCGGCGACGACGGTGTCCTCGCCGCCCCGCTGGCGGTAGGAATTGTGAACCTGAAGGACGTGCACGGTCCGGGCCTCAGGTGCCGGCGCCGGGCATACGGGCGACGTCGGTTCCGGCGGTCGTCGCCAGCAGTACCGGTCCGGGGCGGTCCAGGAACGTTATTCGCGTGGTCAGGACGGCCCGCGGCGCGGGACGACCGCAACCGATGAACGTGAAGGCCGGGGTGAGCCGTCCCAGGCCGCCGGAATACCAGCCGAGGACGGGGTCGGTCTCGCCCCGGTGCAGGTGCCAGTCCAGCTCCGGCGGCAGCTCCAGCCGGGCCGTGCCGGGCGCGGAGGCGCTCGGCCAGCGCAGGACGGCCTGGGACCCGGTCAGCTCGGCCTCGACGTCGGGGCCGAGGTGGAATGCGAGACGGACGTCGTGACCGCCGCCGATTTCGTCGATGATGTCGATGCTGCGCGAGGCCCGGTCGAGCCGGACGCGGCGCCGGTGCGGCGCGGGCGGGTCAAGCGACAGGTAGCCGTCGTGCTCAGCGGTCCACGAGGCGATCTGGCCGGTGTCGGAGACGTCGATCTCCCGGGTCTGGGCGTGCCGCAGCCACAGGAACGGACCGCCGTCGCTGGACTGGTTCCGGCCGTCGATCTCCGCGGTGTTGTGGGCGATGGTCGAGCGGAAGTAGGACCGCCAGGCGGGCTCGCCGTGGTAACAGTACGTGCCGGGGTCGGCGAGGACATCGACCCCGCCGTACCGGAGCTCCACGGACAGGGCGTCGGCGTGGGCGTGCGCGGCGATGCCGAGGTATCCGTGCGGGCCCCCGTCGCAACGGCACCAGATTTCCGCTGCTCCATCGTTGTCGGCCCGCAGGAGCGTGATCCCGGCATCGGCGAACCGCCACGGTCGCCCTACGGGCCGGCCCGGGACATCGTGGCTGGCGCCGGCCAGGCTGCCGATGAGCGTGCTGGCGGCATCAGCCGCGACCGGGGGCCACCACTCCTGCCGGCCGAACAGCGTCTCCCCGAGCGCCAGCAACGACGCCCAGCTGTCCCCGGCCGGAGCGTCGAGCAGCAGGGCGCGCCCCTCGTCGCCGTCACCCTGACGGGGCGGGCGCAGTCGCTGGTCAACCAGGGCTGCGGCACTGTCGGCCATAGCACATAGCCGCCGCCAGGCGGACCTAGCGAGCGGCCGGCCGGCGGCCTGCGCCTCGACGGCGGCGAGCATACCCAGCTCGGCTACCAGGCACTGGTAGTCCGAGGCGAGCTCACGGTCGATGCCGGAGGGGAAAGTATTGCTCAGCAACTCACGTTCGAGGAGACGAGCCGAAGTCCGCCGCCAGCGTTCGCTCTCCGGGAACCACCCGAACGCACAGCTCGCCACCAGCTGCCCGGCCGCCTCGGCGACGACGTGGTTGTTAGCCGAGGAGCCCCGGCTCCGGAACGCGGCGAGGTACTCCTGGTGCCAGCGAATCTGCCGCACCGCGAGCTCGTCGTGCTCGAACAGGCCGACGGCGCCGGACCAGTCGTTCAGCAGACGCCGGATCCAGACCAGGCTGATCAGGCGGATACCGACCTCGATGCCGTTCGTCCAGTGCACGCCGGACAGAAACGGGTTCTCCCGCCACCAGGAACGCAGCTGCTCGGCCACCCGGTTCGCGTACGCCTCGTCACTCGTGACGAGCCAGGCGGCGGCCAGGAGCGTGAGATGCTGCAGGCGGGAGATTTCCCACACCTGCTTGACGTTGCCGACCTCTGCTTCCGAGCGGTGGTTGATCCGGAAGGCGTAGCGATCCGGCGAGGAGCGGCGGCCGCTCACCGGATCGGCGAACCAGTCGGGCCGGGCCAGGTCGGTCCGGACCACGCCCAGCACCTCCCATTCACCCCGCATCAGCCGGTCCGCAGCGGCCAGGATCCCGGCCCGGGCTGGCTCGGGAATCTGGGCGGCGACCTGCGGCGGAAGGGTCGCGGTGAAGCGGCGGTCGGCGACCGCCGCCAGGCCGGAGGCGGCCAGCTGCCCGCGGCGCACCTGCCGGCGTGACCAGGCCAGGCGGACCGCCTGATCGCGGGCCCGCCAGGCCATCTCAGCGGGCGACATCGCGGCCGCCCTGCGTGCGTACCAGCCCAGCCGGGAGCGGGCCGGCACGCTCACACCTGCTCCGGACGGCCAGCCGAGATGCTCTCGACTACCGCGATGGTCGCACTGGTGGTCGCGACCAGGGAGTCGAACCGGATCGGCATCGCGGCGCCGGTCCGGACCGCCTCGGCGAAGAGTTCCAGTTCACGCCGCTGGCCCTTGTCCTGGCCGCCGCGTGAGTGCAGGGCATTGCGGTGCCGCCCGGTCCACACGGCGGCCTTCCGGAAGTTGTCCAGCCGGGCGCTCTGCCCGCCGGCCGCGCTGTCGAGCGTCTCTTTCGGGTAGCGGGGGTTGCCGCCCGTGACGTAGGTGATGGTCCCGGTCGAGCCGTTCTCGAACCGCAGGGTGGCCAGCACGTCATCGTGGTCGGCGCCGCGAACAGCGTAGACCTCCTCGGGCAGGCTGCCCGCCCACCAGCTGAGGGTGTCGATGAAGTGACCGCCCTCCCCGGTGAACCGCGAGCCCTCCAGCTCCTCGTTGAGGTACCAGCTGTCGGCGTCCAGGCGGCCCGCACTGACCAGGTACCGGGTGACCGAGTTGCCGGGGGGCGGGCCGAACCGTGACCTCAGCTGCCCCAGCAGCGGCGCGAAGCGGCGGTTGAAGCCCACCATGAGCCGGTCGTTACCGGTCTTCTCCACGGTGTCGATGATCCGCCCGAGTTCGTCCCGGGTGAGCGCCAGCGGCTTTTCGACGAAGACAGGCTTCCCCGTCTCCAGCGCTCGGCAGACCAGATCGGCGTGGGTGTGATGGCGCGTCACGATGAAGATCGCGTCCAGGGATTCGTCCCCGAGCACGGCGTCCGTGCTGGTGGAAGCGACGGCGAAACCGAAGCGGCGCTGGGCGTTGGCCGCCGACAGCGACCGCGTGGTGGCCACGTGGGCCAGCTGGATGGCGCCCATCTGGACCAGGTGGGGAAGCAGCATCGTCGTCGCGTAGTTGCCGGCCCCGATGAACCCGGCCGCCAGCTGACCGGTACTGGTACTGCGCGGCGCAGCTTTCCGCTCGGCCGGGATTCTGGTGGACCGCTGCGGCTGGTCGGCCGGGGGCGCAGGGTAGGAAAGCAGCACCCCGACGGCGGGCACGGCACCGGAGGCCAGGTCGGCGTAGACGGCGGTCGCCTGTTCTACCGGGAACACCCCGGTGACCAGGTTCTCGACCTCGATGTTCTGGTGCGCCAGGAGGTCCAGGAAGCACTCGATGTTACGCCGCTCGGTCCAGCGCACGTAACCTGCCGGGTAGTCGATACCCTCCAGCTCGTACCGGTCGTCGTACCGGCCCGGACCGTAGGAACGCGAGAAACGGACGTCCAGTTCCTTGTCGTAGTAGGCATTCCACGGCAGGTCCAGCCGGGTCTTGCCGATGTCGACGACCCGGGCCCGGTCCCGGGCCAGCTTCACCGCGGTCTCGACCGGCCCGTTCGAGGCCCCGCCAGCGGCGAGGAACACGTGGTCGGCGCCGCGCCCGCTGGTGAGCTCGGCCAGCGCCTGCTGGACGGCGGCCAGGCCCTCGTCGGTGGGCGCCGCGCAGAACGCCGCACCGGCCTGCTCGGCCCGCTTGCAGCGGTCCTCGATCACGTCGAGCCCGACCACGCGGACCCCGGCGGCCACCAGGAGGCGGACGACGAGCTGGCCGACCAGGCCCAGGCCGATCACGCACCCGGTCTCGCCCAGCTGCACCTCACCCTGGCGCACGCCGTGCATGGCGATCGCCCCGACGGTGGAGAAGGCGGCGTGCTCGGGAGAGACGCCCGGCGGGACCGGCACGCACAGGTTGACCGGTACCCAGTTGTACTCGGCGTGCAACGCGTACTCGTTGCCGGCGGCAGCCACCAGCTGGCCGACGCGGAACTCGTCAGCGCCCCGGCCCACCTCGGTCACCACGCCGCACAGCGAGTAACCGAGCGGTGTGTAGGAGTCCAGCCGGTTTATGACCTTCTTGTAGGTCGCCACCGGGCCCTGCTGGGCGACCGTGTCGAGAACCTTGCGCACCTGGTCAGGCCGCGCCCGTGCCTTGCCGACCATGGATAGCTTGGCCTCGGTCACCTTCATCATCTCGGTACCGGTAGAGATGAGCGAGAACAGCGAGCGCACCAGCACGCCGCCCGGCCGACATACCGGAGCGGGGACATCCAGGACGGTGAGCTCGCCGGTCTTGTAGTTCTGCGCTATCTGTTTCATCGTTTCCTCTGGTCCACCGTGCCGCAGGCACGTACCGGGTTCCCCTTCGTCAGCCCGCCACGCTCAGGGATCGGACATGGCGGTACCACAGCTCGAGCGTCAGTAGCTGCCATATCTGCTTGGAGCGATCCTCGCGGCCAGCGTGCTCGTCCTGGATGAGCCGCTGCAGCGCCTCGTGGCGGATCATCCCGGACCGCACAATCTCGCCTTCGACCAGCACGTCGCGGATGAGCTCCCGCAGGTCGTTGCGGACCCACGACCGGAGCGGGGCGCTGAAGGAAGCCTTGGGCCGGTACACGATCTCGTGTGGGAGCCAGCTCTCGGCCACGCGCTTGAGCGCAACCTTGCCTTGCCGTCCGTGGATCTTCGCCTCGCCGCCGATCGAGAACGCAGCCCGTGTGACGACGGGGTCGACAAACGGGACACGTACCTCGACGGAGGCCGCCATGCTCGCTCGATCGGTATAGGCGAGGTTGAGCCCGGGCAGGAACAGCCGCGTGTCAGCCAGGCACATGCGGTTAACTTCGTCGGCCAGCGAGTTGTCGTGGTAGATGTCGCCGTGCTCGGTCACGACCTGGTCCACGCAGCCGACCAGGTCCGGGCCGACCAGGTCGGCTAGCTCGCCGGGATCGTAGAGCGTGTAGCTACGACGGAAGCGCGGCTCTTCCTCCAGCTCGGCGAAGGTCAGGAACCGCTTCGCCCACCGCGAATAGCGCAAACCGCGGCCTGCCGCGCTGACCGGGAGGCGCTTCACGGCGGAGCGCGTCAGGGCGCGGGGAGCGGCAGGCAGCTTCCGGTACCGGCCAGCCATGATGCACGCGAGGTGCTTGCGGTAGCCGCCGAACAATTCGTCGGCGCCCATCCCCGAGAGGATCACCTTGACGCCGCGCCCGCGCGCCGCCTCGCACATGAGCAGCGTGTTGATCGCGGCGGGATCACCAATCGGCTCGTCCAGCACGTCGACGATGCGGGGCAGGAGGTCCACGATGTCAGGCGAGATCTCGATCTCGTGCAGTTTGATGCCGTACCGGGCCGCGACTTGCCGCGCGTAGACCGCGTCGTCGGGCATGGCCTCCAGCCGCTGGTCCTCGGGCCGGAACGTGATCGTGTAGGCCTCGATGTCGGGATTGGCACGATGGGCCAGGACGGTGATGATGCTTGAATCCAGGCCGCCGGACAGGAAGCTCGACACCGGCACGTCGGACACCAGGTGAGCGGCGACCGACTCCTCGATCACCGGGCCCAGGTCGGCGGGAGGTCCGGCCGCGGCCTCGGCCGCCGCGTCCGCGACCCGCCAGTAGTGCTGCAGCGAGTAGCTTCCGTCGGGCCGGAAGCGCGCCCACGACCCGGCCGGAAGCTTCTCAACACCGGCGATCGGGCAGCGCTGCTCGGGTATCCAGTAGTAGAGCATGGACGCCACCAGGGCGTGCGGTTCGATCCGCAACTCCGATCCGACCGCGGCGAGCAGCGCCTTCAGCTCCGAGGCGAACATCACGCCGCCACCACGGTGGAGGAAGTACAGCGGCTTGATCCCAAGCGGGTCACGGGCCAGGACGAGCTCATCGGTATGCTCGTCGAGCAGCGCAAATGCGAACATGCCGCGGAACCGGTGCAGGGCATCCGGTCCCCACCGCCGCCACGCCTCAAGCACCACCTCGGTGTCCGACTTGGTCGCGAAGCGGACGCCGCAGCTGGTCAGCTCCGCCTGGAGTTCCCGGTAGTTGTACAGCTCGCCGTTGTAAACCAGCGTGATGCCGTGCTTGGACAGCGGCTGGTCGGCCGCGTCGCTGAGGTCGATGATCGACAGCCGCCGATGGCCGAGCTGCACCGTGACGTGGTCCTTGTGGTACTCCCAGAGCCCGGCGGCGTCCGGACCACGATGCGCGACCCGGTCGCTCATGATCTCAACGAGCCGCCGGCCGTCGGCCTGCTGGTAGCACCCAGCGATGCCGCACATATCAGCGACCCGCCTGATCGGCGATCAGATCGTGGTAGACGCGGAGGTAAGCGCGCCGCTGGTGACTCCAGGCCAGTTCCTGCTCCACCCGGGCCCGGCCCGACTCCGCCATCTGCGAGCGCGTCGACTCATCATCTATGAGCTTGACGATGGCCGCGGCGTACTCGTGGACGTCATTGGGCGTCACGTATACGGCGGCGTCGACGGCCGACACGCGTGTTTCCCGGAGGTCGAAGGCCACCACGGGGAGTTCGAAGGCCATGTATTCCATGGTCTTGTTCATGGTGGATACGTCGTTGAGCGGATTCTTCGGGTCCGGCGACAGGCCCACGTCTGCCGTCGACATGATCCGTGAGACCAGCTCGTCGGGTGCCCGTCCGGTGAACTCCACGTGCCCAGCCAGGCCCAGCTCGTCACGCAGGGCCACCAGCTCGGTGAAACAGTCGCCCGAGCCGATGAGCGTGAAGGCGATGTCATCGCGGCCGAGCTGATTCACCACGATGTCAGCGGCGCGCACGATGATCTCCACTCCGTCCTGCGGCCCCATGACGCCGATGTACGCGGCCAGGAACCGGCGGCCGCGACGCAGCTCAGGATGAGGCTGGCCACGCCTGAGGGCCTCTGGGTCGGGGCCGGTCCTGACGATAGTGACGTCGGCGGCCGGCTTGCCGCTCCGCCGCACGGCGACGTCCCGGTAGGAGCTGTTGGTGGAGATGACGTGGTCGGCGGTCCGGTGGGTCCGGCGCTCCAGCGCCCGCAGGGCCAGATAGGGCAGCCTCGGACCGTCAGGGAACCGGGATTGGAAAAGCTCAGGACATAGATCGTGGTGGTCGAACACGAACCGGGTACGGTCCGGGGCGCGAAGGGCGAGCGCGATCGGCCAGAAGATGTCGGGCGGGTTGCAGGCCTGGACGACCGCGAAGCGGCCGGACCGCCGTGCCTTGAGCGTCAGCCACGCTGTGGCCAGGAACGAGTACCCGTACTCGGTGATGAAGCTGAGCTTGCTGCCGCCAGGCGCGTATGGCCGGTACTTGTACAGTTCCACGCCGTCGACGACCTCGTATCGTGGGTCGCCGCTGCCTTTGGGGCAAACGACGGCGACCCGGTAGCCGTCTGAGACGAGCGCCTGGCACTCCAGCCACACACGCCGGTCAAACGGTACCGGGAGATTCTGAACGATAATGAGAACGCGTTTCGCCATCCGTATCCCTCGTGGCCCGGAACCAGGCCGTCCCCTGCGCCTGGTCCAGTCGAGAACAATTGCGTCCATATGAGCACCATGCGGGCCCGCGTGATACAGGCACGCCTCAAAGCCTGGCCGCCTGATCCGCGACCCCCCGGCCGGGGACTGAAGGTAGGTCCCTAGATACTTTCCGTACATGTATTGGGTAGTACGGACAACGTCGTCTATAGTGTGGTTTATCGATCATGTCGCCGTCTCGGGGGGGTCTGGTTCCGAACGGTGTAGGACAAGGTCGCCCGTCTGTGAGCAAGCGGGTTCCGCATGGGAGTGGGGAGACTGGCGATGACTTTTCAGCGTGGCGCAAAATGTCCGGGTCCAGCACACGTACCTGGATGACGTTCTGGTCACCCCGGCCTACCCGGTGATCCTCATGGGACCTTATCAGGGTCGGCAGGTCCGCTTACCTCTGCTTCAGCGGTGAACGCGGGCGCGATCGGGACTCTCGTCGCGGAGAGATCCCGGCGGCGTGACAAACCACCGCCCAGGCATGACAACCAAGTACTGGACAAAGCCGTCTATTCAGTACGAGCAGGTTATGTAAGTCAGCATGTCGGCGCTGGCGGCGGTCCGAGGCCGCCCCGCGATGAACATGAGAGATTGCGCCATCGGAGTGGGGAGACTAGCGATGACGTTTTTGTTTGGTGGGGAATGTCCGGGCACGCCGCGGTACGGCCCTCTATGGCCACGTGCCGTGTGATCCGGGCTTCCTGATGGGCGCACTCCCCGCCGGGACCCTTACCCACCTCACCCACTTCAGCTGGTGCCCGCGGCATCTCACCGCGCCGGGCTACGCCTCCCGTGGACCACGGTGCTCCACAGGGGCCCAGTCATGACCGTGCAGCGCAGTGCATCGGGCGCACTCCCGCCTCGTTGAGTTGGCTCTGGAGAGAGAGACATGTCTGCCCCTCAACGAGCCACTACGGAAGTCGTGGCGGCGGTAGCGGATGAAGCGTCTTGGCCAGAGGCCGAGACCCTCATCCTGCCGGTGATCGCCGACGAGTCGCCCGGACCCGAGCCCGAGACCCTCATCCTGCCGGTGATCGCCGACGACTCGCCCGGACCCGAGGCCGAGGCGGACGGCCAGGCCGGGCTGGCGGCGGGCGGGGAAGAGCCCGCACCCGCGGCGGATGCCGAGTCCGGGCCGACGGCGGGTGATGGAGCGCCCGTACCCGAGGCCGACGGCGATACCGTGTCCGCGGACGGGGATGAATCGTACTGGCGAGAGGCTTATGCCCAGGTCACGCCGGCGGCCATCGACCAGGCCTATAAACTGCGGGCCGAGTTCCGCGCCAGGCCGACGGTAGGGGATGAAGCATCTGGACCGGACGCCGATACCCAGGTGATGCCGGTCATAGCGCAGGGATCGCCCATAGCGGAAGAACCGGCCCGGCCGCGGAGACGACGGTGGGTCAGGCGATCTCGCCTCAGAACCGATCTGATGCTTCCGGCCGACATCACCGAGATGTACAGCAAGCTGACCGGTGATATCACCAAGCCTCCGGACGGCGCCTACCGGGTCCAGTACCGGCACCTGACCAGCTGGGGTGAGTGGTTCCAGCTCATGGCCCTGCTGGTAGCCACCCTGCTCGCCTCGGCGGCGTTCTTCCTGTGGCTGATCCAGCCGGGCCATTACCCCAACACCCAGTACCTGCCGATCTGGGTCGTGATCGGCTCCGGCGTCATGTACTGGACGATTATCGCGGTCGAGGGGGTCCGGCTCCTCAACTCCGTCACATTGTGCTGGGCGGCCGGGACGATGCGGGACCCGGTGCCAGTCGAAGCGCCCAGCCATTACCAGGTTGCTTTCGTAACGGCCTTTGTCCCGATGTACGAGCCGGTATCGGTGCTCAGAGAAACGCTGATGGCGGCAAAACGCTTGCGTTATGCGGGACCCGAGGTTGATGTCTGGGTCCTGGACGAGGGTAACGACGATCAGGTCCGGCGGCTGTGCGAAAGGCTCGGCGTGCGCCACTTCAGCCGGAACGGAGTGGCGAAATGGAATATCGAACGCGGCCGCCATACCGCTAGAGAACGTTTTGGCGCCAAGACGAAGCACGGTAACTACAACGCCTGGCATGACCACCTGAAGGAACAAGGCATTCACTACGACCTGGTGGCCTCCTGCGATATGGACCACGCCCCGCTGCCTTGCTTTCTGGAAAGATTGCTGGGCTACTTCCGGGACCCGAACGTCGCCTACGTGGTCACGCCGCAGGTCTACGCAAACGCGGTCTTCAACTGGATCGCGCGGTCCGCCGAGGCCATGAACCACATGTTCCACAGCGTCGTGCAGCCGGCCGGGAACCGCGGCCGGTGTGCCATGTTCGTGGGCACGAACAACATCTACCGCGTGGCCGCCTGGGAAGGTATCGGGGGCTTCCAGCCTTCGATCACCGAGGACCTGGCCACCGCGTATGGCGTACTGGGCGCGAGGAACCCGGCGACCGGCAAGCACTGGGAATCGGTGTATGCCCGGGACGTCGTGGCCTACGGCGCGGGGCCGGACCACTGGGCGGCCATCTTCAAGCAGCAGGGGCGGTGGGCTCGCGGCTCGAACGAGATCATGGTGGCCAGCGCCTGGAAACTCCTGTGGCGGCTGCCGTTGCGCCGGAAACTTCACTACATCACGCTGATGCTCCACTACCCCACCGTGGCGCTTACCTGGCTGCTGGGCGTGCTGCTGACCGTTCTGTACATGGTCCTCGGCACGGCAGGCATCTATATCCACATCAACCAGTGGGCGGCGTTCTACATCGACGTATTCACGATGCGCCTGGTGCTGTACCTGTGCTTGCGGCGGTTCAATATTTCGCCCCATGAAGCTCCGGGCAGCTTCGGCATATCCGGGATTTTCATGTCGGTGCTCTGCACGCCGTTCTATTCGACGGCGTTCACCAGTTCCTTCCTCCGGCGGACGCCCCGGTTCGAAGTCACTCCCAAGGGACGGCACGGCGACCCCGACCGGGCCTGGCAGTCGTTCCGCAAACACTGGTTCTGGGCGGCCGTATCGGCCGGGGCGATCGGCGGCGCGATCTACATGCACCACACGTACCCGGCCAACATGGTGTGGGCCATCTTGGGCCTCATAACGAGCATGTTGCCCTTCACCATCTGGTCGGCAGGGCGCGTGGCCAAGAAATTCAGATTCGGGTCGCCCGGGCGGCCTGAGATCAAGCAGCCGTCGTCGGCGGCACTGAATGTGTGACGGAGGCAACCCGTGCTGACCCCGACCCCGGCCAGGACATCGACCATCCCGCGGCGAGCCACGCGCGGCCGGGCCATTTTCAACCTCGTCCTCATCACCGCGCTGGTGCTGGCCGGCGTGGGCTTCGCCTATGGCCCGAAGGCCATCGCCGCGTACAACCGGTACCAGGCGACCCGGCCGCAAACCGAGGCTCGCGACGGGCTCTGGACGATCGTCACGACGAGTCCGGTCAGGTCCATCCACGCCGTGATGGAGGATACGGGCAACATCCTGCTCATGGCGGGCACCGGTAACAACGGTAGCCTCGGCGGCAAGGTGGTGACCAACTTGCCGGCGAGCGACTACAAGGCCGCCGTCTTCAACCCCAACACGATGAGCTTCCTATCGCTTGACGCCGAGTGGGACGTGTTCTGCGGCGGGCACGTCATCCTGCCCGACGGCAACATCCTCGTGGCGGGCGGCACCGCCAAGTACGAGAAGGTCCAGGGAGAAAAGACCCTCCAGCAGTTCGAGGGAGTCAAGAATTCGGCGATCTTCGATGTCCAGACCAATACGTGGCTCAAGACCAGTCCGCTGAACCAGGCCCGTTGGTACCCGACCATGGTGCGGGCGGGCAGCCCCAATACGGTAGTTATCGTGTCGGGACTCGACCAGAATGGCAACATCGACCCCGGCGTCACCGAAGAGTTCAACCAGAAGACGCTCAAGTGGACCGTGGACAAGATCCCGCTGCGGGAGTTCCCGACCTACCCTGCGCTGTTCCAGACCGCCTGGAAAGGCTGGTTGTTCTGGTCCGGCGCCAACGCCGGGTACGGGCCCACCAGCCTGAACGGAGCACGACACCCTGGATTGTGGAACTTCCAGACGAACCAGTTCGTCCCGATCGACGGCTTGCCGGTTCCGCAGGACAACGAGACGGCGGGCACCATCATGCTGCCGCCGGCCCAGGATCAGAAGTTCATGTTCATCGGCGGCGGAGGAGCCGGCGACGTCGCGGCGGATACGGCGCGTACGGCCATAGTGGACCTCAACGCGAACGATCCGCACTACGTGGCCGGACCGAATCTCGACCACGCCAAGCGGTACCCCCTCGCCACCATTCTTCCGAACGACACCGTGCTCATCGCTGGCGGATCGGGCGGCTATCGGACCAATGACGTACTATCTGCGGACATTTACAATCCCGCAACCAACAAAATGACCCAGGTCGCCAGCCCCGAAGTCGGCCGCGACTACCACAGCGAAGCGATTCTAACTAATAGCGGGGCGGTTTTCTACTTCGGCAGCAACCCGCTGTCTAACAATAACTTCTTCGAAATGAGGGTGGAGGAATACCAGCCTTCATACTTCTTCCAGGGTCCCCGCCCCGCCATCACGAGTTCACCGGCTAAGGCGAAGCTCGGCGGCACCATCAAGATACACGTGCGCTACAACTCGAATAGCCCGATTACCAAGGTCCGGCTGATTGCCCCCTCCGCGTACACCCACGTGACCGACACGTCACAGCGGTCGGTAGCAGCGAAGATACTAAGCCAGAAGAATGGCTGGCTGACCCTCCAGCTGCCCGCCAACCCTAACCTGCTGATTCCCGGCCCCTACATGCTGTTCGCGGTGAACTCCCACGGTCTTCCCTCTGTAGCGCCGTGGATCCAGATCAACGCGTAAGTCCTCAACTGGAGGAGCCGTACTGGATCGGTACCTTGATCACCTGGGCTCTAATCCATCGGGCCGGGCTCGCGGTGAGCTTCCAGACGGTCAGGGTGCTGCCGTCGGCGGCGAGCGCGTCCGTGGCGCCGCCGCCCGGCAGCGCCAGGGCGACGGCGCGTCCGGCCGGGAGCGCGGGCAGCGGCTGCCAGGATGCGGTGGGGCCGGCCAGGATCTGGCCGTGGCCACCGGAGAGGACAACGGCGGTCGCACCGCTGCCGCCGAAAGAGGCGGATACCGGCTGGGTGCCGCCGAGACGCAGCGCGGGTGACAGGGTCCAGTGCCGGGCACCGTCGCTGGCCCACGCGGACAGCAGGGTGGCCGATGACCCGCTGCCCGCCTCTAGCAGCGCGGTGTCGGTGCTGCCGGTCCGGGTCAGCCGCAGGACCTGGATGTGCTGCCCGGCGAGCTCGGCGGGCAGCGCGGGCCCGGTCGGCCGCCATGTGCCGTCGGTGTAGGAGAAGATACCTGCGGTACCCGCCCGGTCGCAGGTCGCGCCGAGCAGCGGGATCCCGGCCGGCGTGTAGGCGACGGCGGTGAGGGCGGCCAGCGCGCAACCTCGGCCGGCGGGCGTCGCGGCGAGGGCGCGCTGGCTCGTCAGCGTGACCCAGCCGGTGCTGCCCGGCGCGGTGCTGGCCGTGCTGACCGAGTGATCCTGGCTAAGGGCGGCCAGCTGGCCGCCGGGTCCTGCGGCCAGCGCGTCCGGGACGTCGGCGAGCCCGGCGGCGGGCGGGAGGGTGGTCCAGCTGCGGCCGCCGTTACCGGTGGTGGTAACCGGGGAGAAGGACAGGTACAGGCTGGGGCGTATCCCGGTGACGAGTGTTCCGGAGTCCGGCCCGGACCCGCCTTGCCAGGCGAGGATGACGGCGCCGTTGGTGGCAATGTCCGGCGGGGTCCGCAGGGACCAGCTGCCGTCGGCCGCGGGAAGCAGGAACAGCTGCCAGAACAGGTTCGGCCCGGTCGTGCCCATCGGGATCGCGGCCCAGGTACCGTCCGGTGCGGCCAGCGAGGTGGCGGCGGAAAGCTGCGTGAGGGCCGGGCGCTGGCCCGCCGGGGTCCGGCCGGGCGTGCTGCCGCATCCGGCGGCCAGGGCCGCCAGGCCCAGGGCTGCCAGGGCCAGGGGCGCCGCCCTGCGCCATGGCCTGGTCATGACGTGTGCAGGATCTGGCTCGCCGCGTCGGCCAGTTCGGCGGCGAATGACGACTTGACAGCGGCGGTACCGGGGCCAGGGTCCATGTCCAGTTCCTCGCGCAGGTGACCGGAGGCGTCGATGACGAAGGCGACGTCGTTGTGCCCGAGCATCGCGCCGCCGGGCAGCGTCTGCGAGGCGACGCCGTAGCCGGCGTAGACCTGCCGCAGCCGGGCGGGGCTGCTGGTCAGGTACAGCCAGTCCGGGACGCTGGCCAGGCGCTCCTGCTGGTCGAACGCCTGGGTGTAGGAGATCTCGCTGTACAGCGGGTTGAGGTCGATGGCGACCAGCTCGACCTGGTCGGATGCCCCGCCGAGCAGCTGTCCGGCCTGCCGGAACTCCTGAGCGATCAGCGGGCAGTCGGTCACGCATACCGGGTCAAGGAAGGTCAGCAGGACCACCTTGCCGCGCAGGCCGGACAGCGACACCGTCCGGCCGTGCTGGTCGGTCAGGGTGAATCCCGGCGCCGGGGTATCGAAGGGCGTGGCCGCGCCGGAGACGGCCTCGGCGAGGATGGTGCTCGCCGCCGGAGTGGCCTGGGCGGCGGCCATCGGAACAGCGCCGAGGACAATGATGCCGACGGCGACCAGGGAGGTTAGGGTCCCGAAGGTGGCGGCGGTCAGCGACCGGTACAGCGCGGCCGGCCGCAGCCCCTCCCGCCACCGCCCGGCCGCCCCCCCGGCCAGAACCTCCGCGGGGTTTCCCGGTCCGGACGGGTCGGCGAGGGCAGGATCCGCCGCGGGCGCCGCGGCCGGGGAGACGCCCGTGACAGCGCGGTACCCGGCCACTGCCAGCAGCGCCATCGGGATCATGCTGTTCGGGTCGGTGCCCAGGCCGCCGAAGAACCCGAAATCCTGGATCAGCACCCAGTCCGCGACGCACAGCACGACGAACGCGGCCGTGGCCGGGCGGAGAACAGCGGGCCGGGCGACGAGGAACGCCACGCCGATTCCGGCGAGAGCGATCACGGCGACCAGGTTGACGGCGAAGCCGTCGTGGCGGGCGAACGCGCCAAAGCCGGACACCAGGCCGGCGATGGACCCGGGTTGCGGTGTCTGGGCCATCGACTGGATCATGCCGGCCAGCGTGCCCGGCCGCCCGCTCGAGGTGCCCTGCCAGAACCCGCGGCCCGGCCAGGCCTGCAGGACCGCCATGCCGACCAGGAACAGCCCGAGCCCGGCCAGCATCGCCCGGCCCAGGCGGGGCGTCCGCCACCACCGTTCCGGCAGGGCGAGGAGGGCGCCGGCGACGCAATAAACCAGGGCTGCCCCCGGGGCGCCGAACAGCCAGGTGAGCCCGGGCGCGAAGATGCCGCCGAACGACTCGCCGAACACCCAGACGACCAGGCCCCAGCCCAGGCTGGCCAGCCCGGCCAGCCGGGACAGCGTCCCGCGCGGGGCGGCCAGCAGCCACAGCCCGAGCCCGGCCTGGATCCATACCGCGGCGGCGCCGGCCTGGATCGGGTGATAGGACCACGTGGTGCCGGCCCAGTTGACCACGTGCTGCACCCAGGCCGGCGAACTGGCCGCCGAGGGCTCGATGACCTGGGACGGCAGGCCGACGGCCATGCTGGGCTGGGCCTGCAGGATCCCGTCGAGCAGCCACAGCAACCCGAAGCCGATCCGCAGCACCTGGTGCCCGGTCGGCTCGCCGGTGGCGCCGCGGCCGGACGCGGGTACTTCGCCCGAGGCAGCGCCGGGCCTGTACACGCGGAGGCTGGCCCAGGCGATCGAGAGCGCCGCGAAGATCAGGAGAGCGACCAGGCCCTGGTGCTGGAGCGCGGCCCGGAACGCGGCGACCACCGTAGGGTCGTTGAGGTTCAGGCCGTTGTTCATCCCCGGCATCGCGCCCCCACCCCTCCGCGGCTCGCACTGTCAGCCGACCCGGTGACGTCACCACGAGCGGGGTCCTACCAGGTACGGCGGAACATAGTCTAAATATCAGCCCGAACCGCGGGGAGGCGCGTTTGGTGCCGACCAGGCCCCGGCCTGGTCGGCGGGGAACCGTTAAAGGCGTCCAAGCGCGCGATGGGCTGGTACCGTCAGCCTATCAGCTACCGACCGTAATACTACGGTACGGGTCAGAATAGCCGGACGCGCGGCATGAGGAGACGGTGATGCGGGGGCGGGTGCAACGACGCGTCGCGACGCTCGCTCCTCATCGCAACCTCGGTGCCCGGCGCAGCAGATGGTCCGCGCACCGGGCGCTTCACAGCTGGCGGATGGCTGCCTTGGCTGCGGCGGCCACGGCATCACTCTTTTCTGTCACCGCGTGCGGATCGAGTTCCGGCCCGGCTGCCAGTCGGCTCTACGCCGATCCTGACAACCCGCTGTTTGCCGCGGCCGCACAGTTCAAAGCGCACGGTCAGCAGGCCGGCGCGGCCGATCTAAGGGCTCTCGCCGAAACGCCCTCGGGCATCTGGGCCGCCGGGCAGGCAGATGAGATGCAGACGGTCCGCGAAGCGACGCAGGCGGCCGCGAAGGCGCAGGCCATCCCGGTGATCGTGGCCTACAACTTGCCCTATCGCGGCGCCTGCGGCCCGTTCTCGGCCTCAACCGGCCCGAGCGCAGCGGGTTACAAGCAGTGGGTCAACCAGCTGGCCGCCGCGATCGGTACCGGTGATGACATCGTCATCGTGGAACCCGGCGCTCTGCCGGATATCGTCCGGGGCTGCCTGAGTCACGCGCAGAGCACCGAGCGTTATCAGTTGCTTCGGTACGCGATGAAACAGCTGGGAGCGCTACCGCATGCCCGGGTCTACCTCGATGCCGGCAACCCCGCCATGTTCTCGAACCCGGCACCGCTCGCGGGACCGCTCGACCAAGCCGGAGTGCAGTACGGTCGCGGTTTCTCCGCTAACGTGTCGAACTTCCAGTGGACAAACGTCGTGGTCAGCTGGAGCCAGCGGCTGGAACATGACCTGGGCGGCAATCTTGGCGCCGTCATCGATACCAGCCGCAATGGCCGTGGCCCGTATACCGGTCTGGACAACCCTCAGTGGTGTAATCCCCCCGGGCGGGCGGTCGGGCCGGCGCCGACGTTCAATCCCGGCCCGGCCGGTATCCAGGCCTTCCTGTGGATCAAGGATCCGGGCGCCAGCGACGGAAGCTGCAACGATGGGCCCCCCGCGGGTCAGTACTGGCCCCAGTACGCGATATCTCTGGAGCAGAACAGATAGCCCGGCGCTTACGTCAGCAGACTCGCCGCCGCAGCGAGCGACGGTGCCTGCCGGTCGCGCGGTGACATGACGGTGACGGGCAGCGGCCAGGCGATCGACAGCTCGGGATCGTCGAACGCGATTGACACGTCCTCCGCCGGGTCGTGGCGCCGGTCGATGAGATAAGACACGTCCGCAGTGTCGGTGAGTGCCTGGAAGCCGTGGGCGCAGCCCGCGGGCACGTAGAGGGTGAGCTGCTCTTCGTCACGGAGCTCAAAGCTCTCCCAGTTCCGGTACGTCGGCGAGACGACCCGCAGGTCCACCACCACGTCAAAGATCGCCCCGTAGGAGCATCTCACCAGCTTTGCCTCGCCGTTCCCGCGGCGCACGTGCAGGCCGCGCACCACCCCGCGGGCCGACCGGGACAGGCTCTGCTGGACGAACGCAGCGGGGTCGATGCCGGCCCCACGGAGCACGTCGGCGTCGAAGGTACGGCAGAAGAAGCCGCGCTCGTCCACATGAGGAGTCGGCCGGAACAAAAGGGCACCGGCAATACTTTCAACAGGCTCGACGTGCACGAGGCCTCCCTCCCAGCGGCAGCGCCCATGTTAGCGCGTCGGCGCCCGCAGGCGGGGGGACAGTTGTCCCGCCCGCACGGCGTGGCCCTCCCGCCGCGCTCCGGCTGTCTATTAGGCTCCACTACGGGACGTCAGGGGTTCAGCCCGAACTGGGCGGGCGACACGAGCAGAAGCAAGGAGCCGACGGTGGCCTCCATTGAAGCGATCCATGCCAGGCAGATCCTGGATTCCCGTGGCAACCCGACCCTCGAGGTCGAGGTAGCCCTCGACGACGGGACGGTCGGCCGGGCCGGGGTGCCGAGCGGGGCCTCCACGGGCGCCTTCGAGGCCGTAGAACTCCGCGACGGCGGCTCCGAGTACGGCGGCAAGGGAGTCAGCCGCGCGGTCCAGAGCGTCATCGACGAGATCCAGCCGGAACTGCTCGGGCACGAGGTAGACGACCAGCGGCTGATCGATCAGGCCATGATCGACCTGGACCGGACGCCGGACAAGTCGCGGCTGGGCGCGAACGCCATCGTCGGCGTCAGCATGGCCGTCGCCCGAGCCGCCGCAGACTCCAGCGGCTTGCCCTTGTTCCGCTACCTGGGCGGCCCGAACGCGCACGTGCTCCCGGTTCCGATGCTGAACATCCTGAACGGCGGCGCGCACGCCGACAACAACGTGGACATCCAGGAGTTCATGATCACCCCGATCGGCGCGGCCACGTTCAGCGAGGCGCTGCGCTGGGGTGCCGAGGTCTACCACGCGCTGAAGTCCGTGATCAAGCAGCGCGGGCTGTCCACGGGCGTCGGCGACGAGGGGGGCTTCGCCCCGGACCTGGAGAACAACCGGGCCGCGCTGGACCTTATCGTCGAAGCGATCGGCAAGGCCGGGTTCACCCCCGGCCAGGACGTCGCGCTGGCGGTGGACGCGGCGGCGTCGGAGTTCTACTCCGACGGCGCGTACAACTTCGAGGGGAATCCTCGGACGTCCACCGAGATGACGGCCCTGTACGCCGACTGGCTGGACGCCTACCCCATCGTGTCGCTCGAGGATCCGCTGGCCGAGGAAGACTGGCCGGGCTGGCGCGAGCTCACCGCGACCGTCGGTGACCTCGTCCAGGTCGTG
>Ga0210390_10000630_pt1 | contig 37323 bp, 35 predicted proteins | sample IncBWH11OmetaG_FD_161050 | JGI IMG/M metagenome (GOLD analysis project Ga0210390, IMG submission 161050) | Forest soil microbial communities from Barre Woods Harvard Forest LTER site, Petersham, Massachusetts, United States - Inc-BW-H-11-O ...
CTGCATGCGCCGCTCGTAGGCCTCCGCGTCCGTCCGATCGACGCCCTCCCGCGCCAGCTGCAGCGTCGCCAGGTGCTCGGGGTTTCCGCCCAGCTTGATGTCCACGCCGCGGCCCGCCATGTTCGTCGCGATCGTCACCGCGCCCGGCTGGCCCGCCTCGGCGACCGTCTCAGCCTCCACCGCCGCGTGCTCGGGCTTGGCGTTCAGCACCGTGTGCTTGATCCCGCGCTTGGTCAGCCGTTCGCCCAGCAGCTCTGACACCTCCACCGAGATCGTGCCCACGAGCACCGGCTGGCCGCCCTCGTGGCGCGCGACGATCTCCTTGACCACCGCGTTCCACTTGCCCTCCTTGGTCTTGTACACCTGATCGTTGCGGTCGGCGCGGACCATCTCCATGTTCGTCGGGATCTGCACGACCGGCAGGTCGTAGATCTTCATGAACTCCGTCGCCTCGGTCAAGGCCGTGCCGGTCATGCCCGAGAGCTTCTCGTACAGGCGGAAGTAGTTCTGGTAGGTGATCGTCGCCAGCGTCTGGTTCTCCTCCTGGACCGACACCCCCTCCTTTGCCTCAACCGCCTGATGCAGGCCCTCAGACCAGCGGCGGCCGTCGAGGATGCGCCCGGTGAACTCGTCGATGATCTTCACCTCGCCGTCGATCACCGCGTAGTCGACGTCGCGCTTGTACAGCGCCTCCGCGCGCAGCGCCTGGATCAGATGGTTGACCAGATGGCCGTTCTCGGCGCGGTACAGGTGGTCGATGCCCAGGAAGCGCTCGGCCTTGGCCACGCCCTGCTCGGTCACCGCGACCGTCTTCTGCTTCTCGTCGACCTCGTAGTCGAAGTCCGCCACGAACTGCTTCTTCATGCGCGGGTCCATGCCCAGAGGCGTCTCGCCCACCTTCAGCTGCGGCGACAGGCGCGCGAACTTGACGTACAGGTCGGCCGCCTGTTCGGGCGCCCCTGAGATGATCAACGGCGTGCGCGCCTCGTCGATGAGGATGTTGTCGACCTCGTCCACAACCGCGAAGTAGTGCCCGCGCTGGACCTTTTCGGCCAGGTCCTTGGCCATGTTGTCGCGCAGGTAGTCGAAGCCGAACTCCGAGTTGGTGCCGTACACCACGTCGCACGCGTACGCGCGCTGCTTCTCCTCGTAGGACTGCTGGTTCTGCAGCACCCCCACCGACACGCCCAACGCCTCGTAAAGCGGGCTCATCCATTCCGCGTCGCGCCGCGCCAGGTAGTCGTTGACGGTCACCACGTGCACGCCCCTGCGTTCCGGCGGGCGCTCCGCCGCGTCCGCGTCGGCCTCGTGTTGGTCGGCGGACGCGCGCAGGGCGCTCGGCTCACGTACCGCCAGCGAGTTCAGCACAACAGCCAGGGTCGCCGTCAGCGTCTTGCCCTCGCCTGTCTTCATCTCCGCGATCTGGCCCTCGTGCAGAGCCATCCCGCCGATCAGCTGCACGTCGAAGTGACGCATGCCCATCGTGCGCTTGCCCGTCTCGCGCACGACCCCGAAGCACTCCGGCAGCAGCGCGTCCAGCGACTCGCCGTCGCTCGCGCGCTGGCGCAGAACGTCCATCCGCTCGCGCAGCTCCGCGTCGCTGTCGTGTTCGAGCTCCGCCTCGAACGCCCCGATCAGCGCCACCCGCTTCTGGTATTCCTTGAACTTCTTCGCCTCGCCTACGTTCAGCGCGCGGTCGAGCAACGATGGCATACGCCAAGGATAGCCCGCGGCGCTAAATCGCTGCTCAGATCGACGGCAGCGTCGCCCCGCCAGCGATCGCGCGGGGAGCGGCCGCGTGGGCCTCGCGCCGGTGGCGGCGTTTGTCGCGGTGGCGCTTGACCTGGCGCGCGAGCTCATCGACCACAAGGTTCAGCGAGTGGCGCATCTCCGGAGACGCGTCGTGCGCTCGCAGCGTGACGCCCTTCAGATACAGCGTGCACTCGGCCACCTGACTGTCGGCGACCCGTGGGTTGCGCTCGCTGAAGATCTCAATCTCCAGACGGGCGAGGTCCGAGACCTGCCGCGCGACCTTCGTCAGACGGCGTTCCGCGTGCACGCGGAGATCGTCGGTGACCGGGACGTTGCGACCCTTGATGTCGATCTGCATCACAGGCTCCTTCGGTCGGTCCTCTTCTAGCGTTGTCTTCGATGCTACGCCCGAGCCCGGCGGATGTAAATGGCCTATAGACGAAATGTCGTCAGGCGCAAAATCGCATCCTGAGCGGCGGCGCGCCTCAGCCGCGACGGCGCAGGCTCTGCAGGATGCCGCTGTGACCGGCGATCGCGCCGATCACGATCGACTCGGCCGCGATCTGCGTACCGGGGAAGACGATACTCTCGCGCAGCTGCGCGCCCGCGCCGACGCTCGCGCCGTCGCCGATCACGATCGGGCCCATCAGGCGCACGCCCTCGCCGATGCGCACGTCGTGCCCGATCCACGCCGGCCCGTCGACCTCCGTGTCCGCCCGCAACGGCGATCCGTCCGCGCCGCCCGCCACCGTCACGCCCGGGCTGACCTCCTCGCCGTCGATCTGCAGGTGCAACTCGCCCCGCAGCGCGTCGAACGTCCCCTGCTGGAGCTCGCTCAGCGAGCCCACGTCGTTCCAGTACTCGCGTGTCTCGTGGATGTAAAAGGGGATGTCGTTCTCGAGCAGCACCGGAAACACGTCCTGCGCCCAGTCCACGAACGGCCGCCGCGGGAAGTAGTCGAAGATCCGCGGGCTGAACGCGTAGATCCCGCAGTTGCCCAGGTTCGACAGCGCCTCCTCCGGCGCGGGCTTCTCCTGGAAGCCCGTGATGCGCCCGTCGCGGTCGTGCAGCACCACGCCGTACTCGCGCGTGTCAGAGACATGCTTGACCGCCAGCGTCGCCACGCCGCCGGTCTCGCGGTGCCTGGCCGCGAAAGCCCCCAGATCGATGTCCGTCAGCGCGTCTCCGGAGATCACCACGAACGACTCCTCGCCGAAGAAGTCAGCGCACGCGCGCACGCCGCCCGCCGTTCCCAGCAGCTCCCCCTCGTAGCTGTAGCTCAGGCGCTCGCCGAAGTGCTCGCGGATCGTCTCCGGGAAGTAGTGCAGGTTCGCGATCACCTGCTCGAAGCCGTGCCTGTGGAGCAGGTCGACGATGTGCTCCATCACCGGGCGGTCGAGCACCGGCACCATCGGCTTGGTGATCTCGTACGTCAGCGGGCGCAGGCGGGTTCCGAGCCCGGCTGCCAGCACCATCGCCTTCATGCGTCGATCAGTACCTGTAGTGATCGGGCTTGTACGGGCCGTCGACGGGAACGCCGATGTACGCCGCCTGCTCGTCGCTCAGCCGCGTGAGCTTCACGCCGAGCGCGTCCAGGTGCAGCCGCGCGACCTTCTCGTCGAGGTGCTTGGGCAGCACGTACACGCGCTTCTCGTACTCGTCGTTCTTCGTGAACAGCTCTATCTGCGCGATCGTCTGGTTGGAGAACGAGTTGCTCATCACGAAGCTCGGGTGCCCGGTCGCGTTGCCCAGGTTCAGCAGCCGCCCCTCGGAGAGCATCAGGATCGCGTGGCCGTCGGGGAACACCCACTTGTCGACCTGCGGCTTGATGTTCACACGCTCGATGCCCGGGACCCTCGCCAGGCCGGCGATGTCGATCTCGTTGTCGAAGTGCCCGATGTTGCCGACGATCGCCTGGTGCTTCATGCGCCCCATCTGCGCGGCGGTGATGATGTCCTTGTTGCCGGTCGTCGTGATGAAGATGTCCGCGCTGTCGAGGACTTCCTCGAGCGTCCTGACCTCGTAGCCCTGCATCGCCGCCTGCAGCGCGCAGATCGGGTCGATCTCGGTGATCACCACGCGCGCGCCCTGGCCGCGCAGCGATTCCGCGCAGCCCTTGCCGACGTCGCCGAAGCCGCACACGACCGCCACCTTGCCGCCGATCATCACGTCGGTGGCGCGGTTGATGCCGTCGATCAGCGAGTGCCTGCAGCCGTACAGGTTGTCGAACTTCGACTTCGTCACCGAGTCGTTGACGTTGATCGCCGGGAACAGCAGCTCGCCCGCCTCGACCATCTCGTACAGGCGGTGCACGCCCGTGGTGGTCTCCTCGGTGACGCCTCTGATGCCTTCGCCCACGCGCGTCCAGCGCTGCGGGTCCTCCGCCAAGGAGCGCGTGAGCACCGACAGGATCACCCGGTACTCCTCCGAGTCGGCGTCCGTCGGCGCGGGCACCGCGCCGGCCTTCTCGTACTCGGTGCCCTTGTGCACCAGCAGCGTCGCGTCGCCGCCGTCGTCGAGGATCATGTTCGGCCCGGCGGGGTGGGAGGGGTCCCCATCCTCCTCCGGCCAGCGCAGCACCTGCTCGGTGCACCACCAGTACTCCTCGAGCGTCTCGCCCTTCCACGCGTACACCGGCACGCCGCGCGGGTTCTCGGGGGTGCCGTCGGGACCGACCGCCACCGCCGCGGCGGCGTGATCCTGCGTGGAGAAGATGTTGCAGCTGCACCAGCGCACCTCCGCGCCGAGCGCCGTCAGCGTCTCGATCAGCACCGCCGTCTGGATGGTCATGTGCAGGGAGCCGGTGATCCGCGCGCCCTTCAGCGGCTGGGCGTCGGCGTACTCGCGACGGATCGCCATCAGGCCGGGCATCTCGTGCTCGGCGAGCGTGATCTCCTTGCGGCCGAACTCCGCCAGCGCGAGGTCGGCGACCTTGAAGTCGGTGTCGGTGAACGTGGCCGTGGGCGTCATTGCTGACATGACGAAGCCTCCTGTCCGGTCAGATGAGCGCCCTTGCTACAGGGATGAAGGCCGAGCGTGGCGGAAAGCAGGCCCGTCGCAGCGCTCCTCGGCCGTCCCGGACGGTACCACAACAGTCTGGGACACTCCCGCGGCTAGCGCTTCGCGAGCGTGGACTTGAGCTCGTCGATCAGCCGCACCGGCCCGGGGTCGACGCCGCGCAGCGCGGCCAGGTAGATCGACACCAGATCGCCCAGCAGCACGAGCGAGATCACGCGCTCGATCGCCGTCTGCCCGCGTGTCTCCAGGCGGTAGCTGGCGACGGCGTTGTCGGCGATCAGCTGCTCGGTGAGGTCCATCCGCTCCTTCACCCGCGGGTGCGCGTCGGAGTCGTCCAGGAACACGGCCGAGAAGCGGGCGGGCGGGTTCGATTCACGCGCGCCTTCCCAGCCGGCGATCTCGTTGTGGTCGAGCTCGGGCAGTTCGTTCCAGAAGCACGGCTGCTTGGCGTTCTCGTTGATCTGCGTCTTCCAGCGGTAGGCGATCGGGCTGGTCAGCCCCGCGCCGGCGACCACCGGCGTGGTGCCGTGCAGGCCGCGCGCCAGCTCCTTCGCCAAGGAGTCCTCAGGGGCATCCGGCCCCCACTCGGCGACCAGCTGCTCGATGTGCGAGGCCGCCACGTCGATCTCCGAGGTCAGCCTTGGGCCGGCTCCACACAGCGCCGCCACCTCCAGCGAGGCCACGATCATGTACGCGACCGCCGCGCGCGGCTGAAAGCCGCTGGGCAGCGGGATCACGGGCACGCCGTCCGCGCGCGCCATCTCCGCCAGACGCCCGCCGGTGGTCACGACCGTGCGCTTGGCGCCCAGCGCGCCCGCCGACTCGTAGCACGCGAGCGTCTCCTCGGTCTCGCCGGAGTAGCTCGCGCACAGCACCATCGTGTCCGGCGTGGTCCACGTCGGCAGCCCGTACGCGCGCGTCACGAAGATCGGCCGCGAGGCGTGGTCGCCGAGGGCCGCGCGCGCGAGCGCGCCGCCGATCGCCGATCCGCCCATGCCCGCCACCACCAGCCCGGCGGCCGTGTCCCAGTCCTGCATGATCGCCGACTCGGCCCGCCACAGCGCGTCGCGCAGATGCTCCGGCAGCGCCAGCACGTCGCCGAGCTGGTCGGAGGGGTCGACCCGGGCGATGCTCGCGCGCGAAAGCTCCTGCGGCGAGAGCTCCTCTGCGGTGGGTATCGCGGTCGCGCCGCCGTCGCTCATCTGCTGCTCGCCTCCTGTTGTGCTGGGGAAGTTGTCGCCGTTGGCATCTCAGATGTCCCGCTCTGCCGGCGGCCGCGCAAGCACAGCCACTAGAACTGGATCGCCCCGTCCGGCAAATGAACACCAGGGAAGATACGCGCCCCGCGTGTGATCACGTTGTGCGCCCCCACGACCACCCCGTCGCCGAGCACCGCACCACCGGTGATGCTCGTGCCCGCACCCACCCGGCAGCCGGCGCCAAGGATGCAGTCGCGCAGCTCGCAGCCCTCGGCGATCTGCGTCCCCGCCAGCACGACCGCGCGCTCGATCGTCGAGCCTGCGCCGACGGACACGTCCTGCGCGAGCACCACCAGGCTGCCCACGCGCGCGCCCTCCGCCACGCGCACGCCCCGCTCGAGCACCGCCGGGGGGATCGCCCGTCCGAACACCTGTGCGCCGTCGTCAACGACCAGCCAGTCGCCGCCCAGGCGCTCGCTGACGGCTGTCCGCACGTTGCCCTCGAGGATGTCGAAGGTGCCCTGCAGGTAGCGCGCGGGCGTGCCGATGTCCAGCCAGTAGCCGCTCGCGGCGAACCCGTACAGGCCGTTGTCGATCAGCCGCGGCCACACCTCGCGCTCGATCGACACGTTGCGGTCGAGCGCCACCAGCTCGAGGATCTCGCGCTCGAGCACGTACGCGCCGGCGCTGATCAGGTTGCTCTCCACGTTGTCGGAGCTGGGCTTCTCCACGAAGTCCCTCACCGAGTGGTCCTCGCGCAGCACCACCAGTCCGTAGGCGGTCGGGTCGGCGACCGGGACGAGCGCCAGCGTCGCGCGCGCGCCCGTCGCCTCGTGCTGGGCGATCTGCGCGGTCAGGTCGATGTCCGTCAGCACGTCGCCGTTGAGCATCAGGAAGCGCTCGTCGAGCATCGGCTCGGCCAGCTTCAGCGCGCCCGCCGTTCCGCGCGGGTCGGGCTCCTCGACGAAGCGCAGGCGGATGCCCAGCTGCGAGCCGTCGCCGAGCACGTCGCGCACGCCGTCCGCGAGGAAGCCGCACGACATGATCACGTCGTCGACGCCGTGCCCGCGCAGCCACTCGAGCATGAACGCGATGAACGGCCGGTCCACCAGGCGCACCACCGGCTTGGGCACAGTCGAGGTCAGCGGCCGCAGGCGGGTGCCCTGCCCGCCGACCAGGATCACCGCCTGAATGCTCTCACCGCCGTCCGATCCCCTCGTACGTGAGGCCAGCCGCGCGCACCGCCGCTGGGTCCAGGGCGTTGCGCCCGTCGACCACCAGCTTGCCGTCCATCGCCGCGGCCACCCGCTGCCAGTCCAGCTCCAGGAACTCGCGCCACTCGGTGACCAACACCACAGCATCGGCCTGCTCGACAGCGCCGAGCGGCGAGTCGGCGAACGTGACCCCAGAGACCAGCGCGCGGGCCTGCTCCTCGGCTACGGGGTCGTATGCGACGACGCTCGCGCCGTCGGCCTGCAGGCGCGCGGAGAGCACGAGCGAGGAGGCCTCGCGCATGTCGTCGGTGTTCGGCTTGAAGGCCAGGCCGAGCAGCGCCACGCGCTTGCCCGCCAGCCCATGCAGGTGCTTCTGCAGCTTGCCGATCACGCGGCGCTTCTGCAGGTCGTTGACCTCGATCACCGCGGTCAGCAATTGGAAGTGGTAGCCGGAGTTGCCGGCGAGCTGCTTGAGCGCGTCGACATCCTTTGGGAAACAACTTCCGCCGAAGCCAATACCCGCTTGCAGGAACTTCGAGCCGATCCGATCGTCCAGCCCCATGCCGCGCGCTACCTCCACCACGTCGGCGCCGGTCTCCTCGCAGACGTTGGCGATCTCGTTGATGAACGAGATCTTGGTCGCCAGGAATGCGTTGGAGGCGAGCTTGACCATCTCCGCGCTGGCTATGTCGGTGCGCACCAGCGGTGCGTCCAGCGGCGCGTACAGGTCCGCCACCGCGTCCCCAGCCCAGCCGCCGGCGTCCCCCACGACGACCCGATCGGGCTCCAGGAAGTCCTTGACGGCCGAGCCCTCCTTGAGGAACTCCGGACAGGAGACGTAGCCCAGACCACCCTTGCCCTGCTCACCGAACACGCGCAGCAGGGACGCTCCGGTGCCACACGGAACCGTCGACTTCATCACCAGCGCACGGTTCTCGGCGGCCGGGATGGCGTCGACGACGGCGTGCACCGCGGAGAGGTCGGCATCGCCCGAGTAGGTGGGCGGCGTCCCCACGGCGACGAACAGCAGCCGCGCGTGCTCGAGCGCGTCGGCGATGTCGGTGGAGAAGTGCATCCGCGTGGCGTTGCGCGCCAGCAGCTCCTCCAGCCCCGGCTCGTAGATCGGCACCTCGCCGCGCTTCAGGCGCTCGACCTTGGCGGCGTCGATGTCCACGCACCAGACCTCGCTGCCGAGCTCCGCGAAGCCCGCGGCGGTCACCAGCCCGACGTAGCCGGTGCCGATCACTCCGATTGGCTCGCGTGTGACGCTCATGAAGCGGGGAAGGCTAGCTGCTGGCCGTGACGCGAGGCGCCTGCCGGGACGCGGCGGCTATTGCCCGACCGCGAGGAACGCCTTGTAGCGCTTGACGTCGCGCAGCGCCCGCGCCTGCTCCTCGCTGCCCTGCTCGGCGCGCTCGGCGGCCGCCTGCGCCTCGGACAGCTTCGTCTCGAAGGTGGGGCGGTCGATCCGCTCGGGCGCGATCGCCTCCTCGACGAGCACCAGCGCGCGGTTGTGGGCGAACTGCAGGTAGCCCTCGGCCTGCGCGAAGCGCACGATCTCATCCTCCGAGCGGTACAGGCGCAGCTCGGTCGGCTCGAGCCTGGCCAGCAGCGGCTCGTGGTTGGCGAGGATGCCGATCGATCCCACGGTGGTGAACGTGGACAGCATCTCGATCTCCTCGGAGAACACCTCGCCCTCCGGCGTCAGCACTTCCACGGGGAACTTGCTGTGCGCCATCGCTATACAGTCTCTTCCCGGGAGGCGATGCGCGCGCCCGATCGAGCGAGGTCAGCGCCGGCAGGCCTCATTTCTTGGCCGCCTCGACGACCTCGTCGATCGTGCCCTTCAGGAAGAACGCGCTCTCGGGGACCTCGTCGTGCTTGCCGTCGATGATCTCCTCGAAGCCCCTGATCGTCTCCGCGATCGGCACGTAAGCACCCGGCGTGCCGGTGAACTGCTCGGCGACGAAGAACGGCTGGGAGAGGAAGCGCTCGATGCGCCGCGCACGCGAGACCGTCAGCTTGTCCTCGTCGGAGAGCTCGTCGATGCCGAGGATCGCGATGATGTCCTGCAGCTCCTTGTAGCGCTGCAGGATCTCCTTGACGCGGTTGGCCACGCGGAAGTGGTCGTCGCCGAGGATGTCGGCCTTGAGGATCGTGGAGGTCGAGTCGAGCGGGTCGACCGCCGGGTAGATGCCTTTTTCGGAGATGGAGCGCGACAGCGCCGTGGTGGCGTTGAGGTGGGCGAACACCGACGCCGGAGCCGGGTCGGTGTAATCGTCGGCGGGCACGTAGATCGCCTGGATCGAGGTGACCGAGCCGCTCTTGGTCGACGTGATCCGCTCCTGCAGCTGGCCCATCTCGGTCTCCAGCGTCGGCTGGTAGCCCACCTGCGAGGGCATCCGCCCGAGCAGCGCGGAGACCTCGGAGCCGGCCTGCACGAAGCGGAAGATGTTGTCGATGAACAGCAGCACGTCCTGGCCCTGGTCGCGGAAGTATTCGGCCATCGTCAGACCCGACAGCGCCACCCGCATGCGGGCTCCCGGGGGCTCGTTCATCTGGCCGAACACGAGCATCGTCTTGTCGAGGACGCCCGACTCCTTCATCTCCAGCCACAGGTCGTTGCCCTCGCGTGAGCGCTCGCCCACGCCGCAGAACGCCGACAGCCCGCCGTGCTCCTTGGCGAGGTTGTGGATGAGCTCCTGGATCAGCACCGTCTTGCCGACGCCGGCTCCGCCGAACAGCCCGACCTTGCCGCCCTTGGCGTAGGGGGCGAGCAGGTCGATGACCTTGATGCCCGTCTCGAACATCTCGGTGGTCGGCGTCAGGTCCTCGGCGCGCGGAGCCTCCTGGTGGATGCCGCGGCGCTCGACGTCCGCGGGCATCGGCTCGCCCAGGTCGATCGGCTGGCCGAGCAGGTTGAAGATGCGCCCGAGCGTCACCTCACCAACGGGCACGGTGATCGGGGCGCCCGTGTCGAGCACCTCCAGACCTCGCGCAAGACCGTCGGTCGTGTCCATCGCCACCGCTCGCACGCGGTCGTCGCCGAGGTGCTGCTGGACCTCGCACACGAGGATCTCCTCCTCGGCTCCGGAGCTGATGCCGGGAGCCTCCTCTTCGCGGTTGGCGCGGGGGCGGACGATCGTGATCGCGTGGTTGATCTCAGGCAGGCGCTCCGGGAAGACGGCCTCGATCACGACGCCCTGGATCTCCTCGATACGGCCGACGTTGCGAGCGCCGGCGCCGCCGTTGGCGTCGGCGGGGGCGTTGGTTGTTGGCTCTGTGGCGATGCTGGCCTCCATTGTTCTCTGAATCTCCTGTCTATCTATTCAAGTTCGTGGATATGAGCGCCGGTTTGGCGTGGCGATGGGCAAGCCAGACAAGGACGCAAGGAGTGAAGTGTGCTTCGCACACGAGCGACTGAGGACGCAGTATGTCGCCGCCCAGCGTCATGCCAAACCCTCCGCTCCGGCGACTACCTCCATGATCTCCTGCGTGATCTCAGCCTGGCGTGCGCGGTTCATCTGAAGCGTGTAGTCGGTGATGATTTCGCCGGCGTTCTCGGACGCGCTGCGCATCGCGGTCATCTGCGCCCCGAAGAACCCCGCGGCGGACTCCACGAGCGCGCGGTAGATCGAGATCTCGATGTAGTCCGGAACCAGGCGCCTGAGGATCTTCTCGGGGTCCGGCTCGTAGTCCACGGACGTGCTCACGGCATCCCCCTCGGCGTCGGATGAGCCGTGCTCTGCACCGAGCGCATCACCGGTGAGCGGCAACAGCGTCTGTCGGGTGACCATCTGCGTGAGCGGCGATACGTAGGAGTTGTAGAGCATCTCCACACGGTCGACGCGCTCGTCGAGATACGCCTGGATCAGATCGTCGGCGATCGTGCGCGCGTCCGCATATGCGGGCCGGTCGGCAAAGCCCGTGTAAGCGCCCCTGAGCTCGTGCCCGCGGAAGGACACCGAAGAGACGCCGCGGCGACCGGTCGCATACCAGCTGCTGCTGAGCCCCTGCTCGGAGATCTCCGCCGACAGGCGGACGCCGGCACGGATGATCTGCGAGTTGAAGCCGCCTGCCAGGCCGCGATCGCCGGTGACGAGCAGCAGCCCCACGTTCGACTCTGACTCGTGCTCGCGCAGCAGCGGTACCCGCGCGACCTCGCTGCCGGCGGCCTGCGCCGCCTGGCGCGTCATCCGAGCGATCGCGTCCGCGTACGGGCGCAACGCCTCGATCCGCTGCTCGGCGCGCCGCAGGCGCGCCCCCGCGACCATCTCCATCGCGCGCGTGATCTTCTGGATGTTCTTGACCGACGCGATCTTGTTCTTGACGTCGCGCTGAGAAGCCATGGCTGGTTACGGCAGCCGGCGCTAAGCCGGCTGCGCCTCCTTGTCCCGGTCTGCGTTGGCCTGCGCGTCGGGTGACCCACCGCCGAGGGGAGCGTCGTCGTCGAGCGGTTGGCCCTCCTCGTCGAGGTCGTAGCCGAAGTCCCGCGCGAACGTGTCGAGGATCTCGCGCAGCTTCGCCTGTACGTCATCAGACCAGTCGCCGCCGCGGATCTGCTCGCGCAGCTCGCCGTGCTGGGCGTGCATGCGTTCCGTCGCCTCGCGCAGGAACTCGGGAACGCGCTCGACGTTCAGCCGATCCAGGTAGCCGTTGGTGGCGGCGAAGATCTGAATCGTCTGATCCTCGACCGGCAGCGGCGCGCGCTCGTGCTGGTTGAGCGTCGCCACCAGGCGCTCTCCGCGTGCCAGCGTGCGCTGGGTGTCGGCGTCGAGGTCGGAGCCGAACTGCGCGAACGCCTCGAGGTCGCGGTACTGCGAGAGCTCGAGCTTGATTCGCCCGGCCACTTTCTTCATCGGGCCGATCTGCGCGTTGCCGCCCACGCGCGAGACGGAGATGCCGACGTTGATCGCCGGGCGCACTCCCGAGTTGAACAGTTTGGACTCGAGGAAGATCTGCCCGTCGGTGATCGAGATCACGTTCGTGGGGATGTACGCGGAGACGTCGCCGGCCTGCGTCTCGATCACCGGCAGCGCCGTTAGCGAGCCGCCGCCGAGGTCGTCGTTGAGCTTGACCGCGCGCTCGAGCAGGCGCGAGTGCAGGTAGAAGACATCGCCCGGATATGCCTCGCGGCCGGGCGGGCGGCGCAGCAGCAGCGACATCTGGCGGTAGGCGTAGGCGTGCTTGGTGAGGTCGTCGTACACGCACAGCGCGTGCTGGCCTTTGTAGAGGAAGTGCTCGCCCATCGCACAGCCCGCGTACGGAGCCATGAACTTGATCGGCGCCGCCTCGTCAGCGGGCGCGGCGACGATGATCGTCCGCTCCATCGCACCGTATTCCTCGAGCGTCTGCGCGAGCGCCACGACCGTCGCCATGCGCTGCCCGATCGCCACGTAGACCGACACCACGCCTGTGTCCTTGTTGTTGATGATCGCGTCGATCGCGATCGCCGTCTTGCCCGTCTGGCGGTCGCCGATGATCAGCTCGCGCTGGCCGCGGCCGATCGGGATCATCGCGTCGATCGCCTTCAGGCCCGTCTGCATCGGTTCCGTCACCGGCTGGCGCTGGACGACGCCGGGCGCCTTGAACTCGGCGGGGCGGGTCTCTGTGACCTCGATCGTGCCCTTGCCGTCCAGCGCGCGCCCGAGCGGGTCGACGATCCGGCCGAGCAGCTGCTCGCCGACGGGGATCTCCAGCAGCGAGCCCGTGCGCCTGACGGTGTCGCCCTCGGAGATGTGCTCCCACTCGCCGAACAGCACCGCCCCGACGTTGTCGGACTCGAGGTTGAGCGCCAAGCCGGTGACGCCGTGGGGCAGCTCGAGCATCTCGAAGGACATGCAGTTCTCCAGGCCGTGAAGGCGCGCGATGCCGTCGGCGACCGACAGCACGGTGCCGACCTCGGTCAGCTCGGCGGTGCCGCTGTCGAGTCCCTCGATGCGGCTCTTGAGGATGTTCGTGATCTCGTCGGGGTTGATCTGCATTTGATCTCCTGGTAGAAGAGGGGCCCGGTTTGGCGACTTTCAGTCGCCTTCACCGGGGGGGTGGGCCTCTAGGACGCTCCTTGGGCAACGTGCCTGCGCAGCTGCTCCAGTCGGTTGCGAATAGAGGCGTCGAGGATCGAGTTTCCGACCCTGATGATGATGCCGCCGAGGATGTCCGGGTCCACGCGCGCGGCGAGCGTGACCTTGCGCCCGGCGCGCTCCCCGATCGTCCTGCCGAGGCTCTCGGTGGTGGCGTCGTCGAGCGCGATCGCACTCGTGATCTGCACTGGAAGCGTCCTGTTCTCCTCGTCCCACAGGCGCTCGTACTCGTGGCGGATGCGGAAGATGACGGGCATGCGATGGTTTTCGATCAGCAGCGCGAGGAAGTTGATGAAGATCTCGTCGGCGCCGTCGAGCAGCGTGTCCAGGGCGTCTCGCTTCTCCTGGCTGGAGAAGTAGGGCGAGAAGAAGAACACGGCGAGCTCGCGGTGCTGGTCCAAGGCGTCCGCGAACTGGCCGAGCTGCTCACGCAGCTCATCCAGGCGCCCGTGCTCGAGGGCGACCTGGAACAGCGAGCGGCCGTACACCTGGGCGAGCTCCTCCACTAGTTGTTCGCCCCCGGGGAGAGACTGGAGAAGTCCACTTCGCTCAAGGCCTCCTCGACCAGGCGACGCTGGTCGGCGTCGTCGAGCGTCTTGCGCACGACCTTCTCGGTGGCCATGATCGTGAGGTCGGCCACCTCCCTGCGGATGTCGTCGAGCGCGCGCTTGGTGGCGGCATCGATGTCACGCTCGGCCTTCCTGGCCGCCTCCGCGAGGATCTCCTGGCCGCGCTCACGAGCCTCATGTTCGTGCGATTCGCCCGTTTCTCGCGCGCGTTTAACCATATCTTCGGACTGGGCTCTCGCCTCCTTCAAGCGCTCGCGGTATTCCTCGAGCACCTTGTCGGCCTCTTTGCGCAGCTCCGCGGCGGAGTCGATCTCGCCTTCGATCGCCTTCGCGCGCTTGTCCAGCGCTTCGCCGATCAGCGGGAACACCCACTTGCGCAGGATGAACAGCGAGATCAGGAACACGACGATCGTCCAGACCATGAGCCCCACGTTGGGGGTGATCAGGAACGAGCCGCTGGAGGCGAGTGGGATGGTCGTCGCAGGGAGCATTCTGGCCTACAGGAAGAAGGCGATGAAGCCGCCGACGAGGCCGTAGAAGAAGCACGCCTCGGTGAGCGCGAAGCCGAGCCACTGGTCGCGCTCGACCTCCGCGCGCAGCTCTGGCTGGCGGGTCTTGGCCTGGATCGATGCGTTGAACACCGCTCCGATGCCCGCCCCGGCGCCCGCGGCACCGCCACCGGCGCCGACGCCCAGCGCGATCGCGCGACCGGCATCCTGGCTCTGCTTGATGATCGGTTCCGCGACACCCAGCAGCGGGTGGATCACACTGAAAAGATGGAGAAACTGCATTGCTCGATAGCTCCCTTTATTTGTTAGTGGCTTTCGACCGCTCCGCCGATGTAGATGGCGGTCAAGATGGAAAAGATGAAGGCCTGCAGGCCGGCGATCAGGACGGCCTCGAACAGGTAGATCGCAATTCCTGCCGGCAGCAGAAACCATTGGACCCACTGATCCCCGACGAGCACACCCAGCTCGCCGCCCATGAACGCGATCAGCATGTGACCGGCGAGCAGGTTGGCCCACAGCCTGACGGTCAACGAGACCAGGCGCAGGAAGTTGGAGAGGATCTCGATCGGGAAGATCAGCCCCACGATCGGGCCTTTGATGCCGCCGGGCATCAGGCTTTTGAGGTATCCGATCGGGCCGTGGTGCCTGACACCCTCGTAGGTGAAAAGGACGAACACGCCGAGCGCGAGGATCAACGGGAAGGCGACGTTGGTGTCGGCGGCGTAGATCTGGAACGAGGGGATGCTCGCACCGAACAGCTTGAACGACTCGCCGCTGTCGACCGGCAGCGGGATGTAGCCGATCAGGTTGGAGACGAGGATGAACACGAAGATCGTGGCGATCAGCGGGAAGTACTTGCGCTGCATGTCCTCGTCGAGGTTTTCTTTGGACATGCCGCGGGTGAAGCTGTAGAACGCCTCGACCGCCACCTGGAGGCGGCCGGGGCGCTGCTTCAAACGCCTGGCGATGTATGTCATCACTCCGATCGTGATGGCGACCGTGATCAGCAGGTACAGAACGCCCTTGTTGAATGCGATCGGCCCAAGCTTGAACCAGGTGTCGAGTTTGAACTCGTTGGTCGGGGAGAAGACGCCGCTGACGACGGCTGGGGCCTTGTGCGACTTGAAGCCGAACAGGATGATGAACAGGACGATCCCGCCGATCCATGCGCCCAGGAGCGAGTAGAGGATCTTTTTGCCCTGGCTCATCCCCTGATGGGGAGCAGGCGCCCCCGCGGGGGCAGTTGCTGCCATGGCGCTCATCGCTGCGGCGCTCCCTGCGGTCGACCGCTGACCAGACGCATCGCAAATGCAATCGAGTAGGCACAGAAGATCAGAAGCGCCGCGGCCAGACCGTCACGGCGTCCACCGATGACGGCGGCGAGCACGATCGCTCCGGCGAGCAGCCAGATGCGCCCGAAGCCATCGACCAGATTGAGGCCGAAACGAGCCTCTGCCCCCCGTCCGGCGATCCAGCGTTGGCCGGCGCTGGCGAGCACACGCTGTATCAGCCACGCGGCGGCGCTCACGACGACACCCACGGCTGGGGCTCCCAGCGCCAGCGCAACGGGCACTGCGACGACGACGAGCACGACGTCGAGATACGGCAGGATCGCCAGCGCGCGGTTCCCTTTGTGCTGTCGCCGGGGTCGAGCCGATCTCCCGGCTCCAGGACCGGGCATGCGAGTTAGAACCTCGTTGGTATCGAATTCGGGCATGTTGATGCCGCCACCCTACAGACGGGAATGTCCCGGCGCTATGTAACGGCGGAGCCGACGAAGCAATCCCTCAACTGTCTGCGGCGGCGCGCGACAGTCTAACTGATCTTAGACTTCGTAACAACTTTGTGACATGAGGTACAGATGTCCGCGACTCAGGACTCGGCTTCGACGACCGTCGCCTCGGCTTCGACGACCGTCGCGAAGTCCTTCAGGCTCATGCCGAGCGCCTCGACAAGCAGGCGCACTGTATCCCAGCCGGGCACCGAGCGGCCGAGTTCGATCCGCGCCAGCGAGCCGGTCGTGACCCCCGATCGGAACGCGAGCTGTTCGCGCGTGAGCCCGCGGTCTTCGCGCAGCCTGCGTACCGCGGCAGCGAGCGCCGGATCGAGGATCGGAGATCGTGCCACGCTTGGAAACATCGCACGCAGTATGTGTCTAGGTCCATTCATTCCGCCATATGCCATTGACGTGCTGTCGTTGAGCGCATACGCTCTACGACAATGCGCAACAATCGCCATATCGTTCAGCTACGTGTCACAGACGATGAGTACGAGCACCTCGATCGGCTGGCGCGCCTGCGAAGCATCACGATCGAGGACGTGATCCGAGAGGGGCTGGGCTTGGCCCCGATCGACGCGGTGAGGCTCCCAGAGCGTCACCTGCGGCTGGTCCCTATGCCTGGATGCGAGCGCCTGCGGGCGCGACGCTAGGCGTACGCCTGCCCGGCAGGCGAACGATCAGCATCGCCGCAGTGATCGTCGCCAGGCCGCCGAGCAGGTCCAGCACGTAGTGATTGCCCGTGGAGAGCACCGCGAAGGCGGTCACGAACGGGTAGATCACCGCCAGCGCTCGCAGCCAGCGGCGCGAGGAGATCCGCCACACGACCACCGTGCACCACACCGCCCAGGCGATGTGCAGCGACGGCATCGCCGCATACTGGTTTGCCGCCGACGCCAGCGCACCCGTGTGCCACGACCCGATCGCGTGGGTCGCCGCCACCACGTCCACGAAGCCGGGGAGCATGCGCGGAGGCGCCACCGGAAACAGCCAGAAGACGACGAACGCGATCACGTTCGCCAGCACGAGTGCGTTGCGCAGCGGCCGGTAGATGTCCGCCCGCCGCCACCACAGCCATCCGAGCAGCCCCAGCGTGACGATGAAGTGGGCGTTGTCGTAGTAGTCGGACACCAGCAGCCCGAGCGTGTGGTGCGCGGCCATCCAGCGATCGAGCGTGTGCTCGACGTCGATGTGCAGCGAGCGCTCGACGCTGAGGATGCCCTGGCCGTGACTCAGCGCCGCATGCACGCGCAGCGGCGCCAGGTTCGTGATCGCGTCGTACACCCAGCACAGCCACGCGATCGTCAGCGCCTCCACCCACCAGCGCGTCCGCCTGTGCGCCCGCGGCAACTCCTGCACCGACGGGAGAGCCGTGACGGCGCCGCCGGTGTCTATCGGTACGGCAGCTGACAAGCGATCGATGTTATCCGCCGCCTCAGCGACGACGGGCGGACAGAGGTTGCACTCGTGGAACTAGTGTATCGCTATGGCTATACACCGTATCTCTGTGGAGATAAACCAACTCCCGAGACGGTGTATCGCTATGGCTTTACACCATATCTCTGTGGAGATAAACCAACCCCCGAGACGGTGTATCGCTATGGCTATACACCATCCCGCGGCTCACGGCGCTACGGGCTGAAGGCCTCTCTGGGCGAGCGTGTCGAGGACGCTGGGCAGCGCGCCCGCGGTGCGCCGCCAGGAGCCGGCGGCTGAGTAGTCGTCGGCGTCGTGGAGCAGCAGCACCGAGCCCTCGCCGGCGCGGTCGGTCACGCGCGCGGCGATCGAGGCGGGTGTCGCGCGCGCCTCCCAGTCGCGGCCCCAATGGGTCCACAGCAGCGTGCGCCAGCCGCGCGCTCGCGCCAGGCGCAGCGCGGAGGCGTTGAGCACGCCGTATGGGGGGCGGTACAGCTGCGGCGCGCGGCCGGTGACGGCTTCGATCGTGTCCTGCGCGCGCGCTATGTCCTCGCGCACCTGCACGGGGCCCAGGCGCAGCAGATTGCGATGGCGGTCACAGTGCAGGCCGACGACGTGACCGGCGGCGACGATCTCGCGAGCGAGGCCGGGGTTGCGCCGCACCTGCTCACCGACGAGGAAGAACGTCGCGCGCACTCGCTCGCGGGCGAGGATCTCCAGCACCGCGGGCGTGCCCTCGGCGTGGGGACCGTCGTCGAAGGTCAGCGCGAAGCCGCGCCCACTGGCAGTGCGGTCCTCGACTCCGAGCAGCTCCCGCAGCGCCGGCCAGTGGAAGGCGAGTCCGGGCAACAGGTAGCCGGCGAGCGCGGCGCCGGCGGCCGCGCCGGCGATACGGGCTCCGTGAGTGCGATGATCGGGGGCGGACATGGTCGATCTGGTGCTGGGAATCGGGGCGGCGGTGGGGGCGTCGAGCCTCTACAGCGTAGGGATCGCCCTGCAGGCGCTGGACGCCAGGGAGGCGCCGCACGAGGAGCACCTGCGCCTGGCGCTGGTCGGGGGCCTGATCAAGCGCGCCCGATGGCTGCTCGGCACGGGACTGTCGATACTCGGCTGGCCGCTGCAGGTGGTGGCGCTGCTGCTGGCCCCGCTGGTGGTGGTGCAGCCGGCGCTGGCGGTCGGCCTGCTCGTGCTGCTGGTGCTCGGCGAGCGCATACTCGGCGAGCGCGCGGGGCGCTACGAGCACGTGGCGATGCTCGCGATCGTCGTCGGCGTCGCCGGCGCGGCGCTGTTCGCCCCGCCCCGCAGCACCAGCCAGGCGGGCGAGCATCTGACGATCACGCTGGTGCTCGTCGGGCTGGCGTTCGCGAGCCTGATGCCGTATCTGCTGCGCGCGCTGGGGCACTCGCGCGCGGAGGTGACGATGGTGTGCGCGGGCCTGGCGGGCGGTTGGAGCGGAGTGGCGACGAAGCTCGCGGCCGACGACTTCTCCGCCCACCATCTCCTCCCCGCCGCCCTGTGGGCCCTGTCGACGGCCGCCGCGTCAGGGGTGGGTGTGCTGAGCGAGATGAGCGCGCTGCAGTCGCGCCCGGCGATCCAGGTGGCGCCGGTGGTGTTCGTGACTCAGACGGTCGTGCCGGTGGCGCTCGCGCCGCTGCTGTTCGGCGAGCGCTTCAGCGTGACGCCGCTCGACGGAGTGCCGCTGGGCGTGTCACTGGCGGTGCTGATCGCGGGGGCGGCGGCGCTCGCGCGCTCGCCGCTCCTGCTGGCTCTGATGGAAGGCGAGCGCGTGAGCCAGCCGAGCGGCTCGGCGCCCAGGCCCGAGGAGTCCAGCCAGGAGACGATGCGTTCCAGCCCCACCACCGAGGCCGAGGACCCGTTGAGCTCGACCACCAGCACGTCCCCCGCGCGCATCGGCCGCTGAGGCAGCGGGCTCGTCGCGCTCAGGCGCAGCGCGCCCTTGACCGGGATCGCATCGGCGGTGCGCGCGAGCACCAGCTGCCCGACCGACAGGCCGCCGCGCGGCTGCAGGTAGTAGAAGCGGTGGCGCAGGTGCAGCGCGCGCGCCTGCGAGCGCAGCAGGCCACGCGTACGCTCCCAGCGCAGCGGGCCCGACCCGGGCACTTCGGGCATGAATTCGTCACCCGCCGCGCGCAGCGCCGCGACCCGCCGGGCAAGCGGCACCGCCGAGTCGTCGGCGAAGGACACGTGGATCCCGCGCGCGGCGAGCTCGGAGGCGAGCGCCGCGACGTCGCCTGACGGCGCCTGCACGATCACGCCGGCGTCCCGCTGTGTGGTCTGGACGCGCACGAGCGGGTGCACGTGCAGCAGCTTGTCGGCCAGCGCCGACACCTCGTCGGTCGACATCATCCACGAGCCCAGCCCGAACAGGAGCACCAGCCAGGTCGCGAACGCCACGAGCCGCAGCCTCCACAGCGGGATCGGCCGCACCCGCCGCGGCGCCTGCAGCACCACGTCGACGGCAGCCGGTTGGGCGGCGGGCGGCAGCGTGGGACCGTGCTCAGCCGGCGACTGCCCACCGACGCCGGCCGTCATCGGGTGCTCGCGGGCGAAGCTCGCCTGCACGTGTGTGCGCAGCTCGTCGGTGTTCTTTGCCAGGCGCAGTAGGTCGAGCGCGGCCATCGCGCGAGTGTTCAGGCGCGCGTGGCCGACGGGCAGGCCGTAGGAGACCACCGGCGTACCCGCCGCCCTGGCCTCCAGGCACGTGACCCCGCCGGTGGAGTGCACGAGCACGTCGGCGGCAGCCAGGATCTGGGGCATCTTGTCGGTGAACCCGTACACGTGCACGCGGGGTTCGTCGGCGAACGCGCCGCGCAGCTTCGCCGCGAGCTGCTCGTTGCGTCCAGCCAGGCACACGATGCTGGTGACCTCGGGCACCCGCGTGAACTCACGCACGGCGCCGGCGATGTCCCCCACCCCCCAGCCGCCGCCGGAGACGACGACCGTGCGGCCGTCCTCCGGCAGCCCGAGCGCGCGGCGGGAGTCGACCGGGCAGCGGGGCTCCAGGAACTCGGCGGAGATCAGCGGGCGCACCAGCCGCACGCTCCCGCGTCCGGCGATGCGCTCGACGGAGGACATCGACTCGCCGTACATCACCAGGTGCACGTCGATGCCGGGCTGCGCCCAGAAGAACAGGCCGGTGAGATCGGTGATGGTGGCGACGGTCGAGCAGCGTACCTCGCCGCGTCGGCGCAGCCGCGCGAGCACGACGGTGACGGCGGGGTAGGTGGAGACGACCACGTCGGGGTCGTGCTCGGCGATCGCGCGAGCCAGCGGACGCGAGCCCAGCAGGCACAGCAGCCGGCGCGCGAGCACGCGCACGGGCATGACCTTCTCGAGCATCCAGTAGACCATCGTGTAGGTCCACGGGAAGAAGCGCAGCTGAACCCGATAGCCGTCCTGCACCACCGGGCGCACCAGCGGCCCCATCGCCGCGAGCCCGTCGATGACGGTGACCTCGGCCCGCCCCGACGCCTCCACCTGCTCGGCCAGCGCGCGCGCGGCCGCCGCGTGCCCCTCGCCGACGTCGGCGGAGAGGATCAGGATGCGGCGCGGGCGGGTTGAATCCGAGGCCCCGCGCCAGTTTGGTTTGCGGTTGCGACGTCGCATAAGCAGGGGCGGGGTCAGCGCTGGGCGCGGACGATGCGCACACGCGGGAACCTCCGAGTGGCACAGCCCTGCCGACAGGCTACCGGGCGCGGGGGACACTCGCATCTCGAGGAGACGTAAGAATGGGCTCCATCCGGACCGCGACCCCCACATCCCCCGTCGGGATCGCCGAGACCACGCCCGCTCGATCAGCCACGGAGACGGGTGCGCCGACGCGCGCGGGCATCGTGCGAGCGCTCGGCGCGCTCGGTCTGCTGGGCATCGTCACATCGATCTTCATAGTGAGCGCAGGCGCCTCCTCGGGGCCCGGGGAGTACGTGCCCGCCCGCACCGGCGGCTGGCCGTCGTGGATGGCCGGCCCGCTGCGCGGCCTGGGCATCGGGCTCTCGAACGCCGGCTTCCAGACGCTTGTGGTGGTCATGTGCGTGAGCTACCTGCTGGTGCTGGTGGCCGCGTCGAGGCTGCCGATGGCGGCGCTCGCGAGCGCGATCGTGCTGGCGAACGTGATCCTGCTGCTGGGGCCGCCGCTGATCTCCCAGGACGTGTTCGGCTATCTCGCGTTCGCGCGGCTGGGGGTCCTGCACGGGCTGGACCCGTACACGCACTTCGCCGCGGAAGCGCCCACCGACCCCGTGTACCAGTTCATCGGCTGGCCGTTTCAGAACTCTCCGTACGGCCCGCTGTTCACGCTCGCCAGCTACGCGATCGCGCCGCTGGGGCTCGGCGGCGGGCTGTGGGCGTTCAAGGCCCTCGCGGTCCTGTCGAGCGTGGCTGCGGTGGCGCTGATCGCGCGCGCGGCCGACCGCCTGGGCCGCAACGCGCGCTGGGCGGTCGCGTTCGTAGGGCTGAACCCGGTGGTGCTGCTGCTGGCGGTCGGCGGAGCGCACAACGACACGCTGCTGCTCGCGACTCTCGCCGCGGCGCTGGCGCTGACCGCGGGAGCCGGCGCGAGGGGCTACAAACCGCGCGCGGCCGCTGCGGCGCTGGCGGTGGGCGTGGGCGTGAAGCTGACCGCCGGGCTGGTGCTCCCGTTCCTTGTGCTCGCGTCGCCGCTGCGCCGCGAGCGGCTGCGGGTGGCCGTCAGCGCGTGCGTGGCGCTGCTGGCGGTGGCGCTCGTCGGCGTGCTCGGCTTCGGCGTGCACGCGCTCGGCTTCCTGAACGCGATCGGCGAGCAGCAGCAGCTGGTGGCGTCGCACAGCCTGCCCGCCGAGACGGCGCGCCTGGTGGGGCTGAGCGGGACGCCCGTGTGGTGGCGCCAGCTGTACGTGGTGGGGTTCCTGGCGGTGGTCGCCTACTCCCTATGGCGCACCGCGCGCGGCGCGGACTGGAGGGTGGCCGCCGCCTGGAGCACGATCGCGCTGCTGGTGTCGACGGCGTGGCTGTTGCCGTGGTACGCGATCTGGGTGCTGCCGCTAACGGCGGTCAGCGGCAATCGGCGCCTGTGCGCCGCCACGCTCCTGCTTTGCGCCTACGCGGTCCTCTTCCACCTGTCGCTTGCCAACCCGCTGCTCAACCCCCCCAGCCAGACCGTCGTCGTGGACCTCCACAGCACGATCCCCCACCTGCGTCACAGCCTCAAACTCACCGGTTTCGAGGTGCTTCACCACGTCAAGCTCGATCTCCGCTGGTGAGGCCTCCGGGCGCAGCCGCCGCAGACGGATGGCGTCCAGGCGCCTGAACTTGAGGATCTCCAGCACATACACGAGGTACACGCTGGCGGCCGCCACGACCAGCCCGATGCCGAGCATCACGAGCGTCCAGCCGGTGTAGTAGTGCCCTTTGTGGTTGCTGTAGGGCACGAACCGCAGCGCCAGCGCCATCCCCGCGAGCAGCAGCGTCCACGCGTACAGATACGCGATCGTGCGCCTGCTGGAGAAGCCGATGCGGGCCATGCGATGGTGGAAGTGCTCGCTGTCTGGGCGGTAGATCGGCTGCCTGTACTTCAAGCGCTTGAGCACGACGAACGTGGTGTCCAGGAACGGCACGGCGAGCAGGATCAGCGGTAGCACGAACGACACGACCGCCTCCGTCTTGAGCGCGCCCTCCACCGTGATCACGCCCATCAGCAGGCCCAGCAGCTGCGCCCCGCAGTCGCCCATGAAGCTCGACGCCGGCGGGAAGTTGTAGATCAGGAAGCCGAGCGCCGCGCCGGCGGTCAGCGCCGCCAGCACACCCGGTTCCTGGCGGTTCAGGTCGAAGGCGATGATCGCCATCGCAGCGGCGATGATCATGCACACGCCCGCCGCCAGGCCGTCAACGCCGTCGGAGAAGTTGACCACGTTCATCATCAGCACCAGCCCGATCACCGTCAGCACCGGGCCGGCGTCCGCGGGACCGGTGTTGGGGAAGTGCAGCAGGCCGATGAACGGCAGCGTGATCGCCTTCACCGCGACGCCGAAGTGCACGACAATCACCGCCGCCAGCACCTGGCCGAGCAGCTTAAGCGCGGGGTGCAGGTCGAAGCGGTCGTCCAGCGCGCCGACCACCGTGATCACCGCGGCCGCCAGCAGCACGCCGTGCCACAACTGCGGCTGTTCTTCCCTGGCGTAGCCGGTCGGCAACCAGATCAGGCCCGCGAGCAGCACCCCCGCGAAGATCGCCAGCCCGCCGAGCAGCGGCGTGGGGCGATCGGACAGACCCCGCTCGCGCGGCTCGTCGATCGCGCCGGTGGCCCTCGCGAAGCGCATCGTGAGGGGGGTCAGCAGCGCGGTCACGACCGCGGCGGCCAGGAAGGCATAAAGCGCGTCGAGCTCCGTTGGGTGCGCCATCGGCTCCTGCACAGCATCGCAGGCCGGGAGGTCGAGAGCGCCGCGATCTACGCTGGAGCGCCAGCGACGAGGTTCTCGTACAGCGGATAGCGCTCGACGATCGCGCCCACGCGCTCCGCCAGCTCGCCCGCCCGTGACTCGTATTCTGGGGTCAGCGCGACCGCGAGGATGCGCCCGACCTCCTCGAAGTCCTCCTCCTGCAGCCCGCGAGTGGCGAGCGCGGGCGTGCCGATGCGCAGGCCGGAGGCCTCGATCGGCGGGCGCGGGTCGAACGGGATCGCGTTGCGGTTGACGGTGATCTGGATGTCGTGCAGCCGGTCCTCGCCCTGCCTGCCGCTGAGCGCAGGCTCGGTCTCGCGCAGGTCCACCAGGATCAGGTGCACGTCGGTGCCGCCGGTGAGCACGTTGACGCCGTGGCCGGCGTTCAGCAGTTCGCGCGCGAGCGCTTGGGCGCCCTCGATGGTGCGGCGCTGGCGCTCGGCGAACAGCTCGCTGTCGGCGATCTTGAACGCGACCGCCTTGGCCGCGATCACGTGCTCCAGCGGGCCGCCCTGTTGACCGGGGAACACGGCCGAGTCGATCTTCTTGGCGTACTCCTGCTTGCACAGGATCACGCCCGCGCGGGGGCCGCCGAGCGTCTTGTGGGTGGTGGTGGTGACCACGTCGGCGCCGTGCTCGATCGGGCTGGGATGCAGCCCGGCGGCGACCAGGCCGGCGAAGTGGGCCATGTCGACCATCAGCAGCGCGCCGACCTCGTCGGCGATCTCCCTGAAGCGCGCGAAGTCGAGCTGGCGGGGGTACGCCGACCAGCCAGCCAGCAGCAGCTTCGGCCGGCGCTCGCGGGCGATGCGCGCGACCTCGTCCATGTCGATGACGCTGCTCTCGCGATCGACCTCGTACGCGGCGATGTCGTACAGGCGCCCCGACACGTTGATCTTCATGCCGTGGGTCAGGTGGCCGCCGTGCGCCAGCGACAGGCCCATGATGGTGTCACCGGGCGCCAGCAGCGCGTGGTAGACGGCCGCGTTGGCCTGCGAGCCGGAGTGCGGCTGGACGTTGGCGTGCTCGGCGCCGAACAGCGCCTTCGCACGGTCGATCGCCAGCTGCTCGGAGACGTCCACCCACTCGCAGCCTCCGTAGTAGCGCCGGCCGGGGTAGCCCTCGGCGTACTTGTTCGTCATCACCGAGCCCTGGCATTCGAGCACCGCACGCGGCACGAAGTTCTCCGAGGCGATCATCTCGAGCGTGCTCTGCTCGCGCTCGAGCTCGCCGCGCAGCGCATCGGCGATCTCAGGATCGACCTCCGCGAGAGGACGGTTGAAGTAGTCGGGGCTCAGCTCGGACACGGCGCTCTCCTTGGACGGGCGGTGAGGACGTTGTGCCCAGGCGCGCGGCGGTTGCGCTGACCGCTTCCCGGTGGTCGTTTCCACCTCAGGGCGCCAGTCGCGGCAGCTGCCACGAGGCTAGCAGGGAGGCCCGACCGGCGCGAATCTCAGGCGAGCGACATGAGCGTCTCGCGCACCGCGCCGCGCGAGAGAGCGCCCTCCCGCAGCACGTGCCAGCGCCGGTGCACCCGGTAGTCGCGCAGGTCGATCACCGTGGAGGGCCTGCCGGGCAGCTCGCCGCCGTCGATCACGAGATCCACTCCGTCGATCATGCTCTTGGGCACCTCCGCGAGCGTGCGCGCGTCGGGTTGGCCGGACATGTTCGCGCTGGACTGCATCAGCGGCGTCTTCAGCGAGCGCAGCGCGCCGAGACGCTCCGGCAGTTCCGGGACGCGCAGCCCGAGTGTCGCGGGGTCGATCCTGCACGCGGGCGCGAATCGCCGCGCGGGGTTTGCGAGCAGCAGCGTGACGGGCCCCGGCAGCAGAGCGCTCAGCGCGGCGCGCTCGTCGTGCTCCAGCTCGTCGAGCATCTGCAGCGCCGGCTCGAGCGCGAAGAACATGACCGCGGCCGGCCTGGCCGGCGGACGGCCCTTCAGCGCGTACAGGCGTCTTGCCGCCTGCTCGCTGTCGGGATCGCAGCAGATGCCGTAGACGGTGTCGCTGGGGAACACCGCGACGCCGCCATCCTGCAGGCACTGGCGCAGACGCTGCGCATCCTGCTCGCTGACCCTCTGCTGCTCGCCGGTCTTCGCGGTCATCACCTGTTCCTCTCCGCGATCATCACCCGCTGGATCCGGGCGAGGTCGCGCTCGAACCGTATCGCGTCGAAGCCAGCTGCGCGAGTCAGCTCGGCGACCGTTCGCGCCTGTCCGGCGCCAACCTCCATCGCCAGGAAGCGCACGTCCGCCAGCTTGGCCAGCTGGTCGAGCAGCGCGCGGATGCACGACAGGCCGTCGGCGCCGGCGAACAGCGCCTCATGCGGCTCGTGGCGGACGATCTCCGGCGCCAGCCGCGCGCGCTCGGGCTCGGCCACGTACGGCGGGTTGGAGAGGATCGCGTCGAACTCCCCCACGTCCTCGAGCAGGTCCGCGTGCAGCCACTGCACGTCGAGCTCGAGCTTGCTCGCGTTGAGTCTCGCGAGCTCCAGCGCGGGCTCGCTGCGGTCGCTGCCGCTGACGCGCAGGTCCGGACGCTCGTCCTTCAGCGCGAGCGCCACCGCGCCGCTGCCGGTGCCGACATCGAGCACGCGCGCGCCGGCCGGGAGGCCGAGCCCGGACTCGACCAGCAGCTCTGTCTCCGGGCGCGGAATCAGCGCGCGCCTGTCGACGGTCAGCTCCAGGCGGCGAAAGTGGCGGCGACCGGTGATGTAGGCGACGGGCTCGCGCTCGACCGCGCGGCGGCGAACGGCATCCTGGAACGCGCGCACCGCCGGCCCCGCGACGAGCAGCTCGCGGTCACCGGCGCCACCGGCGGAGGCAGAGACAGAGCCGGTGATCAGCTGCTCACGTCCGACACCGAGCACATCCGCCAGCAGCACTTCGGCATCCAGTCGGGGCGTTTCGCAGCCGGCCGCCGCGATCGCCGTGATCGCGCCGTCGAGCGCATCGCGCACAGAGGTACCGGTCTCCAACGGCGAATGCATCACGCAACGTGTGGTGTATCGCGATGGCTATACACCGTGCGCGAGAGACATGTCATATAGGGGAGCCTCACTCGAGCGCCTGCGTCTCCAGGCGCCTGCGCTTCTCGTCCGACTGCAGCGCGTCGGTCAGCTCGTCGAGCTCGCCTTCGAGCACCTGGTCGAGGTTGTGCACGGTCAGCTTGATGCGGTGATCGGTCACGCGTCGCTCGCCATAGTTGTACGTGCGGATCTTCTCGGCGCGGTCGCCGGTGCCCACCTGCGAGCGACGATCGGCGGCAAGCTCGGCCTGCTGCTCGGCCAGAGCCCGCTCGTACAGCCGCGCGCGCAGCACGCGCAGCGCCTTCTCACGGTTCTGCAGCTGAGACTTCTCGTCCTGCATCGAGACGACGATCCCGGACGGCTTGTGCGTGACGCGCACCGCCGAGTCGGTCGTGTTGACCGACTGCCCGCCCGGCCCGGATGAGCGGTAGACGTCGATTTGCAGGTCGTTGGGGTCAACGTCCACGTCCACGTCCTCGGCCTCGGGGAGCACGGCGACGGTCGCCGTCGAGGTGTGGATCCTGCCCTGTGACTCCGTCTGGGGCACGCGCTGCACGCGGTGGGTTCCGCCCTCGTACTTGAACACAGAGTACGCGCCGTCGGGCGGGTGGGATTTGATCGCGAACGTGAACTTGCCGTCGCCGGCGTCCAGCGGCTCAGGCTGAAAGCCGCGACGCTCGGCGTAGCGCGTGAGCATGCGATACAGGTCTCCCGCCCACAGGCCGGCCTCGTCGCCGCCGGCGCCGCCTTGGATTTCGACGATCACGCTCTTGTCGTCGTTGGGGTCGCGCTCGACCATCGCCAGGCGGATCTCCTCCTCGATCTCCTCGATGCGCCGGCGCGCGTCCCCCAGCTCCTCGCGCATCTCCGCGTCCTCGCCCATCTCCGCCAGCAGCTCCTCGGCGCCGGCGGCGTCGTCCTGCGCGTGGCGCCAGCGCGCGGCGAGCTTGGCCGCGGGCTCGAGCTGGCTGTAGGCGCGGCCGACCTCGGCGTAGCGCTCCCGGTCGGAGATCACCTCCGCGTCGGTCATCTGCGCGCCGAGCTCGGCGAAGCGGGTCTCGATCTGCTTTACCAGCTCTTCGATCACGCCGGCCAGTGTAGGTGGCCGGCCCTACGAGACAGGTTCTAGGCGACGACCTCGACGCCTACCAGGTCGGCCGCCGAGAGCTCGCCGGGCGTCTCCCGGTCGAGCACGGCGCGCAGCGCCGCGATCGCCACCTCGAGCTGGTCGAGGTCGGGCTCACGCGTGGTCAGCAGCTGCAGCTTCAACCCTGGCCACATCAGCGCCCGCACCCAGCCCCTGCTGCGGTTGCGCCCGGCGAACTTGATCAGCTCGAAGGAGATCCCGGCGATCACGGGCACGCCGAGCACGCGTGTGGCCATCAGCCAGTACCACGCCGGCAGGCCGATCGGCGCGAACACGAAGATGGCGACGATCATCACCACCAGCAGGAAGCTGGTGCCGCAGCGCGGGTGCAGCCGGGAGAAGCGCTGGGCGTTCGCGGGCGTCAGCTCGAGGCCGGCCTCGAAGCACGAGATCGTCTTGTGCTCGGCGCCGTGGTACTCGAACACGCGGCGCAGGTCGCGCACACGCGAGAGCGCCAGCATGTAGCCGAGGAACAGGCTCGTGCGGATGACGCCCTCGACCAGCCAGAACAGCACCGAGGAGCCGAGCTGGTGCTTGATCAGGCTGGTGATGCCGACGGGGACGAGGAAGAACAGCACGATCGCGAGCACCATCGCCACGACGACAGTTCCAAGCCACACCGCCTTGGGGATCTCCTGTGTCTCCTGCGCCTCCTCTTCGGGCATCTGCGCGTTGGCGGAGATCTCGAGCGCGCGAAAGCCGATGACCATCGAGCCGCCGAGCGCGACGACCCCGCGCACGAGCGGCAGCCGTAGCCAGCGGTGGCGCTTCATCGCGGAGTCGAGCGGGTAGGTGGTGACCTCGACCTCGCCCAAGGCCGCCTCCTCGGGCCCGCGCTCGCCCTCGCGCAACTGCTCTGCGCTGGGCTTGCGCACGGCGACCGCCCAGTTGGCGACACCGCGCATCATCACGCCCTCGAGCACCGCCTGCCCGCCGACGGGCGCGTCGCGCTGGGCGCTCAGCTGCCCGTCGTCCTCGAGCAGCGTGGCCGGCGTCGCGTGATCGCCGGGCGCGCCAGGCTGTGCGGGGACGGTCGCGGTCAGCTCGTCGGTCGCAACGGCGGCCGCACGGGAGGCCATGGCACTACTGTGCGGACCGAGCTTGCGCCGAGTGCAGACGACCCTTGGCGACCCTGCGCTGGAAGCGCTCCACGCGCCCACCGGTGTCCATCAGCTTCTGCCTGCCCGTGTAGAACGGATGGCAGTTGGAGCACACCTCCACGTGCAGCTCCTCGCGAGTCGCGCGCGTGATGAACTCGTTGCCGCATGTGCAGCGGACATGCGCCTGGACGTAGTTGGGGTGGATCTCCGCCTTCATCGTCAGTCGATTCTAGCGGCTGGGCGCTCAGTCGGCGCTCGAGGACCCGGGTGGGGCGGGCGGGGTGCCGGTGGATGGCACGATCGGCTGTTCGCAGCGGGGCGTGCGCAGTTCCTGCTGCTTGATCACGCGGCCCTTCGCGCTCAGCCAGCGGAAGCGCACGGCGCCGCGGTAGAACGCCGGCGCCGACAGGTTGGTCACCTGTTGAATGCTTTTGAAGGTCTTCACACCGTCGGCGGAGACTCGCCACACGCCCAAGCCGGGGGCGCTGACCGTGCGGTACAGCATTTCTCCGGGAGCCCTCTCCAGCAGATCGATGCGCATCTCCATGCGCGCGGCGCCGGCGATGGTCGTCATTTCGCCTGCAAATGTGGCCGAGCGTTCACTCTGGACGAGCGCCGTCGCGCACTGTTCGACGGTCGCCGACACGGCCGGCTTGCCGACGGCCCCGCCGCTCTCGTCGGACTGGCTGGTGGCGAGGACGGACGACGGCGAGGCCGTGCGGGCGAGCGCGGCCGGCGCCAGCGCGAGCGCCGACATGCACGCGACGCACGCGAGCGCCGGCGACAGGCACCGGCGGGCGGCGCGCGAGGCGCGGCCGCTGGGAGGCAAGGAGCTCATCACATCCCTCTAACACTGCAAGTACGCGTATGTTTCGCGCCGGCACCCGCGCGAAATGTCTCTGTCGTGGAGCGCGCGGGCGTGTTGAGGCTGCTCAGGTGATCTGGTAGAGCGGCCCGTCGCCGCCCTCGGGGGTCGTCAGGCGACCGCCCTTGGCGGTGATCGCTCCGCACTGCACGCAGTTGGTGTAGTTGACGATCACGTCCACCTCGCCGTGCTCCGGTGCATCCTCCGGGATCTCGTACACACCCGCCGGGCACATCCAGCGCCACGTCTCGGCGATCTCGCGCGGGACGTGTTTGCGCACGCGGATGTGGTTGGGGGCGTCGTCGCGGGTGGCGTTGCCGGTGATGAACACCGACGACAGCTTGTCGAAGGTGTATTTGCCGTCGGGCTTGGGGTAGCTGTCCTTGGTCTTGCCGACGAACATCGGCTTGGCGTCGTTGCGGTGCCAGGGCCAGCGACCGCCCGGGATGTGCCCCTTGGAGGCGATCATCAGGTTGACCAGCGGCCCACCCTGCAGGAAGCCCCGCTGGAACGGCTGGCGCGTGTTGCGCACCTCGTAGAGCTCCTTGCCCACCTGCGAGTCTTCGATCGCCTGCTCGTAGGACTCGAACGAGGACTCGCCGCGCACGAGCGCCGCGTAGATCGACTCGGCGGCCAGTTTGCCCGACATCAGGCTGTGGTGCACGCCCTTCAGGGCGACCGTGTCGACCATGCCGGCGGCGTCGCCGACGATCACCGCGCCCGGCATGCTCAGCTTGGGCATTGACCAGTAGCCGCCGCCGGGGAGCGCCTTGGCGCCCCACGCGACGCGTTCGCCGCCCTCGAGGATGCCCTTGACGAGCGGGTGCAGCTTGAACTGCTGGAGCAGGTCGTGCGCGGAGGTGGTCGCGTCGGCGTACTCGAGGTCGATCACGAAGCCGATCGAGACCATGTGCTCGCCGGTCTTCTCGTCCTTCATCGGGTAGATCCACGTGCCGCCGATCTGTCCGTACTTGGAGGACAGCTTCAGCGGCCACGGGCCGATCGTGTGGATCAGGCGGTCGAGCGGCTTGGGGACCTTCCACACCTCCTTGACGCCAAGCTCCCACACCTGCGGCTCGCGCCCGTCGGCGAGGTCGAACTCCTTGATGGCGGCGCCCGTCAGGTGCCCCCAGCAGCCCTCCGCGAGCACCGTCGCGTGCGCCTTAATGTCGGTCCCCGGCTCGAAGTTGCCCAGCGGCTCGCCATCCTTGCCGCGGCCCTTGTCGCCCGAGCGCACGCCCACCACCCGTCCGTCCTCGACGATCAGCTGGCTGGCGGAGGTCTCGGTGAGGATGTACGCGCCGGCCTCCTCCGCCTGACGCTGCTGGAAGCGAGCCATCGCGGAGACCGAGATGACCTCGTTGCCGTGGTTCTTGAACGGCGGCGGCGGCGGGATGCGCAGCTTCGTCTTCGCGCTGGGCAGCAGGTAGACGGCCTCCTTGTCGACCTCGCCGAAGGCGAAGCCCTCCTTGCGCCAGTCCTCGCGACTCACGTCCGGGAACAGCTCCTGCAGGGGCCCGGGGCGCATGACCGCGCCCGACAGGTTGTGCCCGCCGCAGGTCTTTGCCTTCTCGACGACCGCCACGGGCACTTCGCCCAGGCGCTCCATCGTCTGCGGATCGTCGGCGAGCAGCTGCAGCAGGCGGTTGGCGCACGCCAGCCCGGCGGTGCCGCCGCCGACGATCGCCACGCCCACCTCGATCAGCTCGTCCTCTGAGTCGAGGCCGCGCTTGACGAACTCCTTGCGCGAGTCCACCGGGGGCGGGAAGGCCGCGGGCGCGACCCTCCCGTTGCTGGAGCCAGCGTGTCCGGACATCGTCAGACCTCCTGTACGTGGTGGGCCGATTCAGTGCGAGCGCATGCGGCTCCAGACATCCCTAGCTCCCCTTCTTGGCCTTCACTGCCTCTGTCAGCTTGGGCAGGATCTTGTTGAGATCGCCGACGATCCCGAGGTCGGAGAATTCGAAGATCGGCGCGTTGGAGTCCTTGTTGATCGCGACGATGTTCTCCGAGCCCTGCATGCCGACCTTGTGCTGGATCGCGCCGGAGATGCCCGCCGCGAGGTACAGCTTGGGTGCGACGGTCTTGCCCGTCTGGCCGATCTGCGCGGCGTACGGATACCAGCCGGCGTCGACCACCGCGCGGGTGGCGGCCACGGCGGCGTTGCCGCCGAACGCGGCGGCGAGGTCCTCAGCGAGCTGGAAGCCCTCGGCCTTGCCCAGCCCACGGCCGCCGGCGACGAGGATGTCGGCGCCCTCGATGTCCACGTCCGCGCCGCGCTGTTCGCCGCGCGTGACCATCGTCGCCTGCGTCGACTGCGGGCTCAGCTCGAAGCTCAGCTGCTCGACGGGCGCGTCCGTATCGCCGGTCTCGCGGATCTCGAACGCGTTCAGACGGCCGATGATGATGCCCACGTCCGAGCGGTATCTGACCTCGGAGATCGAGGAGTCGCCGAGGATCGGGCGCTCGGCGATCAGCTCGCCGCTCTCGGCACGGACATTCGTGACCTCCATGACGACGCCGGCGCCCAGCCGCGCGGCCAGGCCGGCGCCGATCTCGAAGCCGAGCAGGCCGCCGCCGAACAGCGCGTAGGAGTAGCCGCCACTCGAGATGGCCGCTGCCATCGCGTCGACGAGCGGCTGCGCGAGGCCCTCGGGGCCCTCCGCGACGAGCACCTTCTTGGCGCCGTATCTGCCCAGCGACGCAGCGAGGTCCTGCGGCACGTTCTCGCCGAGCAGGATCGCGTGGGCCTCGCCGCCGAGCTCGGCGGCGAGCTTCGCGCCCTCGGAGACGGCGCCCAGGGAGTTCTTGTTGATCGCGCCGTCGTAGTGCAGCGCGTAAACCAGGATGTTCGACATCTAGATCAACTTCCTCTCGTCAAGCCACGCAACGATCTTCTCGACCGTCTCGCCGGTGTCCTCGTCCTCGATGATCTCTCCCGCGGCCTTCGCCGGGGGCGCCTTCGCGGCGACCCACTGGGCCGCCGAGTTCTCGCCGCCGACCTTCGCGGCGTCGATCTGCACGTCGGCGGCGGTGACCGCGTCCAGGGGCTTCTTCTTGGCGCCCATGATCGCCTTCAGCGACGGGTAGCGCGGCTCGTTGATCGCGTCACCAACGGAGATCACCGCCGGCAGCTTGATCTGGACGGTGTCGTAGCCGTACTCCGCCTGGCGCTCGCAGCGCAGCGCGTCCGCATCGACATCCATCTTGATCACCTGCGTCAGCGACGGCATGCCCAGGTGCTCGGCGACGACCGCGCCGATCGTGTAGCACTCGCCGTCGTCGGACTGCTGGCCCAGCAGCACCAGGTCGGGACTCTCGCGCTGCAGCGTCTTGGCCAGCGCGTAGCCGGTGGCCGCCACGTCGGAGCCGGCGACGATCGGGTCCGAGAGGTGGACCGAGCGGTCGGCGCCGAGCGACACGGCCTTGTGCAGCGCGCGAACCGCGCTGTCAGGGCCCATGGTCACGGCGACGATCTCATCGACCGCCACCACGCCGCCCTCCTTGATCTGCATCGCAGCCTCGATGGCGTGCGTGTCATACGGGTTGAGGTTCTTCTCCCCGCTGCGGTCCATTCGCCCCGTCGAGGGGTCGATCCTCTTCTCGACGGCGGCGTCCGGGACCTCCTTCACCAGGACGCATATCTTCATTCTCAGGCAACTCCTTGGGGTCTGTTGAGTCTGATCGTACCTTGTTCAGCGGTTGACTGACGAGTCAATCAGTCGATCTGGCCGCGCGCGCGCTCGTGGCGTCGCGGATGAAATCGACGATCGCCTGCGTGGGAGCGCCCGGCGTGAACACCTCGGCCACGCCCAGGCTCTTGAGCTCGGGGATGTCTTCCGCGGGGATCGTGCCGCCGACGGTGATGACCACGTCGTCGACGCCCTGCTCGCGCAGCAGCTCCACCACGCGCGGCACGAGCGTCATGTGCGCGCCCGACAGGATCGACAGGCCGACGGCGTCGGCGTCCTCCTGGATGACCGTCTCGACGATCTGCTCGGGGGTCTGGTGCAGTCCCGTGTAGATCACCTCCATGCCGGCGTCGCGCAGCGCCCTGGCGATGATCTTGGCGCCGCGATCGTGACCGTCCAAGCCGGGCTTGGCGACGACCACGCGGATCTTGCTCTGGAGCTGGGGCGAGGACATGAGCAGCGCAGATTATGCCCGCGGGCCGATCCGCGCTCCCACGCGCTCCCACGCGGCGTTGCCCAGGCCGCCGACGAGCGCGGCGGTGCCCACCGCGGCGAGCACCTTCAGGCGCCGGCCGAGGCGATCTAGCTCGATCACCTCCCACCCCTCCTCCAGCGCGATCCGCCTGAGCACGGCGTCGGGGTTGACGACCACCGCGTAGCGCACGGCGCGCAGCATCGGCAGGTCGGACTCGGAGTCCGAGTACGCGTATGAGGCGCCCAGGTCGATGGCGTCGCGCTCGGCCACCTCGCGCATCGACAGCACCTTGCCCTCGCGGTAGTTGAACGGCCCCGCCGGCCGGCCGGTGTAGCGGCCGTCGACGATCTCCGAGCGCGAGCCCAGGCCGCCGTCGAAGGACAGCACGCGCGCGAGCAGGTCCGCCATCTCCTGCGAGGCGGCGGTCAATATGTACACCGGCAGGCCGGCGTCCTGGTGCGCGTACGCCCGCTCGAGCATCTGCGGGTACAGCCGCGGAAGCACGCCCGAGAGCACGCGCGGAGTCAGGCGCTCGAGATCGCGCACGCGCACCCCCGCGATCATCTCGCCGACCCGCCTGCGCACGTCGTCGGCACGATCGTCGGTCGAGCCGCGCAGGCGAAAGCGCAGGTTCTCGTACACGTCGCGCACGAGCCGCCCGCGCGAGATCATCCCCGTCTCGTAGGCCGCGCGGGCGAAGAAGATGCCCGACGAGCCCGCCATCAGCGTCTTGTCGAGGTCGAAGAACGCGGCGGGGCGCGACCGACCGTTCGGGGATGCGCCGCCGCCGTTTCGGCCGTCGTCCACTAGACCTTTAGGATCACCGCGTCGCCCTGCCCCCCGCCCGAGCAGATGGCGGCGCAGCCGAGGCCGCCGCCGCGCCGGCGCAGCTCGAACACGAGGCTGCCGAGGATGCGCGCGCCCGACGCGCCGATGGGATGGCCGAGGGCGACGGCGCCGCCGTTGACGTTGACCCTGTTCTCGTCGATGCCGAGCATGCGGATGGAGTTGAGCGTGACCGACGCGAACGCCTCGTTGATCTCCCACAGGTCGATGTCGCCCGGCTGCAGCCCGGCCTTCTCGAGCGCCTTCTTGGCGGCGCTGGCGGGGGTGGTGGCGAGGTAGGCGAAGTCGTTGGCGCTCTGCGCGTGGGCGACGATCTCGGCGAGCGCCTCCTTGCCGTTGGCCGCGGCCCACTCCTGCGAGGACAGCACGAGCGCGCCACCGCCGTCGTTGACGCCCGGCGAGTTGCCGGCGGTGTGCGAGCCGTCCTTGCCGACGAGACCCGGCAGCGCGGCGAGCTTCTCCAGCGACGTGTCCCTGCGCGGGCCCTCGTCGATCTCCACGATCGTGGCCTGCTTACGGCCGTTGACGGTTACGGGGACGATCTCATCGGACATGCGCCCCTCGTCGATGGCCTTCAGCGCCAGCTCGTGCGAGCGCAGCGCCCAGCGGTCCATGTCGGCGCGAGTGATCTCCAGCTCGTCGCCGGCTTCCGTGGCCTCGACGAACATCTGCTTGCCGGAGAACGGGTTGGTGAGCCCGTCGTGGACCATCGCGTCGAGCATCTGCGCGTCGCCCATGCGGTAGCCGAAGCGCGCCTGCGGCAGCAGGTAGGGAGCCTTCGACATCGACTCCATGCCGCCACCGACGCCGACACTCATGTCGCCCGCGCGGATCGCCTGGTCGATGATCACCGACGCGCGCAGCCCCGACGCGCAGACCTTGTTGATCGTCTCCGAGGAGACCTCCTTGGGGATGCCTGCCTTGATCTGCGCCTGGCGCGAGGGGATCTGCCCCTGCCCGGCCTGCAGCACCTGGCCCATGACCACGTGCTCGACCTGCTCGGGCTCGACCCCCGCGCGCTCGAGCGCGGCGGTGATGGCAATCCCGCCCAGCTCTGTCGCGTCCAGCGTGGACAGGCCGCCGCCCATCTTGCCGACGGGTGTGCGCGCGCTGCCGAGGATCACGGTCTTGGACATTTAGGTGACTCCGCTCCTTGTGGGTCGCTGAGTTTGACGGGAGAGCGAGAATGGTACCGACGAGCCGCTGGCAAGCTGGATATCGTGCGGGCGCATGCAAATATCCGCGATTGCCCAAGCAGCCGCAACGACCGACGCAGACACGATCGCGATCGGCGTCTTCGACGGTGAGCAGAGCCCGCAGGAGTCTCCACGGCAGGTCGGCGAGCTGCTCGCCTCGGGCGAGGCCCGCCGCTCGTTCAAGGCGCTGGCGCTGACCCACGCCGAGGGCAAGCGCTGGCTGGTGGTGGGGCTGGGAGCGCGCGACGACTTCACTCCCGAGCGCGCGCGCGTAGCGGCTGCGCTGGCGCGGGCGCGCGCGCACGAGATATCGACGCGCACGCTGTGCTGGGTGCTGCCGGGCGGCGCCGCGGCGGCCGGGCCGGTGGCGGCGGCCTTGGTGGAGGGCACGATCCTCAGCGACTACCGCTTCGAGAGCTACAAGTCGACGCCCGACGGTGAGGGCGCGCAGGGCGACGGTGAGCCGAAGCGGCTGGAGCGCCTGATCGTCGCGGGCGCGGACGGGCTGGAGAGCGCCGTCGCGGAGGCGGCGGTGCTCGGCGAGGCGGTCAACCGCGCGCGTGACCTGCAGAACCGCCCGGGCAACGACCTCACACCGACCGCGCTGGGCGAGTACGCGAAGGCGCTCGAGCGCGACCTCGAGGGGGTGTCCGTGCAGGTGCAGGGACGCGCCGACATCATCACCCGCGGCATGGGCGCGTTCGCGGCCGTCGCCCAGGGCTCCGACGAGGAGCCGGCGCTGATCACGATCCGCTACGACGGGACGGGAGGACTCCCGTCGAGCGACCCAATGCTCGGCTTCGTCGGCAAGGCGGTGACTTTCGACAGCGGCGGCATCTCGCTGAAGCCGGGGGCGAAGATGGCGGAGATGAAGTTCGACATGTCCGGCGGCGCGGCGGTGGTCGAGGCGGTGTCGGCGATCGCGCGCCTGCGCCTGCCGGTGAAGCTGGTGGCGGTGGTGGGCGCGACCGAGAACCTGCCGAGCGGGCGGGCGATCAAGCCGG